>Ga0209089_10001755_pt1 | contig 19625 bp, 14 predicted proteins | sample ArcticOcean_MG_C_FD_187431 | JGI IMG/M metagenome (GOLD analysis project Ga0209089, IMG submission 187431) | Marine microbial communities from western Arctic Ocean - ArcticOcean_MG_CB2_150 (SPAdes) (version 2) | ecosystem: Environmental > Aquatic > Marine > Oceanic | place: Arctic Ocean: Canada... | reverse complement strand
AGGGAAGGTAAAAGGAACTAGTCTCAAAACAAAAAATCCCCGTTTCAAGGATTCTCGAAACGGGGATTCAATAATGGCTCCCCAAGCCGGACTCGAACCAGCGACCCGATGATTAACAGTCATGCTACATGGGTAAACAGGGAGAGACTGCAACAAATAAGGATAATAATATCAATATTATAAAAGGACTAATATATTCGGGGGTACCTAGCAATATGGCCTGATTTTGTAAGCTAATGGCACAAAATTGGCACAAAAATCTTCTCGTGTGAGCCTCATAAAAGGTGCTACAGAATTGCACTGAATATCAGGGCTGATAGACACCTATATGGACACCTAAATCCTCACTAATGATTAATGTATATGAAATTTTGGGTAGGTTGTGGAGGGACGCCCACAGTATCCTCTTTAATCCATTTTTTTTAGAATCCGTCCAAACACTATTATTCTGAATGCGATTCAGTACAATTAAGTAATATCAACCATTATTTAAAATGATAGGGTTGGACTAAAACTTGTCTAGTTCTCTATAGTTTTTCTAAAATAGCTTCCCCCAACTCTACTGTGCTTGAGTTACCCCCCATATCAGGAGTAAGTGCTTTCCCATCCTTAATTACCTTTTTAAAGGCACTGATTATGTCATTAGAGGCATCTTTTTGACCTAAATGTTCAAGCATCATTGAGGCAGACCAAATCTGACCTATTGGATTGGAAATCCCCTTTCCGGCTATATCTGGAGCAGAACCATGAACTGGCTCAAAACATGATGGAAAGTCTCCCTCAGGATTAATATTAGCACTGGGTGCTATTCCAATCGTTCCAGTAATAGCAGGACCTAAATCTGATAAAATATCACCAAATAAGTTAGATCCTACAACAACATCAAACCAATCAGGATTTCTAACAAAATGAGCTGTTAAAATATCTATATGGTATTTGTCAGTCTGAATATCAGGATAGTCTTTTGAAATTTCATCGAACCTTTCATCCCAAAAAGTCATTGAATGAATGATGCCGTTGGATTTAGTTGCTGAAGTTACATGTTTACGATTGCGCGTTTTTGCTAACTCGAATGCATACCGCATAATTCGGTCTACACCACGACGTGTAAAAATACTTTGTTGAACAGCAAATTCCTCATCAGTTCCCTGGAACATTCTTCCACCAACTTCTGAGTATTCACCTTCGTTATTTTCCCTGACGATCCAAAAATCAATTTCTCCAGGCTTTCGTCCCGCCAGTGGACATTTCATACCTTCTAAAAGATATACTGGACGCAAATTAACATATTGTTGAAATTTTCGACGTATGGGTATAAGTAGTCCCCACAATGAAATATGATCTGGAACTCCAGGAAATCCAACTGCTCCTAGCAATATAGAGTCATGATTCTGAATCTCATCTAGACCATCTTCTGGCATCATTGAGCCAAATTTATGATAGCGTTCACAACTCCAATCTTTTTGATCGAAATCAAAAGAGATGTTGTAACGCTCTCCTATTTTTTCTAAAACTCGAATGGCTTCAGGCATGACTTCATTACCAATTCCGTCACCTGGAATGACAGCAATTTTGTAGTAGTTTTTTTTCAACATGTAGGATAAGGCTTGGTTCACAGAGTGCGACCAAATCTAGTTTTAATCTTCAACTAGTGGTTTATTAGTGCCGAATATTTTTTTAGAAGACAATAGTTGGAAAAAAAGATTAGCTTTGGTTCACTGTAATGTGTTGATGAATAATTTGGGTTAAAAAAATCTATAAACGCATTATAAAAGGATTTGCAGTCTTTTAAGAGCATATTATTATTTTGTTGCCATTAACCGGCTCCTATAAATCCAGGATACAAAGTCATTCCACCATCGATGTAGAGTGTTGTCCCGTTTACATAATCCGACTCATCCGAGGCTAACCAAACAGTCGCTCTAGCTATATCTTCTGGTTCTCCGATTCGTTTGTTAGGGACAAGATTCAGTACTCTTTTCTCGAAAATTTCTTGGGATTTTATTTTATCGGTATTCATAGGAGTCCGAATGGCTCCAGGTGAAATTGCGTTCGCTCGAATCTTTTTGTGCGCTACTTCTTGAGCGATGCTTTTCATCAGCAGGATGATCCCTCCTTTTGAGGCGGCGTAATTCACGTGCCCCTCCCAGGGGATGATATCATGTACGGAACTCATGAAGATGATTTTCCCCGCTGAATAGGAAATTGTCTTATCGATACCTTGTTTCAAAAAGGCTTTAATCGATTCTCTCGCGCAAAGGAATTGGCCAGTCAGATTCACATCAATCACAGTCTGCCATTGTTTTAAAGTCATATCCTCGATTTTAGCGTTCATCTGAATACCGGAATTTGGAACGCAAATATCGATTCGACCGAATTCGTTAAGGCACTCTTTGAACATACCCAGTACCTGATCTTCTTCAGCGACATTGGCGTAATGCATCAAGGCTTTACCGCCTTTCTTTTCAATCTCATGGGCGGTTTCCTCGGCACCTTGTTTGTCCGAGTAGTAGTTGACTAAAACATCAGCTCCCGCTTCGGCCATTCCGATGGCGATCCCTTTTCCCAATCCTTTACTGGCTCCCGTTACAATGGCTTTTTGACCGCTAAGGTCCGCTAGTCGTGAGGCAGGAGGTGCCTCATTTGGGGGTTCATATATGTTTTCTTGACTCATTTTTTGTTTATTTAATAATATTGTTAATCACAGAGACCTCGAGGTGAAGGCTAAAAAGCATTCTTAACATTTCAATCGAATATCAGCACACCGCGCTTGTGTCCACCTTTGAATAAATCGTCATACCCCTCGTTAATCTGATCAAGACTGTAGCGTTTGGATATCATCTCCTCGATCTGGAGTTGTCCGGATCGATAGAAGCCTAGCAGGCGAGGGAATTCCCGGCTCGGATCGCATGAGCCGAAGAAGGACCCCAGGATACGCTTTTGCCCCAAGTGCATATCGGTTCCCGAAAACGAAGTGGTAGATCCTTTCGGTGCCAAACCAACGACCACCATGGCACCACCACTGCGGATAGCTTGGTAGGCCGCCTCCTGCACTTTCGGTGGCCCCACCGCCTCGAATGCCCAGTCAACGCCGCGATCCTCGGTCAGTTCCTTCACCTTGGTATGGGCGTCGTCTCCGGCAAGCACGAAGTGAGTTGCGCCGAATTGCTTGGCGATCGCCTCTTTATCTGGGTCGTTGTCGACGCCGATGATTGGCTGGGCGTTGCTTAAGCGGGCGCCCTGCAAGATGTTTAGTCCAACTCCTCCACACCCGTAGACGGCAACGCTGTCACCAGGGCGCACATCGACAGTGTTGAGCGTGGCGCCTACGCCAGTGGTAACTGCGCAGCCTACCAGCGCAGCAATTTCAAAGGGAATGTCGTCTTCAATAGGCACACATCCCTCAACGGGTACAATTGTTTGCTCTGTGAAAGTTGAGAAGACGCTGAACTGGTGAGCAGGTTGCCCGTCGATACGAAACCGTGTTGAGCCGTCCATCATGGTGCCTTTGCGCCAATCCTTCCAGGTCTCGCACAACCCGGTGTCACCGTGTTGGCAGTAATAACACTTGTGGCACGACGGTGCCCAGTTTAGCACCACGTGCTGCCCTTTTCTCAGTGAGGTGACACCTTCTCCGAGCTCTTCTACGATTCCTGCTCCTTCGTGGCCTAGAATACATGGGAATGGTCGGTGTAGCATACCCTCAACAAAGTGCCAGTCACTATGGCATAATCCAGCCGCCTTCAGCTTCACGCGGACCTCATTTTTCTGAGGAGGCAGAAGTTCTACGTCCTGGATAATAAAAGGACCGCCAACATTATTCAATACTGCTGATTTCATTTGAATTTTTATTAGTAGGGGATTAAATCATTTTAAATTTATAAGTTTCAAATTTTGAGTTGCTTAACTTGAATAGATGCAAAATCCAGATATTCAATTTAACAAATTCCAGCTTGAGCAGTGTTTGGCACTTTCAGCCAAGGCTTTCAGAGTTTCCTTACTTTCGTTTTGGTTATGCCGGACCGGATGAAGAAAAATCCGTAGATTAAGTATAACCCCAGTCCCCCAAACACAATTCCCCAAATAGGCGCATCATGGTAAAACTCAAGCACACCCCATCCGAGACAGACCACGATGATAGCCAACCTACGCCATAAGTGGTCGAAGAATGGGTGGTTAAAATCAACTAATTTCATTTTCTGATACAACTTACATTGGTTTGACTTTTGAATTTTCTGGTGAACAATACACAGCTGATTATGTTCATTAACGTTAGCATAACCCTGTTATACCAAGGATTTGGACGAAAACAGATTTTATTATCGTCGCCATCGGTTCCCTGTGAGTTCAATCATACGGCTTGCCTCTGTCCCCCCATTCATCGGCACATCCGCTCAGGAAATCTCTCTCTCACTCATTGACATCCTCAAGTCTTGCAATCAAACTAAGCAAGAATAGTAGGGTCTTCGTCGGTATGCTTCACTCCGTTTTCGGTGATTCCAATAAGAAGTTTTTGGCTCATTCATTGTGTCGTCTACCCCAGTGCGCTACTTCTTGGCATCGGCAAGCGAAAAGCCCGTGTAGTTGACGCTCTTCAGCTCCGTGTATTCGTGTAAGCCAATAATCCCTTTCTCCCGACCAATACCAGAACATCCAAAACCACCTCGTGAAACAGCAGGATGCTCTGCCAACAAACCCTCTCCATTAGAGGTGGCATAAACAGCGCCTGCCCTTATGCGGTTGGCAACCCGCATTGCCTTGGCTGGGTCCGCGGACATGACCGTTGATGCCAACCCAAAGGCTGTGGAGTTTGCCTCGAGCACTGCCTCTTGCTCTGTCGAGAAAGATCGCACCGAGAGAACAGGACCAAAGACCTCCTTCTGCCACACATCTGCATCGCGCTCCACGTTGATCAAAACAGTAGGCTGAATAAAATACCCACCGGAATTTCCAACTGTTTCGGCATCAGGAACATTTCCACCCGTTAAAAACTCCACGCCCGCCCTCTTGGCCTCATGAAGGAATCCCATAATCTTCTTGTGTTGTGAATCGCAGACAATGGGTTGGACCACATCTGTCATTCCATCTTCCCAGGCTCTGTCTCCTCGATCTTTTTCAGTGATTGGGTCAGTACAGAATGGAAGTTTCTCGAGTTCTTCTTTTAGTTTTTTCAATAAAGGAGACTTGATACTCTCTTGGACTATTAGACGTGTGTGTGCGGTGCAAATTTGACCACCGTTAGTTAGAAATCCCTTCATTGTAGTCTCTACAGCTTTGTCGAGATCCGTATCATCAAAAACCACCAACGCCGACTTACCTCCTAACTCAAGGGCAACCTGAGAAAGTTTCTGGGCACATGCCCCCATAATCTTACTACCAGTTAATGTTGAGCCTGTGAAAGAGATCATGGAAACACCAGGCGATGCTGCCAGAGCAGCACCTGCTTCACCGTCACCAGTGACGACGTTGAAGACACCAGGAGGAATGCCAGCGTCTTGAGCTAGCTTTCCTATAAACATACATGAGAGTCCTGCTATCTCTGATGGCTTCAGGATGGCACAGTTGCCCGCGACCAGGGCTGGTGCAACTTTACGAAATGCAACATTCATCGGATAATTCCAGGCGGAAATCAGTCCTATGACTCCGATGGGGTCTCGCCTGTACACTACATTCCATTCTGATGGTGGTACCCCGCCTTCCCCACCTCCAGAATTCACAGGTACGTCCTGTTCAGCGTCCAGCGCCTTACCAAGTGAACACCAGTACTTACCCTCACCGGCTGCACCACCCATTCCCATTGCTGCTTGGCGATAGGGTTTGCCTACATCTGCAGCCTCGATCTCGGCGAGCATTTCTAGGTTGTCTTCGATTCCTTGTGCCATCTTGGCAACGATCTCTGCGCGCGAGGCCGCGGGCATGCCGGCCCACGTGCCCTCCGCCCAGGCAGCATTTGCCGCCGCAATGGCGGACTCGACATCGTTGGCTTTCCCCCTCGGAAACTCGTGCAAAAGCTCGCCCGTTGCTGGGTAATACGTTGGATACTTTTCACCGTCGATGGGGTCGACGAACTCGCCGCCGATGTAGAGTTTATTGAAACATTCTGCAACGAGGTGGGTTTGGACTTTGGCTAACGACTTCGTTTTGGTGTTTAGTTCCATTTTAACCTTTGATATTAGGATTTAAAAAAAGCAATGTTAATGAAGAATCCTTGATGACCCAAGCTGAATTTTCCACTGATTTTTAGATGGCCGTTATAACTTTATTTTCTGGCAGTCCTGCTTTATCCGTTTGAATCGAGAATAGACTTCCTGCAAGTTGATCCTTTTCATCTTTTTTGGCACTTGCAGTGGTCACAAAAAGTGTTGAAGCATCTGGTCCACCAAAGGCACAGGTGGTAATATTTTTGACAGGCATTTCAATCACACAATCAACCTCACTATTTGGAGCAACTCTTACAACACAAGCTCCACCATATCGGCAATTCCAAAGATATCCATCTTTGTCAATGGCTGATCCATCAGGCAAACCTCGTTCAAAACCGGTGAAAAAAGGTCGCCCATTAGAAATATTTCCATTCTTGGAATCATAATCATAGGCTCTGATTTCATTTTTAAGAGTGTCTCCAAAATAGAAAGTTGTTTTTTCAACATTCCAGCAAAGAGTATTTGATATTCCGATTCCATCTTCAATCTCTTCCAACTTCTTTCGATAATTATAACGAAAAAGCTTTCCTAATCCTGGGACAATATCTATAATTTCTCCATTTGGCCCGACATTATTCGACATGCTCCCTATCCAAAAATTTCCGATCGGATCACTTCGCCCATCATTAAATCGAACTTCAGGGGTGCCAGGCAAAGCAACATCTAGATCTTGCCTAGCATCAGTAAAACTATCCCATAAAATAAGTTTTGATCCCAATGCAACTAAAATTTGTCCTTCCACATCTGTTAATGAAAGAGCTACCACAGCATCATCAAAATGGAAACTACGAACTGATTTATCTTCTAAATTTAAACAATGAATCAGGAATCTATTGATATCGACCCAATAAACAGAGTTTTCAATTGTAGACCAGGTGACGGCTTCACCACAAATATCCCCTGTAGGTGCAACACAAATTACAGGACTCAATTTCACTTTTTTCTTCTCCTTATTTATAATGGACATTTGCTAAATGGAATTTTGTAAAATTTTACAAACTTCTTTCTATTCCCATTTCCAAACCTCTAAGTTCTGCAAGTCCTTTCAAACGACCGATGCAGGAATACCCAGGATTGCTTTCCTTTTTTAGATCATCCAACATTCGGTGTCCGTGGTCAGGTCGCATTGGAATTTGATGATCAGCCCAATCAATGGATTCACTATGTGTACTGGTACCTACGGAGCAAATCCTGATAATGATTTGGTAGGAATGATTGAACGGTATGGGGATAGACTTAGTTTCACTCACTTAAGGAGTACAAAAACCATTGATTTGTTGCGGTGTTGGTAATTACAGACATTTTTTCATTCTGTTAATCTGAAAATTAGAGTTCCTTATTCGCCTACCGTGTGCAGCGCCAGACACTGCATAAAATAACGCTGCAGGAAGACAAACAGGATCAACTTTAGTTTCTGAAACAGTGTCAAGCGTCAACTTATTTTATTTTTTTATAGTTTGCTTTGAATTCTTCGTTTTCTGGCCATTCCTGATCATCAATTGGAGAATTATGTCTTATATACATAATCTTTTTCACAGGTTTTATTACATTCCACACCGTTTTAGACCCCTTTTCAAAATGAAATTGATCACCTGGATTTATTCGTATAGTTTGTCCTAAATGATAGCTGTTCCTGTCAACTTCTGTGACTTCCAATTCGCCCTCAAGTAGAAAACACATTTCATCCCATGGCCATTCGACTAGCCAACTTCCAACAGTACACGACCAAACACCAGTGGCACATGATCCATCTTCAGATCTCCATAATATTTTTATTGTTTGTTCCGCAGATCCTGATAGTAAATTGCCATTAGGGCCGATAGGATCAAGCTCAACTGTATTCGAGTTGATTAATTTTACGCCCGAAAGCACGTCTTTAGGTAGTTCTTCACTCATTTTATCCTTTAAGATTTGATTTTAAAAAAAAACGTTTCATTGGCTCCAGGAAAATTGGGCAATGAATCATGTACTAACATATTCCTCGCGCTTGGCAAATACTGTCCGAGGCCCCCGAAGGGCCCCGGACGGCGCTCTCATCTCAGCGCTCCAATCCCACGCAAGTGGCGCTACCTTAAAACCGCCATTTTCCGTCTATTCCTTCTTGCACCGTATCAACATTGTCCTTGGAGATCATTACAGGCCCGGTCAACATGTCACTAGCCGGCTCGAACCCCCATTTTTTATACAGGTACAGCCAATGAACAGGTAGATAGCCCTGCAGGAATATCTGCTGGTCCGACATTGCTATCAATTCTCCTTTTCTGACCGCCTCCGCGCACTCTGAGCACATTTCGGTTGTAATATTGACGACTTTACCTGTTAGGCCATCTTCCCTGAAGAACTGCCTGGCAACATCATTAACATAGGTGGCCAGGCTCACAAATCCCTCGGTATCGGGACTGCGCGTAAAGTAAGCGCGAACTTGTTCCTGAACTTCGCTGGGATTTCGCGAGACACGGATAGTGTCGACTTTCGTACCTAGCGGTTCCAACACATCCTTAACACCCAAAATTCGCTGCTCAAGGACAGACAAACCAGGTTGATGGTTTGTGATCAACACTTTTTTAAAGCTGGGCCGATGCTTGAGCAGCTCTCTTGCGAGTAATTGACCGTGAAGGAATTCGGATGGACCAACGTAAAGCAGGTACGGGAGGCGTTCACCCACCGGCCTGAGATCTGGGACGTTGGAAGCTACTACCGGTATTCCTCTCTTAATTGCTCTCCTAACGGGCTTATCCATTAACTTAACGTTGGTAATAGCTGTCACCATGCCGTCAGGATTTAAGCCAACAACTTGGTCAAAGCGGTTAGCGGTATCCTCAAGCGATTCCCTGGGGAACATCTCTACAACCACCTTAACATTGTAGCGTTTGGCTGCCTCTATAGCCCCCCTTGCCATCGTATACCAGAATGGGTGCGGCGACGTATGCATAACAATATGGAAATAGTACTCTGGATTCTCAGGCTCATACGACGTTGGGATCGATTTGCATGGTTTTCCCCAGAGATCCTGGCAAAAGTCGGCGGCAAGCGTTGAGTTGAAGGGTGCCAATACCAGCATTAAAGCTGCAAACAAACCAACAACCCATAGTTGCATATTTTTTATCTTTTTCATCTTTTACTCCTATTTATGTTTTAGATTTTGGAAATGGGATTATCCCAATCCCAATTATTATTTTACGTTTTAACTTATTATCGTTCACAACATATAACCTCCTTTAATTAAGGGTGTGGGTTTTACGTAATCTTTATCGCCACTAGTCTGTCTCAGCGACCACGCTCCCGCTGATGATGAACTCTGAGAGTTCATCAAATGTTTTTTCAGCTTTGGAGAATGATCCGGCTAACCTCCCGTGAGACAGAACGGTAAAACGGTCCGCAATAGGATAGACATGATTCATATTATGGACAATCAGGATCACCGACACACCCTCCTCCCGGGCTCTCTCTATCATTTCCAGTACCTTTGCCGTCTCCTTCAATCCCAGGGCAGCGAACGGCTCGTCCAGGATCAGTAATTTCGTCTCAAAGTAGATTGCCCGGGCGAGGGCGATGGCTTGGCGTTCGCCACCGGATAGCTTGGCTGCTAATTCGTCGACAGACCTCACAGTAATCCCGGTTTTTTCTAGTGCCTTTTTCGTTTCGCTTCGCGCCTTGTCTATCTGAAGGAAGCCAAAAGGCCCTATCTGTGAGCAAACAGCTTCTTCTCGCCCAAGGAACATATTGCGGTATATACTGAGGGTGTCAACGAGTCCCAGATCCTGGTAGACCGTGGAAATGCCGAGCTTCATGGCATCGCGGGGACTATCCAATCTGATGGGCTGTCCTTCCCACAGTAACTGGCCCTCTTCCGGAGGGTGAACACCAGTTAACACCTTGATCAAAGTTGACTTTCCGGCACCGTTATCCCCGAGGAGGCCGACAACCTCAGCCTGGCCGGCCCGCCCTATCTGAAAGTCAACGCCATCCAAGGAAGTGATGGGACCAAAACGCTTGACAATGTTCCGTCCCTCAAGCAGCCAATCTCCTTTATTATTACTCATGCCTTTCCCCTCTCATTATCACTCATGTCTCACCCCCAAAGCTCGCCTTTGCGAGTTGACGTTGACTATAACCGCAATTAATATTATTATTCCCACAACTGCATTATACCAGTAGGCAGACACTCCCATGAGGCTCAAGCCGTTCTTCATCATGGCCATCATGGCCAGCCCAAACACGGTGCCCACAACTGAGCCATAGCCGCCGATCAATCGGGTGCCACCCATCACCACCATAGCAATCAAGTACAACTCTAGCAATTTGCCGCCCTGCGGCCCCACCGACGGAAATCGCGTCATTTCAAAGATGCCCGCCAGGCAGGCCAGCCCGGCCGTCAGGCCGAACAGAATCACCTTAACACGGTTGACGGGCACTCCCGATTGTATAGCCGCCAGCTTATTTCCCCCGGTGGCGAAGATCCAGTTGCCGAAATGCGTCCTATGTAAAATCAAGTAAAGAATAACCGTGATCCCGAGGAACCATAGAGGCGTAATGTTAAAACCACTCTCAAACCGATACGAGAGAATCTGGTAAAAGGCATCATCCTGCGGCACTCGCACATAGTCCCCTTGAACCACAACCAAATGAATCAGATATGTTATTGCTCGAAATAACAACATCCCACCCAGTGTAATAATGAAAGACGGAATACCCAATTTGACGACGGCAAGACCTTGCAGAAGCCCAATGGCTACACATACTATGAGCATCATGACCACGGCAATCGGGGACGGGAGGCCAGCGTTAACCATGATTGCCACTCCCATCGCACTTAATCCCAACATCGATCCCACCGAGAGGTCAAATTCGCCACTAATCATGAGAAGAGTGACGCCTCCAGCGGCGATTCCCCAATAAGCTGCCAGAGTCAGCATGGAGCGGAATGACTTGACTGCCAGGAAGTGTTCTGTCCCCAATGAGAAGAAGACAAACAAAGCCACGACGCCAACAATGGCTCCTCCCTCGGGCCGGTTGGCCAAAAATTCTTTAAGACGAACTAGCGCCGACTTCGACATGGATTTACCCTCCTTCTGCTTGTTTACTCACCACGAACCCCCAGGGCGCGCCTTTGCACCATGGTGTTGATTATAACCCCGATCACTATTAGACCCCCCAAAAATCCTTCAAAGAGAATACTGGGTACTTGCGCCAGAACCAAGCCTAGTCCGATTATGCCAATCAGGAGCACCCCAAAAACGGTGCCCAAAATTGAGCCGTAGCCTCCCATCAGGAGAGTGCCACCGACCACAATCGCAGCGATCGCCTTAAACTCTACAAAATCCCCGCGCAACGGGTCCACAGAGCCGAATCGCGACATTTGAATGATGCCCGCCAGGCTGGCCAGTCCGGACGTCAAACCGAACAGTATCATCTTGACACGGTTGACGGGCACTCCCGCTTCTATAGCTGCCAGCTTATTTCCCCCGGTGGCGAAGATCCAGTTGCCGAAATGCGTCCTATGTAAAATCAAGGCAAGCATAACCGCCACCCCAAAGAACCATAGAACCGAAACGTTAAAACCATTCTCAAACCGATACGAGAAAATCTCGAAGAAGGCTGGCTCATGAGTTGGTTCTACCGGGAACGCACCCGTTATTACTAATACGATTCCCCGCCAGAACAGCATCGCAGCCAGCGTAACAATGAAAGACGGAACCCCTAATTTGATGACGGCAAGGCCATGCAGAAGCCCAATGGCTACCCCTATAATGAGCGTCATGACCACGGCAATCGGGGCCGGGAGGCCAGCGTTCAGCATGAATATCGCCAGAACGCCACACACTGCCAATACTGATCCCACCGAGATGTCAAACTCGCCAGCAATCATGAGCAGAGTGAAGCCCAAAGCGATGATTCCCCATTCAGCCACCACAAACAGCATGGTATTTAATGAGTAGACTGTCAGGAAGTTTGTTCCCCACCATGAGAAGAGGCCAAACATCACCAAAGTGGCAAGACCTGCTCCAGCTTCGGGGAACTTAGTAACAAGCCCTGTGAGACGATCTGAAATAGATTTTGGCAAGGTTACCCTTCTTCTTTGCTATGATAGATGATGGAATATTTTGTCATATAGATTTCCAGAAAATGAACCTGAGTAGTGTCAGGACTCTGTTATGGTATTTTTACAGCCATAGGCACACTCCATGGTATCTGTACTGAGATAATACCTGCGGGGTCGCTCTGGATACCTGCGCCCATGGCCGAGGAGAAAATGTGCATTACTGCATTAAGAATTTGAGGACCTCATTCTGGGTTTCTGAGGATCCCCTTATTTTGAGATAGATGCCCATGGATGCTCTCCAGATTTCCTTATGGAAGTTGCCTCCATTGTCGAAAGGGCGTATCATGTAATAAGTGACGCCCTCTTTACAGAGTCTTTTCAATGATTTTTCGATACAGAAAACACTTCAAAAGGGATGCCAAGAAGGTGGGAAATAGCCTAAGTTACTGAATTAACATGAATAGTTAATCGATAGATGAAGTTTTGGTGGAATTTTAAAAAATTGCTAAATGGGGTCTAATGGCCCCGTTTTACTTTAGATTTTAGGATTAGCTATTGAAATTTAAAGAAAAATGCGTTTAGGGGTTATTTAGCCCCGTTATGGGGATCAAAGATCCCATATTTCCTCATCTTTTTAAAAAGCGTCTTTCGGTCAATTCCAAGTTCGTAGGCGACTTTGGTCCGGTGCCAATGGTTCATTTCCAGTTTTTTAAGGATATATTCCCTTTCGAAATACGTCACCGCTTCTCGGAGAATCCCTTCTTTTTCCACGATCGGTTCAAATTTCAAATCCTGCGAATGGGACACTTCTCTTAAAGGTGCACCCAGAAAATCCAGCCTCTTCAAGGTAACGTAGCGGTGCAACGTATTTTGGAGTTCCCTCACGTTTCCAGGCCAATCGTAGGCCATCAACGATTCCAGGATATGGCCGTTGATTGGGGACACTTTCTCTTGATATTCATACCCCTTCAAAAAGTGATCAACCAGCAGGGGAATGTCTTCTTTTCGCTCCCGAAGAGAGGGCAGATAGATGGGAAGGATATGGACCCTGTAGAAAAAATCTTCACGCATCAATCCCTTTTTCACCTGTTCTTTTAAATCTTTATTGGTGGCAGCAATGATGCGAAAATCGGAGTTTTTCACTTCAAGTCCGCCTACTGGCGTGAACCCTCCGCCCTCAATAGCACGCAGCAGTTTGGTCTGCAGATTGGGGCTGATTTCGCTCAATTCATCCAGAAACAGGGTTCCCTTGTCGGCCTGGTCTAAATAGCCGAGCTTGTCCATGGTTGCGCCCGTAAATGCCCCCTTTTTGTAACCGAAAAACTCGCTCTCCGTCAAGTTTTCGGGGATGGCTCCGATGTTCACTGGTAAAAAAACCTCCCCCTTACGGTCACTAGCGTCGTGAATGGCTCTGGAAACCAGTTCTTTTCCGGTTCCCGATTCACCGTAGACGATCACGTTCACACCGGTGTCCGCAGTCCGTAGAATCAACTCGTATACCTTCTGCATGGGCTCGCTTTTTCCGATAATGTCACCAAACCGAAATCGGTCTTTGCTGTGGGCTCGCAGGCGGATATTCTCCTGACGCAGAGAGGCTTCGCTCTCTTTCAAGTCGTCCATCGCCTTTTTCTGGTGGGTAATATCTGTCAGCAGCCCTTCAATGAACAGCAACTGTTGGTTTTTCGCGTCATAGACGGGGCTGGCGTACAGGGATGCCCAGAATGAGCTGCCGTTTTTACGCAAAAATTCCATCTCAAAACCCAAAACGGGTTGTCGTTGCCTGATGAGATCCAGGAACTGATTGCGCCGCTCCAGATTCACATAATGCTGCTTCCCAACATCGTTGATGGATTTAATCAGCTCTTCCGGGGAGGAGTACCCGAAGATCCGGGCCATCGCTGGATTGGCCCTCAGAAGGCTGCCGCGCTGGCTTTCCCGGTAGATGCCTTCGGTGGCATTTTCAAAAATATCCCGGTATTCGGCTTCCGCTCGCTTCATGTTGTCGTAGAGCCTGGCGTTTTCCAGGGAAATGGCGATCTGGGAGGTGAGGTGTTTGATCACCTCAAGTCGCTGGGGCGTGAAGGCTCCCTCAACTAGGTTATTTTCCAGGTAAATGATTCCGCTCAAAGATGACTTATGAATGATCGGCGCACATAGGATTGATTTAGGACGCTCCCTCTGGATATAGTCATCCCCGGCAAACTGTTCATCGCTGGCGGCGTTTTCCAAAACAAGGTATTCCCGGTTTTGTTTCACCCAGGAGATGACCGAGAGGGAGAGGCCCCACCCCTTTTCCAAAGTTAGGGAGGATTGAAGAAAACATTCGACATTCTCGGAACTACCGCGGGCAGCAATGAGAGACCGGCCATCGGTTTCCAGAATCAGGTTTGCTGTCTGGGCTCCGGCATTTTCTATGAGAATGCTAAGCAGAATCTCCAGCAGTGGTTCCAACTCGAGGGTACTGGAGATGGTCTCTGAGGCTTTGAGCATCGTCGCCAGATCCAGGTTGGCTGAAGGAGACGCCGCCGCTTCAGTGTGATCATCGGCAATCAGCCCGGGATATCGAGACTTTAGGTGGGCAACCTTCCGTTTTGCCCCCCAGGCTTCGTACTTCTCCAATGCCGCCTGGAGATATGTTTGGGCGGGGTTGTTCTTACCCTGGCTGAGCAAGTACCTTGCTGCCACTTCATTGGCCAGGGCTTCCTCGTGGATAAATTCACTCTCTCTGGCCAAGGCGATGGCCTGGTCATAGTGGGACAGGATCGCATCGCTTTCACCCTCCAAAACCCGCATCCGCTCGGCTTCCACCAGGTGATACTTGTGCAAAAAATTGGGCGGGGCACTGTGCGCCAGTTTCTCCAACGTCTCCTGATTTTCGTTAACCTGGGTGAGGATCTCCTCCTTTTCCCTCTCAGACACCTGGCCGCAGACCGCCAGCAGAGCGAGTGATTGGTAGCAGTTGGCAAGGGGGTCAATAATGGATTCCTGGTAGGTTTTCATCAGGTTGGTCATTTCAAAAACCTTCTCCCGAGCTGCTTCATATTCTTCGAACAGGTATAGCAGCAACAGCTTCTGGTAATTAAAATGGCTCTTTTCATTATAGTTGTACTCTGCACCCCCCACCATATCGTATTGATCCATGATGCCGCTCGACAGGCTCGAAGGTTCCTCCATCAGAATCGTGACCGTCTTCATCAGCATTTCGAGCTTGCAATACCCGGCGAAGTTATCGATCTTCTTGAGATCAGCCTTCAATGATGACAATTCCTCTTTCAGCCAATTCAGCTCCTTCCCACACATAAACGCAATCTGACACCTATAGCCGGCGGAACGACCGGCATTTAAGAAATCTCCCGTTTCGATTCCCATCTTATAATATTCCAGCAGGGGATCCAATGACGCCGATAGCGGCTCCCGGTAAAACCGGATCGCGCCGTTGAAAGCCCTGGAAACGCTACAGTTTATTTTCTTCAGATCAAGCGTTTCCATGAGCTTTATGCCCAGACGACCGAGTTCATAACCAAATTCATAATCATGTGTATATACGCAATATGTATATCCAAGGAGACAATAGAACTCGGGTGAAAGTTCCGGATGAAAATGATTCAGCAGAAAAGAGATGCGTTTTGAAGCGATGGGCTGCCAAAGACCGTCATCCAAGGAAACCCCCCACTCGCCATATGTTAAATGGAGCTCATATAGGATAGAGACAATGATCTCGGCATCCGAATGGGTGAGCGGCTCAAAGCCCATCACGTCTGCGACGCTTTTACCGGCCAGGCTGGATTTGATTTGAACGAGGGTCTGCTGCCACTGTCTGGTAGACAAAGGGCTGAGTTTACACCCCAGTTTCTCCAGAATTTCCTCGCCCGTTTCCATGGCCTTCTTTAATTGACCCTGGTTGGTGTACGCCTTGATCCGGCATTGATAAACATTGGCCAGGTCCAGGTTGTCTCGGGCGTTGTCTATTACGGCACCCGCCAGCTTCTCCATCAACTCTAAGCGGCCGCAGAACCCTGACATCTCCACGGCTTCCTCATGCAGGGATAAGGTTAAGGGGTATTGCCGTTTCCAGGCGGCGGCTCCTGAAAGCTCCAGGCCGATGGTAAAATATTCCAGGGCTTGTTCAAAAGCCGAGGCTGCTCTGGCCTGAAGACCTGCTTCCAGGTTTAGTTCCGCCAGATGTGATCGATCTTTCCATTTATCCTTCACCCTCCGGGCCAGGTTGAGATGGTGGACGATGTCAAAAAGCTGAACATCACTTTTTCCAGGAGCGTATTGCTTGAGCAGGGTCTGGCCGATTTGAAGATGGACCGACTGGTTTTCCTTTTGTGTAATGAGGACATATGCAGCCTGCTGCACCCGGTCATGCAGGAAGTTGTAGCTGCCACCCTCAGTGGTTGCTTTGTCCGGAGGATTATCCAGCCGCGGGGCCTTGGAAAAACCGAGAATCAACCCGCTTTCGAGGGCCGGCAACAGATACTCGAAGATCTCACTTCTTCCTTCTTTGCTGATGAGTTCCAACGATTCCATGTCAAAGTGATTTCCGATGCAGGCTGCCAGGCTTAAGAGTCTCCTAGTTTTAGCGGGTAAATTCTGAAGCCGTTCAATCAGCATCTCAACCACACTATCTGTCTCAGTAATGTTAAGGAATTCGATGGCAGCAAGTTCCCAGATCCAATGTTTTTCTTCAGCGGAGTAGCGGATCAGCTCCTTCTCGGAGAGTAGGGTCAGGAACTGGCTCACAAAGAAGGGATTGCCGCCGGTTTTGCGCAGCAGAAACTCGGCCAGCGGGTTTGCGTAATCAAGACTGCAGTGGCAGGAATGTACTAGCAGTTGTGAGATGTATTCCTGGTTCAGGGGCTTTAATTGGATCTTTTTGAGGGGCTGGTATGTTTTATCAAAAACTTCGATAAAGTCCTTCAGTCGATGGCCAGTATCCACCTCGTTGTCGCGATAGGCTCCCAGTAGCAGTAGAGGTTTTCCCACTTGATCTTGAGCGATCCGTTCAACCAGTTTAAGAGTATCGAGATCCGCCCACTGTAAGTCGTCCAAAAAAATAACCAGGGGATGGGTTTTTTCACAGAAAACAAAGATGAAATCCAGTAAAACGGTAGTGAAGCGGTTCCGGGTTTCCAGCGCTCCCATTTCCGGTAGCGGGGGTTGCGGGCCTATTATCTGTTCGAGTTCCGGGATTATCTGGTTCATCAGATGTCCGTTTGGTCCCAGGGCCGCCAATATTCTGCTTTTCGAACTCTCATTTACAGATTTGCCTTCAACCGATACCTCCCGAATGAGTTCTCGCAGCCCCTGGATCAGTGCGCTGTAAGGAATATTGTGCCGGAGCTGGTCAAATTTACCGGAGATGAAGAAGCCGTTTTTTTTGGCAATGGACCTTTCAATTTCACCGACGAGGGAGGTCTTGCCGACACCGGCGGTTCCCGAGACCAGAACCATCTCGGTCGTTCCCTGGTTGACTCTCTCCAGGACGGTCTCCAGTTCAGCGATTTCATCCTCCCGGCCGTAAAGCCCCGGGGCGATCTGTAGTTCTTTGGGAATGTCAAGTTGAGCCAGAGGGAATTCAGAAATGTGCCCATGTTTTTCCAGTTGCTCCACACATATCTGAAGATCGTTTAAAAGGGCTGAGTGAACCTGGTAGCGATCATTGGTTCGCTTGGCCATCAGTTTCAGCACCAAACGGGAAAGTATTTTAGGGACCTTTGGCTCTATCTTGTCCAGAGATAATGGCTGCCGGGCAATGTGACCGTGAATGATTTCAATATCCTCTCGGAAATGGAAAGGCACTCTCCCTGTAAAAAGTTCATAAAGTGTGGCGCCCAGGGAATAAAAATCACTGCGATAATCGAGAGGGCGGTTCATCCGGCCGGTCTGCTCTGGGGAGATATAGAGAAGATTTTCCCCGTTAAGCTGGGGGCCCAACGTAGTTAAATTTTCCTGGGAAAGACGGCTGGCCTGGCCGAAGCCGGTCAGTTTGACAGTCCCCAACGCCGGATCAACAAAAATATTCAACGGGTTGATCATTTTATGTATAATCCCCTGCTGGTGCACTTCTTTCAGCGTGATGGTAAGTGAAACCGCCACCTTAAGTGAGTCTAGCAGGTCAAGCCGGGCTTGGTCCATGAGCTTTCTTAAAGGGAGACTATTGGTGTTTTCCAGGATCAGGGCCGATCCGCTTTCACACCCCACCAATTCCTCTAGCCTCAGTACCCCATCGATCTCCAGATTCCTGCTGATCTCATGCTCATGAATTATTTCTGCCTGTTCCTGTGTTCTCTGCTCTGAGGAAGACGGTCCCTTGATCAGGACCAAAAGTCCGTCGCTTTGCCTCTTGCCACGCCAGATCCGGGAACGGTTGCCTTCAAAAATGACCTCCTCCAGAGAATAACCAGGTATATCAAGGTTTTTCCCGCCTGGAATTGTCTGCTCAACGTCCGGATAAGTTTCGCTTCCCGGGCCGGTAGTGTTTTCTATTTTTGAACGTTCAGGAACTTTGAAGATTTTTAACAGATTCCCCATGAAGCCTTTGCTACTTTTTCATCTTTATTACTAAAAAAAGTGAAATAATGCTTTATCGTTTTATTAGCAAAAGACAATTTTTAACATAAACAGGTTGGGATTACAAGTAAAAAGCTAGTATATTTACGTACGTAAATATACTTATATTTCAGATCAAAATGATCTTGAAAATAAAAATTTTTGTAGTAGATGACCGATCTTTCTATTCTAAATGAACAGAATCTAAGGATTTTACTAGGAGAGTTGTCTGACTGTGAAGAATTAGTGGGGGTTACTCTCAGGAGGTTGAATCTACTAAACAGTACTGAATATCAGGACTGATAGACACCTATATGGACACCTAAAATTTAAGAAAATTTTATTCCCTTGATTTGTAGATTGAATACATTCTCCACCTGTAACATCTCCTGAACCCTCATAATACAAATGTCCTCTGAACATTCCTCATACTCTAACTCCTGAAACACCTGTTCCAACACTCGTTTATACTTCTCTTGTGGAACTATCCTAAAGTGTTTCTTCAGTTCGTCAGTAAGGGTGTTTTCAAGTATCTGTTTTCTTGTATCAGAAACATCACCCATTGAAGAAACAGGTATTATGATTGTTTCAGGACGTTCAGATTGACCAAACACAGGAGAAGAAAGAAGAAGTATTGAGAGGATGATGAGTATATGTCTCACTTGGTTTCTTATAATTGGTTTAGAAGAACCTAATATATAGCATCAATCGGTTTGTTTTACAAGAATTGGAGATTATACTTGGAAGGTGTTTGACTGTTGGCGCCATCTGACGAAGCATAAATGCTTCTAACTACTTTATGTATCAATGGGGGGGGCCGTTGC
>Ga0209089_10001736_pt1 | contig 19743 bp, 21 predicted proteins | sample ArcticOcean_MG_C_FD_187431 | JGI IMG/M metagenome (GOLD analysis project Ga0209089, IMG submission 187431) | Marine microbial communities from western Arctic Ocean - ArcticOcean_MG_CB2_150 (SPAdes) (version 2) | ecosystem: Environmental > Aquatic > Marine > Oceanic | place: Arctic Ocean: Canada... | reverse complement strand
ATGGGCCTTATAGCGTTTGAAGCGGTAAGTTACTCTCAAGACTTCAGAGAAGAAGACGCTGATATCATTCAAGCTTCAGACCTGGGCCTTTGGATACAGCTATCTTTAATGTCCTTTCTAGGAAATAAAAGGTTGGCCGCCTCAATGCTTCCCAATCCAAACAACAGAGAACGGCTTCTTTCAAACCCTCAAAACATAAAAGAATTAAAAGCTCTAGTTTGGTCAATTTGGCCTTTAAGCTTAAGAAAAAAGGGGTTTGATAACGATTATAAACAATTCATAAACCTTACGCTTTCTTTAGAAGAGATAACGGTTCCTACACTAGTGATCCATGGAGATGAGGACATTAATGTAGGCTTAAACCATGCAAAAGAATCAACTAGAAGAATTAAAGGTGCCAAGTTGCATATTATTAAAGAAGGGGATCATATGATGAGCTTCACACATTCAAAAGAAATAGATGGTTTGATAGAAGAGTTTGTAACTAACGCTTCTAAAGACTGGCGCACCCAATAGGTCTCAAACCTATAGCCTTCAACATATAACGTTGAGGGTCTATATTGAATGCTAAACCTCTGTATCCCTTTTATATATTGGTTATTTACTCTTCAGCCAACCCTGTATATTGGATATTATATATATTAGATATATACAAGATATTTTATATATATATAATATTTATATGTCGATAAGAAGAGAAAGGTTTAAGCGCTTATGGCCTAAAAGGCTTGAAAAAGCTCTATGGCACATACAATCTATAGGCAAGCTGTCTGAAAAGACAAATTATATATATGAGTCTGCTGAGGTTGAGGCCATAAGGTCGCAATTAAATAAAACACTAGCAGAGGCAATATCTAAATTTGATGTTGGGGAGTTCAATAATATAAATGAACAGTCGCCTGGTGTTTCTGTCAAAGAGTTTAAAACCTTATTACAAAGGGTTATTAAAACAGAGAAGGAAAACAAACTTCTTAATGGCCAAATTAACAATGTTATTAGAGTAAATGACAGCCTATACAAGGAAATAGAATCTTTGAAAAATTTGCTTAGCATCACATCCGATAGGCTTTCGAGAGAGATTAGTCATGTTAAGAGCAGTGGACGGCTTGCTATACCTAAAGCCTAAAACAATAAAATATAGGCTTTAACCCCCATCTCCACCACCGCCTCCACCATCGCCGCCCACAAAGGAGGAGCCTCCTTCAGATTGGGCGGCCATAAGAGAAAGTATTACTGTGGATATCTGGTCTCTTCCCACACCAGAAGCAACGGTAATTTTACTAGTGGTGAATTTGCTCAACTGATTTACCTCGCTGGTGGCTCCATTAGCCTGGTTAACCAATAATGTTTTTTTCTTGGAGGTTAAGTAAACCTTGCTGTCCGTAAGAAAAAGTATGAAAGAGCTCCTAGCAAAAACGCCAGCAAATTTTTCCTCAAAAATGACTTTGCCGGTTTTAAGCTCAAGTTTGCAAATCTGTCCACTTGTGTTGGTATAAAACATGTCATCCTCTAAGTAATGAGGGAGAATATATGATTTTATCAGGTCGCTCCTCCAGAGAATCTCGCCTGATATAGCATCAACCATGTAGTGTATGTATTTTGTTCCCCACTTATTTATGCATTGTGCAAAGAGGTAGTTATTATAGGTTGTCATAATGCCTGGCGTTTCTTCAATCTCTAGGTTCCAAGTGGGTTTTTGTTGATCTAGGTCATAGCGGGCTATAGATTTTTTTTGCCCTAAAAAGACTTCATTTTTTTCCATTCTTATTCCTTTGTTTATTATTGTAGTGGTTTATTTTTTTGCTCAAAAGCATAGGCCATCTCTATTACTTCTTTATCGCGCCACGCGCTAGAAATAAATGACAGTCCAACCGGCAAACCTTTTACAAAACCTAAAGGTATGGTGATATGTGGATACCCAGCCATAGCTGCATAGCCGCCCATTCCCCAAGAAAGTTGTTTTTGAGATGCAGTTTCATCGCCTCCCTCATAATCAATCTCCCATGCCGGGCCACGAGTTAGGCCAACAATGGCGCTTAGCTCTTCTTTCTTTAGCAAGTTATCAATATGCTCTGTTGAAACGCTTTTAGTTTTTTTTAGTGCTGTTAAGTATTTTTCTTTTTGTCCAAAGGTCTCTTCACTAAAAAGAAAAATGTTCTGATCAAAGTAAGTGAGCACAGTGTTTTTATTTTTAAGATTAAAGTCAATAAGCTCTTTTAGGTTTTTTGGTTGATCAAAGCCTTGTGAGAGATATTTATTTATCCCCTCTCTAAACTCATATAAAAGAACAAAGAACTCTTCTTCTCCTGGGTAATTTGTTTTATCAGCTAGCATAATTACCTTTGCGCCAGCAGCAATCAAAACTTTTTTTGCCTTAGCTATCAGCCTTTTTTCTTCTGGCTCGCTTGTGGATGCAGACATCAACCCCACTGTCTTGCCTTGTAGGCCTTCTTTGCTAAGGTTTGAAAAAAAGTCTAGCTCCATATCTTGTGGTATTTTTAAGGTCTTTGGATCTTCGGGGTCAGTGCCGGCCATATAACTCAAAAGCCTTGATGCTTCTTTCACGCTACCCCCTATTGATCCCGCTGTATCTTGGGAGTGAGAAATTGGAATAATTCCAGTTCGGCTCACAAGACCAACTGTTGGCTTTATTCCAACCACACCATTAATGGATGCGGGGCATGAAATGGAGCCATTCGTTTCTGTGCCAATTGCAACACTAATTAAACCCACAGCTACAGCAACAGCTGAGCCTGAGCTTGAACCACATGGGTTTCGGTTCACTCCATATGGGTTCACCGTTTGCCCGCCTAAGCTAGACCATCCGCTCACTGAATGAGTTGATCTAAAGTTTGCCCACTCAGAAAGATTTGTTTTTCCAACAATGTAATATCCCCCGCTTTGTAGCCGCTTCACAAGGTGTGCATTTTTTTTAGGTCTGTTGTTTTGTAATGCTATTGATCCCGCCGTATTTGGGAGCCCCTCAACATCAATATTATCTTTAATTCCTAGCGCTATAGGTATTAAGGACAAAGCCTCAATTCTTTTTATTTCTTTGTTTATATCTTCCTTGGCAAAGACAGAAATAAAAGCATTGTACTGATCCTTGTCTTCTGCTGCTACCCATATACTGTTGCTTAAGAAAAGGGTAAAAAAAGCCATTAAGAAAACTTGTTTGTTCATTCGTACCTATCTTTTAGCAGCGCGTACTCAGAAATTTTTGTCCACTGCTCGACAGTGTTTTTATAATCTGAATATGACCTATATATTTTTGCAAAGCGCTCGTCTCGCCCTACAATCTCATTGATAATTTCTTCAGTAGATTTTTTAAATGCCTTCATTACATCTTTTGGAAAAGGAGAGATTTTAATATCATCCATGGCCTTGATTTGTTGCAGGGCAAAGGCATTTCTTGCCATAAATTCAGCGAGCATTGTGTCGTTAGTCGCGCTCGTTGCTATATCTACTATTGCTTTTAGGTCATCAGGCAGCTCGCTATATGCGTCTTTATTTACAATGCATTCTAGTGTTGGTCCGCCCTCATGCCAGCCTGGATAGTAATAGTTTTTAGCTGCTTTATGCATACCAAAAGTTAGGTCATTATAAGGGCCTATCCACTCTGCCGCATCAATGGTTCCTGTTTGAAGGGCTGTAAATATTTCACCTCCCGGCATTGCTACAGGAGTGCCCCCATTGCGTCTCAATACTTCGCCACCAAACCCAGGTATTCTCATCTTTAGCCCCTTAAGGTCAGCAACTGAATTAATTTCTTTTTTAAACCAGCCTCCCATTTGGCAGCCTGAGTTTCCACATGGAAATGGTCTGAGGTTAAAGGTATCGTAGAGTTCTCTGTAGAGCTCAAGGCCACCGCCATAGTAAAGCCATCCATTCATTTCCATGGCATTCAAACCAAAAGGAAGCGCTGTAAAAATTTGAGTGGCTTCAGTTTTGCCTCGCCAATAATAGGCTGCGCCATGTCCCATTTCAGCCCCACCGATTGAGACATAATCAAATACCTCAAATGCTGGCACCAGCTCGCCAGCTCCAAATATTTTAATCTTAATCCTTCCGGCTGATGCCTTTTCAATGCTTTTGGCCATCCTGATTGCTCCGGTACCAAGACCAGGGAAGTTTGGTGGCCATGTTGTGACCATTTTCCATTTAAATGTTTTTTTTGTTTGTGCCTTTAATTTGCTCGTTGCCGCTATTCCTGCTGCTCCAGCTCCAAGTATTAAATCTCTTCTTTTCATTTTTTTTCCTTGTTGTTTTTCTAGCAAAACATTTAAGTTGTTTGTAAATAATACCGCTGTAAAGTTAAGGTATAAAGGAGATTATCATGATTGCTTTAATACAGAGAGTAACAGAAGCGTCGGTTGAAATTGACGGTTCTGTTTTTTCATCCATTAACAAAGGCTTGTTAGTCTTAATTGGGATAGAGTTGAGTGACTCTGAGCCAAGTGCTCTTCAGCTTTCAAAAAAAATATTGAATTTAAGGGTTTTTGATGACGATAAAGGGCTCATGAACCTTAGTGTTTCTGACATAGGCGGTGAGGTTCTGGTGGTGCCAAACTTTACTCTTGCCGCAGACACCTCAAGAGGCAATAGGCCTGGCTTTTCAACAGCACTAAAACCAGGTTTAGCTAAACCTTTGTTTGATAGTCTTTATAACAGCATCAAGGCACAATTGGCCTCAACAAGGCAAGGAAGGTTTGGTGCTGATATGCAGGTCAGTTTGGTCAACGATGGGCCTATAACAATTTCATTGAAAACAAATAATCCATGATATGATTATGTTCAATCCAACAAACAAGATTAAGAGGTAAGTTATGGGAGCAAGTGGAATAAGTATATGGCAACTTCTGATTGTCCTTTTAATTGTGGTTTTAATTTTTGGCACTAAAAAAATCAAAGACATGGGTGGCGACCTTGGTGGAGCTATTAAAAGCTTCAAAAAAGGCATGAATGAGGTCAAAGAGGTTGAAAATGATTTATCAGACCTTGGCGAAGAACTGACCAACTCCATGGAAGAGTCTTCAGACTCTGACGATTCAGAAAAAACCTAAACTGCTATGTTTGATGTTGGCTTTTGGGAGATGCTGCTTTTATGTGCTCTTGGCTTGATTGTGCTTGGGCCAGACAAACTTCCAAAAATTGCACTAAGCATAGGTAATTATGTCGGTCGTGCAAGATCCATGGTTGCTGCCTTTACCAGACAAATGCGGCAAGAAATTGAACTGACTCCCAACAGGCCTATGTCGCCCACAGAAAATAAAGATGCCCCTAGCAACACAATCCAACCGGAAGAAGAAGCTAAAAAAGAAGCTAAAGAAGAAAAAACAGACCCGGAACAAAGCGAGCTATGGAACCAGAAGAACTAAAAGAAGAGACCTTATTGTCTCACCTGGTTGAGCTTCGCTCTAGGTTGCTTAAGGCTGGTAGTTGTATTTTGCTATTATTTCTTTGTATGGCTCCGTTCTCTGATTTTATTTTTAGCAGTGTGGCATTACCACTAATGCGACAACTTCCAGAAGGTTCTAGCATGATAGCAACACAGGTTGCCTCTCCATTCTTAACCCCTTTTAAGACGACCATGTTTGCAGCTTTGTTTTTAAGCATGCCGGTGGTTCTCTATCAAATTTGGTCTTTTGCTGCTCCTGGGCTTTACTATAAAGAAAAGCGTTTTGCAGTGCCTTTGTTGGTCTCTAGTATTGCGCTCTTTTACTTGGGAACGATTTTTGCCTATGTGGTGGTCTTTCCAATTGTCTTTGCTTTTTTTACTTCTGCTGCTCCAACAGGGGTGGCAGTAATGACCGACATCACCAGCTATCTGGATTTTGTTTTGGTTTTGTTTTTTGCTTTTGGTGTCGCTTTTGAGGTCCCAATAGCTACTGTAATTTTAGTGTGGTCTGGATTAACGACTGTTGAGACGCTTGCAAAAAATAGAGCTTACGTCTTTCTTGGTGCTTTTGTAATTGGGATGTTGATTACGCCCCCAGATATTATTTCACAAACCTTATTGGCAGTTCCTGTTTACTTGCTCTATGAGTGTGGCATTCTATTGGCTAGAGTTTTATCTAAACCAAAAGAGCCTTCAACAGAAAATGAATAACGAGCAAGACGCCAATAGAGAAGTTAGCCATGGTTTTTTAGGCCACCCAATTGGCCTTAAAACCCTTTTTTTAACAGAGATGTGGGAACGCATGTCCTACTATGGAATGAGGGCTTTGCTTGTTCTTTATATGACTGGAGCGCTCACGGGCTTTAACCCAGGTTTGGGCTGGAGCCAGCTAGAGGCGCAAGCCATTTATGGAATTTATACTGGCATGATTTATTTTATGGTTGTTCCCGGTGGTTGGTTGGCCGACAATATATTGGGGCATCAAAAAGCAGTTCTTTATGGCGCAATCATCATAGCTTTGGGTCATTTCACCTTGGCTATACCCATACAACAATCTTTTTTCTTGGGCCTAACTCTTGTTGTCTTGGGAACGGGGCTATTAAAAGGAAACATCTCCACTATTGTGGGACAGCTTTATTCTGAAGAAGATGAGCGGCGTGAATCTGGCTATACCATTTTTTATATGTCTATCAACATTGGTTCCACGTTGGGTTTTTTAATCTGTTCTTTTCTTGGGGAAAAAATTGGGTGGCATTGGGGTTTTGGGGCTGCAGGGATTGGTATGACGTTTGGCGTTATCCAATACGTCTACTCAAAAAGCCTCTTAGGTTCTGTCGGACTTAAACCAAATGAAATGGAAGACGGAAGACGTGCCAAGCTTCTTCTTTGGACGAAGTTTAGTTTGTTTTTAATGCTTGCTGTAATTACTTCGGGCTTGTTGGGTTTTTACACTTTTGATCCAAGGGGTTTTGCTGAAAATTTTTATTACTTCTTGACCGTTGTAGCTGGAACTTATTTTCTTTATTTGTACTTTCTTGCCGGGCTGTCTGACGGAGAGAAAAAGAACTTAGTCTTGTTGGCGCTCTTGTTTATTGCAGCGGCTGCTTTTTGGTCAGGCTTTGATCAATCTGCTGGCTCTTTAAATATATTTGCAAGAGACTACACCGACCTTTCTGTGAATGGTTATATTATTCCAATTGGTTGGGTGCAGTTTGCCAATCCAGTTTTTGTTGTTATCTTTGCTCCTATTTTTGCTGGTGTTTGGGCGCACCTTGGTAGAAGAAATCTTAATCCAAACCTGCCTGTTAAATTTGCACTCGGTCTTGTTCTTATGGCAATGAGTTTTATTGTTATGCTTTTCGCTGTTGGAGTTGCACTGGAGTCCTCGCCCGTAGGAATGGAGTGGCTGATTATTACTTATTTGCTACAAACCTGGGGTGAGCTCACATTGTCGCCCATTGGTTTGGCGGCTTTTTCTAGGTATTCACCAAAAAGATACGTCGGCCAAATGTTTGGGCTTTGGTTTACAGCCTCGGCGATAGGTGGCGTATTGGCTGGACTGCTTGGTGGAGATGCACTAGATGATGGCCTTACAAGCATGTCTCCTGTCTTTGGTTTTATGATTAAATATTACTTAATCATAGCTCTAGTCCTAGTGGTGCTTTCTTTTGTGATTAAGACCGCAAAAAAGACATAGCGCATTAGCAGTAAATATTTGTATTTATACAACAAACTCTTGGGCCTAAGAATAATATTAGACATCTTTTTGTTTGGCATTTACGGTACGCTCAGTTACATTATTACTACGAACAAAACAAATTGTTTAAAAAAGGGGAGATAAATGAAACTTATTAATCGTTTCGTTGTGGGATTTATTCTCACACTGTTTATTGCAGTGCCAACATTCGCTCAAGTAATTGAGGAAATTACGGTTACTGCTCGTAAAAAAGAAGAGGCATTACAAGATGTGGCAATTACTGTTAATGCTCTTACTGGAGAAATGTTAGAGCGGCTGGGAATTAAAGATCTCAATGATCTTACAAAAATGGACCCATCGCTAACCTTTGACCAAGGTTTTGCTCCAGATGATATTAGAATTTCAATTAGAGGGATCACCAATAATCGTGGTCGTCCTGTTGTTGCAAACGTTGTCGACGGTGTTGATATTTCAAGTGAGGCCATGTCTACTGCTGGATCCTCTTCCTTGATCTCTCCTCGAATGATGGACCTCGAAAGAATTGAGGTTGTAAAAGGACCTCAGGTTGCTCTTTATGGGCGAACAGCTTTTGCTGGTGCGATCCAATATGTTACCAAAGACCCTTCAAAAGAAATGGAGAGTATTGCCAGTTTAGACGTTGCACAAAGCGGTTTTCATGAAGCAAGAATCAGCTCTTCGGGTCCGATCTCAGATACGATGGGCTTTAGGTTTAACGCTTTAGCGTGGGATTTTGATGGCTTTCATACAAATCAAAACACTGGTGCTGGTGTCGGCGGTGGTGAAGGCGTTAGTGCTGCAATTACTTTTTTAATTGAGCCTAATGATCGACTAAGAATTAAAACAAGGTTGGATTACGTCAGCGATAATTATGACATTCCAGCTTATGCAAAGGTTCAAGGGAACATAAATAGGGCAGTGCCACAATCAGCCAGTATGTGTAATGGTGGCTTTGTAAAAGATGCGAGCTGTGACAATGACTTTATGTGGTTAGAACATGCTATGGCTCAAACCCCAGCTGACAAAGGTCTAATTCCTTACGCTTCTCCTTGGTATCCATTAAAGCCAGCCTACCCTGGTGGCCCGATGATTCCAGACTCAACAAAAGTGGGTTTTGGTAGCACTGGTCAAAATGCAGACAGACACACAGGTCTTAACTATGCGGGTCGTTTTGATGACATGCTAATGCTTGACTATGATGGCTATTATCCTGATGGGGATACCTTATCTGTAAACATGGATAGGTCGTCTAAGATGAATTATAACAAAGGTCGCGATATGTTTGGCTCGACAAAAGAAGGCGCTAGGTTTCAAACCAACGTCAAATACTCGGGCGACAGCCTTGAGTTTAGTTCTTGGACCCACATTGCCAACATGGATGTTGCACAAAATTACGACTTAGACAAAGAAGTGTTGCGGCACCATACTGTTGAGGTTTCCCAAAACGGTCCAACAAAACTATTTAGCCAAGAAATAAGAGTTGCTACACAAAGCGATGGTCCATTTAATTTCACGGGTGGTGCTCTTTATTGGCATGAAAAAATGACCCAAAACAGCACCAACACAACTGGTATGGCTCATGGTTCTCGCTGCTTGATCCGAGTCAACAGGGATTATTTTGGGAATGTTACGCTGGTTGAAGACCTGGGTCTTTCATACTTCCAGGGTCCTTGTGGCTACACCGATACAGCAATAGCGCCTCACCTAGAGGGTTTAAATGCTGCAAGGGTCAATACGCCTCTCGAAAGAGATACGTCTCATGCCTCTTTGTACATGGTGTTTGACTATGACTTCTCTGAAAAACTATCGACCTCTATTGAAATGCGTTATACCGATGAAAGAGAAAAAATGACTGGTCCTGTCTATGGCGGTAATGGTGGTGTTGACAGTTGCCCTAACAATCCTTATGGAGATTGTATTGATGCGCCGTCTGGTGGTCCAGGCTCTGTAATGGTATGTGGTAGTAGTGGTCGTTGTGATTATGTGGGCATAGCATTTGTTAAAAGCCCAGCAACCGTTCCTAATGGTTGGAGGGGTTACAGCACACTCCCAATGAACGTTGATTCTTTTACAACACACAGCGCTTTCCTTTCACCAAAAATTACGCTTAGCTATCAACTTAATGACGACATACTAATGTTTGGCTCCTACTCTGAGGCAAGAAAGCCTGGTGGGATTTCAACCTTGTCAGTTGGTTCGTTTAGTTTAGACCCTAATGCTGATGGCCTGCCAACTGAAACTCAATACGAGGAAGAGGTGATGGCGGTTTATGAGCTTGGAGTAAAATCCATCTGGCTAGACAACTCGCTAAGAGTTAATGCTGCCTTCTTTTTTGAAGACTATACTGATCGACAAGTAAGCGTTCAAAGAATGATTGGTGACCAACTTGGTAATGTTATAAGAAACGCAGCTGGTGGTCAGGTGAATGGTTTTGAAGTCGACATGCAGTATGCGGTGAGTGAAAAAGTAATGTTGTCTGGTGGCTATTCTTTTTTAGATGCTGTCTATACTGACTTTACAAACCTCTCCACGGGTGCTGGTGAAATCTCTCGTGCTGGAAACTGCACGGTTGAACAGCTTCCTTCCGGCGAGACGTCTTGCAGAGTCGATAGATCTGGAAACCTCTTTGAAAGAGCGCCAAAAAATTCAGCTAATATCAACCTTAATTACACAGATGAGCTAATGAACTCTGGTGTCACTTTCTTTACAGATCTTAATGCTCGTTACCAAAGCAAGCGCGCTATTGACTTTGATAACAACGCTTGGCTTAAAGAATACTGGAGACTGGATCTCAGAATGGGTTTTTACAAAGACAATTGGGAAGGCACGCTTTACATTGAAAACCTTCTCGACGATGACACTGTAATCACGGGCGGCAATGGCCCTGATATTGGAAACTCTGACTTTAGGTTTGGAATGGTTTTCACAAACTGTCAGCCATATCCTGGCGGTCCATACGTTGGGTATTGCGCTCCTGGCACAAATCCAAACGGGAAGGTTGGCGGCCCAAGCGTAACAGCGGGTCCAAGTATTGGTAATGCCTGGTATGCGAGTTTGCCTGACCCTAGACAGATTGGAATGAAGGTGACTTATCGCTTTTAATCTAGCTCTCTAATAAATAGATAAGCCCCTTTGTTTCATTGGGGCTTATTTTTTTTTAGTCGATCAAATGAAATCTCCTCCGTCTCTCGTCCCAGTCCCTGGAGCCAGTCCCTAACTGCATAGCCGGTTCCGCTTGGCCAGGTTTTTATTTTATCTATTGGAACTACTTTGTAATCAACCAGTTCAGATGCATCAAGCTTAATCTCGCCCTTACCCAACAACACCTCGTAAGCAATGATTACCTGGTTCATTTGAAAGTAACTATACACCCCAACCAACGACCCAATCTCTCCATCCAGACCGAGCTCTTCTTTTACCTCTCTTAGGATGCCTTCTTCTGCAGACTCGCCAGCTTCATGAAACCCCGTGACCAAACTAAACCAGTGCTCTGGCCACCCTATGCCTTGAACTAAAACGACCTCGTTTTCACGGTGTGCGATGGCTGCTAAAACAGGTGTCGGGTTATTCCAATAAACATATGAACAGGTTTTTGAGCCGCATGCCATTCTTGGCTCGCCGCCAATTTCTTCTTTTAAAAGGCTGGTCTTACAAATAGGACAATACTTAAGCTCTTCAATTACTGACATCAAGACATCTAACATCATTTTGTAAAAGATAGCTAGGTCTGGCTAATCGATACCTTCTGGCACGAAGCTATAAAACAAGACATAATGGGGCACTAAATTATTAGAGGAGTTGTTATGTCTGCATATCTAGTGTCTGTTTGTGAAATAACAGATATGAATGAAAATCTAAAAACATATGCCCAGCAATCTGCTGCGTTAATTTCAAAGTTTGGTGGGGAGTACATTGTTAGGGGTCCCGCTATTGAAAATCTTGAGGGTGCCTTGTTGCAAGGGAAAAGCGTTATTGTTACCCGGTTTCAAGATGAGGCTTCAGTAAATGCTTTTTTTAAAAGCGAAGAGTACCAAGCGCTTAAACCTATGCGGGAAGGAACTGGCATTTATGATATTGGTATATTTAATGGTGTAGAATAGTCTTCTTATGACTTATGACAGTAACAATGTTTTTGCACAAATCTTAAGGGGGGAGATGCCCTCCTACCCGGTTTATGAGGATGAAAAAACCTATGCTTTTATGGACATCATGCCTGCCTCAAAAGGGCACACGCTGGTGATTCCAAGATCAGAGGCTGTAAACATTTTTGAACTGGAGCCAGACTATATTAGCGCTGTAGCAAAAACCTCGAAGCTCATTGCGGAAGCCATAAAAGAAGCCTTAAGTCCCTCAGGAGTATTAATAACCCAGCTTAATGGAGCGGATGCAGGGCAAACCGTTTTCCACTATCATGTGCACATAATCCCTGTTTACTCTGAGAGCCCGATGAAAATACATACAAACAAAATGGAAAACAAAGACTTGCTAGAAACTACAGCAAATGAGATTAAAAAAAGGATTGGCTAATGGATCAATTAATTGAGTTTACAAACAATAACTTGTTGGTAGTGGCAGCCTCTATTGGGCTTTTTTTAGCCGCAATATTTAATGAGCTTAAAATAAAAGAAGGTGATGTCTGTGGTCTCTCAACAATTGATGCCGTCAAGCTAATCAATAAAAATTCAACAATCATAGACCTGAGGGCGCCTGATGCTTTTGAGAAAAAACACCTACTGAACTCAATAAACATGGCTCAAGATGCTCTCACTGACGGGCTTGTAAACAAAGAAAAAAAATCACTTTTGTTTGTTTGTGAAACGGGCGGACAAAGCAAAAAAACAAGCCTTCTTTATAGGAAGGCTGGATCTGAAAACGTTTTTTATATAAAGGGCGGACTGGCAGAGTGGGAAAACAGCTCTTTGCCGCTATCTAAATAAAGGGGATGACATGGCTGACACTAAAGACTTAAAAAAAGAACAAGTTGAAAACGGCAACCTAGAAAAACTGGTTGCACTACAAACGATCTACATAAAGGATGTTTCGTTTGAGGCCCCAAACAGTCCTGGGGTTTTTTTAGAAACAGAGGTTAACCCGGAAACAAAAATCAACCTCTCAAATATGCACACCAAGGTTGGTGACAACTCCTATGATGTAGCCCTTAAAATAAAAGTGGAGTCTACATATAATGAAAAAACCATCTTTATTGCTGAAGTAGAACAAGGTGGTGTGTTTACCATTAAGGGTTACACTGAAGAGGAGACAAAATCACTAATAGCGGTCTTCTGCCCCAACACACTCTTTCCTTTTATTAGAGAGGTGGTTGCATCCTTGGTTACAAAAGCAGGCTTTCCAGCCCTTTTACTGCAACCAATAAACTTTGAAGCTCTTTATAGCCAAGCAAGAGAAGAGGCTGAAGAAGAAAAGCCTAATTAAGTTATGAATAATGAGTCGTTCTTGGTCTTTGGTGCTGGCTCCTGGGGTACGGCGCTATCAATCCAATTATACAAAGCCGGTAATAAGGTTTTTTTAACGTCTTTTGATGAAACAAACCTTTCCAAAACTAAAACAGAAAAAGAAAACAAAAAGTATTTGCCGGGCGTCGAGGTGCCAGAGGGTATTTCTATTGGGCCAATCAGCGAGGAGGCAATAGCGCGGTCTACATCGATACTGATTTGTGTCAAAAGTCCTGGCTTTATAAAGACCGTAAACCTTCTGGGTCCAGCAATAACTAATAAAAAAATAGTGTGGGCCACCAAAGGTTTTAACCCCGACAATGGTTCTTTTTTGTCCGGTGCGATTGAAGGCATGCTGGGAGGGGCGATTCAAACAGCTGTAATTTCTGGCCCTACTTTTGCAGAAGAGCTTGCCATGGGAAAGCCGGCCGCGCTAACCCTTGCGACCAAAAATATTTTAAACCCCGGTCGCTTAGCTGAAGCAATGTCTGGTGACAGCCTCAGGGTCTATACCTCTGAAGACATGATTGGGGTTCAGTTTGGAGGTGGTTTTAAAAATATTATAGCTATAGCAGCTGGTATCTCGGACGGTCTTGGTTTGGGTGCCAATGCCAAAGCAGCACTGGTTACAAGGGGTCTTGAAGAAATGAAACACCTAGGCGTGGCACTTGGTGCTGAGAAAAAAACTTTTTTTGGACTGTCTGGCTTGGGTGACCTTGTTTTAAGTTCTACAGATAACCAGTCTAGAAACAGGGCGTTGGGTGGCCTTATTGGCTCAGGTCAAAGTTTTTCTAGCTCAATAGAGCGGCTTGGCAGCACCCCCGAGGGTGCGAACGCAATCAAGACGCTTGTAAAAAACAAAATTGTAACCGCTGACCAACCAATATCATTTAGTGTTTATCAGGTTCTTTATGAAAACCTAAGCCCTTCTGAGGCTGCAAAAGTTCTTATGGAAAGGCCCATTGGGGATGAGCACTAAACAAGAGTGTTGTCCAGCTGCCTAATCCCCTCGTACAAAACTATAGCTACTGTATTTGATAAATTAATGCTTCTGCTTTCTTCTGCCATGGGAACCCTAAGAACCCCCGAACAATAATCTTTATTTAAAACCTCTCTCGGTAGGCCGCTTGTTTCACTCCCAAACAGGAGTGTATCATTTGGCCTAAACCTTACTTTTGTATACGGCGTTGTTCCCTTGGTCGATAGCGCAAACACTCTTGTGTTTTTAATGGAGCCCAAGCATTCGCTAATGTTTTTATGTTCTTTTATCGTTGCCAGGTCAAGGTAGTCAAGCGCGGCTCTCTTCAGTGTTTTTTTTGATAAAACAAAGCCGAGCGGGTGAATTAAATGCAGCATTGCACCCGTGTTTGCACACAGTCTTATAATGTTTCCTGTGTTAGGTGGGATTTCAGGCTGGTACAATACTATATTAAACATGGACTAAGTATGGTTGCCAACACTATAATTTCAACCCCTTTTTTAGGCCTTAATTTGGCCTCTCCAATAATTTTGCTTTCTGGCTGTGTCGGCTTTGGTAACGAATACACTAGACTAGAGGGGTTTTCAAACAAAGATATTGGCGGTGTTGTTTTAAAAGGAACAACCCTTGAGCCCAGGCTTGGGAATAATCCTCATAGGGTTATAGAAACATCATCAGGGATGCTTAACTCTATTGGCCTTCAAAACCCTGGTGTAACAGAGGTTGTGGAAAAGATAATGCCTTCCTTGGAGCCTCTAGAAACAAATTATTTTGCAAATGTTTCAGGCTCCTCAATTGAAGAGTATGTTGAGGTAACAAAAAGATTTGACTCCTCTGAGGTTGCCGGAATAGAGCTAAATATTTCTTGTCCAAATGTTAAAAAAGGTGGGATGGAGTTTGGAAATGATCCCGTTATGACGGCGAGCGTTGTTTCAGCATGCAGAAAAGCAACCTCGAAGCCCATCATCACAAAATTATCGCCCAACCAGTCTGATATTAAAAAGAGCGCACAGGCTTGCATTGACTCAGGAACAGATGGGCTCTCTGTAATAAATACGATTAGTGGCATGGCAATAGACATAGAAAAAAAAGAGCCTGTTCTTGGAAACAGGGCTGGAGGGCTCTCTGGGCCAGCCATAAAACCCATTGCCCTGTTAAAAGTTTTTGATGTTTTTACTGTAGCTCAAAAACACAATGTTCCCATATTAGGCCAAGGCGGTATTTCTAATGCGAGCGATGCCATTGAGTTTATTTTAGCTGGGGCCACAACTGTGGGTGTGGGGACAGCCTTGTTCTTTGATCCGCTTGTTTGCTCAAAAATCAACAAAGGAATTGCTGCTTATTTAGAAAAACAAAACCTTACGTCCTTAGATCAAATAGTTGGCGCTGCCCACATAAAATAAAAGCCTACCGAGTCGATTTAGGTAGGCTTTTGGTTTTAGCGATCAATCTGTTAGTGTTCCAACAATATGGGCTATGATCCTATATGGGTCTGCGTTTGATGCCGGCCTTCTGTCTTCAAGATAGCCACTCCAGTTATTGTCCGTTGTGTAAATCGGAATTCTAATGCTTGCGCCTCTATCGCTGACGCCGTATGAAAAGGTGGTGATGCTTTGGGTCTCATGATCGCCTGTTAGCCTTTTATCGTTATCAGAGCCGTAAGCAGCAATTCCCTCATCGTGAACCTCGCCTAGTTTTTCACACAACGTATTCATAAGGTCCTCAGAGCCGTTGTTTCTCATTTGATCGTTTGAAAAATTTGTATGCATGCCCGAACCATTCCAGTCTCCCTCTTGTGGCTTGGGGTGAGTGTTAACCGCAACACCAAACTCTTCTGCTACCAGATGAAGAAGGTATCTGCTCATCCAGAGATCGTCTCCTGCTTTTAAGCCTTTGCCAAAACACTGGTATTCCCACTGTCCAAGTGCCACTTCAGCATTGGTTCCTGTAATCTTTATGCCCGCCTCTATACAAGCATCCATGTGTGCTTCAGAGATTTCTCGCCCAACAACGTCTCCAGCACCAACGCCACAATAGTAGTCTCCTTGGGGTCTAGGTGTTCCATCTTCCCAGCCCAAAATTGTTCCGTCTTCTGGGTTTGTAAAAAAATACTCTTGCTCAAAACCAAACCACCACTCGTCAGCAATATTGCCACACAGGCTTCTTGTGTTGCTTGGGTGAGGGCTTTTGTCTGGAGACAAAACCTCGCACATTACAAGGCTGTCAGAGTTTGCGGGACCAGTGTAAAGTGATGCTGGTTTCAAAATACAGTCTGAGCTTCCGCCCTCTGCTTGCTGTGTTGATGATCCATCAAAAGACCAGTCCGGAAGGTCTGAGCCCTGGTTGCCAGGAATGTCGCCATCTATTACTTTAACCTTGCTTCTGAGCATTGGTTCTGGCTTGTATCCATCCAGCCATACATATTCAAGTTTTTTCACATTATTCTCCTTCTGTGTTTTTTATAACAGTTAATTGTATTGCCTGATCTGGAGATATAGATCATGAGATAAACGACTCCGTTTCTTCAGCTTTCGCTTACTTGCGTCTCAAAATTAAAGTGGGGTTTGCCCCAAATTTTTTTTGTTTTGCTCGGTAAAAGCACCAGGCAGAGCTATAATACTTCGGCTTTAAACACGAATCAATTTATTGTTGTTTTAAAGCATTAGAATATAAAAAATACGCTATACTTTTATTAGTTAAGGAAGGTAAAAACACAAACAAAGGGGTTGTCTTATGGCTGCCAAAAACATGGAAGAGTTGGTTTCTCTTTGTAAAAGAAGAGGCTTCATATTTCAGTCAGGAGAAATCTATGGTGGGCTTCAGGGCCTCTATGATTTCGGACCGCTTGGGGTTGAGCTTAAAAACAATCTGAAAAAAGCATGGTGGTCCTCAATGGTTTATGAGAGGGACGATGTTGAGGGTCTTGATGCTTCGATTCTGACAAAACCAACCGTTCTTCAACACTCGGGTCATGAGGATACCTTTACTGATCCGCTGGTAGATTGCAAGTCCTGTAATTCGCGCTGGAGGGCCGATCATATTAGTGGTAAAAACTGCCCAAAATGTGGCTCAAAAGAACTCACAAAACCACGACCATTTAACCTGATGTTCAAAACTAACCTAGGGCCAGTAGATGACGGCTCCTCTTTTGCTTACCTTAGGCCTGAAACAGCTCAACAGATATTTACAAACTTTAAAAACATCGTGGACTCTACATCAAGATCTCTCCCTTTTGGCATAGCTCAAATTGGTAAGGCTTTCAGAAACGAGGTTACCCCTAGAAACTTTATATTTAGGGTAAGAGAGTTTGAGCAAATGGAGCTTGAGTATTTTGTGAGCAGGGGTGATGACGAAAAGTGGCATGAATACTGGGTTGAGAAAAGACTGTCTTGGTGGGAAAAACAAGGTGTTTCTCGATCCAAACTAAAAGAGCATATTGTCCCAGCAGAGGATCTTTCACACTATTCTAAAAAAACAATAGATATTATGTACGAATTTCCCCATGGCCTTGAAGAACTAGAGGGTATTGCGAACAGGACTGATTTTGACCTTGGTTCCCACACTAAAAACCAAGACGACCTAAACATAGGTGCGGCGATAAAAGAAAATACAGACTCTGTTTCAAGGTTGGCTATACAGGACGCTGAAACAAAAGAGTGGTCGGTGCCTTATGTTATAGAACCTTCAGCTGGAGTTGAGCGTGGAATGTTGGCTATTTTAAACGAGGCCTACTCTGTTGAAAAAATAGGCGAAAACAAAGAAAGAACTGTGTTGTCTCTTGCACCCCACCTTTCCCCAATAAAGGCGGCAATCATTCCGCTCAAAAGAAACAACGAGGATATTGTCAGAACTGCAAAAGAGGTTAAGGCTAAGCTTCAAGGGCTTGGGCTTGGTCGCATTTTGCTTGAAAACACTGGAAACATAGGAAAAAGCTATAGAAAGCATGATGAGATTGGAACGCCAATATGCATAACGATTGACTTTGATACACTAGAAAACAAAACCATTACGGTTAGAAATAGAGACACTATGCTTCAAACAAAGGCAAACATCTCAGAGGCACAAAAGATCCTGAAAGACCTTTTGGTCAATCAGTAACTCAAGGTCTAAACATCCCCTTTATTAGAAATATCCTTGGTTCTTTTTTTTACACCTCTTACCTTTTTTTGAGCTTTGTGGTTTTTGCGCTGGTTGCCTGTCTTCCTGGCTTTATCTTATCGGATAAAACCAGGTGGTGCGTTGTCAGGCTGTGGTGTGAAAGTAATGTTTTTATGTGTAAAAATCTCTGCGGCCTAGACTATAAAATAATAGGCGCTGAAAAAATACCAGATGAAAAAGGTATAGTTTTTATTAAACACTCTTCTGTATATGAGCTGTTTGTAGGACTTCTTTTGTTTTCGCCCTCTTCCTGGGTAGCTAAACACGAACTAATGTATTTACCCCTGTTTAGACAAGCAATAAAGGTTTTTGGTTTTATTCCCGTTAAAAGGGGGCTTGGAAAAAGCGAGGTCACAAAAGTAATAAGAGACGGGACAGCAAGACTGCGTGAGGGAAACTGGATTGTTGTTTTTCCAGAAGGAACAAGAGTGCCTCATGGTGAGACAAAAAGATATGGCTTAAGTGGAGCGCTGCTTGCTGTTGGTACGGGTTCTAACATAACCCCTATAGCTCACAACGCTGGAAGGTACTGGGGGCGTAGGTCGCTAATAAAAAAGAGAGGGTCTATAGTGTTTTCAATTGGTAGCCAGATTTCAACATTTGGTAAGTCCTATGATGAAATCAATAAAGAAGCAAAAACATGGATAGATGCGGAGACTAAGCGAATAGACGGTCTTTAGGTCTTTCTTTTCAATTATTTGTTTTTTATAAGTCTTTATTGTTGTTTTACATGCAACAATGCCTTGTTTCTAGCTATTAAACATCAAGGTTGCCGACATTAAGGGCGTTTTCTTCTATAAACTGTCGCCTTGGAGGAACCTCATCGCCCATTAGTGTAGAAAAAGCAATGTTGGCATCGTCTGCGTCTTCAACCGTAACCTGAAGTAACGACCTGTTGGTGGGATCTAGCGTAGTATCCCATAGTTGTCCTGGGTTCATTTCACCAAGACCTTTATATCTTTGAATGCTTTGGCCTTTTTTTGCATTTTTAAGCAGCTGGTTGAGACAGTCGCCTATGGTTTCATAGTGTGTCTCGCTCTCTGCATCAGTTATAAAAACACCGCTTGCGTACGGCTTGTTGTTTGTTTGGTAAGAGCCTATCGTGGCATACTCTGGAGACCTAAAAAAAGTAACTGGTATTCTCCCTGTGCTTGTTGTGCCGTTCAGGGTTTCACTTGTTTGGAGATAGCCAAGACCGTCTTGGTCATATTCAAGTGATACTTTGCATTTTGAACCTGCTGTTTTAGCAATCTTGTTGCAAGATCTTTGGAGCTGCTTAACCCAACCCTCAAGTTTCTTTTTGTTTGAAGCTTCGCTTTTTGTAATAACCTTTCCACTGATAATGGCCTCACCAACAGTCAAGGATGTTTGTCTGTTGATCTTATCTGTTAGGTTGTTGATCGCTATATGCTCATTTATAAGGTTAAAAAGTCCGTCTCCGTTTACGACCTTCTTTTTATTTTTTGTTACAAGGTCGATGCCTTGAATTGCATTGGTGATAATAATTTCGTTTAGGTGTGCGTCGTCAGCGACATACTGT
>Ga0209089_10001726_pt1 | contig 19866 bp, 17 predicted proteins | sample ArcticOcean_MG_C_FD_187431 | JGI IMG/M metagenome (GOLD analysis project Ga0209089, IMG submission 187431) | Marine microbial communities from western Arctic Ocean - ArcticOcean_MG_CB2_150 (SPAdes) (version 2) | ecosystem: Environmental > Aquatic > Marine > Oceanic | place: Arctic Ocean: Canada... | reverse complement strand
AAACCACTCAAGTGCCGACTCTATATCTTTGCGTACGCCCAAGCCTTTGTAATGTATGACGCCGACGGCATACTGCGCATCACCATTGCCTTCCTCGGCGAGGCGCTGCCAGATGGACAGCGCCGCAGTGTAATCTTTGTTCCGATAGGCATCAGCCGCTATCTCCCACTCGTTGGCCGAAGCCGGGCCAGACACCACCAGTAGTATCGCGAGAAACAGAAAGGCAGGCTTGGACATGAGTCGGGAGTGCGGATAATGCGATGTGGACGATGCGTTAATGGCACAGGGTAACGAAACTTGGGCGACTTGGCGACATCAGTACGGTCAGATACCCAGAAAGTCGGTAATTTCTCTGGTCCCGTCCCAGATCATGATGGCGGCAACATAGAGAATGATCGCAAAGCCAACGTAACCGATCCAACGATGATTCACCAGCAGTCGTGCCATGAGGCTGGCTCCTGCCGCCATTAAGGTGACCGAAAGGGCTAACCCTATCATCAAGATGACCGGGTGATGGCGGGCAATGCCGGCGATAGCCAGTACGTTATCGAGTGACATCGAGAGATCGGCGATGACGATCTGGGTGATGGCCCGGGTCATCGACATCGAGGTTGACAGCGGGTTCTCGATTGCAGATTGGTCAGGGTCTGACGATTGCCTAAGATTTCGCCACAGATGCCAGCACACCCACGATAGCAGTAGGCCACCGACTAACAGAAGCCCGGGCAGTAAAAGTAACTTTGCGGTTGCCAGTGCAAATGCGATTCGGGTGATTGCAGCAAACACAATACCGATTAGGATCACGCGTTGACGCATGGCCGTGGGCACTGTCGCAGCGAAAAGACCGATGACAATTGCGTTGTCGCCAGCCAGCACGAGATCAACGAGTATTACCTGAGCCAATGCACTCAGTTGGTCAATGGTCACAAACATAATAAACAGGGTTCTTTAGGGATTGCGGTGGTTGATTGACTTGACTGCCAACCACAAATTATACCGATTGGCACGCAGCATTTTGGTAAGCCAGCAATTGACGGCTGTTTTAATTGAATATCCGCTTGACTGGACCGGCATTGGAGGGGAGAGTTCCGTTCCGTAGAGTATGGTTGTTGATGTGTGCTTGATTGCGCGAAATTGATGGAGGCCAAATAAGAAATGAATCATTCGACCCGTGTCGAGTTTGACTGGAGTGATCCGCTGTTGTTGGAGCGTGCTCTGAGCGAGGAAGAGCGACTGGTGCGCGAGACCGTCCAGACATATTGTCAGGAAAAACTGATGCCGCGTATTCTCCAAGCCCACCGGGAGGAGCAATTTGATCGAGAGATTATGCAGGAAATGGGAAGTCTCGGGCTCCTGGGGGCAACCATTCAAGGATATGGATGCGCGGGTATGAGTTATGTGTGTTACGGGTTGATTGCACGGGAGATTGAGCGAGTCGATAGCGGTTATCGGTCGGCCATGAGTGTTCAGTCGAGCTTGGTGATGTACCCTATTTACGCCTATGGGGACGAGGCACAGCGTGAGCGTTACCTCCCTAAATTGGCCACCGGGGAGTGGATCGGGTGCTTTGGATTAACCGAACCAGACCACGGATCAGATGCGGGTAACCTGACCACTCGTGCCGAGGCGGTCGCGGGTGGCTACCGACTGACCGGTGCCAAAATGTGGATTTCGAACGCTCCCATTGCCGACGTGTTTGTGGTCTGGGCGAAAGATCGTGACGGTGTCATCCGCGGTTTTATTCTTGAGAAAGGCATGAACGGGCTCAGTACACCCAAGATCGAGGGCAAGTTTTCTCTGCGAGCCTCGGTAACGGGCGAGATCGTAATGGATAATGTTTTCGTCCCGGACAATCATTTACTGGCTGGCATCGAGGGCATCAAGGGGCCATTTGGATGTCTTAATCGTGCCCGTTACGGCATTGCCTGGGGCAGTATGGGTGCGGCCGAATTCTGTTGGCATGCGGCACGAAACTACACGCTGGAGCGAAGTCAGTTTGGTCGACCGCTCGCAGCCAATCAGCTGGTGCAGAAGAAATTGGCTGATATGCAAACAGAAATTACGCTGGGTCTACATAGTTGTTTGCGCCTGGGCCGGTTAATGGATGATGGACTTGCCGCGCCGGAGGCGGTGTCTTTATTGAAGCGAAATAATTGCGGCAAGGCATTGGATATTGCCCGAACCTCACGGGATATGCATGGTGGCAATGGAGTTGCCGATGAGTATCACGTGATTCGTCACATGATGAATCTCGAAGCGGTGAATACTTACGAAGGGACTCATGATATCCATGCTCTGATACTGGGACGGGCGCAAACGGGTATTCAGGCGTTCACGGCCTAAGGAGGCAGCATGGCGGGTGCATTAGCCCATATCAGAGTGCTGGACCTCTCGCGAATACTCGCGGGACCCTCGAGCACTCAAATCTTGAGTGATCTCGGAGCTGAAGTCATCAAGATAGAACACCCGGAGCGCGGCGATGACACGCGGGCGTGGGGACCCCCTTTCCTTGATAACCCTACGATGGAGGGTGCTGCTGAATCGGCTTATTTTCTGGCGGCCAATCGTGGTAAGAAATCGGTTGCGGTGGACATTACGTCAACCCGTGGTAGTGCTCTGATTCAGCAGTTGGTAAGGCAATGCGACGTTGTCGTGGAAAACTTCAAGGTCGGTGGTCTGAAGAAATACGGCCTTGACTATGAGCATCTGTCGGCTATCAGACCCAATCTCATTTATTGTTCGATTACTGGGTTCGGTCAGACGGGCCCCTATGCTCATCGGCCCGGTTACGACCTCATGGCGCAGGCGCAAGGGGGGTTGATGAGTATTACCGGTGAGCGGGATGATCAGCCTGGGGGCGGGCCCCAGAAAGTTGGCGTCGCCGCTGCTGATTTGATGACGGGAATGTATGCGTGCGTCTCGGTATTGGCCGCGTTGGCCTATCGTGAGCAGACGGGCGAGGGTCAACATACCGATCTTGCGTTGCTTGATTCACAGGTTGCAATGCTGGCAAACCAGGGCATGTTCTATCTCGTGTCCGGGGAATCTCCAGGCCGTAGCGGTAATGCGCACGCAACCGTTGTTCCCTACGGGACCTTTCCCGTTGCTGATGGAGAAATCGCGCTGGCAATCGGCAATGACAGTCAGTTTCAGCGATTTTGTAAGGTCACGGGCCTGGTCGAGACTGGAACAGACGAGCGTTTTAAACACAATCGTGACCGCGTGGCAAATCGGGACGCACTGCTGGCGCAGATGGGCGCAGTTCTGGTAACTCGGACGCGCGCTGAATGGCTGCTGGCGTTGGAAGAGGTGGGAGTACCGTGCGGCCCCATTAACAGCATCAGCGAGGTTTTTTCAGACCCCCAAGTACGTTCTCGTGACATGTGTTGGGAGGTCGATCACCCGTTTCGCCCGAAACTAAAGTTAGTGGCCAATCCCATTCACATGTCTCGCACGCCGCCGGCGCCTCAAGGCCCGCCCCCGTTACTGGGGCAACATACCGCCGCGGTGCTGGGAGATCTCCTGAGCCTTGCTACGTCAGAGATTGACGAGCTTGTTGCCCAAAAGGTGATTTTTTGCAATCCGGTGGTCCTAGCGTCCTGACCTTTAATCCGTGGGGGTTGGTTTCGGCGGGATCGATTGCATTCACGTCTTGGACTTCAATCGAAAATTAATAGGAATGTCATCTGATCGACTCTCTGGCATCGCAGTTTCCGGTAGAGGTTCATAACGCCAGTGTCGCACGGCATTAATAGCAGCGCTGTCCAGCAGTTTAAACCCGCTGCTGCGTTTCAGTGTGACCTTGCTGATAGTCCCAGTTGGTTGGATGTTAACAGTCAAGATGACATCGCCTTGCAGGCGCCGCTTGATCGCGAGACGCGGGTAAACTGGTTTGGGATTGCCGGCGACGGGTCTCGGCTGTTGGTTTGATGAGGCATTGCCCGATGCTGGCGATGCGGTGACGGCTGTTGTTGCCCGTTTTTTTGCGATCGGGCGATTGTCGGCATTTGCAGTGAGACGTTTTTCTGGACGATCAATTGCGGATATAAGTGTTGTTTCGGTGATGCTTGCATGATGCAGTTGATCTGTTGTTTGTTTTTGATGGACTTGCAGTCGTCCGTTTTCGGCGTGAGCGAGTGCCGGCTTTACACGAGCGCTGTGCTGCTCCATGGTTGGGGTCGATCGATTTCTCTTAATCTCAGCGCGAAGCGTGTCAGAGAGCTGGGTTGCCGTTGGATGAGGCTTGGTCCGGGTATCGACTTCTCGTGTCATTCGTTCTAATTTATTGTCGCGACGAGCGTTGTCACGTCTTGTTGCGGCGGATGTAGCGGCCAGTTCGTTGCGCAGAGCTGGACTGCGTTCGTTGCTTTTCGCAGCACGTTTTTCCAGGGTCTGCACGTGTAATTCTGATTCTCGTGTGGCGTTGAGCACGCTGTGATGCGATGCCCTGGGCGCCGGGACTGATGCTGTCCGCCGGGCTTTGTCTATTTCGATCAGGGTCTCCCGTTCTTTCGTCGCCGTAATTTGGTCAGGCTGGGTTACGGTGCGCCTCGTCAACTGTCGATTTTCCTCGATTTGTGCTTTGTGGACTTGTTGCAGGTGGTCGCTCGCTTGGTTGAGTTGCTCGTTTTCGGCAAGAGTGGTCTGGCGCGCGCGAGCCAGTCCGTTATATTGAACTTGCCGAGTCTTGTGGGACGAAGTCAGGCGCGTGATCTCAATACTCAATCTCGAACTTTCACTTGTCACCGTTGTTGTCTCGCGCAGCAGACTTTGAATCTGTTGCGCCTGCAGTTGGTTACGCTGTTTCATGGCGAGCGTTTTTTGAGTGTGGCTATTCACCGCTTGGCGTAGTCGTGTGTGGTGTGACTGCATCGCTGATAGGGCAGGTTTTAATGAGTTACTGTGCGGGACGGTCGATGCTTGGGTAATTTGGTTGCCCATGACACGACTTTCGATGGTAATAATCGCCCGCAGATCGGTGGCGAGCGCAACGCGTATGGGATCGGAAGGATGGAGTCGATCAGCGCCAGCAAACAACGCGGCATGAAGGCCTGCCGACAACACCAAACTCCAGACGATCGGATGTTTTAGCGTTCGCCACCTCGTGTGCAGGTGTGCTATCGCAGAATGTGTATTTCTGGCTGTGTCGGACTTCATCCCACCAACGCGCGCCTCATATCGGAACCAGTGATCGTTTCGACGATACGCCGCCAGATGGGTGTTGGCCCACACCCTGGACATTTCCCGGTCCCGGATGAGCGACGCAGGCACTGGCAGGTCTCCTGGCTTGCGGATCAAGGCGGACCGATTGACCTTCCCGGCGTGATGCCAGTGGTCATCATAATCTTCCGCTAGCCGCTTACAGTTGCGGGTACAGCCCGGACTGTCGTCAGTGTGGACGTTTCCGGTTCCCTATTAACCCCAGTGGGGGGCCAATGCCTAAGGGGGTTAGTAAAAACGAAAAGGGTGAACAATTCAAGCCGCTTTCCACATGGCCATGGAGCGCAGGTAGAACATCTCGCTATACTTGTCGGCTGCTTTTTTCATCGCCCTATCTGGCGCCTGCTCATGCCTGCTCGACGTGCCTATTTCTTGCCGTTGCTTTTCTTGGGAGTCCTGGTAGCAGCCGGATTCTCTCTCGCAATCGGTACGATCGAGGTGGATTGGCAACAGGTTTATCAGGGAGTCGTTGCGGGACGGCCGAGCTTGCACTATGAAGTGGTCATGGGAATTCGTTTGCCAAGAGCGTTGAATGCTTTTCTGGTCGGCGGAATGCTTGCGGTGGCTGGAGCGCTGATGCAGGTTCTTTTGCGAAACCCATTGGCTGATCCATATGTGCTGGGTGTGTCTGGCGGGGCGTCAGTCGGGGCGCTGCTGGCAATCATGCTGGGCTGGGCCGAGGTGGGGGTTTCTGGAGCAGCCGCTGTTGGTGCGTTGTTGTCACTGCTTGTGGTATTCAGTTTAGCGCGTGGTGCGGGCCACTGGTCTTCAACTCGATTGCTTCTAACTGGCGTTGTGATGGCGGCGGGATGGGGCGCCATGGTGAGTTTTTTGCTGGCGGTGAGTCCAGAAGCACACCTTCGAGGTATGTTGTTTTGGTTAATGGGTGATCTGACCGAACGTTTGCCAGGGGGTTTTCGAGTGGGCTTGTTGGCACTCGGGTTGGGCGTTAGCGTTTATGTCGCCAGAAGTCTCAATTTGTTAGCGACCGGGGAGCAGCGCGCCGCGAGTCTGGGGGTTAATACGGTGTTATTGCGCGCGATCCTCTATTTCACTGCGGGTGTGCTCACTGCGAGCGCGGTGACACTGGCAGGAGCGATTGGTTTTGTAGGCTTGGTGGTGCCCCATATCGTCCGGCTCGTGATCGGTGCGGATCATCGCTTGGTTGTTCCTGGCTCTTTGCTCGCTGGCGGTACATTGCTCATCGTGTCGGACCTGGCTGCGAGAACCATCATGGCTCCCAATCAGTTACCCGTCGGCATCGTGACGGCGTTTATTGGAGTGCCTGCCTTTCTATTTTTGTTGCGACGTAGTGCAACCCCGCGATCATGACGGAATTAAGTGCTCACGATCTACACATTGAGATAGGAGATGTGGTTGTTTGCCGTGATTTGTGTGCGACATTTAAGCCAGGGCAGGTATGGACTGTTTTGGGCCCCAACGGAGTAGGCAAATCGACTCTGCTCAGGACTCTGGCAGGTCTTTATCAACCCACTGCGGGTAGAGTGGCTTTTGATGGACAGCCGCTTGTCGATATGCCGCGACGCGAAAGGGCGCGCCAGATTGGCATCCTATTCCAGGATCACGCCGATGTGTTTCCTTTGACGGTGACGGAAACAGTACTAACGGGAAGGCATCCGTGGTGTTCCCCGTTGCAGGGGGAAAGTGCCGTGGATCTGGAGCGGGTAGATCAAGTCCTCGACGAAATGGGGCTTGATGGTTTTCAGGACAGAAACCTATTTTCCTTATCTGGTGGGGAGCGTCGCCGGGTTGATCTGGCAGCATTGGCTGTCCAGGATTCGGCCGTATTAATGCTGGATGAGCCTAGTAATCATCTGGATCCTCGTCATCAGGTCACATTGCTCGGGGGCATGATAGACAAATGGCGTCGTGCGCGCCGTACAGTGGTCATGGTGTTACATGACATTAATTTGGCTCTGAGGTTCAGTGATTATCTGATCTTTCTCTATGGTGATGGCAAGGCGTCCCAGGGGTTAGTGACTGAAATGGCGACTGAGGCGCATTTTTCAACACTCTACGATCAGCCGATGGGCCGTTATCAGACCAATGATCGTGATCTATTTTTCCCACTTTAATTGACGCGCTGATCAACGGTATTTTCTAACCCTAGAAAATATTGTTGACAGTTACTGAGGCTCCGTCGTAACGTGCAGTTTCTCGATGTGGGTACCGTGTGATGTCTCAGACGCACGGTGAAACGGGAAGCCGGTGCGCCAAAAACGTTGATTTGTGCAAGGCCGGCACTGCCCCCGCAACGGTAAGTGGTACGGGTTCAGCACATTGCCACTGCGGCGCTCGCCGTGGGAAGGCGCTGAATTCTTGGCAGCGGTAACGCCGCCTGACCACGAGTCCGGAAACCGGTCCATATCGAAGCCATTTAGTTACCGCGGTGGGCGGTGGCTGGGGTTTTCGTGAGAACTCCTCAGTACCCCTCATCTCGCATGAAACGCGCGCGGGTGGTGCGCAAGGGGTTAAAAATGCTTTGTATGAAGTGTTGCCGCGGTGTCCCGTGGGTTGGGTTACTGCTGCTGGCGTTCTCGGCTTACGGCGCTGAAACTGTGATTGTGACCGCAACACGAACTGCGGAAATGGTTGATGAGACGTTGGCGCCGGTTACCGTCATCACGCGCAAAGAGATTGAAGACCTCCAAGCCAGCAGTGTCGTAGATGTTTTACGCACTGTCCCCGGGGTGATCCTTACGAACAACGGTGGTCTCGGTCAGGCAACGTCGTTGTTTCTGCGTGGCACCAATTCTGGCCACGTTACCGTCTTAGTCGACGGGGTTCGTGTCGGTTCGGCAACCCTTGGCACGACACCCTTCGAACTGATTCCATTGGCACAGGTGGAGAAGATAGAGATCGTTCGTGGTCCACGATCCAGTTTGTATGGAGCAAACGCCATTGGCGGGGTGATTCAGATTTTTACCCGACCTGGTGTTGCAACCAAAACAATGTCTGCGAAGTCGAGTTTGGGGACAGACGGTTTTCGAGAACTGACGGCAGGCTTTGTTTCGAGCTCGAAAGCTGGGATCAGTGTTCGGTTTAGTCATCTTGGTAGCGATGGTTTTGATGCCTGCACTGGCGCCGCGGGGGGGTGTTATGTGGACGAGCCTGATCGTGACGGGCATGAACAATCCGCGTTGGCAGTAGGTTTTGACCGTCAGTTATCGCCAGCCGCAGAACTGGGCCTGCATTTTATGTATTCGAATGCCGACACGGACTACGACGGCAGTTTTTCCAATCAAACCGAGACCACAATGCGTGTGATCGGCGGTCGTCTCGTCTTGGATCCAAGCACAAATTGGCGATCGACTGTCGCCGTTGGTCAGAGTCTGGATGGGGCCGAAGACTTCAAGGACCGTGTCTTCAGTAGCCGTTTCGAAACCCGCCGAAATTCGCTGTCCTGGCAGAACGATGTGGCACTGGGTAGCACTGGATTGCTGACCGCCGGTGTCGATTATCAGAATGACACGGTAGACAGCGACACGGTCTTTACTGTGACCTCACGTGATAACACCGGAGTGTTTATCCAATATCAAAAAGACGTTGAGCGATATGGTGTCCAGTGGGCGCTACGATATGACGACAACGAGCAATTCGGTAATTACAACACGGGTAGCGCCACACTCGGCGTTGACACAGGTAAGGGCCATCGGGCTACCGTATTTTACGGTACCGCTTTTAAAGCCCCGACTTTCAATGATTTGTACTACCCCAGTTGGGGGAATTCCGCATTGGAACCGGAAGAGTCGAATACTGTAGACCTGGGTTATCGTGTGTTGCTGGCCGACGGACGTTGGACTGTTAATGTTTTCCAAACGAGCATTGATGAATTAATAGCTTACGATCCGATCGCTACAGGTCCGGCTAACATAGACGAAGCGCAGATACGTGGTGTTGAAGTGGGTCTAACGATGAGCCGTGACGCGTGGCGATGGTCCAGTGCGTTGACCCTACTCGACACGGAACAAAAGAGTGGCGCTAATCGGGGGCGGGAGTTACCCCGTCGGCCAAGTGAAGCGCTCTCTTTGAATATTTCGCGCGACTTGGGTCGGTACGGGACAGGCATGCAGATCACATTCAACGGAAAAACCTATGACGACCTGGCCAATACTTCGTTGCTGGATCGTTATGTCGTCGTCGATCTTGTTGGGCATTGGAAGATGAGTGATAACTGGTGGCTAAACGGCAAGATAAAGAATGTGTTTGATGAAGACTATGAGACAGCGGCGTATTACCGACAGCCCGGGATCGGATGTTTTGTTTCTATCAGTTACAAGAAAAGCGAATGAAGAGGTTTTGCTCAACGGTGTTCGGGCAGGAAAGAGCTGTTTGTTCGAACAAGTGGCCATTGAGGGTTCAATTTGAGTGACAGACGTCGCGACGGTGGTTAGCGGTGACAACGATAGGCATTGATACCGCGTTTATTGGCCTGAACGGGCTCGTTGGATGAGTTCACACAGGGTTTGCATGCCCGTAAGAATCCTGGGTGTTGCCCGATTAATAAGATCAGGGTCAATGCTAAACAAGTACTTGTTCTCTACCGCGCGTAGGCCGGACCAGCGCCGCCACGATACTAGCCAGTTGTGTGCTCTTGATGCCGGCGCTGCCGCAATAATGATCTCGGGGTCTGCGCCAATGACGGCTTCGCGTGATACGGTTGGTGCAAGCGAGTCCACATGCCCGAAGATGTTTACTCCGCCACAATGACGAATCAGGCGGCTCACCAGGTGTTTGCCATTCAACGTCATTAGTGGATCCTGCCACACCTGATAGAAGACCCGCATTGGAGAACGGCCGCTGTACTGTTTTTTCAATGTTGAAGCGTCAGCGAGAAATGTTTTGGCCAGGCGATGGCCGCGATCTTCGACGCCGGTTAAGCGACCCAGACGGCGCAGTGTGTCGGCAATATGTTCGAGTCGACTCGGTTCTGAGAGAAAGATTGGGATGCCCAATCGATCGACCCGAGTGAGTTCGGAATTAGGGTTTCCGCTGTGCCAGGCTAAGGCCAGATCTGGTCCCAGGGCGATGATCGCTTCCAGATTAAATTTTTGGTGGGAACCAATCCGAGGAATTAATTTCGCCTTGGCGGGATAATTGCTGTAGTCCACTGCGCCTACGATCTGATCACCGACACCGAGGTGGAACAGGTATTCAGTCAGGTGTGGGGCAAGACTAATAATACGTTTAGCCGGTGCCGAGAGAACCAGTTTGATGCCCGTATCGTCTTGAACCACGATCGGGCGGTCCGCACTGGCTGGCCCGGTCGCGAATAGCAGTAACAGGGCGGTGGCACCCGTCAGAATGGACCTGTGAATCGCCCTGACCATAGTCCGCCAAGTCAGGGTTTCAGAGCCGATAGGCGGTTGACGTCATGACCCGGCTGGCAAGGCGCATGATCGACCGGATCGGTCCCGGCAGGGTGGTTGCACCGGCTCGTCGGGCCATACGAGCATGGCGCTGCTCGTCTACGCGCATTTGTGTCAAGACGGCATGACTTTTATGGTCGGAACGTGGCAATCGTTTAAGATGATGACTGAGGTGTTTCTCAACCTGCTGTTCTGTTTCTTCCACGAAGCCAAGATTGGCGCGGTCTCCCATTACCCCCACGACAGCACCCATCACAAATGAGCCGCTGTACCACAGTAGATTCAGGCGGCTTTCGCTGCCCCCAAGCGTTTGGATCCGGCTTTTGCACCATCGCAGATGATCGTTTTCTTCTATCGAGGCCTGTTGCAATGCTTGTCGCACGGTCTCGTTACGTGAAGTCAGTGATTGTCCTTGGTACAAAGCTTGTGCGCAGACTTCGCCCACGTGGTTTACCCGCATTAATCGCGCAGCTTCTTCCCGTTCGGCTTGGGTTAAGGCGTCTTGCTTCACACCGTCGGCTGGGTCGTCGCGTCCGCTACCGGTAGGCATGCCGGCGACCGTAATCAGCGCGTTGTCCAGTGCGATCAAAAGGCGGTCAAGCGGTGTCAGGTAGCGATGGTGGGTTTGCAAAGTTGGGTACCTCGCGGTGCGAATGCTATCGATGTGAGTCAGTCATTGCAGATTCTCGCAATTAAATAATCAGCCGCCGTCGAATGAGGATGATAGTCAACCACGTGGCTACGGCGCCAAAAGCGATCAGTACGAGCAGGTGTTGGAACGGCGCAATCAATTCCTGACCGGTTACTAGCGGTCTCACTAAGGCAACGGCATGAGTCAGTGGCAGAAACTGTATCACTTGTTGCATTCCCTCCGGCAGGGTGGTCGTGGGATAGAACACTCCGCACAGTATGAACATTGGTGTGATCACCAGCGTAATGTAGTAACTAAAGAATTCGTAGCCGTTGGCCAGTGCCGTAACGATCATTGCTAGGGCTCCAAAACAGAAACCGATGACAAACAGTAATGGAATGGATAGCAATGCGGACAGATCGCTGACGGCACCGAGAAAAACGGCAACTATGAGGATAGCGCATCCGGCAATCGTGCTTTTGGTTGCACACCAGAGTAACTCACCAACAACGATATCATCCACTTCAATGGGTGTTGCCAGGAGCGCTTCATAAGTGCGTTGCGGTACCATTCGGGTATATACCGACCACATTGCTTCGAAGCTAGCCGTGTTCATGGCAGAGGAAGCGATGAACCCGGATGCTAGAAAAGCGAGATATGGCATGCCCGCCATCTTTCCGATGAATAGGCCAAGGCCATAACCTAGCCCGAGTAGATAAATCAACGGCTCACCGAAGTGGACCACCAGGCTAGGGGCAAGCAGTTTTCGCCAGACAAGGAAGTTCCGTTGCCACACAGCAAGGGCGTGATGACGAACCAGCGGTTGCCGACGGCGCTTCAATCTCGTATACCTCGGCCGGTTAGGCGAAGAAAGACATCCTCCAGATTGGCCTGACGGTGAAGCACCTGCTCTAACCCCAGGCGATCTATTGCTGTGGTCAGTATTGTCGGGTCATCTGCATAGGCATAGGTGGTATCACCACTGTATTCAAGTCGTGTTGCTGCATTCTCGATCGTTTGTTTCTGCAATGGATCCAGTATGTTCCTGATTTCCAGTACTGTTTTTTCACAATGTGTCGCAATCAGCTCCTTGGTGGTCCCACGGGCGACGACATGACCGTGATCGATGAGTACAAGGTTGTCACACAGTCGTTCCGCTTCTTCGAGGTAATGGGTGGTCAGAATGATCGTTTTGCCTGACCGTTTTAGGCCATGAATTAAGGCCCATACCAGGTGGCGTGCTTGTGGATCAAGTCCCGTAGTGGGTTCATCAAGCACCAGGAGTTCAGGATCATTGACTAACGCGCGGGCAATCGTGAGTCGCCGTTTCATCCCGCCGGATAACGTACTCACACGACTGTCGCGGCGATCACTGAGTTCGACCAGGTTTAGCAATTCGTCAATTTCATGCTGCATAACATCTGGACGCAGTCCAAAATAACGAGCATAGATAGTGAGGTTCTCGATCACGCTGAAATCCGGGTCGAGTGTATCGGCCTGGGGCACAACGCCGGTTCGGGCACGAATGTCGCGACCGTGGTGCCGAATGTCTTTGCCGAACACTTCAAGAACTCCGTCGCTCGGAGGCGACTGACCCAATATCATTCGTAGCGTGGTTGATTTTCCCGCGCCGTTCGGTCCGAGCAACCCGAAACACGTGCCTGCCGGAATGGCGAGATCAAGATCATGTATGACAGTTAATTTGCCGAAGGATTTGCACAGCCCTTTACATCTGATGAGGGCATCGCCAGCGGAAGAGGCCGGTGTTTGTGTGTCGTCGGCTGTCTTTGACAACATGGTTAGGCCTGGAATGTCTCTCGATACCATTTCGGCAATGCGCCAATCGAGGGCAGTTCCCAGTCGCTGTCTACCGGGCTCGGCGCATTGGCATTGGCACCACTTCGAACAAACAATGTTTTTAGACCAACTGAGCGGGCGCCCCGGATATCCGCATCCAGGCTGTCACCGATCATGATCGTATGTTCAGGATCAAATCCCGATTTGGCCAATGCCAATTGAAAAAATCCAGCGTTGGGTTTGCCGATGGTGGTAATGGGAATATCAGTGACCGACTCTAGCGCTGCAACGATACCGCCCAGCCCAAGACGCATGATGCCCCCGTCAGGAAAGGTAGGATCTCGGTGCATGGCAATCGCTTCGGCGCCCCCTTCGATCAAGTGCCAGGCAGCATCGAGTTGGCCAAAATCGGGCCATTTACTGATTCCCATCACGACGACATCGGCGTCGCGTGGTGAGGCATCCTGAATTACCGTATGACCGGCCTGTCGAAACATATCCTCAACCGAGTCATCGGCGATTAGGAAACAACGTGCTTTGCCATAACGGCGGGTCACATAGTCGAGGGTTGCCTGGGAAACCGCAAAAATTTCTTCACCGGGGATGTCATAGCCGAACCTGGCGAGTTGCTCTTCCACCCGACTGACCGACATGCGTGTCGTGTTGGTGACCAGAAAAATCTGGCTACCGATACTGCGGATGAAGCGAATCGCTCCGGGCCCGCCTTCGATCGGGAGATTGCCGTCGTATAAGACGCCGTCAATGTCGATAAAAAAGTCAAAATGAGGCAAGGTCAGAGTCCTTGTCTGTACTACGGAAGCCTTAGTTTAACGACGACTGGGTCGTTCAGGTGTTCCTGTGTCACCTTGGTGTTGAGGTAGGTCGCCAGACCTGTCGTGCGAGTGGTGATCTTTGTTGTTCAAGCGGGACAAGTCGGAGTTGTTTGTGGTGGCTATCTGTAGATTGCGATCCCGCTGCTGTTGTTGGCGCAGCAGCAGCCAGCCGGCGATGAATACCCCTACTGCCACGACCAGGATAATGATCGTTGCGAGCGCGTTAATGTCGGGCCGAAGACCCAGGCGTACCCTCGAGTAAATCAACATAGGCAGTGTATTCGCGCCGGGCCCAGAGACGAAACTCGCAATCACCAGGTCATCCAATGATAGGGTAAAAGCGAGCAACCAACCCGCCACAAGGGCAGGTGCCAGCAGGGGCAGGGTAATGTCCAGAAGCACTCGAAAAGGCTTCCCACCAAGGTCCTGCGCGGCTTCTTCGAGATGCTGACCAATGCCTGCGAGGCGTGCGCGGATGATAATCGCGACATAGGCCATAGAAAACGTGATATGCGCGATGGTGATGGTCGTCATGCCTCGCTCACTGGGCCAGCCGATGATGCTGTTCAGAGAAATAAAGAGCAGGAGAAGTGACAGGCCGGTAATGACTTCAGGCATCACTAGCGGGGCAGTAATCATTCCCGTGAATAGGGTCCGCCCTTTGAATCGACCGATGCGAGCTAGAGTCAGGCCCGCCAGCGTGCCCAGTACGGTGGCGAAGGTCGCGTTAAGGAGCGCAATTTTCAGACTCAACATGAGAGCTGACCAGATCTCCTCGCTTTCGAAGAGTACGCGGTACCAGCGGATGGAAAAGCCTCCCCAAACAGGAACCAATTTTGAGTGATTAAATGAGTAGACCACCAGCATGGCCATGGGGATATAAAGAAAAGCGAGCCCAAAACAGAGCATAGAGAAGAGAAATACGGAAGGCTTCTTGCCCATGAGTTACCCGTTGGTCTCTTTTGATTGAATGTGCTGATACAGCATCATGGGAATCACTAAAACCAGAAGAAGAACAATGGCGACGGCTGATGCCACCGGCCAATCGTGGTTGGCGTTAAATTCGTTGTACAGCACACGACCAATCATCAACACATTGCCACCGCCAAGAAGGTCAGGTATGACAAATTCGCCCGTAGCTGGGATGAAGACCAACAGTGAGCCTGCCGTGATGCCGGGGATCGTCAGGGGTAAGGTCACGGTCAAAAATGTCGTAAAAGGTCGAGCGCCGAGATCTGCCGCGGCCTCGTGAATGGTGTGATCCAACTTTTCCATGTTGGCGTAGAGCGGCAGAATCATAAACGGTAGATAGGAATAGACAATTCCTATATGGACCGCGAATTCGGAGTACATCAAACGGATGGGCCGATTGATCAATCCGAGGTAAATCAGAATATTGTTGATCGTGCCTTGATCGGCAAGAAGTCCCATCCAGGCATAAATTCGCAGCAGGAAGGATGTCCAAAAGGGCAAGATGATCAACATGAGGAGCACGAAGCGCGTTGTCGGTGCTGATCGGACTATTGCATAAGCAATTGGATAGCCGAGTAGCAGGCAGAGCACAGTCGAGATCGTTGAAATTCTGATGGAGTTGACATACGTCTTGATGTAAAGCGAGTCCTCCCACAGATAAGCATAATTGTCGAACACAAGGTGCACCGATAGCGCACCGTTGTGCGCGATGTCAAAAAGCGGGGAGAACGGTGGGCTCGCAATTAAAGACTCAGCGACGCTGATTTTGAAAATGATAACAAATGGCGCCAGGAAAAAAATCAGAAGCCAGTAAAACGGAATCGCAATGATGACGCCGTTCAACGAAAACTGCAGTTTTCGGGTTAAGCGAGTCATTCGGTGCGGTAACGCCTGTGCCATCGGTCCCGCCCCGCGAAGATTCTGTTGATCATTCGCTCAGCAGCACCGAGTCGGCTGATGTCCAGTGAAGATAAACGGTGTCATCCCAATCAGCAATCAGCTGACTGCCCCGCGAGCGACTCTGATTGGGGTGAGTTACCTCAACAATCTCGCCGGACTGTGTCTTTACGCGATAGGTCGAAAGATTGCCCGTGTAAGCAATGTCATCGACCGTACCCATCAGCTGATTGAGCCCTTCGTCGGCTAGAGGCGTTGTGGACAGCGTAATCTTTTCGGGTCGCACCGCGACCCAGATCGGGCTTCCATTATCAAGATGTTGCGTGTGTTCGATCTGACATTGAAGGTCATGTTTGTTCAATGCGATGGTGTAGAGATCATTATTGCGCGTGAGCGTGTGCCCAGCGAAGAGATTGACGGATCCGATAAAGCTTGCGATAAATCGGTTATCCGGATTTTCGTAGAGTTCGGTGGGTGGTCCGATCTGAATAAAGCGACCTTCATTCATCACAGCAATTCGCGTAGAAAGGGTCATTGCTTCTTCCTGGTCATGGGTGACGACGATGAAGGTCACCCCGAGTTGCTCCTGAATGCGCATCAATTCGAATTGAGTCTGTTCGCGCAGTCGTTTATCGAGCGCAGCCAGGGGTTCATCAAGGAGCAGCACCTTGGGGCGTTTGACGAGGGCGCGGGCAAGCGCCACGCGTTGCCGTTCGCCGCCGGAAAGTTGATGTGGTTTTCGTTTTGAAAACCCCGAAAGCTCTACCATCGTGAGCATCTGGTCAACGCGCTGGACGATTTCCTCTTTGGGGATGCCGTCACGTTTGAGTCCGTAGGCCACATTCTGTGCAACGTTCATGTGTGGGAAGAGCGCGTACGATTGGAACATCATGTTCACGGGCCGTTCGTACGCGGGCAGCTGCGTGATGTCGACGCCATCGATCCATACCTTGCCAGATGTCGGCGTCTCAAGCCCCGCAAGAATACGGAGAAGCGTAGTCTTTCCGCAGCCAGATGCTCCCAGTAGGGAGAAAAGCTCACCGCGAAAAATCTCCAGATCTACCTGGTCGACTGCGGTGAATCCACCGAATGTTTTGGTGATCCCATCCACCTTGATAAAGGGCGCTGTGTCTGGATCAAGCCAGGGTCGATCCGAGTGGTCGGGGGTGTCGGACATGCGCTGGCTCAAGTCAGGCAGTGGCGTGGATTGTGATCAACAAAAAGGGGTGCCACCACGTCGGTGGTGACACCCCAGAAAGAGGCGGTGCGCTAGTATCCAGACTTGAACTTGACCCATGCCCGTGTCCGAGCTTTTTCAACCTTCGGTGGGACGACGGCCAGGGTATACATTTGTGCGACCGCGTCTGCCGGTGGATAGGCAGCCGTGCTGCCCGTGACTGCCGAATCCACCAGCGGCAAGGCCCCCTGGTTTGCTGTGGCGTACCAGGTGTAGTTACTGTCATTGGCTGCGACTTCCGGTCTCATCATGTAATTTAGAAAGAGATGGGCATTCTCGATATTCTTTGCATCTGCGGGGATAACCCAACCATCGATCCACACATTGGCGGCGCCGGGTCCGGGCGGTGAAAAGAAATCCAATACAACGCCCGTGTTGGCTTCTTCAGCGCCAGACATAGCTAGCAGTCCGTCTGGCCCCCACGTGACGGCCAAGCAGAATTCTTTCTCGGGCATTTTCTGATAGGCATAGTTATCGAACGTTTTGATGTAGGGGCGTATCTTCAATAACATGTCGGCTGCTTTGGCGTAATCTGCAACGTCTTTGGAGCTTGGATCAAGCCCCAGGTAGGCCAAGGCCATCGGAATGACATCGGTTGGGGAATCAAGAAAAGCAACGCCACACTGCGCGAGTTTTTTCATATGCTCGGGCTTGAAGATTAAATCCATTGAACCAATTGGGGCATTCGGTAACACGCTGCGAACCAGTTCTTCGTTATAAGTCACACCGTGGGTGCCCCACATAAAAGGAATTACATATTGGTTGCCTTCATCCCAATTGCTCGCCAGTTGACCCATGACATCGGTCCGCATATGTTTGAGATTCGGCAACTTTGACTTATCAAGAGGTTGCAAAATGTTGGCAGCTGGAATCAAGCGACCAATGGCTGAACCGCTGTGGCTGACAACATCGTAGCCAGAGTGGCCCGCTAGGAGTTTCGTGTCTGCGGTTTCCACCGAGTCGTAATTGTCGTAGGTCACCTTGATGCCGAATTCCTTCTCAAAATCGGCGATGGTGGTTTCGCCAATATACTCAGCCCAGTTGTAGACGTTGAGTGTGCCAGCGGCAAATACTGGCACTGCGATCGTAGTGACTACCAGTGCCAACAAACCTGCCAGGGTGAATTGGGGTGTGAGGGAAAAAACTTTCATGGTCCTTCCTCGGGTTAGTCCTATGTTCGTTGGGAAACACAACGTGCACCGACCGGGGTTGGCAGGAGCCTTCTGGTTCGATAGTGTATCTATGTTTGTTGGCCCGTGTGCAAATACGAGTGCTGACGCTAACGTGAGGTTTGGGCAGTCACGCCAATTGTTGGTCTGGCGCGGGAAAGGTGCTGGAAACCGATCGTGGTTACCGCGATCCTAGACATGTCGTCAGGCCCATTAACCTGATAATTGATCAGTTGAGTGCACTAGAATGTTCAAAGAGTATCAGCCGACAAATGAAGCTGAAAGTGATGTTCATGGCGAGGTATCGAGTACGGATATGCTTGCACCTTGGACCTATCGTTCGGAAGAACTAACAGCCCTAGAGTTGGAAGCGCTATTTCTTAGGGATTGGTTGTTGGCAGGTCATGCGAGCGAGATTCCGAACAGCGGGGACTACACCACCTTTAACATCGGTGGCGAGCGAGCCGTCCTGATCCGCGACGAAGCAGGGCGAATCGGCGCATTTCACAATGTCTGTCGTCACCGAGGGAGTCGAGTGGTTGGCGCAGACCGTGGACACTGTCGGCGCACTATGGTTTGCCCGTTTCACGGTTGGACTTATCATCTGGATGGTCGACTGAAACAGATCCCATCACCAGGCACCTTCGCCCAACTGGAGATCGCGTCGAACGGACTGATTCCGATCGAACTTGAAGTGTGGCATGGATTCCTTTTTATTCGTTTTCGCTCGGGTGGGCAGTCGCTCGCTGCGCGTTTGGCTGCAGTTGAGGAAAAGGTTGCGCACTATCGCTTGAGCGAACTCCTGCCGCTTGGCAGTCGGCGTGTTGTCGAGCTGCCCTATAACTGGAAACTGATCCACGACGTCGACAACGAAGGTTATCATGTCCCGAGTGCCCACCCGTCGTTGCACTCGCTGTATGGCAGAGATTACCGGGATTCATTGATGGGCGATGTGCCGATCTCCACTGCTCGGGTGGATAAGGATGTGTCATCGTTTTGGAGTGTTGATCGTTACAAGAAACTGCTGCCATCGTTTGATCATTTGCCATCATCGGAACAGCGTGTTTGGTTTTACTTTGCGGTGTTCCCGAATCTTGTTTTTGTGTTATATCCCGAAATGGTGGAGTTCTACATGACTGTGCCTGTGTCGGCGGGAAAGTCATTGATGATCGGACAATGTTTCGGACTGCAGGACGATCGACGGGAGACACGAGCCGCACGTTATCTCAATCAAAGGATTAATGAACAGACCGCGCGTGAGGACGAAAACCTTGTCCTATGGCTGCAGGAGTCTTTCGCTACTAGCGTTTATCCTCGTGACAACTTGTCGACTCTAGAGTTTGGAGTTGCCTATTTTCATCGGCAGCTGAAGATGAAGTTGCCGGTATTGGGTTTGGAGAGGGCGCCGCCGGCAGGTCATTTGGCTGCACGGACTCAGAAAATGTTGAATGGCGCATGACTGAGCGTGACTCTCGTTTCGATTGTTTATTCGAATCGGTTGCGATCGGTCCAGTCACCGCGAAAAATCGTTTTTATCAGGTGCCTCATTGCAATGGCATGGGGCACGCGATGCCGAATAGTGTCGCGGCCATGCGCGGGGTAAAGGCCGAAGGCGGTTGGGCGGTGGTGTCAACGGAGGAGTGCGATATTCATGCTTCCACGGATGTGTTGCCGTATCCTGAAGCACGACTATGGGATGCAGAAGATGGGCGACGCATGG
>Ga0209089_10001723_pt1 | contig 19869 bp, 10 predicted proteins | sample ArcticOcean_MG_C_FD_187431 | JGI IMG/M metagenome (GOLD analysis project Ga0209089, IMG submission 187431) | Marine microbial communities from western Arctic Ocean - ArcticOcean_MG_CB2_150 (SPAdes) (version 2) | ecosystem: Environmental > Aquatic > Marine > Oceanic | place: Arctic Ocean: Canada... | reverse complement strand
GCGTCCGACTGTCGACCGTGACCAGCGAGTTCGACGTCCTCTGCGACACCCTGGCCCAGCGGCTCTGAGCGTCGCGGTCCGTCGTAACGACCAACGTGACAGGCGGAGCCGGGTCCTTGATGGCGTCGCGGAGTTCCCGCTCGGCGGCGTCGACATTCGCGTCCGCCTCCGGAAACAGCAGGACCGCCCACTGCAGCTTGAGCACAAACCCCTCATCGACCAGGACGCGGAAGGCCGTCCCGTGACCATTGAGCGGAATGGTCTGATCAATCTTCCAGCCAAGTCGCTCCATCATCTGACGGGCTCGGTGTTCCGAATCGGTATCGTCCAGAAAGTCAGACACATGACCGAGTCGAGAGCCGGCAACATCGACCGTCGACAGCGTACTGGCCAGCCGTCGCGTCCAGGCCAGCAGCCGAGTCGCACGCGGAACGTCTTCGACGGGCAGCCTCAGAAAGGCCTGCCGATCCGCCGCGACTTCCCGCATCAACGGATTCAGAAAGAGTCCGAGGTAACTCCCCCCTGCCAACAGCACCACGACGGCAGCAATCCAGCCGACGATCAACCATGTCCTTGCCCCGAGCCGCGAGACTTGTTGCTGTGGGAACTTCCATGTCCGCCAGACCGGCTCCCGCGAATTTACGACGACTTCAACTTGAAAGTCATCCGACACTGAACCCGGCAGCGTAAATGCGACGAGCTCCCTGCTTCCCGGTGCGATCGTGCGTGGCAATTCGAAAGTACCGAGGTCTTCCATGGGCGACTGATCCAGATGAATGAATGCCTGCACCTTCGAACCAGCTGGGAGCGCAACTTTGCCGACATTTTGAAATTCGATGCGCAGTGCACCCGGATATGGCTTCGTATAGTCTTTATATGCCACCGGAATGCTCGTTGAGGGGGTTCTCTCGTAACCGGACGGATGCCAGTATGCTGCGAATATCACCAGTTCTGGTGTCTGAAATTCGAGTCGAATCGGCTGCTCGATGGGGATGGGACCAAACGCCGTGTCGACCTGGAGCTTCAGGTCCGTCGGCCAGCCCTCCCGGTTTCCCGGCCTGGAACAGGGAACGAGAGTCAACGGAACGTCAATGGACTCACCGGGCTGCAGGACCGCCTTGACGGGAGGCTGTGAAAACAAAGCGAACGTGTCAGTCGTCGGAGGGAATGCGGTCGCGGAGCGAATGCGTGGCCAGTAGACCGGAATGTCGCCGTTGTTGCGTAACGTGACGACGACCGGCGGCGGATTCCCGTAGCTCCATTCGACCAGCGAGTCCGGCACCGTGACCTCCAGCGAGCCGGGAACCGGGTTCTCGACCTGCGGTGGGACCGGTGCGAGATACGACGAAAAGCCCAAGGCCGCGTGTCGCCCGGTGGCCATGTGATCCGGGATCGAATCTCGATCAACTCGCTGTAGCAGCAGAGTCCCGTCGTCATATCGATGGACGACACCGTCAGGTGTGAAAGAAACCCATGTTCCACGCTGCCCGGCAACCATCGTCCGGACAGGTCGGACGCTTTGCTTCGGAAAGTTCAACGTTTCCGTCGCCTTTGTCTTTACGTTCCAGATACGAACGCTGTTGTCGGACGAGCCGCTCGCCACAAAATTTCCGTCTGAGCTGAAGCTCACCGACATGACGGTATCTGTGTGTCCGCTGCAGCGCTCGACCTGCCATCCCGTCGCAGCGTTCCAGATACGAACGCTGTGGTCGGACGAGCCGCTCGCCACAAACTGGCCGTCTGAGCTGAAGCTCACCGACCTGACCGAATTTGTGTGCCCGCTGCAGAGCTGGACCTGCCCTCCCGTCGAAGCGTTCCAGATTCGAACGGATTGGTCGTCGGATCCGCTGGCCACAAATCTTCCGTCGGAGCTGAAACACACGGACCTGACGGTACCAACGTGTCCATTACAGTCCTGGCTCAATTGGCCACTCACCGCATTCCAAATACGAACGCGATCGCTCCAGCTGCTTGCCACAGACTGCCCGTCGGAGCTGAAGTTCACCGAATAGACTTGGCTTCCGTATCCACCGAAGAGCAGAATCTGTTCGCCAGTTGTGACCTCCCAGATTCGAACTCTGTGGTCCGCCAACAGAACGTCGCCAGTGTCGGCGACAACAAGATGTCCGTTACAGCCACTGACAACGAACTTTCCGTCAGAGCTGAAGCTCACGGACCTGACGTCACCCGTGTGTCCGGTGTAGTGCTGGACCTGTTCACCGTTCGCCGCATTCCAAATACGAACGCTGCTATCAGACGATCCGCTGGCAACCAGGTTCCCGTCTGGGCTGAAGCTTACCGACCTAATGCCACCCGTGTGTCCGCTGCAGAGCTGCACCTGCTTACCGGTCGCCGCGTTCCACATCCGAACGCTGTTGTCGTCCGATCCGCTCGCCACAAACTGACCGTCTGAGCTGAAGCTCACGGACCTGACCGAATTTGTGTGCCCGTCGCAGAGCTGGACCTGCTCACCCGTCGCCGCGTTCCAGATCCGAACACTGTTGTCGTCCGAGCCGCTCGTCACAAACTTACGGTCTGAGCTGAAGGTCACCGAATTGACGCCACCCGTATGTCCGCTGCAGAGCTGGACCTGCTCTCCCGTCGCCGCGTTCCAGATCCGAACGCTGTTGTCGTTCGAGCCGCTCGCCACAATCTGACCGTCTGAGCTGAAGCTCACGGAATTGACCAAACCTGTGTGTCCGCTGCAGAGCTGGACCTGCTCACCCGTCGTCGCGTTCCAGATTCGAACGCTGTTGTCGTTCGAGCCGCTCGCAACAAATTGACTGTCAGAGCTGAAGCTCACTGAATCGACGGTACTCTGGTGTCCGCTGCAGATCTGGACCTGCTCACCCGTCGTCGCGTTCCAGATTCGAACGCTGTTGTCCGCCGAGCCGCTCGCCACAAACTGACCGTCTGAGCTGAAACTCACCGACAAGACCGGTGCAGTGTGTCCGCTGCAGAGCTGGACCTGCTCACCCGTCGCCGCGTTCCAGATACGTACGTTGTTGTCGAACGAGCCGCTCGCCACAAACTGACCGTCAGAGCTGAAACTCACCGACAAGACCCAATCCGTGTGTCCGCTGCAGAGCTGGACCTGCTCACCCGTCGTCGCGTTCCAGATTCGAACGCTGTCGTCCTCCGAGCCGCTCGCCACGAACTGACCGTCTGAGCTGAAGCTCACCGAAAAAACCGGCTGAGTGTGTCCGCTACAGAGCTGGACCTGCTCACCCGTCGCCGCGTTCCAGATTCGAACGCTGTTGTCCCCCGAGCCGCTCACCACGAACTGACCGTCAGAGCTGAAGCTCACCGAATGGACCGTTCCCGAGGCACCACCGTGTCGCAGATTCTGTTCCACGTCCTTGAGAGTCTCTCCATTCGGAACGATCGGCGGCGCTGCCACAGCAAATGCAGGGGTCCAGTTCAGAACGAAGAGCAGCAGCACAAGGCGAACTAACCTGTTTCGGGACGCGATGGCTCTGTGGCCGACAGTCGGAAGCGAATCGATCACTCTGCGGTCTCCGATGTGGCAGTTACGAACTCGCGTCCCACTTCGCGGATGATGTCGCAACGCCAGCGGAGATCGCGGGCTTCGCGGCGGAGCAGGTTGTTCCAGAACAGGGCGGCCAGCAGTGAGTCGCGGGGCAGAGCTGTGCTCCAGCGGCCGACGATGTCCTGCTCCAGCCACTGTGCACATTGGCGATGATCTTCCGGAGTGCGGAGGGCGGCGGAGAAGGCTCGCGTCAGCACCGGCAGGTCACGCAGTGCCGAACGGGCGGCGGGTTCGTTCAGGACTCCGTCGGGCGAGACGAAGTTCCAGCACTTGTGCAGCAGTCGCGGATGGCCTCCGCTGAGCTGCAGGATGGATGTGACACCCTGCTCGTTCGGCTCATCATCGCGGCGGCTGGTCCATTCGGCACGGACGTCGGCGGGGGACGGGTCCGGGCCGAAGCGCACGTCCGCGACTGTGAACAGCGATTGCTCGTCGCCTGTCACAAACAGCCCGTGCAGCGTTCCACCGCCTGCAACGAGCGCGTGGAAACCGTCACGCTCGTCGTAAATCGATCGCAGACAACTGCCGAACAGGTCCTGCTGCGTGGCCTCGCAGCTCTCGAAGCCGAACACGATCAGCAGCACAGTCCGTCCGGCCGTGAGTTCTTTCCACCGCTGTTTGAAAGTCAGGACCGAGTCCGTGCTTTCCAGGCCGCACTGAAAACCCACGTCCTGGAAGAACTCCGCCGGAGCACTCGCGTGTCGGGGAGCGCGGACTCGATACACGGCGTCCGGGCCGAACTGCTCGTTCGCCTGGTCGAACAGCCGGCGACGTTCCTGCTCGGACAGGCGGTCGGCCTGCGAGAGCAGCAGCACCACGCGATGCTCCAGAAGTTGTGAGATCACATCGGCCGTCCACCGCGAGACGGCTGCGCTGGAATCGCCCGGTGCTGCGCTTTCGTCGGGAACGGCGGCAAACGCGGGGAATTCCAGCTCACCGTCGAATTCGGCGGGCGGGCCGGGTGGTGCTCCCTGCAGAGCGTTCAGGAGTTGCCGGAAGGCGATGCGGTAACCGGACTCGGTGGCCGCACGAAAATCCACGGCGTTGTTCGCCTGAACTCCAAAGAGTTCCGGCAGGTCTCCGCGGACGAGCAGCGGGATGATGCGGAAGTCCGGGTCGCGTTGCCCACGCTGCAGCATCTCGTCGTGCTCCAGCTTTAGCCAGTACGACTCGGCCGTGTTGGGTGTGCAGATGAGGATGCCGTGCCGCGACTCGCCAATCGCCAATCGCCTGCTTCAGTCCAGCGGAAAACGGACGGCCGTGATCCAGATTCCAGACGTCCAGAAACGGTTCCACACCGTGCGTCTGAAAATTCCTGGCGAGCGCTTCGACCCACGGTTTGTCTTCCGAGTTATGACTCAGGAAAACATCGAAGGGCATGCGCGACTCCAGATTCTGTGACGGACCAATTGGCCACCCACCGCCCCGAGACAAAGGCTTGGGTGGCAGGCTGCGTGTCGCATGACGTCAGGAAATGTGTCTCAATCAGTTCACAGTTGCGCCAGTGTGCGCACTCGTCCTGTGGACAGCAACTCTGAGAAATGAGAGTCATGCACCACTGCTTGCCGAGTGGTGGCGTGCCTGTCCCGTCCTGGACACCACGTGACGTTTATCGCGGATCACTGCAGACGAATGAGTAACTCGTAAAAGGATACCGGATGGCATCCGGCGCGGCTTGTCCCACCCTTCGTCGTTACTGTCGACGGTTAAGCCAGGATCTCTTTGATGACATGGCCATGCACGTCCGTCAGACGAAAGTCGCGACCAGCCTGATGGAACGTGAGGCGTTCGTGGTTGAGTCCCAGGCAATGCAGGATTGTCGCCTGAATGTCATGCACGTGTACGGGTCGCTCGACGATGTGGAAGCCGAATTCGTCGGTCTGACCGAGTGACATGCCGGCGCGAATGCCGCCGCCGGCCATCCACATTGTGTAAGCCTGTGGATGATGATCTCGACCCAGCGATCGGCCGAGGGCCGGATTCGTTTCGACCATGGGTGTCCGGCCGAATTCTCCACCCCAGATGACGAGCGTCTCGTCCAGGAGCCCGCGGCGTTTCAGATCGAGGATCAACGCCGCGCTGGCCTGGTCGGTGGCTTTGCAGTTGTTGCGGACGTTGCCTTCGACATTGCTGTGAGCGTCCCAGCCGTTCTGGTAGACGTTGACAAAACGCACGCCTCGTTCGATCAGTCGCCGAGCGAGCAGGCACGACCGCGCGAATGATGGCTTAGCGGGATCGCAGCCGTAGAGACTGAATGTGTCGCGCGTCTCGCTTCCAAAATCCATCAGCTCGGGCGCCGATGATTGCAGCCGGGCTGCCATCTCGAATGAAGCGATGCGCGTCGCGATCTCCGGATCGCCCACGCTGGCCAGTCGCTGCTTGTTGAGTCCGTTGATCAGCGAGAATGTGTCCTGCTGAAGCTGGGTATCGACGCCGGCCGGGCTGCCGACATTCAGAATCGGATCACCCTGGCTGCGGAACCGTACTCCTGAGTACAGAGTCGGCAGGAAGCCGCTGGACCAGAGTGACGAGCCGCCGCTCAAGCCGTCCGCGCGCAGGACAACGAATGAGGGCAGGTTGTGAGTCTCGGAACCCAGGCCGTACAGGGCCCAGGATCCGAGGCTTGGACGTCCCGGTTGACCGAAGCCGGTGTTGATGAACAGTTGCGCCGGCGCGTGATTGAACTGATCGGTGTGGACCGAACGGATCAGCGTGATCTCATCAACGATCTTCGCGAGATGCGGTAATACGTCGGAGATGTTCTCACCCGAGTTGCCCTGCCGCTGAAATCCAAAGCGTGGCCCGAGGACTCCGGCACTTGGCTGAATGAACGCGTACCGCTGGTCACCGATGACCGACGGTGGCAGCGGTTTGCCTTCCAGTTTGCTGAGCGTTGGCTTTTCGTCGAACAGCTCCAACTGGCTGGGAGCTCCGGCCATGAAGAGGTGGATGACGCGTTTGGCTTTGCCTGGAAAGTGGGCCGGCTGCACGTTGGTCGTGACTCGATCAGGTGCGGATCGAGCCGATCGATTCAGTTTCGAGGTCAGCAATCCGCCGAGAGCGATCTTGCCCAGACCGATGCCGCAGTCACCAAAAAAGTGACGACGCGTCGCGCGTAACGGAGAGAGCTGTCGAGCATTCATGGATAAATCAGTTTCGAGTCATGGCTTCATCAACGGACATCAACGCGCGTGTCACGAGCGTCCAGACGGCGTGCTCTTTGTTGTCATCCGTTTCAGATCCGGAGATCGCCTTTGCATCAAGTTCACCAGTCGCGATGCGCCGACGCTGCGCTTTCACAAACTGAGTCAGCAGTTTCAGTTCATCAGGTAACGGAGGTCGCGTCAGGATGCGACGAAACGAATCTCGTACGAGTTCATCGTCTGAACCGTTTGCTTCGACAAGTCGACGACCAAACTGACGTGCTGCGTCGATGAACATGACATCGTTGAGCAGCGTCAGCGCCTGCAGCGCGGTGTTCGACACATCTCGCCGGGCAATGCAGGCTTCGCCGGTGGGTCCGTCGAACGTCGTGAACATGGCAAACGGTGCTGTGCGTTTCTGGTAGGTGTAGAGGCTGCGGCGATAGCGGTCCTCGCCGGTACTGGTCTTCCATTTTGGTCTGCCGAATGCGGCTTCAGTGATGCCGTCGGATTGCAGTGGCCTCACCGGCGGACCGCCCATTCTGGAGGATAGAACTCCGGCGGCATGCAGCGATGCATCACGAATGATCTCTGCTTCGAGCCGGAAGCGTGGAGATCGCGAAAGCAGCCGGTTTTCGGGGTCTCGCTGCAGGTGCTCCGTCGTCACTCGTGATGATTGTCGGTATACGGCGCTGGTGACAATCAGACGGTGCAGTTGCTTGAGCGACCAGCTCGCTTTGATGAACTCTCCGCCGTCGCGGAATTCGACAGCCAGCCAGTCGATCAGTTGCGGATGCGACGGCGATTCGCCCTGCAGACCAAAGTCTTCCAGCGTGCGGACCAGTCCCTTGCCGAAGAATGCGGCCCAGTGTCGATTGACGACAACACGCGCCGTCAACGGGTTTTCCGGCGAGACGACCCAGCGGGCGAGACCGAGTCGGTTGCGCGGCAGGTCCTGTGCGAATTCGTGCAGTGTTTCAGGAGTGAGTTGTGCAACCCGTTCGCGTGTTTGCAGAAACTCACCTCGATGATGACGGTAGGTCAGACGTGGATTCTCCGGAGCCCGCTCCTGCATAACGAGCGACGTGGTGAGCGCCGGCGGTCGCTGCAATGCCCGAATTCTCGCGGCCGGTTTCGCCAGTTCCGGGGCAAGCAACAGAAACTCATTCCGTAGTTTAGTCCGGTCGGCATCAGTCAGTTGTTCCTCCGTCAATGTCAGCAGTGCGTCCACATCGGCCGGGAGGTCGCGCGCCTCGGCGCCGCCTGCCTGTGTCGTCGCTGACAGACGAAACCGGCCCAGCGAACTGGAGAAGTGCCGGCCAAAGTCCATTCGCAGTTCGAGTCTTTCAGCCGTCGGCAATGGCTCTGCCAGAACAAACACGGCGACGTGTCGCTCGCCGTTGCGACCGTTGGTGGACCAGCCCGTCTGCACATCGCCGTCCAGCGCAAGCTGAGCCGACACCGGGTTGCTACCGAACTGGTTCTTCGCATAGCTGTGTGTGGCATGCCTGATGCGCACCGGCTGGCCATCGGCGGTGAGCTTGAATTCCGTCAGATAAAAGTCGCCCTTGCGGCCTTCGTAAAATGTCATGCCGGGTCCACGAGCAGGCAGTCGCGGATCAGGGAGTGCTTCGAGACGGATGGCCGTCGCACCGGCGAAACCGCGATCGAACGTCAGCGAGTAAACGTCGTGCTTGGTTGAATCGCCAGACGCAAACACGGCGTTGTCATCCTCGACCGTCAACAGTGGCAGGTTTGATGTCGCTTCGACAGGACGCAGCGTCTGCCATTTGACTAATCGTTTTCGTTCCGTCGCGAGCCAGTCTGCGAACGCCAGACCCACCGCGAATCCACGCCGAAAAGCTAACTCGTCGGGCTCCAGTTCGTTCCAGTCTTTCGGAGCCGGCCACTGTCGCGGAAGTAGTTTCAGCAGCTTGTCTGCCTCGGCCAGGTTGCCGGCCCGTTGCGCTTCGGCATCCGGATTCGGGATCTCAAGGTCCGGTTCGTCGGCGTTATTCAGGAATGCCATGAACCCGTAGTACTCGGTGTGCGAGACCGGGTCGTACTTGTGACTATGGCACTGGGCACAGCCAAGCGTCAGGCCCAGCCATGTGGTTCCCGTGGTCGCGACGCGGTCAGTCATCGCGTAGAAGCGGAACTCCAGAGGATCAATGCCGCCTTCTTCATTCAGCATCGTATTGCGGTGAAATCCCGTCGCGATGCGCTGGCTGATTGTGGCATCCGGCAGCATGTCTCCGGCAAGCTGCTCGATCGTGAACTGATCAAACGGCATGTCAGCGTTAAGAGTATTCACAACCCAGTCACGGTACGGCCACATACTGCGGTCGCGATCTTTCTCATATCCGTTGGTGTCCGCATAGCGTGCCAGATCCAGCCAGCGACGCGCCCACCGTGCGCCGTAGTGTTTCGAACTGAGCAACGTGTCGACCAACTTCTGCCATTCGTCTTCGTTGAGGTACACCTTGTCGGCGGTTTCAACCGGACCGCTCGTGATCTGGACGAGTCTGGCATACCACTCGTCTGCTTCTTCCGGAGTCGGCGGTAGCCCGATCAGGTCGAGATAGACACGACGAATCAACGTGTAAAGTTCCGCTGGCGGCGAGGCCACGAGTCCTTCCCGTTCTTGACGCTGCCAGACGAACAGATCGATCGGATTGACTCCCAACTCGACCCGACCCGCGTTGGGAATTGCTGGACGAACTGGTGGCACGAACGCCCAGTGCCGGGTGTACTCAGCTCCCTGCCTGATCCAGCGAATCAACAGTTGGCGTTCGTCTTCGGCCAGCACGCGGTTGGAATCCGGGGGCGGCATGCGCTCATCCGGATCACGCGACAGAATTCGACGGACAAGTTCGCTTTTCTGCGGGCTGCCCGGCACCACTGCACTGGTGCCATCGCGATCTGCAAGTGCGTCGTCGCGCCGATCGAGACGCAATTCTGCCTGACGTGCCTTGTCGTCGGGGCCGTGACACGAGAAACACCGGTCCGACAGAATCGGCCGGATGTCGCGGCTGAAGTCGATCGGTTCTTCAGCGATAGACGCGGAGACGTGGCACAGTATTGTGACCATCGCAGTGAATGTTACACGCCGCATGAGCGAACTCGTGAATGGGCCTGCCTGTTTGCCGGAGCCAGAATGATCGACGATCGACATTCTGGGACACGGTCATGGTTTAGAGAAGCCTCACGCCCGAGAACAGTTGTGTTCCGGCGAGGGGATCGATGTAAGCTGCGGACATGGCACATACCTCTGGAAACCGCAGGGACAAGTACGACGTTTCCGGCAACGTCGAGGCTCAGTTTGCGGATGACGATCAACTGGTCCTGGCCAACAAGCTCGGATTGAGAGACCTGGCGTCTCTTCATTGGAAAGAAGAGGAATTCCTTGCGCGAGCATACAGCTCCCTCCTGCGCGAAGTCCGGAGTGATACGCCAATGTCATGTGAGCTCTTGAGGCACATCCACTCACGTATCTTCGGGGAGCTGTTTGAGTGGGCTGGTCGTTGGCGGACTGTGACGATTTCGAAGAGCAACGCGATCTGGCCGCCGCCACATTATCTCGACCAGGCGATGGCCTCGCTCGAGGAGGAATTCCTTAATCGCTGGCCCGCATCCGCACTGCAGGTGGATAACGACTTCTGCCGCGCTGTCGGTGAAATACAGGGTGAGTTTCTGGCTATCCACCCGTTCCGCGAAGGTAATGCACGAACAATCAAGTTGTTGAGCGACTTGCTGGCAGCTCAGTCAGATCGACCGCTGCTTGCCTATGACATGACGGAAGTGGGCCAGAATCGATACATCGACGCGGCGCGAGTTGCTTTGGCTCGGAAGGATTACCGACCGATGATCGCGATTATTGCGGAAGCACTTGGCCGTGCTGCGTCGAGTCCATTGCCTCAAGCTCGCCCAGCAGACGACGACGACATTCATCTGTAAACGGCGGCAGGCCCTCAATGACGCTATTCCTCTCGGTGACGTCGAGGATTCGTCGACGGCATTCGTCGTCGTTCTGTAGATAGCGGCAGGATTGCCGGAGTGTCAGTCCGGTTCCGAAGTCAGTCATGAGAGTTCCCGCCACTTTCTACTGGTACAGATGGGGCAATCACGCGTCGATTTCTTTGAGCACGCCCGTGCTGTCGCCGAAGCGAGGCATGTCGGCTTCCATACGGTGGAGCATCGCGAGGAACAGGTTGTTCAACGGAGTTTCCTGGCCGAAGCGGATGTGTCGGCCGGTTTTGATCGTACCGGCTCCGTGTCCGGCCAGGACGATCGGCAACTCGCCGTGACGATGTCGGTTGCCGTCGCCGAGGCCGGAACCGTAAACGATCATTGAATTGTCCAGCAGATTGCCGTCGCCTTCACGCGTCTCCTTCAGACGCTTCAGGAAGTACGCGAACTGATCGATCTCGTACTGATCGATCCGCTGCAGTTGATCGACCTTGTTCTTGTCGTCGCGATGGTGCGACAGTGAATGCCAGCCACTGTTGACCTTCGCCATCGGATAGCTCCGATTGCTGCCCTCATTGGCCAGCATGAATGTGGCAACGCGAGTGGTGTTCGTGCGGAAGGCCAGCACCATCAGGTCGTACATCAACCGAATGTGCTCGGTATGGTCGCTGGGGATGCCCTTGGGAATCGGGAAGTCAGGCTTTTCCAGTTCGGCCTGCTTCTGTGCTCGCTCAATCCGCTGCTCGATCTCTCGCACGCTGGTGAAGTACTCGTCGATCTTCTGCCGATCCGTCTCGCCCAGTCGCGCCTTGAGTTTCTGCGCATCGTTTGCCACCACATCCAGAATGCTGCGGCGGAACTTCGCCCGTTTGGCGCGGTCTTCCGGCGATCCGTCTTTGCCTCCAAACAGACGCTCAAATGCCAGTCGCGGGTTGACCTCTTTGGCCATCGGCGTTTGTGCGGTCTTCCACGAAACCGCCGACGAGTACGCACAACTGTATCCCGAATCGCAACTACCGGCCGTCCGTCCGGGTTCGATACCCAGTTCGAGCGACGGCAGACGGGTCGCGTCGCCAATATTCTGCGCGGCGGCCTGATCGACTGAGATACCGACATGAATGTCAGCGCCGGCCGTCTTGCGGGGATGAGCACCGGTCAGGAATGACGCCGCCGATCGCGCGTGGTCGCCGGGTCCGTCACCCTTCGCGCGACCGTTGTCCTGAGCCAGTCGGGTCAGCACATTAATGTCGGACTGGAACGGAGCCAGCGGCTTGAGCGTTTTGGAAAGCTCGTATTTGTCGCCGTCGTCCTTTGGCGTCCATGACGGCATGATCGCGCCGTTGGGAAAGAACACGAACGCCATGCGCAGCGGCGCTTCACTCGATGAGCCGGCAGCCAGTCCGTTTTCGGGCAGCATGCCATTCAGCAGCGGCAGCCCCAGCAACGCACCGGCTCCCTTAAGGACCGAGCGGCGCGGCAGAGTGTCGCGGGTGATGTTGCGGATGTGAAATGTCATGTCGGGTTCTCCAGTGCCTTTTCGACCTCATTCGCCAAAGCCCCCTCATCCGGCCTTCGGCCACCTTCTCCCCCACGGGGGAGAAGGGAGAGTGTCGATCCTGATTTAACAAACAGCACGTTACACGTTTGCAATGTACCACGAATCAAGTCCCCTCTCCCCTTTTGGGGGGAGAGGGTTAGGGAGAGGGGGCTTGCCTCATGTCACAAACTGATCAATCGCTTTATTCACGTTCTCCGTCGCCGCGTCGTGTCAAAAAAGGTTTGCTGCTCGCGATACCCAGTATCAGCTCTGAGAATCGATACTCACTGGACTCCAGCCGCTTCAGAATCTCGTCGACGGCACAGCGGTCATAGTACTCAAGCCCGCGGCCGAGCGCATACGTCAGCATCTTTTCGGTAAACGACCGACTGAACTCGCGTCGTCGGCCTTTCAGGATTTTCACCAGAGCCACCGGCCCACTGAAGGTCTCTCCGCCAGGCAGCTCGCCGCTGGAATCGATGTCATGATCACCGTCCCGATCTCTCCATCGTCCTGTGGCGTCGAAGTTCTCGAATCCAAATCCCAATGCATCCATTGTGCGGTGACAGGAATTGCAGCCGGGATCGGCGCGGTGTTTTTCCAGTTGCTCGCGCAGTGATGCGTCCGGTGACATCTTCTGCGTCTCTTCCAGTTCGGGGACTCCCGGCGGTGGCGGTGGCGGTTCTTTGCCCAGGATGTTGACCAGGATCCACTTACCGCGTTTGACGGGCGACGTGCGTTCCGGGTTGGATGTCAGTGTCAGGATGCTCGCATGTGTCAGCACACCGGCTCGTTGTTGCGGGTCGAGCGAGACCTTCTGAAACTCATTGCCCTTGATTCCGTCCATGCCGTAATGCCGAGCCAGTTGCTCGTTGACGAACGTAAAGTCGGCGTCCAGGAAGTCGAGCAGACTGCGGTCCTCACGCATGACCGCTTCAAACAGCATGAGCGTTTCGCGTTTCATCGCGTCTCGCAGGGGCGGATCGAAGTCGGGAAACGCATTCGGGTCCGGGGACATCTCGTCGAGCAGACGCAGGTTGAGCCACTGCTCGGCGAAGTTGTCGACCAGTGTCTGTGACTTTGGATCGTCCAGCATTCGACGGACCTGTTCGTTCAGGACATCGGGCTGTCGCAGTTCGCCGCGTGACGCGAGGTCAAACAGCGTGTCGTCCGGCATGCTGCTCCACAGGAAGTACGACAGTCGCGATGCAACTTCGTAGTCCGTGACCGGGCGTTCGGCCATCGGATCGTCCGGCTTTTCGTCCGTTTCAATACGGAACAGAAACGACGGCGATATCAGAACGGCCTGGATCGCGTACTGAATGCTGTGCTCGTAGGACTCGTCTTCATCCAGCGCCATGCGGGCGACTCCCGCATACGTCTGCACTTCATCGTCCGTTGCAGGGCGGCGGAAGGCCTTGCCGATGAAGGGGCGCACGACGCGGGCGACGGCTTCATCTTCGCTCAGGCCGTCTCCGGGGAATGCCGTGATGACCTGTTCGAGCCGCTCGCGCGAAATCGGCGGCTGAATATGAAAACGCCCGACGTACAGGTTTCGGTCGCCCTTCTTCGGTTCATAGAAGTCGTTGATGAACGCCGCCGAGATGCGATGCCGACCGGCCTTCAGAGTCATCTTGTGGATGTAGTCGGCGTCCCGCATCTGTCCCGTGACATCGAATGTTCGGACAGCCTTGCGGTCGATCGCGATCTGCATGCGCGCCGGGTCTCGCCCATGCTGCTGGGCCTTGGCTTGGAAAGTCAGTTCGTACTCACCACTTACCGGAGCGTCGTAGTCGAGTGACACGGCACCCGCACTGGCCAGCACATGAAAACCATCGCTGGTGCGACCATTCCTGCCGCTTGATCGCAGACGTTCGACACCAAACCGATACTGCGCGTCGCGCGGGTCGACGATCGGAATGGCCTCGGCAGTAATCTGCTCGGCCGCGTCGAGGTACTTTTCCATGAGCAACGGAGACAACGACAACACGTCGCCGATGTTGTCGAATCCATACCCAACGTCATCGGATGGAAAATCGTCGGCGGGATTGAAGTCGACGCCCAGCAGGTCACGGATTGTGTTGTTGTACTCGGCGCGATTCAGACGCCGCACGGTCACGCGACCGGGATCGTTGATCATGTCGCAGTCGAGATTGAACAGCTTGTCTTCCAGCCAGGCGACCAGCTCCAGCCGGTCGGCGTCCGAGGGCTGGTCCATGTCCGGAGGCGGCATGGCTCCGGTTTCCAGCATGGCCAGCACTTTTTCCCAGGTCTGGCGGGGCTTGCCTTTGATCAGCTCGTCTTCGTTGTCGTACTGCGTGAAATCGATGCCCGCCTGAGGGTCGTCACTGCTGTGGCATTCGTGACAGTACTTCTTCACGAAGGGCTGCAGAGTGTCGTGAAAGATGTCCTGCTCGGGTTCGACTGCTGCGGCGGACGCCTGCGTTACGGCTCCCGGAGTTCCGTTGGGCGTTCCGTTGGGAGCCATCAGGACTCCCAGCACTCCCAGCAACAATCCGGAAACTCCCAATGCGGACAGCAGTCGCTGCCGAGTGAATCGAATGCCAGATGATGCCCCGCCCTGACCCGACGAGCGGTGGGCGTCAGCCCGCCGGTTTTTTGTCGCGGATCTTGTACCGGTGGGCTGATGCCCACCGCTCGCCTGTGTTGTGTCGGGTTTTTGCTGCGTCTCCCGGCGAGTGCGTTCGCGGGTCGAGACGTCGCGATCGCTGGAAGTGTGGCGTTCGATCGATGCCGCGGAAACGACCAGTTCTGCGGATGTTGCGTCTTCTACCGCTTCGATCCGTTGTGCGGACGGAACACGAAACCGACCCGCACAATCGGGCTGCGGACAGCGCGCGGCTTTCCCGGCGAACTTCCGATCGACTTTGAATCGAAAGCTGCAGTGCGGACAGCGGATGGAAAGCAACGGGTGGGACATCGAGCGAGCCAGTGACAGCAGCGGCCGCGAAAAAACATTTCGCACGAGTGCTTTGTAAGACTCTACGCGGCCTCTGGTACAAGCTCAGAAGCCATGGCCGCTTTGCATAAGTCGAGCTGATTTCATGTCTCTTCGCGACCTTTGCGGCCTTCTGTCAATCTAAACAGAAGATCGCGAAGGCCGCGAAGACGTACGAATCAAAGTGTCTTCTTCACACAGAGCGGAGGTTGCAGGTACGGCAGGTGCTGTTCGGTGGTGGGAGTAAAGGGGGTCAGTAAGTTTACCCGACATCCGAGGACATCGGCCAGGCGACGATCAAATTCCCTTCGGCACAGGTTGCGACTGTGCCGGCAATCATGGTCGCACCTGTTACGGGACGTCTGCTACAGCGGAGCGGCTATAGTGGCCAGCGCGTTGAGTGGTCCCGCTGCATTCGAAGGACAATTCTTATGACGTCATCATCTCTTGTCTGGCTGAGCCTGCTGGTCGCTCAGGTCGACGGCGAACGCAGCACGCTTGATTCTGTCGACAGCACCCGTGGTGGTCGGCACTGGATCGATCAGAAAACGCTGCCGCCGAAGTCCGCGGAAGACTCGCTGAAGTGCTTTCAGATTGAGCCCGGCGCGAAGATCGAACTCGTGGTCAACGAGCCGCTCGTCATGGACCCGGTGGCGATTGCCTTCGATCACAAGGGGCAGATGTTCGTTGTCGAGTACGGCGACTATCCGAGCGGCCCCGACAATCCGGACGATCCCCCGCTGTCGCGCGTCGTCATGATTGAGAACGCGATCGAATTCGGCATGCTGCCGAAGCGGCACGTGTTTGCGGACAACCTGAAATTCTGCCACAGCCTGATGCCGCTGATGGATGGCATCCTCGTGGGTGCTCAGACGCAAATCCTGTTTCTGAAAGACACCGACGGAGACAACAAGGCGGACGTCCGCGAGGTCTGGTTCGATGGGTTCGAGCCAGCTCATTCTCAGATGCAGATTGGCAATCCACGCTGGGGATTCGATAACCGCATCTATCTGAACTATGGCCCCGGCAAGGTCCGTATGACGCGACCCGGATTCAAACCGACTGAACCTGTCCAGATGCCCCGCAGGGATTTCTGGTTCGACCCACTCACGATGGAGTTCGGCGCGTGCAGCGGACTCGGCCAGTTCGGCAACACGATCGATCACCGCGGCTACCGATTCTTCACAACAAATCGCAACCCGATCATGGTCGAGATGCTGCCGCCCGAAGCCGTCAAACGAAACCCGTTCGCGATCATCACGCGGGCTCACGCGGACGTCGGTCCATCCGGTGGAGACACACGCGTCTATCCACTGATCGACATGAAAAGCAATTACCTGTCGCACGCCGGCACACACACATCGGCCTGCGGAGTCACGGCCTACCTCGGCGATCTGTTCGAGGGCGACTACCGCGACAGCGTGTTCGTGTGCGAACCAATCGGCCACCTGGTGACGCGGACGATTGTGACGCCCGACCCGAACAGTGTCGGGCTCATCGCGAAGCGAGCCCGCGAGAAGGCGGACTTCCTCGCCTCAACAGACACGTGGTTCCGCCCCGTGAGTCTTGCGACAGGACCAGACGGAGCCCTCTACCTGGCCGACATGTACCGGCTGTGGGTTGAGCATCCTAAATTCCTGCCCCCGGAGATTGCAGCACGCATCAACTGGCGAGAGGGCGAGGACCGCGGACGCATCTGGCGCATTGCGCCAGCGGGTGAAACCGACCGTCCTGCGGACCGTCCTGCCTTCCGGCCCGCTCAGACAACGAAAGACCTGCTAACTCTGCTGACCGACTCGAACGGCTGGCGCCGGATGCTGGGGCAGAGACTATTCGTTGAGCGTCACGACGTTTCCGCTGTGCCGAAACTCCGCAACATGACTAAAGGTTTCTACGTGGATCCGAATGACCGGCAGCGCAGTTTCGCACCGCGCGTGGAGACATCCACGCGGGCACTGTGGACGCTCCACGGGTTGGGGGCACTCACGACTACGGAACTTCGAAACGTTCTCGATCTGAACAGCGAACAACTGCAATGGAATGCCGCCCCATTCTTGACGTATTTCACGGTCGGGGATGTGAACTGGACGTTTAATCACGACCGCCTCGCGCACTCGAAATCTGCGCGTGTCCGGTTGCGTGCTGCCCTGTCACTTGGCGAGATTCACACGTCTCACTCAAGGAGACTTCTGACGGAACTAGCTGTGCAGGACGGTGCCGACCCATGGATGGCTCGGGCAATCGTGACGTCCAGCCGGAGTCGCAGCACAGTCATCGCCCAGGCACTGAAAGGACAGTCTGCCGAATACGCTGACTTGGTTCGACAACTGGCTGAAGTGACAGGAGCACGCGGCGACATCGACGAAGTGAGGAGTCTCGTGCATCATATCGTGCGTGCGTTTACCGAAAAGGACGTCAGGACCTGGTGGCCGTCCGCCTCGCTATCAGGACTGGCGACGGGATTGTCCCGTCATCGGGGCGGAAAACTTCCCGGTAATCTGCTGTTGTCGAGCCCAAGAGTCGGACTCGTATTCCAAGTGGACACGGAAGCCCTAAGGAATGTGCTCGGGCAGGCAAAGCTGATCGCGCTGGATGCAGGCAGAAGCGTCCCCGATCGCACGGGGGCAATCGGCATGCTGGCGCATTTACCATTTAACGAAGTGCGCGACGCCTACAGCATCTTGCTCAAGTCAGATCAGCCGATCGAGGTTCAGCGGGCGGCAATCGAGGTGCTCCGGCAGATCGGCAGCGAGGAATCGGCTCAGATTGTGCTTGACCAATGGCCCGTGCTCGGGCCGGAACTGAGAGGTTCGGGGCTTCAGCTTCTGATGGCCCGCACATCGACGACGAAGCAGGTGCTGGTCGCGATGGCGGAGGGCACAATTCCAGCATCGATCGTTGACGTCGACCGTCGCGTGCGGCTGCTCCGCTCGGGCGATAAGTCGATTCGAAAACTTGCGGAAAAACTGTTTGGAGGTGCGATCTCGGCGAATCGGCAGGAAGTCGCGAAAACGTATGAAAATGCCGTTTCTCCGGCATTCGTCAAACTCGCGTCGGCCGAGGCCGGGGCGACGGTATTCCAGAAGACGTGTATCAAGTGTCACAAACATGACGGCAAAGGCGCCGACGTTGGGCCGGACATCAGTGATGTCCGCAATCGCTCGCGCGAGGCATTGCTGTATGACATCCTCGATCCGAACCGGAAAGTCGAGCCGCGGTTCATGGACTATTCGGTCGTGACGACTGACGGCCGCACATTCAACGGGTTGATGATCTCGGAAACAGCGGAGGCGGTCGTGCTGCGTCAGGCCGAGGGCAAGCAGCAGGTTATTCCCCGGAATGACATCGAAATCCTGAAAGCGTCCGGCCGCTCGCTGATGCCTGAAGGCGTCGAGAAAGACGTCACCGTGCAACAGATGGCCGACCTGCTGGAGTTCCTGAAGTCGCGGGATCGGCCAGCTCTGCAGTCGGTGACATCAGGCACACCATGAGGAAGGCAGGAACTCAAAAATCCACAGTTCGAATTCCACTTTCCCGAGTTCCTTATCCGTCACTGGGCGTCACTTTCTGTGCATCTGCCTGCTGAAACAACTGGTCGCGTTTCCGTTGCAGACTCAGCGCCGTAAACGGCACACCATCGAACACGATCTGTCGGATCGGTGCCCTGCGGTCCCGGCTCTTTTCCGTCAGCCAGCGTCTGATGCATGGCCCGCAGCACGATCGCTTCTTCGCGAGGCGGCAGCCGCTGGATGTCCCCGAAATTCAACTGCCCGGCGAGCATGGCAGACTCATGAAACACCCCGAGCTACTGCAAGTGCGAGCGAACCGCCCAACCGACGGCCGCGGCACAGGAGCTTGATCCCCGAGTTGCAGCAGCACGAACAATCCGAACTCAAGCTGCCAGACATGCCCCGGCCCGGCCAACAACCCCACGACGGCCTGGAGTTCCTCGTAGGTGAACGGGTCGTCGGGCAGCCTCATTTCGAGCTGCTGCTTCAGTTCGCTCATCCGCAGCAGCGTGAAGCCTTCATCACTGAGCCGGATGATTTCCTCTTTCAGCAGCTTGAAAATCTTTCAGCAGCTTGAAAATCCGCGGAAATCAAGAGATCGCGCGTGGCGTTCCTTCAGCTACCCGTGACTAGTCCGCCAGCCAGAGTGGTCCAATGGGACCATCTTCGCTCGTGTCCACGAGTTCGCCGATTTCTGGAAACGCGTCACCGGTCGCCTCCGTTAGCTTAACGAGACACGCATAGTCTGAATGTATCGCTTTGATCGCCGCTTGGTTGTCGCCTGCCAACGCGACCAAAGTAGCGCTAACTGCGTTCGCACACATGCTACCGAGCGTTGATGCTGCGTCGTACGTGTCTGCGGAAGAAACCTCAGCTAGGCGAAAGACGGCGACGATTGCGTAGTTTGCGATCACAGCTTGATTTTGTTCACGCTTGTCGTCCTTGATTGGTCCAGCGAGAGCTTTTCGATGAGCCATCGCCGCATCCGCAAGGTTGTTAGACACCTCTTCTCCTGTAGCTGCTTCGACAAACTCGATAGCTTGATCGATCGTTCTTCGATGAGCCAGAATCGTATCAATATCGAGCCCCGCCGGATCGTCGAATCGCGTCTGCGCACGGCGCGCGCCACGCGCGGACAGGGCGACCATTGCCCGAATCGGCAGCTTCATCAAATCCAACTTTGATGGCAAAGCCGAAATCTC
>Ga0209089_10001722_pt1 | contig 19871 bp, 23 predicted proteins | sample ArcticOcean_MG_C_FD_187431 | JGI IMG/M metagenome (GOLD analysis project Ga0209089, IMG submission 187431) | Marine microbial communities from western Arctic Ocean - ArcticOcean_MG_CB2_150 (SPAdes) (version 2) | ecosystem: Environmental > Aquatic > Marine > Oceanic | place: Arctic Ocean: Canada... | reverse complement strand
GATGTGAATGATGAAGGTGTAGTAACTGTTGCTGCTCCAGACGAAGAGTCTAGAAACATTGCTATGCAAATGATTAAAGACATCACAGCAAAAGCTGAGATGAATAAAATCTACACAGGTAAAGTAATGAAAATTATGGAGTTTGGTGCATTTGTTAACTTCTTAGGTAAACAAGATGGCCTTGTTCACATTTCAGAACTTGCTGCTAAAAGAGTAGAAAAAGTTACTGATGTTGTTAAAGAAGGTGACGAAGTAAAAGTTAAAGTGATTGGTTTCGATAGAGGTAAAGTTAAACTTTCCATGAAACAAGCAACTACTGAGACAGAAGCAAAAGCTTAACAATCTAAATTAAAATTCTAAACCCCTGGAATGAGAGTTCTGGGGTTTTTTTATGGGGCACTGGGTAACAGAACCGCCCTTATAAGTTTAACTAAATTTAACTATATTTCAGGTAATATTTTTAGGATCTGGCATTCCAACCTTGTTATATCCAGCATCAACGTAGTGAATTTCACCAGTAACACCGCCAGCAAGGTCGCTTAAAAGGTATAAAGCTGAGTTACCAACATCCTGGATATCAACATTTCTCTTTAAGAATGAATGATCAGCATTCCATTTATATAAGAATTTTGCATCGCCAATAGCAGAAGCTGCTAGAGTTTTAATAGGTCCTGCGCTTATCGCATTCACTCTCATTCCTTTAGCTCCTAAGTCTCGTGCAAGGTATTTAACACTTGCTTCAAGAGCAGACTTACAAACGCCCATTACATTATAGTTTGGAATAGCTTTATTAGATTCGTAAGTTAGTGTTAATAAACTTCCACCCTCTTTCATTATTTTAGAAGCTTCTTTTGCAACTTCTGTAAATGAAAAACATGAAATTAACATGCTTCTTAAAAAATTTTCTCTAGATGTATTTAAATACTCACCTGATAATTCTGATTTATCAGAAAAAGCAACAGCATGAACTACAAAATCAATTTGTCCCCACTGTGATTTAATATCTTCAAAAAGCTTTATAACCTCTTCTTTGTTTTCAACATCACAACTAAATGTTGCTTTTGAATTTAATTTTTCTGCTAAAGGAATAACTCTTTTCTTTAATGCATCACCCAAATAAGTGAAGGCTAGTTCTGCTCCAGCTTCTGCAAGTTTTTGTGAAATACCCCAAGCTATAGATCTTTCATTGGCAACGCCCATGATTAATCCTTTTTTACCTTTCATCAAACTCATAAATTAAACTTTCTCAAAAATTAAAGTTGCATTTGTTCCACCAAAACCAAAACTATTAGACATTACAGAGTTTAAAGTAACTCCTGTTTCTGTTTTGGTAACGATTGGAAATTTCTTAGCTTCATCATCCATATCGGTAATGTTAGCTGAAGCTGTGATGAAACTATTTTTCATCATGATTAAACTATAAATTGCTTCATGAACTGATGCGGCACCTAGAGGGTGACCAGACAAAGACTTAGTAGAACTAATTTTTGGTATCTCAGCACCAAATGCTTCTTCAACACCTCTAAGTTCTGTTATATCTCCTACTGGAGTTGACGTTCCATGAGTGTTTAAGTAATCCATTTTGTTTTTAGCGGTTGCTAAAGCCATCTTCATACATCTAACAGCGCCTTCACCTGATGGGGCTACCATATCGTACCCGTCAGAAGTCGCGCCATAGCCTGTTAATTCAGCATATATGTTTGCACCTCTTTCTTTTGCATGTTCATACTCTTCAAGCACTAAAACTCCACCACCACCAGCTATTACAAAGCCATCTCTGGTCTTGTCATAAGCTCTTGAAGCAGTTTCAGGCGCATCATTATATTTAGAGGACAATGCAGTCATCGCATCAAACATTGCAGTCATTGCCCAGTGTAATTCTTCACTTCCGCCTGCAAAAACAATATCCTGTTTTCCCATTTGGATTAGTTCGCTTGCATGACCTATACAGTGTCCACTAGTAGCACAAGCAGAACTCATCGTATAATTCACTCCTTTAATTTTAAAAGGTACAGCAAGAGTTGCTGAAGATGTACTAGCCATAGTTCTTGGAACAATAAATGGTCCCATTAATTTTGGTGTCTTAGCTCTTGTTTTATCAACTGACAAAACAACATTCTCTATTGAAGGACCACCAGAACCCATAACTATCCCAGTTTTAAAATTACTCACATCTTTATCTTCCAATCCAGAATCTTTGATGGCTTCTTTCATTGCAATATAATTGTAAGCAGAGCCAGACCCCATAAATCTAATTATCTTTCTATCTATGTGGTCTTCAAGTTTAATATTTGGCTTACCGTGAATATGACTTCTTAAATTATGTTCTTTGTATTCTTCACAAAAAGATATTCCTGACTTTGAATTTAAAAGAGACTGATAAACTTGTTCCTGATTATTTCCTAAACATGAAACAACACCTAAGCCTGTAACAACTACTCTTCTCATTATTTAAATAACCCCACTTTTAAACTCTCAGCGGAATATATTTTTTTGTCATCTGCAAATACCAATCCATTTGCAAGACCGACTGTAGTTCCACCAGGAGCCATAATTTTTTTCATATCAATTTCATATCTTACGTTTTTAACATTTTTTAAAACTTCACCTGTAAATTTTACTGTACTTACCCCTAAAGCTCTTCCCTTCCCAGGGTTGCCAAGCCACCCAAGATAAAATCCAACCAATTGCCACATTGCATCTAACCCAAGGCATCCAGGCATAACTGGATCTCCCTTAAAGTGACAATCAAAGAACCAAAGATCCTCTTTGATATCTAGTTCGGCTTTTAAAGAACCCTTACTAAAAATACCGCTGTCTTCATTGATTTCAGTTATTCTATCAAACATAAGCATTGGTGGAAGTGGTAATTTTGCATTACCTGGGCCAAAAAGTTCCCCATTTCCACAGCTTATTAGCTCATCGTATGTGAATGAGTTTTTTTTCATAAATTTAAGCACCCTTATTACTTGATTTATCGAGATTATAATATAGAAATAGTTTAGAATTATTATAAACAATAATGACTAATTTAAACATTTATAAAGAAAAACTAAGACAATCTGGTTTAAGACCAACTAGACAGAGATTAAAAATCTGTGAAGTACTTTTTTCACCTGAAAAAACCTTCCATTTTACAATAAATGATCTGACTAAAATTATAGAACAAAAATTAAGTGAAAAAATTTCTTTAGCTACAGTTTACAACACTATTCATGCTTTCAAAAAAAAGGGTTACTTAAAAAAAATTTCAATCAATAGTGATAAAAGCTATTTTGATACAAATGTTACAGAGCATCATCATTTCTTTGATGAAGACACTAATGAATTAATTGATTGTAGCAGCGACGATATTGATTCGGTAAATATTAAACAAAATATTACTGGAAAAAAAATAAAATCAGTGGAAGTATTAATTAAAGTTGCAACTGATAATCAAACTCAAAAATAATTCAATAATTTCAATAGTTAAATATTTACATTAAAATAATTCTAAACTGTTGACTTACAGATTAGAATGATTATATGTACACCATAATAATCAAGGAGAATAATATGTCATTAAAAGGAAGTAAAACAGAAGAAAACTTAAAAGATGCATTTGCAGGTGAAAGCCAAGCAAACAGACGTTATTTATATTTCGCTCAAAAAGCAGATATCGAAGGTTATAACGATGTAGCATCTGTATTTAGATCTACAGCAGAAGGTGAAACAGGTCATGCACACGGACATCTTGAGTACCTTGAAGAAGTTGGTGATCCAGCTACAGGACTACCGATTGGTGAAACTAAAGATAATTTAGCTTCAGCGGTACAAGGTGAAACACATGAGTACACTGATATGTACCCAGGTATGGCAAAAACAGCTAGAGAAGAAGGCTTTTCAGAAATTGCTGATTGGTTTGAAACTTTAGCAAAAGCTGAAAAATCACACGCAGGTAAATTCCAAAAAACATTAGAATCTATTGCGTAAATAAGACTTAAATTATGGTGGGGCTCTTTCCCACCATCAAATCCTAAAATTTTAAATATGAGCAAAGAAGGCGACACAGAAGCACCCATAAGACATCCAATAAATTTTCAACATCCTGATTTTTTAGATCCAAAAAAATTAGATGACGAAATGAGAAGAGCTTTTGACATCTGTCATGGATGTAGAAGATGTTTTAATTTATGTGACTCCTTTCCAAAATTATTTGACATGATAGATGAGTCAGAAAATGAGGATGTAGAAAGTTTAAAAAGTGAACAATTTGAACCTGTGGTAGATGCCTGCACATTATGCGACATGTGTTTTATGACTAAGTGTCCGTATGTTCCGCCACATGATTTTGATTTAGATTTTCCTCATTTAATGTTGAGATATAGAACGGCTCAAAAAAAATTAAATAAATTACCTATCGTACCTTCACTATTAGCTCAAATTGATAGAAATGCAAAAATTGGTGTTGCTTTATCATCACTAATAAACTGGGCATCAAACATTAAGAATACATTCTTTAGAAAAATATTAGAATTAGTTGCTGGAATTGATGTGAGAGTTAAGCTTCCAACTTATAACTCAGAAACATTTACAAATTATTTTAAAAAAAATAATATTCCAACAAATAATGAAGCTCCATCTAAAGATAGAAAGGTTGTAATTTACTCAACATGCTTTGTGAATTTTAATAAAAAAGATACGGGTGTCGCAGCTTTAAAAGTTTTAAAGAAAAATGGTGTTGAGGTTCAAGAGGCTTACCCAGGGTGTTGCGGTATGCCTTACCTTGAACAAGCAGATTTAACAAAAGTTGTTGAACAAGCTAAAAAAGTATCTAAAGATTTATTGGAATGGGTAGATAAAGGTTATGAAATTATTACACTTACCGCTAGTTGTGGTTTAATGCTAAAATTTGAATGGCCATTATTATTGCCTAATGATAAAAATATTAAAAGACTCTCAAAAAACACCAGTGATATAGATGAATATATCGTTGATATAGCTCAAAACGAAGGCCTAGCAGAAGGTTTACAAGAAATTGATGGTGGGGTGACAGTTCACAATGCTTGTCACGCTAGAGCACAAAATATGGGTATTAAATCTAGAGATATGTTGAGATTTATTCCCAATATTAAAATGGATGTTGTTGAAAGATGTGCAGGTCATGGTGGAACTTTCGGGGTTATGAAGGAAACACACGATCTTGCGGTAAAAGTTGGAACACCAACAGCGAAACAGATTAAAAATAAAAATAATAAATACATGGCTTCTGATTGTCCTTTAGCAGGTAAGCATTTAAAACAATTGGAGACAGACACAAACATAGCCAACGATGAGGCACTACACCCCATCGAATTAATGGCAAAAAGTTATAGGTTATAATTATGAGCAAAGAAAAAAAACTAATTGAAAAAGAAGATTTAATTCCTGCGGATATTTATGCAAAAAATAGGAAACAAATTAGAAAAGACCTTGTTGAATTTAAAAAAAATAGAAGAATAGCTCTTGGGCCTTATGCAACTTTTTATTTTGAAAGTTTTGAAACTATGGTGGCACAAGTTCAAGAAATGCTACATATTGAAAAAGGTGGTGATGAACAATTAAAAGATGAATTAATAGCTTACAACCCTTTGGTTCCAAATGGCAAAGAGCTTACGGCAACGCTGATGTTTGAAATTGATAATCCTCTTTCTAGAGGTGCATTTTTAGGAAAAGTTGGTGGGATAGAAGAGAAAATATTTATGAAAATTGATAATGAAGAGGTTAAAGCAGTACCAGAAGCAGATGTGGATAGAACATCAGCAGAAGGAAAAGCTTCTTCGGTACAATTTATCCATTTTAAATTTAACGATGATCAAATCAATAAATTTAAATCAGGCAATACAAGTATTGAAATTGGAATTGATCATAAAGAATATGCACATACTACAAAATTGACTGAAGATAATGTTAAATCATTAACGGCTGATTTTATTTAGTAGATCCCCAAACATTTTTAATTTTAACCCAACCTTTGTAATCAGCGGTTGTTATGTTACACCAATTATCTTCACATTTTTTAATAACCAATAGTCTTCCTTTTTCTAATTTTGCAAGAGGTTCAGAAAAATTAGAAGGCTTTTTAAATAAAAAACTTTCTTCTATGGTGATGATAGAGTTTGATGGTTTTAACTGACTCCAATGTATCCAGCCACTATTGTTATCTAAAAATATAATTCTTCTCCAGTTTTCTTTTTTATCTATTTGTTTTACGGGTAGATTAATTTTTCTATAAATATATTTTATTGGATAATCCAGACCAGGCCCATACCTAACATTTGTCTTATTTTTTTTTAGTGATAAGAATTTTTCTTCAGCATTTAGTAATTGAACACCAAGAATTGATAAACATAAAAACCAAATAGCTATTTTTTTCATTATCTACAAATGCAATTTTTTCTTTTGTTTAATTTAACTTTTCTAAATCTTAAATGAAGTAAATCTAGAATAAAAATGTATCCATCAAGCCCAGTTCCAATATTTAGTATTTTTTTTAGAACCTCATTTGCCTGAATAGTTCCCACAATTCCCGCAACAGTTCCAAGAATACCTTCCGATTCACAATTTAATAAATCGTGTGAAATTTTAGATTCTTGAAAAAAACACCTTAAACATGGAGCTTTTTTATTTTTAAAGTTAAAAGTGAATACATGTCCATCAAACTTACTAATTGCCCCCGTCACAAGGACTTTTTTAAATTTTAAACAATAATCATTTAATAAAAATTTGGTTGTAAAATTATCTGATCCATCAACTATATAATCATAGTCATTTATAATTTTCTTAAAATTATTATTATTTAATCTAATTTTATAAATAGTGACTTTTGTATTGGGATTTATTTTTTTAATTTTATCTTTTGCTATTTTGACTTTAAATTTTCCAATATCTGATGTGTTGTAAAGACTTTGTCTATGTAAATTAGAAAGACTTACTTTGTCGTCATCAACGACTCCTATTGATCCAACTCCAGCTCTTGAAAGAAATTCTGCAACTGGAGATCCAAGACCACCAGCACCAACAATTAAAACTTTAGAGGATAGAATTTTTTTTTGGCCTATAATGCCAATATCTTTAAGTACTATTTGTCTTGAAAATCGCTCAATTATTTTTTTATTCAGTTGGCTTTTCATTTACCAGTTGAGCCAAATCCACCCTCACCTCTTAAAGTATCTGGTAAATTATCTGTTTCTTCTAATTCCATTTTAATAACTGGTGTTAAGATCATCTGTGCCACTCTATCCTTGTTATTAATTATAAAATCTTCTTTTCCGTGATTAAAAAGGATAATTTTAATCTCACCCCTGTAATCACTATCAATAGTTCCTGGCGTATTTAAAACAGTTATACCTTTTTTTGCAGCAAGACCTGAACGAGGGCGAATTTGTACCTCATAATCCTCTGAAAATGCCATAGAAAGCCCTGTAGGTACCAAATATGAGCTATTGGGAGATATTTTAATTGGCTCTTCTACAAAGGCCATTAAGTCCATACCAGAAGCGCCACTTGTTTTGTAAACTGGAAGTTCTACTTCAGGGTTTAATTTTTTGATTAATACTCTTGTCATTAAATTTTAATTTAACTGTTTAATAACTCTATCTGTTATCTCTTCCGAGATTTCAGATTTTTTTTTCATGGCAAGTTTTTCATTTTTTATTTCTTTATCTTTATAAAAAATTGAAACTTCATTAAAATCAGAGTCAAATCCAATAGAATTATTGGATACATCATTTGCTATTATCCAATCACAATTTTTTTCAACCAATTTTTTTTGAGCATTCTCTTGAATGTTATTTGTCTCAGCTGCAAATCCAATAACTAATTTTGGCCTAAGAGAGTTATGTTTTGATACATAATTTAGAATATCAATATTTTTTTCAAGCTCTAAATTTAAATATTCTTGTTTCTTCATCTTTTCATTTTTTTTCTCTTTTACTTTAAAGTCAGCAACGGCGGCAGAAAAAATTGCTACATCGGCAGGTAAATTTTCTTGTGTTGCTTTAAACATTTCATCTGCTGTTTCAACTTTAATTAAATTTATATTACTATCTATTTGTAGGTTCGTAGGTCCAGAAATTAGAGTTGTTTGAAATCCTCTTTTTGCCAAGGATTTCGCCAAAGCATATCCTTGCTTTCCAGAAGATTTATTTGTTATAAACCTAACGGGATCAATATACTCATTAGTTGGTCCTGCAGTTACTAGAGCTTTTAATTTTTGATTTTTATTTAATTCACCAAAGTATGTCTGAATTGTTTGAAAAATATCTTTTGGTTCAGTCATTTTTCCTTCACCAAATTCTCCACAAGCCATATCTCCAATTTCAGGGCCAATTATTTTATACCCATAAGATTTTAATTTATTTAGATTTTGTTTAGTTGAAGGGTGCTCCCACATTCTAACATTCATAGCGGGCGTCAAAAAAATATCCTTGTCAGATGCAAGAATTACTGTTGAGGCTAAATCATCTGAAGATCCAGCGCTTAATTTGGAAATAGTATTTGCAGTAGCAGGAACAACAAGAATTACATCTGCCCATCTAGAGAGTGATATATGGTCCATTTCAGCTTCATTTTCTGCATTAAATAAATCATCATAAACTTTTCCTTGAGAAAGTGAGGCCACTGATAAGGGAGTTACAAATTCCTTAGCACTTTTGGTAAGTATAGTTTTAACTTCTGCATCTTGTTTTTTTAATAATCTAATAAGTTCTAAACTTTTGTATGCAGATATACCTCCACATATTATTAAAAGTATTTTTTTCTGAGATAAATTATTCATCGGGCAAATTAAAATACTAATAGACCAAAGATTACAAGCAATAATAAACCAACAATAGACTGGTTTCTAAACGCAATCATTTCAGATTTCTTTTCATTTAGGGCTGTGTAGGAGTTTGAATTATGAGGTATTTGCCCACTTGCTAAAAATGTAAGTGCTTGATTAGCTTTATCCATAATCTCTGGAAAATCAGGCAATCTTTTAATTACCTCTGTAGTACTTTTTAAACCTTCACTTAAAGTATTAATGGGATCTTTAGTTTCTCTTAACCAGCTTTCTAAAACTGGTTTTGACGTTTCCCATATATTAGTATTAGGATTAAGCTTTCTTGCAACTCCCTCAACAACAACCATAGTTTTTTGCAACATTAATAATTGAGGTTGTGTTTGCATATTAAATTTTTCAGTAACATCAAAAAGTTGTTTTAATAACTTTCCACCGGAAATGTCCTTAACAGATTGACCAAAAATTGGCTCGCCAATTGAGCGTAACGCTTGAGCGAGATCATCAACTGGCACATCTTTAGGCACAAGGCCAGCAACCAAGTGAACTTCGGCAACTTTTTTATAATCTCTCTGAATAAAGCCAAATAAAATCTCTGCTAAAAATCTTTTACTGAGGTTGTCCAGTCTACCCATAATACCAAAGTCTATTGGCACAATTTGTCCATTATTATCAATAAATATATTTCCTTGATGCATATCTGCGTGAAAAAAACCATCCCTAACAGCATGTCTTAGGAAATGTTGAATAATATCAGAGGCAATTCTTTTAGTATCAATATTTCTTTTTTGTAAATCTTCAGTTTCCCGAATAGAAACACCATCTACCCAATCAAGTGTCATTACATTTTCACTTGTAAAATTCCAATAGATAACAGGAACTCTAAAACCCGCATCATTTTTTGTATTTTCTGCATATTCATTTGCAGCAGCAGCTTCGAATCTTAAGTCCATTTCGAGATTGGTTATTTCTTTAAGTAAAAAAACAACTTCAATTAATTTTAATCTTTTGGTTTTTTTAATAAATGATTCAATAAAAAAAGCAAAAAGCATCAACGCATCTATTTCTTCATTAAATGTTTTTTTAATATCAGGTCTTAAGATTTTAATTGCTACATCTTTTATTGTTCCATTGTCATTTATTTTAGCTTTATGGACTTGAGCTATTGAAGCAGCAGCTACAGGCTCACTTAAATTTATTATTGTATTGAAAGTTTCTTCTCCTAAATCTTTTTTAATGATTGCCTTTGCTTCAGATAAGGAAAAGGCAGGAAGTCTATCTTGTAAGCCTTCTAACTGTTTAGCTAATTCGTCACCAATTATATCTGGTCTCGTAACTAAAAATTGTCCTAATTTAATGAATGTTGTTCCCATTGACTGTAACGATTTAGAGAGTCGCTCACCCTCAGTGATATCTAAGTTAACTTTTCTTGGATTAGAAAAAGAAAATGAAAGTATTTGAAATAGAATTTTAATAGCTAGAGGAGGTTTTTTAAATTTAGAAACAACGTTTAAGATGTCAGATTTAGCTAACTTTCTTCCTAATTTAAATAATGTTAATAGTTTTTTAATCATTATATTTTCCAACCAGAGTGAATTGCTACAATTCCACCAGATAAGTTTCTGTAACTACAATTTTCAAATTTATTTATTTTCATGAGATCAATTAACTCTTCTTGATTAATAAACTCTTCAATACTTTTTACTAAATATTCATAAGGTTCTTTTTTACCTGCAACTGCTTTACCAATTAAAGGGATAAGTTTTGAATAATTTTTATAGATAAAATTTAGATTTGAGTTTTGAATTTTAGAAAATTCCAAACATAAGTAGCGACCACCTGGTTTTAAAACACGATAAGCCTCTGAAAGAGCTTTATTAAGATCCTTAGCGTTACGTAAACCAAAACTAATTGTATAATAGTCACAAGAATTATCTTTAATGGGTAATTTTTCTGCTGGAGCAATCATCCAGTTAATATTTTTATAAGTGGTTAACTTTGTTTTGCCCTTACCAATCATTCCTTTATTAGGGTCTATACAAAAAATTTTACCATCTTTATTAGTTAAATCTAAAAAAAGTTTACCAAGATCGCCGGTGCCACAGGCAACATCAATTAAAATTTTATCCTTTGATGGATTCATCCAGCTCATTAGATCTCTTTTCCAAATTCTATGAACACCTAGAGACATGAAGTCATTCATTAAATCATACTTATCATAGACATTGTCAAAAACACCTTGAACAAGTCCTTTTTTATTTTGGAGATATTGTTGCATGTTAAATTTATTATTTATTGATAATATAACGTCAAATGCCAGAATTACCAGAAGTAGAAATAGTCAAACAATCGCTAGCTAAAAAAATAGAACAAAAAAAAATCAAAAAAGTAATAATTAAAAACAGAAATTTAAGGTTTAAAATTCCACAAAAATTTGAAGAATTATTACAAAACAAAATTATTAAAAAAGTTACGAGATTTTCTAAATATTTAATTTTAAATTTTTCTGATGGTTCATTTTGTTTAATTCATTTAGGAATGTCAGGAACTATCCATTTAATTAAAAAAAATAACTTGAATAAATTTACAAATGCTAGTTTTTACAATTCTCCAAACTTACCAAAAAAACATAATCATGTTGAAATACAATTTCAAGATTTAAAAGTTATTTATAATGATCCTAGAAGGTTTGGTTTTCTTAAATTTATAAATAATAAACAAGAGCTAATAAATAGATTTAGTCATTTAGGGCCAGAGCCATTTTTTAAAAATTTTAATTTAAAATATTTGTTGAAATATTTTTTTAATAAAAAAAAAGACATAAAAAGTTTTTTGATAGATCAAAAATTTGTATCTGGAATTGGCAATATTTATGCAAGTGAAATTTTATTTTTAAGCAAAATTAACCCAACAACTTATGCAATGAAATTATCGAGAGAAGAATGTAAAAAAATTATTACTTTTTCAAAAAGTGTACTTAATAAAGCCATTCAAAAAGGTGGCTCAAGTATACGTGATTTTAAGAATACCTCTGGGGAAAATGGTAATTTTCAAAAAGAATTTAAAGTCTATCAAAGGGAAAACTTAAATTGCTTAAGAAACAAATGTAGCGGCAAAATAAAGAAAATATTTATATCCAATAGATCTACTTTTTTTTGTAATACCTGCCAAAAATAAGCAATTATTCTGTTGACCAGTATAAATTCTCGAGCTATACCACTGCGCTTATGGCAAACACAAAATCGGCAATTAAAAGAATTAGAAAAATTGCTACACAAACGCTAGTTAATAAGGCTCGTAAGAGTAAATATAGGAATGCTATAAAAAAGATGAACCTTCTACTTGAGGAAAAGAAAAAAGATGAAGCTTTAAAATTCTTGCCAAAGTTGAACTCTGAATTAATGAAAGTTGCAAAGACTGGAATTATTAAGAAAGCTAACGCTTCAAGAAATGTTTCAAGAATAACAAAAAAGATCTCAGCCTTATAAAAACCACCTACAGTTGTTGAAAAGTTTTAACCAAAAGTACTTATACTAAATAAGATTTTTTTTTAATTAATGACACCATATCTAGATTTAGTAAAGTTTATAATTTGTAAATCACACACTCACAGATTTTAAATTTGTAAAATTTATTTGTGCATTTAATTGGTGCTGTGACAAAAATATTGTTCAGAATAAAAAAAGACCACTTTTTAAAAATAAAAATATACCATCTTTAAAAAATAATTATTCGCGTTAAAAATGATTCACCTACAGATTTTATTTATTTTTAATTATACAAACTTTTTGATTGTATAATTTCTAATTTACTTCTAACTAGCTTTATTCCTAAAAGTTTATGTCTAACAATAACACAACACAGAATTTAAAAAATACCTCTTCTGAAGCTCTAGATTGGACTCTCATTCAAAAAGATATGAAGAGTAAACTGGGTAGCGATATTTATGAAAGTTGGCTTAGAAAAATAGACTTTGTCGAAGAGATGAGTAATTATATCTTACTCTCTGTTTCGACTAGATTTATAAGAGATTGGATTACTTCAAGATATTTAGATCAAATATTACAAGTTGTTAAAGCCTATAAAAAAGATCTAACAAGAATTGAATTTAAAATTGTTGAAAAAAATTCTGATAGTGATGTTCAAAACAATATTCAATCAAGCGCAAATAATGAAAATGTATCATTCATCAAAGATACATATTTACAATACAACAGAATTGATCCTAACAAAAGATTTGATAATTTTATAACTGGAACAAGTAATAAATTGGCATACGAAGCATCGCTAAAAGTTTCAGAAAATATTTCCCACTATAATCCACTTTATATTTATGGAGGTGTAGGAATGGGCAAAACTCACTTGTTAAATTCTATTGGTCTTTCATTAAAGGACAAAAATAAAGTGATGTTTATTTCTGCTGAAAGATTTATGTATCAATTTGTTAAGTCTATTAAATCTAATGACATGGTAAAATTTAAAGAATATTTTAGAAATACAGATATTTTATTAATTGATGACATCCAGTTTATGAATGGTAAGGAAGCAATGCAGGAAGAGTTTTTCCACACATTCAATGCATTGCTCGATAAAGGTTCACAAGTAATAATTTCTGCAGACAGAGCTCCAAACAAGCTATCCAGAATTCAAGATAGAATTAAATCAAGATTTGCAGGTGGTTTAGTGGTTGATATTCAAAAACCAGATTATGAACTTAGAAGCAAAATTGTTAAACAAAAAACAGAAGAGCTTAACATTTTTTATTCTAATCAAGTAAATATCTCTGAAGAAATACAAAAATTTATTAGTACAGAAATTACAACAAGTATCAGAGAGTTAGTTGGTGCAATTAACAGAGTTGTCTCTTTTTCAAGAATATACAACAAGGTTCCTAATTTATCTGAAGTTAAAGTTGTTCTAAAAGACTTACTAAATATAGGTGAAAATAAAGTAACAATCGATTTAATCCAATCTACCGTTTGTAAATTCTTTAAAATAAGTAAAAATGAGATGCTATCTTCAAGAAGATCAAGATATCTCGTCAGACCAAGACAGACTGCAATTTATTTAACTAAGATATTAACCTCTAAATCTTTACCAGAAATAGGCAGGGAATTCTCTAATCGAGATCATACAACAATCATACATTCCGTTAAAACAATTGAAAAATTGAAGGAAAAAGATTCAGAAATGACCAACAATATTAATAACTTAAAAAATCAGATACTGTATACTAAAGAAAATGAAATTTAATGTTAACCAACAAGATTTACAGCAAGCCCTGAATTATTGCCAGGGTGTAATTGAAAAAAGAAGTACGCTTCCAATTTTATCAAATGTTTTATTAAATGCTAGTAATTCAAATTTAACAATCACTGCAACAGATTTAGATTTAATATTCATTCATCAAATTAATAATGTAGAGGTTATTGAAGAAGGAAATACAACTACCACTTCATCAGTCATGTATGATATTATAAGAAAGTTTTCTTCAGGAAAAAAAATTAATCTATCTTTAACAGATGTTAGCAAGCTTCAAGTTGAGTCAGAGAAATCTATCTTTAATTTAAATTGTATTAGTGCATCTGAATTTCCGTTAACAGATGAAAACTTTAATCAAAATGAGTTCTCTATAAAATCTAAACAATTATTAAAATTACTAAATAAATGTAAATTCTCAGTTTCTAATGATGAAACTAGACATTACTTGAGTGGAATTTTTTTTCATCAAACCGAAATTGAAGATAAAAACTTTTTAACAGCAGCGGCAACAGATAGTCATAGAATGTCTATATCCAAAATAAGAATAGATCAAAAGATAGATTTTGAACCAATTATACTGCCTAAAAAAACAATATTTCAATTATGTTCTTTGCTTGAGAGCTATGATGGAGATGTAAAAATTTCAAATGTTAAATCTAAAATTAAATTTGAATTAAATAATAGTATCTTAATTTCTAAGTTAATTGATGGTAAATTTCCTAACTATATTCAGGTGATACCAAAAAATAACCAAAAAAAATTAGAAATAGACTTAAAGTTATTTTTAGACTCTGTTGACAGGGTTGCTTCAGTTTCATTAGACAAAAAAGATGGAGTAAAATTTAATTTATCAAAAGATGTTTTAAATTTATCAGTTAACAACACTAACAGTGGTGATGGAAAAGAAAGTCTAAGCGTAAAATTTGAGCATGACTTAGAAATTAGTTTTAATTCTAGATATTTGATTGATGTTGCTTCACAGTTAGATGGAGATAAAATTGAAATCTTTTTTAATGATACTGGCTCTCCAGCTTTAATTAAAGATCCAGGTGACTTTGATAGTATATTTGTTGTAATGCCTATGAAGGGCTAATTCAGAACGTCTAGTTCAGAGTAAATAGCATTCTCTAATTCTTTTAAGAAAATTTCTTTTTCTAAACCAGGCTCAATAGGTTTTAAAATTGAGATGGTCAATATTGTATTAATTTTTTTTGAACCCTTTTTTGGCCAGGTATTCCCAGAGCTAATCGCTATTGGTTGACATGAAATTTTTAGCTCTGCATAAATTCTACTGGAGCCTTTTTTAAAAGGCGTTCTATCTTCAGGTGATAGTCTTGTACCCTGTGGGAAAATTATTAAAGGTCTGTCTGATGAATTGATTTGTTTTGATATATCGTCAAAAAAACTAAGATTTTCTTTTGATATTTTATTTCTTTTAATTGATATTGAGCCAATTTTTTTAAGATACCACCCAAATATGGGTATCATTAATAACTCTTTTTTTAGAATAAAAACTGGAGAATTAAAAATTGTTTGTAAAAAAAAAGTTTCAAACATGGATTGATGAGAAGCTGCTATAAAAAATTTTTTATTTTTAATTATATTTTCTTTACCTTTAATTATTATTTTTGTGGATAAAAAAATTTGTAAACAAAAAGAGGTCCAATACCCCATAAGTTTTCCACCAAATAAAACTATCTTCATAGGAAAAAAAATTGCTGGAAGGAATATTAAAGAAATAAAAATAATTCCAGAAAAAAAGAAGAGAGAAAATAAAAAGTTTCTTATCATTTCTATTAAAAACTAAATTAGGTCTTTTAGTTTTTGTCTTTTTTTAATGACGTTCATTTTAGATCCTTTGATTAAAATTTCTGATGGTTTTGGTCTAACATTATAGTTTGAACTTAACGACATTCCATAAGCTCCAACATCACACATTACAACAAGGTCTTTTTCTTTTAGTTTTTGGAATTTTTTTAAAGTTGTAAATTTGTCAGTGCTCTCACAAATTGGACCAACAAATTCATAAACTTTTTTTGAAGTTTGATTTGTTTTTATTACAGGTAAAGTTCTATGGTTTGCACCATACAATGCTGGTCTCATTAGATCATTCATCGCAGCATCTAATATAATAAAGTCTTTTTTGTTAATTTCTTTTATGTAAATAACTTTTGAAATGAGTGAGCCTATATTACCAACTATTGATCTACCTGGCTCAAATATGATTTTAGATTTATGATTTTTTAAGAATTTTTTAATAGCAATATTATATTTTTGATAATTGAGCTTTTTATTATTTTTTTCATAAGATATTCCCATACCACCACCGAGATCTATGAATTTGAATTTGTGATTACTTTTTTTGATAATTTTATCAACTACCTTAAGCATTTTTTCATATGGTTTATAATCCAGAATTTGACTTCCTATATGAACGCTTAGGCATTTAAGACTAATATTCTTTGATAATTTAGAATAATTGACAAGATCAAAAAATGTTTTTTCATCCACACCAAATTTATTTTCTTTTTTCCCAGTTGAAATTTGTTTTAAAGTTTTTGCATCTGTATTTGGATTTAATCTAATACCAATATTTACTATTTTCTTTTTAGATCTTGCAATTCTTTCAATTTCATTAATTTCACTTTTAGACTCAGCATTTATTAATAAAATTTTTTTATCAATAGCATAGCTTATTTCATTTGATGTTTTTCCAACTCCCGAAAAAACTATTTTTTTAGGGTCTATGCCAGCTTTAAGTGCCATCATTAACTCCCCAATTGAAACCACATCTGCACCTAATCCAAATTTTCTAATTTCTCTAATCAGATTCACATTTGTATTAGACTTAATAGCAAAGCATATTAATGGAGCAAAAGAGCTAAAGCTTTTTTTGAAATCTCTTATATTTTTTTTTAATTGTCCGTATGAATAACAATATGTAGGAGTGCCAAATTTTTTAGATATATCTTGAACTTTAACTTTTTCAATTGATAGACTTTTGTTAATATATTTCATCAATCTGTAGATTTTGGAAAAATCATTTCATTTCCTTCATACTTAGGGTCTCCCTTTTTCCCACATGAGAATAATAAAATACAAAATATAGATATTAAAATTAACTTTTTTATCATTTTATCCTTTTTTATATTTCAATATCATTTTTTTAATATTATCAAAAGATGTTCCACCATAAGATTTTTTTGAATTTACTGAGTTTTTTACATTAAATATCTTTAATACTTCAGTTGTAAGCTTAGGTTCTATTTTTTTTAGCTCCTCAATGCTAAGCTCATTTAGTTTTTTTCTTTTCTTTTCTGCAAAATTAACAATTGTAGCTGTAGTTTGATATGCCTTTCTAAATGGCATTGAATGATTTTTAACAAGATAATCAGCCAAATCTGTAGCTGTAATATAGCCAGAGTTTGCAAGATCTAACATTTTCTGTTTATTGGGTTTTAAATTCTTTAAAACTTCAGTCAGAATTGCAATACAGTTATTAAGGATTTCATTAGATTTAAATAATATTTCCTTGTCATCCTGAAGGTCTTTAAAATAAGATATTGGTAGACCTTTGAGGATTGTTAGCATAGAAAATAAATTTCCATATGTTGAGCCTGTTTTACCTCTTAAGTATTCTAATAAATCTGGATTTTTTTTCTGAGGCATTATTGAAGAACCGGTAACAACTTTATCTGATAGCGTAACTAAATTGAAACCATCAGAGTTCCAAATAATAAGTTCTTCAGCTATTCTTGAAATGTGCATAGAACAAACAGATACACTGTATAAGAAGTCTAAAACAAAATCTCTGTCAGCAACGGTGTCTATTGAGTTATTTGTTGGTTTTTTAAAACCTAGTTTTTTTGAAGTAAAATTTCTATCTATATTAAAAGAAGTACCTGTTAATGCTGCGACTCCAAGAGGACATTCTGATAAACTTTCTAAATTATAAGAAAATCTTTTTTTATCTCTAGTAAACATTTCTACATACGCCATTAAATAATGTGCAAATGATACTGCCTGAGCATTTTTTAGATGCGTAAATCCTGGCATTATTGTTTCAATGTTCTTTTCAGAAATTTTAAGAATTGTTTTTATAATATTTTCTAAATTTTTATTAATCTCTTTAGTGGCTGATGTAGTCCACATTTTAAAATCAGTAATCACTTGATCATTTCTAGATCTCGCAGTGTGAACATATCCTGCCTCTTCACCTATGATTTGAAACAATCTCTTCTCGATATTCATATGAATATCTTCATATTTCTTATTATATTCAAATTTATTCTTTAAAATCTCCTTTTCAATCTTATTTAGTCCATAAATTATTTTATTTTTAATTTTAAAAGAAATAATTTTCTGTCTAAATAACATTTCAACATGTGCAATTGATCCCAAAATATCTTCTTTAAAAAGCTTTTTATCAACATCTATTGAGTTACCTACTTTTTGAAATAATGTTGAGGCATCCTTTTTTATTCTAGATCCCCATATTGCTTTATTGTTTTTATTTTTTACCATGATAATTAATTATACATATTTAGTATGAAATTATTAATAATATTTATTTATCTGATAACTACCAATTTTAGTTATGCTTTAGAAAAACCTGATTTAAAAAATTTAGTTTTAATAGAAAGTCCAAAAACATATGAAGAGGTAATCTTTAAGGATATAAATCAAAAAAACGTTAATTTAGGTGATTTTAATGGAAAACTGGTAATCTTAAATTTTTGGGCAACGTGGTGTGCTCCCTGTAAAGAAGAAATGCCATCTTTAGATGATCTACAATCAAATAGTAAGCTAAGTAATTTAAGAATTTTTCCAATAAATATTGGTCAAGAAGATATATCTAAAGCAAAATTTTTTTTTAAAGAACTAGATATTAAGAATCTAAAAATTTATTTTGATGCACCCATTACCTTGGCAAAAAAATTTTCCTTAAGGGGGGTTCCAACAACTATTTTATTTAATAAACAGGGCAAGGAATTTGCTCGAATTATTGGGTCTATTGATTTTAAGGATGAAAAATTTATTAATTGGTTAAAAACTTATAATTAATTTATTTGAATATTTTTTACTAGTTTCTCCACCTTTAAATAAAGTTCCAATTCCTAGAATTAATACAACAGCAACCACTATTAAAAGGACTATGCCTAAAATTTTAACCAATGTTCCAGAAATCATAATTATATTGTAGAGTATTTTTTATATAAAAAAACATAATAAAAACATCTATGTCATTTTGTCTGACGACTACAATTGTAAAACCAGAAAAAAATATATCAATTAAGCACGCAGTTATTTTACTTCATGGATATGGTGGAGATGGAAAAGATATAAGTATGTTAACCCTAAATTGGAAAAGGTTTCTACCTGATACTATTTTTTTATGCCCAAATGGACATGAAGAATGTGCAATTAATCCAACTGGCTACCAATGGTTTGATTTAACTAGAGACGATCCAAAATATATTTTAGAACAGTCTCAAAAAGCAGAAACAAAGCTTAAGCAATTTATCGAAGAAATAAAAATTGAATATAGTTTAAAAAATTCACAAATTTGTTTATCTGGCTTTAGTCAAGGATGTATGATGTCTATAAATTTAGGACTAATAAGTAGTGAAAATTATAATTGCATTGTTGGTTTTTCTGGAAAAGTAATAAATCAGGAAGATATTGTTAAAAGAAAAACTTCTTCAACGAAAATGCTTTTAGTGCATGGAGATAAAGATGAGGTTGTTTCACCAACTTTTTTATTAGAAGCTAAAGATTTTTTAATTAGAAATGATATTGAGATTGAGAC
>Ga0209089_10001715_pt1 | contig 19911 bp, 16 predicted proteins | sample ArcticOcean_MG_C_FD_187431 | JGI IMG/M metagenome (GOLD analysis project Ga0209089, IMG submission 187431) | Marine microbial communities from western Arctic Ocean - ArcticOcean_MG_CB2_150 (SPAdes) (version 2) | ecosystem: Environmental > Aquatic > Marine > Oceanic | place: Arctic Ocean: Canada... | reverse complement strand
TTTGGTTTTGACGATGATCGGCGCCTCGTTACTGTGGGTAGGATGGTTTGGCTTCAACGCCGGATCGGAACTAGCCGCCGATGGCAGAGCCGGCATGGCCATGGCCGTGACCCAAATCGCTACCGCTGCCGCCGCGCTGGCCTGGATGTTCGCGGAATGGATGACCCGGGGCAAACCGAGTGTGCTGGGCATCGCCTCCGGCGCCGTGGCGGGATTAGTCGCCATTACCCCGGCCTCGGGCTTCGTCCTGCCGGGCGGGGCGCTGGTCCTGGGTCTGGTCGCCGGTACAGGTTGTTTTTTCTCAGTGACCTGGCTGAAACATAAATTAGGCTATGACGATGCCTTGGACGTCTTCGGGGTCCATGGTATCGGCGGCATCATCGGCGCCATCCTGACCGGGGTCTTCGCCGCCGAGGCCGTTGGCGGCACGGCGGGCCTATTGGAGGGCAACAGTGCCCAGGTCGGCCTGCAACTCTATGGCGTCGGCGTCACCATCGCCTACAGCGCCGTCGTCACGTTTATCCTGGCCAAGCTGGTCGGCGCGGTCATGGGACTGCGGGTCGAGGAAGACGAGGAGCGTGAAGGCTTGGATATCAGCCTGCACGGCGAAAGCGTTACCTGATCGAAATCACGGTTACCTTGGCATATCGGGGCATCGGGCCCGGGCATTAAACCCGGGCCCGTGCGTCTATTAATCCTGGGGTCGCCCATAGGAACAAAACGCGAAAACCGATTCGCTACCCTGCTTCATGCTGCCATTATGGAATAAGTTACAGGCGCAAGTTATTGTAGATAAAATGAAAGATCCCTACTTTATCTATTGTTCGTTTGTGTTATGTTCCTGATTCGCGCATCATTATCCGAATCATTTAATTTAGTTATGACAAATATCTGAAAGCGGGCGCTCACATTGTGACTTCCAAGAACCTTTTCGCCAATCCGCAGATTGTAAATACGCGGCTAGCCGAGCTGCCGGATTATCCGTTCGAGCGTCTGCGCGGCCTGCTGGATCCCCTTGCGCCGCCGGCCAAACTTGACCCCATCGCCTTAAGCCTGGGGGAACCACAACACCCGTATCCTGATTTCGTTGGCGAGATCCTGCATGCCAACCGCCACCTTTACGGCAAATATCCGCCCGTGGCCGGCACCCCGGAATTCCGCCAGGCGGCCGCGGACTGGTTAATCCGCCGTTATGACCTGCCCGAAGGCATGATTAAGGCCGACCGCCATATCGTGCCCTGCGCGGGCACGCGCGAGGGCCTGTTCCGCACCGCCTTCCTGGCCGTACCTCCCAAAAAAGCCGGACAGCGTCCGGCCGTGCTCATGCCCAATCCCTTTTATCAATCCTACGCCGGGGCGGCGATAGCGGCAGGCGCGGAACCGATCTTCGTCTCGGCGCTGCCGGAGAATAATTTCCTGCCGGACTTTGCCGGTCTGGATGAATCAATCCTGGCCCGCACCGCTCTAGTCTATTTTTGCACCCCGGCCAACCCGCAAGGGGCCGTCGCCAATTTGGCCTATCTCGACAATCTGATCGCGCTGTCCCGGCAGTATAAATTCACCCTGGTAGTGGATGAATGTTATGCCGAAATTTACAACGGCGCGCCACCGCCCGGTACCTTGCAAGCCTGTGCCGCGCAGGGCGGTCAAGACCTTACTGGTATCCTGGTTTTCCATTCCCTATCAAAGCGTTCCAACGTGGCCGGCCTGCGTTCGGGCTTCGTGGCGGGTGATCCCGATATGCTGATGCTATATCGTCGGCTTAGCGAATATGGCGGCAACCCTTCGCCCCTACCCGTCTACGCGGCCGCCACCGCCCTCTGGCGCGACGAAGACCATGTGACCGCCAACCGGGCGCTATATGTGGAGAAATTCGATTTGGCGGAACGAGTGCTGTCCAACCGATTTGGCTTTTACAAACCAGAGGGCGGTTTTTTCCTGTGGCTGGATGTGGGCGATGGCGAGGCCGCGACGGTCGAACTATGGACCCGCGCCGCCATCCGCGTGCTGCCGGGGGCCTATTTATCTGCCGAAGACGGCGTTGGCGAAAATCCAGGCAACCGCTATATCCGAGTCGCTATGGTGCACGAAAGGGCGGTCATGGAAGACGCCTTGGCCCGAATCGCGCAAACATTATGACGACGTTTTGAGGGAAACCAGTCATGTCACAGCATAGTAGCACACCGCGAAAATTGGCGCTGCTGCCGCCTGCGGTCATTACATTCATCCACCGGCGCACGGTCGAAAGCGCCGGCTTGGCGTTATTTGCGCTGGCCACCGCCCTGGCCCTGGCATTAGCCAGCTATCACCCCGGCGATGCCGCCCTGAATGTCGCCAGCGCCGCCACACCCGGCAATTGGCTGGGCCCACCCGGCGCCTATGTGGCGGATATATTATTGCAGACCCTGGGTTTGACCAGCGTGGCCGTGGCTGGCCTCATGGCCTGTTGGGCTTGGCGCATTGCCTCACACCGGGGTCTGCCCTGGTATGGCTTGCGCCTTGGCCTGGTGCTACCCTGCCTGCTTTTGCTGGCCGCCGTCGCGTCCTCGGTGACGGCGCCGTCACAATGGCCACAAGTCGCGGGCCTGGGTGGCTATATTGGTGATGAGGCGCTGCAAATCAGCGTCCAGCCCTTGGCCCAATTGGGCCTGCCGCCGCAATCGCCCTACTTCATAGGGGTGCTGGCGTTGTCGGCCACGTTATTGCTTTTGTATTTGCTGGGCATTCACGTGGCGGAATGGCTAGCCCTAGCCCGGGCCGGCCTGGCCGGTCTGATAGGCACCCTGGGCGCAGCCCACCTAGCCGCTGCGACCGCCGAACGCCTGGGACGACAGGCGGTTACCCATCCCCTGTTTCGCCGTGAACCGCACATGACCATGACCCCCCCGGAACCGAACGCGGAGACTGTGCAACTTCTGGCCGGCGAACCTCTTGCACCGGGCCGGATCAAGCAATCCAGTGCAAAAATGAAGAAAAGCCGCCGAGCCCAGAAAGAAGAGCAACCTGCCTTGGCCCTGTCGGATGGAGAGGATTATCAGCTGCCGCCGCTGCTCCTTTTGTCCCCGCCGGAACGCAGCCAAAGGGGCCGAGCCGTCAACGAAAGCGCCTTGGAACAAAACGCTCGCATGCTGGAAACGGTATTGGATGACTACGGCGTACATGGGCGCATCGTTCAGGTCCGCCCCGGCCCCGTGGTTACCCTGTACGAATTGGAACCAGCGCCCGGCACTAAGACCTCCCGCGTGGTTGGTCTGTCCGACGATATCGCTCGCTCCATGTCGGCCCGCAGCGTCCGCATCGCCGTGGTGCCAGGGCGCAACGCCATCGGTATAGAACTGCCGAACCAGGATCGCGAGACGGTCTATCTACGGGAATTACTCTCGACCGTGGAATACGAAAAATCAAACCTGATCCTGCCCCTGGCCCTAGGCAAGGATATCTCCGGCGCGCCGGTGCTGGTCGATCTAGCCAAGATGCCCCATCTGCTGATCGCCGGCACCACCGGCTCCGGCAAATCCGTGGCCATCAACACCATGATCCTGTCGCTGCTGTATTGCCTGCCTCCCGAACGCTGCCGCATGATCATGATTGACCCGAAGATGCTGGAACTAAGCGTCTACGATGATATTCCCCACCTGCTGACCCCCGTCGTGACCGACCCGGGCAAAGCCATCATGGCCCTGAAATGGGCCGTACGGGAGATGGAGAACCGCTACCGCTCCATGGCCAACCTCGGGGTCCGCAATATCGAAGGCTTTAACCAACGCCTGGCCGAGGCGGCCAAGCGGGGCGAAACACTAAAGCGTACGGTCCAGACAGGCTATGACGCGGAAACCGGACAGCCGGTGTTCGAAGACCGCGTCCTCGATACGGACGCCATGCCTTATCTGGTCGTCATCGTTGACGAAATGGCCGATCTGATGATGGTCGCCGGCAAGGAAATCGATGCCGCCGTGCAACGCCTGGCGCAAATGGCTAGGGCGGCGGGCATTCACGTGATGATGGCCACGCAACGGCCATCGGTGGACGTTATCACGGGCACCATCAAGGCGAATTTCCCGACGCGGGTCAGCTTCCAGGTCACGGCCAAGGTCGATAGCCGGACCATTCTGGGCGAACAGGGTGCCGAACAGCTATTGGGCATGGGCGATATGCTGTACATGGCCGGCGGCGGGCGGATCAGCCGGGTGCATGGCCCCTTCGTCGGTGACGAGGAAGTGCAAGCCGTGGTTAATCATCTCAAGGCCCAGGGGCGCCCAGAATATCTGGACGCGGTGGTCGAGGAAACCGAAGCAGGCATGGACTTAGGCCTTGAGCCGTTGGAAAGTGGCTCGGGCAATGCCTTGTATGATCAGGCCGTCGATGTCGTTGCCCGGCACCGCAAGGCCTCAACCTCGTTTTTGCAGCGGCAGTTAAGGATTGGCTATAACCGGGCCGCCGACCTGATTGATAGAATGGAAATGGAAGGCGTCATCGGCCGCGCCAACCATGTAGGCAGGCGCGAAGTACTGGTGCGGGATCCGGACGAGGATAATTAGTTTGCCAATCCTGACTTGTTCTATGCACCGCCGTTATTTTTTGACCGGCGTGTTGTCCCTGGCCGCCATTGCGCCGGTTCTGGGCGCGGCATGCACGGCTAAGGGCGAAGTATCGAAGGCGCCGGTCGACCGGGTCGAGGCCTATTTGAATAGCATAGAAACCCTATCGGCCCGGTTTTTGCAGGTTGATTCTGCTGGCAACGTGGCGCACGGACAGCTTTATATGCGCCGGCCCGGGCGCCTGCGCTTTGAATATGACGCGCCCTCACCCCTGTTGCTGGTAGCCGATGGCGTCTGGTTGATCCTGCACGACAAGGAATTGGATCAGGTCAACCGCTTCCCTCTGTACGAGACGCCATTGGGCGTGCTCGTCGACGATCCCGTCAATCTACGGGAAAAGGTTGAGGTCGTGGAGGTAGAGGAAAGTGCCGGTATCCTGCGCCTGAAAGTGATCAACCCAGGGCTACCCGATGAAGGTTGGATGGGCATTACCTTCACCGAACCACCCCTATTGCTGCGGCAATGGCGGATCAAGGATGCCCAGGGCGGCATCACCGCCTTGTCCCTGACCGATATCCGTGCGAACCGGAAATTAGACGCGGAACTGTTCACCTTCACCGACCCTGTGCAGCTTCACGAATAGGGCGCGGCGCCATCCCCAATTCAGTAGGAATCGCCTTCAATTTCAGGTGCAGTCGGGACATAGTTCCCAATAGGTGAAAGACGGGTTCGATGACCCAGGTCCAACCATTATCTGAAGATGAAATCGACAGTTTGCCGTTAAAAAAAAGGCGATGTCAGCGATCCCACCCTCTACCAAAATGATAACTGGCATGCCTATTTCCAGCGCCGGCGGCGGGAAAGGCCGGTGCATTACTGCACCGATAGCCCCTATGGCCCCTATTGGTCGATCACTAGAGATGACGACATCATGATAGGTGGAGCTGGATCACGCGCCCTATTCCTCGGCCACGAAGCCTGGCGGCATTAGTATTCGCGACAGCCCGACCGGCAAGGGGATGGCCAGTTTCATTGGCATGGATCAACCGACCCATACAGAGCATGGAAAGGCCATCGCCCCCATTGTCGCGCCCAATAATATACATAATCTGGAGGCGACGATCCGCCAACGCGCGGCAGAGGTTCTGGATTCCCTGCCCCGCAACGAAACCTTCGACTGGGTAGAAAAGGTTTCCGTTGAACTGACTACTATGATGTAGGCGACCCTGTTCGATTTCCCCTGGAAAGATAGACACTTTCTGACCTATTGATCGGATGTCTCCATCGCCGACATCAATGCGCCAGGCGCTTTGGTTACTTCGGATAAAGAGCGCCTGGATGTACAGCGGTAATTGGCACTCTATTTCGCCACCTTGCGGGAGGAACGGAGCAAAGACGAACCCGTTTTCCATCTCGTTTCCATGATGGCGCATGACGAGGTTACGAAAAATCTAAACACCGGTGATCTCATCTCTAACTTCGTCCTGCTGATCGTTGGCGGCAGCGACACGACGCGCAATACCATGACCGGCGGCCTTCCTGGCGCTGTGCAATAATCCCGAGCAATTCGCCACCCTTCGGGCCGGTCATGGCCTGATCAAATCCATGGTGCTGGAAATTATCCGCTATCAGTCCTCCATCATCCACATGCGCCGCACCACGCTGAAAGAGATGAATATTGGCGGCAAGACCATCGCCAAGGGCGACCACGTGGTGATGTGGCATGTCTCAGTTAATTGGGATGAAAAGGCCATCGACGCGCCAGACCAATTCAATATCTAGCGGGCGAAGCCACAGCGCCATCTTGCCTTTGGCGCGGGCATACACCGCTGCGTCTGGGACCGCCTAGCGGAACAGCAACTGCAAATCCTTTGGAAAGAAATCTTAAAGCGTAATCTGCAGTTCTAAATCATGGGCCCGCCGGAACGGGTCTATTCCAACTTCATCCACGGGATCAAAAGTCTGCCAGTCCGCATCGCCTGAATTTCCACCACACACTAATTTACGCGAAATATTAAAGACCGAAGACGGGCGGGACGGTTCCGGGGCGGGGATCGATTGGCAATTGTCGGGCCAAGCCGGTCTCTGCCTCGTACAAGGCACCAGCGGCCAACAGGCCAGCCTCACCGCGCGGGCGGCCGACCAGTTGCAGACCTACCGGGCGGCCATAATGATCGAACCCACAGGGCACCGACAAAGCGGGCGAGGCGCTCAGGGTTACCGCCGCCGTCAAGGTCGAGGCCGCCATGTAATGCTCCAACTTAACGCCGTCGATGGCGACGGGATGGCGTAAGTCCACATCGAAGGCCGGGGTATTGGCCCCCGGTGTCACGATCAGATCGTAGTGCTCGAACAGTTCGGCAAAACGCGCATATAGCGCGGCACGGCCCCGTTCGGCCCCTGCCAGACCGGCGGTCGACTGGCCCAGGCCCAGTTCCGTATTCCAAATGATATCCGCCTTGATCTCGTCCCGGTGGCTTTGCAGTTGCACCGCCCGGTCGATGACGAATTGCTGGGACCGCAGGGCCAGAAAGGTATCTTCCAGATCCTCGATATCAATATTAATTTCCGCTACCTCCGCGCCCATGCCCTCGAAATGATTCATGCCCTGACGGCAGATGTCTCTGGTCTCCCGGTCAACAGGAGAGCCGCCAATTGTCGCGGCGTAGGCCACCCGGCGCGGTGGCGCTGCGGCCGCCACCGCCTGGCTAAATGAAACAGCCGGTGCATCAAATGTCATGGGGTCTAGCGGGCAATACCCCGCCATGGCATCCAGGAATAAGGCCAGGTCCGCAACATTGCGCGCCATGGGCCCCTGGACCGAAAGGGGCGAAAACAACGCGTCGACCGTGCCCCTAGTCACCCGTCCCGGCGAGGGACGAAGCCCCACCAGGGAACAGTAGGTCGCCGGGCGCCGCAGGCTGCCACCATGATCGCTACCGTGCGCCAGCCAGACTTCGCCCGCCGCCAGAGCCGCCGCCCCGCCGCCCGTGGAGCCTGCGGGCGTCAGCGATGTGTTCCAGGGGTTACGGGTCTTGCCAAACACCTCGTTGAAGGTGGAACCACCGGCGCCAAATTCCGGCGTGTTCGACTTAGCCAAGACGATACCCCCCATGCGCTCTATCCGCTGCACCAGGGGATGGGAGGTCGCGGGCACATGGTCGGCGAAGATCGGCGAGCCATAGGTGGTGCGCACGCCGGCCACATCGGCCAGATCCTTAATCGCCACGGGTAGGCCCGCCAGCCAGCCCGGCGCATCCTTTGCCGCACATCCCTCCCCTGCCATCAGACGCCTGGCGTGCGCCCTAGCCCGGTCCAGGCACAGGGTTGGCAGGGCGTTGATCTGGGGTTCCACCTCTGCAATCCGCGCCGCTGCCGCATCGATCAACTCCAATGGCGAAATGTCGCCAGCCCGCAAAGCCACAACCGCCTCGCAGGCCGTCAATCGAATGAGTTCATCTACCATGACCCTGCCTTTCACCTGCCTGATTTTGCCAGACTATAGCAAAGCCAACAGCGCGGGCGAACGATCCGTGCTATTTCATAAAAAAATGAAGCAACTGGGAGGACTAGTTCATGGAATTCGATCTTATGGCCAGGGCATCGACCTGGGCCGAGGCCGCCAATCTGGCGCGGCGCCTAGAAGGCGCCGGGTTTTCCGGCATGATGATGACAGAAAGTAGCCAGGTGCCGTGGATGACCATCGCCGCAGCGGCCATGGCGGCACCGAGGCTGGCTTTCTCCACCGGCATCGCCGTGGCTTTTCCCCGCAGCCCCATGATGTCGGCTCAGATCGCCTGGGAATTGGCGCGCAATACCCAAGGGCGCTTCCGCCTCGGCCTGGGCAGCCAGGTCAAGGCCCATGTCACCCGGCGCTATGCCGCCCTGTTCGACAAGCCCGCGCCCCAGATGAAGGACTACCTGGGCGCGGTCAGAGCCTGCCTGCGCGCTTTCCGCCAAGAGGGGCCCCGGGATCACCCACTGCAACATGACGGCCCCTATTACCAATTGAGCCTGCTGCCCGAACAATGGACCCCGGCGCGCCATGATTATGAAGATATCAAAATCGATATCTCCGCCGTCGGCCCCTACATGACCCGGGTGGCCGGCGAACTGGCCGATGGTGTGCATGTTCACCCCATGCATTCCATGCCTTATATCCAAAACCGCCTGTTGCCGGATCTGGCAATTGGCGCGGCGAGAACGGGACGCAACCCCGCCGCCGTCGACCTGACAATTCCCGTCTTTGCCATCCCCGGTGACAGTGTAGAGGAACAAGCGGCCGGCGTGCTGCGCGCCAAGACTCAGATCGGCTTTTACGGGGCGACGCCTAACTATGCTTTCCAGTTCGATGACCTGGGCTATGACGGCATGCGCGGCAAACTACGTGTGCATCTGAAAAGCGGCGACACCGACGCCCTGGTCGCCCTGATCACGGACGAGATGCTAGATCACTTTGGCTTGGTCTGCGCCTGGGATGACCTAGCCGACAAACTGATCACCCGCTACCAGGGCATCGCGGCCCGGGTGGTGATGTACTGGGCCGAGGAATCCATCCGCCAAAACCCCAACAATTTCAGCAAATGGAGCGAAGTCGCCCGCGCCGTCCGCGCCTCTGGCTGAGGAATTTCGTGCTCGATTAAATCTACGACGATCATTCCTCCTGCATTCTGGCTTTGCGCAGGCCATCCAGCCATTTCTCCACGTATCGAGGATGCAGAGTGCCAGACACCGACGTCAAGATGGCTGCCGAAAATTCCGGGTAGAACTTATCTACGCACTGATAGGCGGCGCGGACGTCAACATAATTTTTTGACATGCTGTAAGCAGTCGCCAATCCTATGTGAGGCTCAAAAAAATTGCTTTTCGATAGCATTGCAGCTTTCATATCGATAATGGCCAGAGTGAATTCGTCCAGCATCAAATGATGCATAACCTCGCATCTGAAGGCATAACCATAACCGTGGGTCGTGAGGACAGAGTCGAATTGCGGGGAAAAATAAATGCAGGGCCTCTTCCACCCGAACGAACCAGTATAGAGCCAAGCCAAGTCCAAAGCTGGACGTCGCCGAACTTGGTTTTAGGTCAACGGCTTTTTCTAGGGCCGAAATGGTGCAGTCCTGGTCGCCTAACGATAGGCAAATTACGCCGAGAGCATAATGGACATCGCCATCCCGGTCATCCAACGACACTGCTGCCTCGGCGTCACGCAAACCTTATTCCAGCGTTGCGGCCTTGTCTTCCGCAAGAAAAATTGGGCCCGCCGCTGGCAATGATGACAAGCCCTGCGTAAGCACTTTAAAATTCGGGCGCCCTCTAACACGCGAGCAGTAACAAGCGGCGCGCCTCAGTGAATTTATCTTTGGTGAATTTATAGAAGTGCCACATGCCGCGCTGATAAAGCCCCCAGACATCAAGGTGGCATTCTGATCGCTGTTATTATCCAACATGGGCACGCGTGTATTGCCTTGAATGCCCTGCGCTGACAATTCTAGATGGGTAAATTTGGCTCCAGCCTGGGCCAAAACGGCCGCCTGTTGGCGAGCCTTGGCCGCCGGGCCACGATGCATTGCCCAGAACTTCGTCTACGGTCATACTATGATCCGAAAGATCTTGCCGGGATTTAAAATGGGGATTTGGCCATGCCGTATGAAGCGACGGAACAGCTTTTGGCGGCGATCGTCCAGCCGACCGACGATGCCAGATTCAATGTCGTCGGCCTGCTCCGCCGGCAGGGTGGCGGCAGCGCATGAGTAGACCGTGACCTCGGAACACCCGCAATTGCCGATCGGTGAAGCTTTGGCCGTCCTGCCCGATGGCCGACGGCCAGCCCATGTGACGCTCACCGGAACCTCCGTCGCGATCGAACCGATCGACTCAGCCCGCCATGGCAGCGACTTATATGCTGCCGTTTGTAGCCCCGATGGCGACCCATCGGGCGATATCTGGACCTATATGAGCTTTGGCCCGTTCGATAATTTCGAGGACTTCCAGGCCTGGCTCGCGCCGCAGGACGGGCAGGACGATCCCTTGGTCTTCGCTATCATCGACAGGGCCAGCGGTACGGCGCGCGGCATGGCCAGCTACCTACGATTTTTTCCCCAATGGAACAGTTGCGAGGTCGGATCGATATGGTATGCGCCATCGCTGAAGCAAAGCCGTGCGGCGACCGAGGCCATGTATCTGATGGCCCGCCATGTCTTCGAAGACCTGGGCTACCGCCGCTATGAATGGAAATGTGACAGCCTCAATGCCGCCTCGCGCCGCGCAGCATTGCGCCTTGGCTTCAGCTATGAGGGGATCTTTCGCCAGCATATGCTCTACAAGGGCCGCAACCGCGATACCGCCTGGTACGCCATGATCGACCAGGACTGGCCACAGGTGAAAACCACTTTCGAGGCCTGGTTGAGCGCTGAAAACTTCGACAGCCATGGCCGCCAGCTGCGCGGCCTAGCGGACATCCGGGTCGCACAAGCTGCAAAGGGTGCGTCAGAGAAATAAATATTCAGGCCAGTGGACCCCGGCATTGGCGGCGACACAAAATAGATAATGTCCAAGTCCAGATCGGAATTATTTGGTAACTACTTATGATGTAATCGTTAATGTGGTTAACGTCCAGTGAAACGAACGCATTAATTCGAATTGGGAGGACAAAATGAAACTCTTTATGCGCAAAGCCGTGGTATTGGCCGCGGTCGCTACCTTGAGCTTGCAGCCGGTTATGGCGCAAGCCTAGGTTGCTATAAGCAACGCCAAAAGATTGTCTCCGCCGTACCGGTTTCTCTACCTCCGTAGCGCCGGGCGGGCGGGCCGCCCGCGCCGCCATCGGTCTTGCCGCCAAGCCAGCTATAGGTTCAATTCATGCAAACGGCCCTGGGCCCCAAACCAGGCAGTAAATTCGGCGGCCTGTCTAGCAATTCCGGCCTGGTCGATCTATCAACCGGAGCCTTATTGGGTGGCGCGGCATTGGCGGCGGCCATCGCGGCAGCTGCCTCGGATAGCGGCAACTCTGCCGGCACCAGCACGTCAACTTCCACTGCGACTGCCACCCAGTAGGTGCGCGCCAGCGCCTACGAGTTAAAACCGCGATAACAGCGCCGGGAGGCGAAATACTAAACGCCGTCTCCCGATGCTGCGGTCCATGGAAGCGCTTCCTGTAAATCTAGATCCGCGCTAAGCAATACGATCGCCCTTTTTGATTGGCGCCGTGCGGTTATCAACGCCCGGCAACATTTTAGTCGGGTCGCGGGTTACGACGACATCGATGACCGTGGGACGGTCCCGCTCGCCCATACCCGTCTGGATGGCGCCGGCCAGATCGTCGGGGTCTTCCACGCGGATACCCTGACAGCCGAAATTTTCCGCCAGATTGGCATAGTTCATCTCGTTCAGATCGGAAGATTGGAAGCGGCCACCGAATTGCGCCTGTTGCAGGGCCTTGACGTAACCGGACGCGGCGTTGTTGACGATCAGGATCGTCAGGCCGCTTTTCAAACGCCCCGCCGTTTCCAATTCTCCGATCACCATGTTGAAGCCGCCATCACCGGTCACGCCGACTACGGGGCGGTCGCCGGCGGCCAGCTGCGCGCCCATGCTGCCTGGCAGGCCATAGCCGATGGAGGCAAAGCCGCGATTGGCGATGTAGTGCCGGCCCGGTGCCTTAGTTTCACACAACAGTCCGGTCCAATGGGCGGCAAAACCACCGTCGGCGACCAGGATGCCGTCGTCGGGCAGGGTATTATTTAGTTCCTGGCACATGCGCGCCATATTTACCGGCCGCTCGTCCGAGTTCAGGCGCTCCTGAACCTCCATGCGCCAGCTGGTTATGCGTTGGGTAATTTCGGCTGCGTATTCGCCACGCGCGGTATGCTGACGGGTGGCACTATCGGACATTTCCGCCGCCAGATCCTCGATCCCAGCCTTGGCATCGCCCCACAGAGGTACATCAGCCGGCACGCAGCGGCCAATCTCCTCGGCCTGGATTTCCAGGTGGATGAGGGGAATGTGGCGGGGCGGCAGGGTATAACGCTTGGTCGCGATCTCGCCCATCTTGCAGCCCACCACCAGGATGCAATCGGCGCTTTCTAGTATATCATTGGCAATGCGGGTATAACGACCAAACAGGCCCAGGGCCAGGGCATGGGTGCAGGCAATGGCGCCCTTGCCGCTCAAGGTATGGGCAACGGGAATATTGAAACTTTCGGCGAATGCGGTCAGGGCCGCCTGGGCGCCGGATAGATGCACACCGCCGCCGGCCAGGATGATGGGCCGCTGCGCCTTGGCCAGCAACGCGGCGGCGCGGGCCAAATCGTCCCGGGCCGGACGGCTGCGGTAGGCCGGAATACTGATGGCAGACAGATCGGCGTGCAGATCGTCTTCCGGAAAATCATATTCACCGTGGGCGATATCTTCGGGCACATCCAGCAACACCGGACCGGGCCGCCCGGACGTTGCCACGCCATAGGCCCGGCGCACCAGCTCGGGCAGACGCTGGATGGCTTCAACCCGAATGACCTCCTTGACCGCGGGAGCCAGGATCTCCAATTGTCGGGATTCCTGGGTCATGTTCTTCCAGGAATAGTCGCGGTTGGTATCTCCAGTAACGGCAATCAACGGCACCCCGGCATTCAGGCTTTCCACCAAACCGGTGGTCAAATTGGTCGCGCCCGGCCCCAAGGTGGCATCACAGACACCGGGTCGGCCCGAGACGCGGGCATAGGCATCGGCTGCAAAGGCGCCACAACGTTCATCGTTGATCAGCGTATGGCTCAGACCGACCTCGCCAACCGCATCGTAGAACGGCAGCAACTGGAACCCGCCCATGCCGAACATGGGCGCAGCCTCATGCAGCTTCAACATCTCGGCCAGTGCGCGGCCGCCGCTCATGGTACGGGGCGGCTGGTTACTAAATTTTTGTTCAGACATGCTCTAACGTTCTCCCAATCCGGCCTATCGCCGGGCTTTTTGTGCGAATGTTTGCAGGCGATCGCCAGGGGCCACGCCCAGGGCCGCAGCGGTCTTGTTCACATATGAAATTATGCCGCTCTGCCACATGGACCGGACGTCGCCGATGCGCGCGGTCTGGCAGTCCACGGCGACGGCGGCGATCGTGCGCTGATCCAGGGCCGGCAGGCGGCTGATGCCGATATTCTCGATGCCCACGCCGGCGTCATTATAAGCGCAGGCCAGGACATCGTATTTGATGGCGGATGCCGCCTCGCCACCCAACAAGGCGCCATGGGAAGCTGTTATAACCACCTGCCCCGCGTCTTCCGGGCGCAGCAGCGAGGCTGAATCGACGCCCCAAATAGCCTGGCTTTCGCCTTCTATGGAAAAGAGAAAGCGCGCTTCCTCGTACGCCGGCGCCTCCCCCGACGGCGCGGGCGCTGCGCGCATGGCCTCGGCGCAGGCCATTGTGGTTTGTCCCACGGCACAGCCCAGAGCGGCAGCTGTCCGGTTGACATAGCTGATTATGCCGCGCGCCGCCATGTCGTCGCCATCGCCAATACGGGCGCTATCATGGGCCACGGTGGCGCCGGGCCGGCCCAGATCATCCAAATAAGCCAATGACGAGAAACCGGCGCCATCAAGGCCCCCGCCCGCATCATTCAAAATGATCGCCCGGGCCCCCGCCTTGGCGGCCAAATAGCCCGCATAGACGCCACCATGACTGCCGCCGATCAAAACCTGTCCCTTATGTTCCAGACCCAATTTGGTGACCGTGGTCGCGGTAATGATTTGAATGTCCATGAGCCGCCCTATCTATAGAAGCTAAATACTGATGCAAGTGCGCCAACATTGGTTGCCGGAGGACTATCGTGGCAAACGACGACACTCATCCCAAGCATAATATCGACCGGGACCGTCTGGTCGAACTATATCGTACCATGCGCCGCATGCGCGCGTTTGAAGAGGCGGCCGGGGATCGTGGTTACCGTCAATCCACAACCAGTCCCGCGACCGGGTCAGGCCTTGGATCGCCGCCGTGTCCGCCTGGCTCAGGCGCGCCCCGGCATCCCGGTCGTGAAAGCTATCGTCCAGGCAGGCTACCATGGCCAAATCAAGCGGCGCAAAGTGGCCACCGTATTATAAGGCGGCAAAAATTGGCCTTTTTCAGCCCGCGACAAACCTTTCTCCAGATGTAGATCCGCAACCATCAACAATGACTCCTCCGGCCAGAACAAGCTCCCGGAATGATGCGGTATTAAAGCGGCGCCATTGACCAATATCGCTCGCTTCTAGCCCAATCACCACGCAAAGGAAACGATGGGCCCAGTCCAGATTTAATATTTATCGAATCTGGACTAGCTTTTCTCGTTCGCGCCAGTACGCCAAGACGCACGGCTCCACTGGGGCGGCGTAAAAACGCCGGGCGGCCGCCACGGCCTTAACCGACCGGTTCAATTTCGAAAATAGTCTAGCGGCCGGAAACGCTCAGCAGATTGGTATGCCGCTTCAGCGTCCGCAAGGTCAGGTAAAGCAAGCTGCCGATGGCAAAAATCCAAACCCAGTAAAAATTCTGGTCCCACCATTCGGCGAACGTCATGCCATCGCCAAGCACGTCGGTGCCCAATTCTACAAAGGTGAAGCAGACAACGAGGGCATAAAGACCGTTGTATTCCCGCCGCAACACGTTGCGCAGGGAAAATGACAGGTTAGGTCTTTCCCATTGCCGCAAGCGCGGCACCATCAGGGGCGTGCAGGCGGACCAAGCTATGTATTGTTCGCCAAATTCCGCCGACAGAAATTCTTCCTCGGCGAATATGATGCGCTCGTAATAGAGCACGAAGGACAAGGTGATGATGACCGGCAGCCACCATGCCATGGCAGCCAGGGAAACACCCATAATCATGAAGTAATTACCAAGGTAAAGCGGGTTTCTTACGACGCTGTAAATGCCCGTAGTGTTCAATTGGTCGGCCCGCTGTTCCCGCGTATTTCGCCCTGACGTCCCAGCCGGAGTATAGCCGATGGTGATGGCCCTGACGGCCAGGCCCAGCAATGATACCAGGGCCGAAAACACCATCCAGGCCGTTTCGGCCGTGTCACCCAGATAGGCCCCGAAGTAGCCTGATTGAAAAACGGCGACAATCAACAGCGGCAACAGGACGAGGGGCAGATATCCCCGCCAACGGAATAGGAAACTGCCCTGCCGGGACATTTCACGGATTAACATGAGCAAAACTCGATTTCTGAAACAAGACGCATTTATGCCAGGCTGCCGGGAACCTATCGGAATTATCCTATCGTCTCAATCCCGGGTCTGCCCCGCATGGTTCCAAAGACCGCAAATAATTGATATTGTCGCCAGTGCCGCCAGATAAATCGGAGATAATCAAACGGCACATTTTTCTTCACAAGGTTTGGCTAAAATGACATTTCATCTGTCGCAAAACGAGCATGAACAGTATGAACGCGATGGCTATATCATCCTGCGCAACCTGTTTGACCGGGATGAAATAGATCTTCTGCAGCGCGCCATGGCGGAGGATCCGGCCGTTACCGATAATTCCCTGATCCGTCCCGACCAGGAAGGTTTTGGCACCCGCATCACCCTATGGAACCGGGCCGGTGACAGCGTCTATGGCCTAGCCGCCCGCTGTGGAAGGATGGTGGACACGGCGACCAAGCTGATCGGCGAAGAGGTCTACCATTTCCAGTCCAAGCTGACCGCAAAAGATCCGCGCAAGGGTGGCGCCTGGGAATGGCATCAGGACTACGGTTATTGGTATCACAATGGCTGCCTGCGCCCGAACATGTTGAGTTGCATGATCGCGCTAGACCAGGCCAACCGGGGCAATGGCTGCCTGCAATTGGTTAAAGGGTCGCACAAATTAGGACGGATCGACCATGTGCCCCTGACCGAAAAACAGAATGAAGCTGACCCGGAACGCATGGTTCACATTCTGAAAACCCATGAAACGGTCTACGCAGAATTGGAGGTTGGCGATGTGCTTGTATTCCACTGCAATATGTTGCACCGGTCCGACAAGAATCTGTCCACCAACCGGCGCTGGACGCTGATTATTTGTTACAACGCGGTAACCAATGATACCTTCAATCACGTGGATGATCGTGCCTTCGTCCCCCTGGAACGGGTCAATGATGACGCCATCAAGCGGGCCGGCTTGAAATTTTCCAGCAACGACCAAGAACATTTTACCAAGCAAGCCTACGTACCGAGGGTCGCCGCCAGCGGCGGCGAGGGCTGATATTTAGCCGAAGGCAACCCAACAAGCGACCCAGATTGGTGGCGGCTATCGCAATTGCTTTGGCTCACTCGGCGGCAATGAGATAGAGTTTTGGGCGCGCCTAGGTCTGAAGAATTCCAGAATGCGGGGCAGCCGGGCGCATGGATTATTTGGAGGCGAAGCGTATGAGTTGGCGGGTTGGCGTTGATATTGGTGGCACCTTTACGGATGTTGCCCTGGTGGATGAGGAAACAGGACAGATCGGCATCGCCAAGGTGCCGACCACGCCACGAGATTTTGGCCTCGGCGTGGTTGAGGGCCTATCCATCGCCCTGAAGGAATACGCTGTTTCCGCCGGCGCGGTTTCTTTGTTGTCGCACGCAACTACCGTGGTCACCAACGCTATCCTCGAGGGCAAGGGCGCCCACGCCATGCTGGTATCAACGCGGGGTTTCCGCGACGTGCTGGAGCTGCGGCGATCATCGCGGCCCAGTCTGTACGATTTGCTTCAAGATGCCCCATCCTTATTGGTGCCGCGCTATTGCCGCCTGGAGGTTACCGAGCGGCTAGATGCCGCAGGCGAGGTCGTGACACCTTTGGAAGAGGGCGATATCGACGCCATCATCAACTTCGCCAAGGAAAACAGAATTGAGGCGATCGCAGTATCGCTAATGTTTTCTTTCCTGAACGACATCCACGAACGCCGCATTGGGGAGATATTGCGCAGCGCGTTACCTAATATTCCAGTCTTTCTGTCTTCCGAGGTGTTGCCGGAAATTCGCGAATTTGAACGCGCCTCCACCACCGCCGTCTGCGCCTATGTGGGGCCGATCCTGGAATCCTATCTTCGCCGGCTGGAAGGCGCGACAACAGACATGGGCCTGCCGAGGATTTACGTCATGGGCTCTTCGGGTGGGGTCTTTGACGTGGCGGAAGGCTTAAAGATGCCGGCTATGGCCATTGAATCTGGCCCCGCTGCGGGCGTCATCGCCGCCGCACTGATCGGCCGCCAGCTAGACAAACCGAATCTGCTGTCCTTCGATATGGGCGGCACCACCGCGAAAGCCAGCCTAATCAAGGATGGCGTGGTGGAGACGACCTCGGAATACGAGGTCGGCGGCGACGGCAATGCCAACCGCTGGATGAACGGTACCGGCCACCCGATCCGCGTACCGGTCATTGATCTGGCCGAGGTCAGTGCGGGGGGCGGCTCCATCGCCTGGATCGATCCCGGCGGGTCGCTGAAGGTGGGGCCGCAAAGCGCCGGCGCCGAGCCGGGGCCGGTCTGTTATGACGCGGGCGGCACGAGGCCGACGGTGACCGATTGTAATCTGTCCCTGGGCTATCTGGATTCGGAGGCTCTGCTGGCTGGCCGCCTGGCCATTCGCGGTGACAAGGCGGTCGCGGCGATCGAGGAACACCTGGCCAACCCCCTTGGCATCAGCGTCGATGACGCCGCCGCCGGCGTCCTCAACGTAGTCAACGCCTCAATGGCAGAAGCGTTACGCATCGTCTCGGTGGAGCGGGGCCACGACGCCCGGGAATTCAGCTTGGTTGCCTTTGGCGGCGCCGGTCCCATGCATGCCGCGGAACTAGCGGCCGAACTGGGCATCCGCGAGGTGATCATCCCTCCCATCCCAGGCGGCTTCTCCGCCCTGGGCCTGGTGACCACAGATTTAAAACGGGACTATGTGAAAACCCATTTCATTGCCCTGGCCGAGGCCGACCCGGTGGCGGTTGCGGCGACCTATGGAGAGATGGAGGACGCGGCCCGGCAGATGCTGGAAGCGGCCAGTATACCCGAGGCCGATTGGGTTCTGGAGCGCTCAGCCGATCTGCGTTACGGCCGGCAGGCTTATGAATTGACCGTACCGGCGCAATCCGGCCCGGTAACGTCCGATACCCTGGCGGAGCTGGCCCGCCTGTTCCACGAAAAACATCGCCAGACCTATGGCCATGAGAATCCGGACGAAGGCATACAAATGGTCAACTTGCGCCTCACCGCCATCGGTCGTTTCGAGAGGTTGGAATTGAGCCATGGTGCCGACGCCAATGCCGGTGGGGCCGAGGATGCGCTCAAGAGCGCGCGCTTGGTCTGGTTCCGCCAGGGCGGACGCTGTGACTGCGCCATCTACGACAGCGCCAGGTTGGGCGTGGGCGATGAAATTTCTGGACCGGCGGTGATCGAAGCCGTGGACACAACCATTGTCATCCCACCGGGCTGGCAGGCGCGGGTCAACGCCGCGGGCCATATTCTGATGGAGAACAACAATGACGGTTAACGAAATGCCAGCCAACGCGCCTATCAAGACCGATGCAGCGACCTTCGAGGTCGTTAAGAACAGCCTGTACGCCGCGGCGGAGGAAATGAAAATCGTGCTGGCCAAAACGGCCTATTCGCCTCTATTGAAAGTGGCAGGCGACTATTCCTGCGGCCTGTTCGATGCCCATGGAGAAATGATCGCCCAGGGGCCAGATCTACCGATCCATCTGGGTTCCATGCCCGATGCGGTAAAGGCGGTGATCGAAGCGTTCGAGACCTTCGCGGATGGCGATATCTTCATCCACAACGATCCCTATTTTGGCGGCTCCCATCTCCCAGATGTCAATGTGGTCTCGCCGTCGTTTCATAAAGGCGAATTACTGGGTTTTGCCTGTGTGCGGGCCCATTGGCCGGATATAGGCAGCGCAACCCCGGGTAGCTATGGCGCGGTTACGGAAATATTTGGCGAGGGCTTGCGCCTGCCTCCCACCCGGCTGTATGCCGCTGGGGTTTTGAACCAGGATGTGGACAGGATCATATTCACCAACGTGCGTACGCCGGGCGAACGCCGGGGCGATATGAACGCCCAGATCGCGGCCAACCGCCGCGGCAGCGCGCGGTTGTCCGAATTAGCGGAAAAATACGGCGTCGATAATTTACGCCGCATCATGGCCGAGGTGATGGATTATTCAGAATCCATGATGCGGACCTTCCTGTCGGAACTGCCCGACGGGATAGGCACATTCGAAGATTTCTGCGACGGTGACGGCATTTTAGAGCCCGGCGCGGTAGAAGACGAAATCTTCACCATTCGCATGCGGGCGATCAAAAAAGGCGACAACCTGACTGTAAATTTCGCGGGTTCCGACCCGCAGGTGGCCGGGCCCATGAACGCGCCCCTGTCGGTGACCGCATCGGG
>Ga0209089_10001712_pt1 | contig 19926 bp, 18 predicted proteins | sample ArcticOcean_MG_C_FD_187431 | JGI IMG/M metagenome (GOLD analysis project Ga0209089, IMG submission 187431) | Marine microbial communities from western Arctic Ocean - ArcticOcean_MG_CB2_150 (SPAdes) (version 2) | ecosystem: Environmental > Aquatic > Marine > Oceanic | place: Arctic Ocean: Canada... | reverse complement strand
GAATCTGTCCGGACTTGGTCTGAGGCCCAGAATCAATCATATACGTAAGAATTTTGGACAAGATATCCCCGATCTTAGGGCCCTGAGGTATACCAATAGCCATAAGGTCTTCGCCGCCGATACACAAACTAATAGTTTTTAGTTCATTTACAAATAGTTCTAAACTGCTCCTAAGCTCTCTCGGAGCATATGATTCAGCCACTGATATTGCAATTTCGGAGACCTCTGTGAGTTGTTTGAAAATCTCGCTGCGCGAGGAATTTACTTCGAGACGTTCGATGCGGTTTAAATCTGTCCCGAATTTTGACAATTTATTTCCTAAATCAAGTCTTTTAATTAAATCCAACCTTTGATTGGGTTCAATTAATGAAATCAGTACGTAGAAAACAAATTCGGGGGTAGGAATTCTGATATTTTCCAAAAGGCTTTTCCTCTCGGAAAACTCTGGTTCTTTCGGAAATCCAGAGTGAATATGCCCCAAAACTTTAAATTGATCCATTAGATCAAAAATAGAGTTTGCGTTCTTTTCAGAAAAAACCTTTGCTAGTTCGTTGGTTATACGTACTCCACTTAGCTGAGCAAGATATGTTGAATCGTTCAGTAATTGGGTTTTCGTATCACCTTCAACAGAAAATCCCAGCCTCCCGGAATACCGTATACACCTAAATATACGTGTTGGGTCATCTTTAAAAGATCCGGCGTGCAAGATTCTCACATGTTTTAATTGTAAGTCTTCTAACCCCCTATACAAATCAAGTACTTCCCCCCAATTTGGAGGGTTAATGCAAGCTGCCAAAGCATTTATTGAAAAATCTCTTCTCCCCAAATCATCTTCAATTGAGGCTGAAGTTACTACAGGTAACGCACCCGAGGCCGGATATATCTCTTTCCTAGCCATCGCAAGATCCACTGCTTGGTCTAAAATTTTTATCTTACAGGTGTTGAACTGAGAGTTAGAAATCATATCTAATGGATATTTTGGATCAAATTTATGTATTAGGTTCCAAGGATCTGCCTCCACAATAATGTCGATATCTGAGACTTCCCTTTCTAGAAGCAAATCCCTTATGGTTCCCCCAACCAAGAAAGCACGTGTTCCCTTTTTATGAAACTGGCCTCCCAGTATTTTTATCGCTTCGTACTGAGGTTTCGTAAGTGTTTTTTCTAAAAGGTTTTCTATATTCATAAATCTTTCGACTTCACTCTTGGTTCTTTACAGTAAAATTCCAGGTCTTATACTTTGAAATTATACAGAGTACTAAATATTGGCTCATATTTTAAAAATGTGAGCATTTTTCAGTGAATATGATTGAACAAAATAAATACTGCCAATTTTGCGGTACACATTTGGTGAGAAAATACGATCGCAGCAAGATGAGATCATTCTGTGAGGCCTGTAATGTTTTCAAATATGTAGATCCTAAGGTCGCAGTAGTGGCGATAGTTCCATCAAACAACACAATATTGCTAATAAGACGAGCCATAGAACCTCATTTAGGAAAATGGAGTCTGCCATCAGGCTATGTAGATCGCGGTGAATCTATCGAAAATGCATTAGTTAGAGAAGTCTTCGAAGAAACCACAATCTGTGCCAGCCCACATCGCTATCTAGGGGTATTTTCAGGAAAGGGACCAGTGATAGTGCATGTATATGTGGCAACTCACAAATCAGGTACAGCCAAAGCCGCTGAAGAGGTAAGCGAGATAAAATGGTTCGAATTAGGCAAAATACCTGAACTCCCATTCCCTTATGATCAAGAAATAATGTCGGCCTATAAAACCTATCTACACAACCTATGAATCATCTTCGTCACCGTGGCCTTCCTCCCATATCCTTTTAAAAATACCGTATCGAGGGCCATCCTTGTCACCTAGCGGAGTGATGTTCACCAATTCCCAGCCCTTGTCTCCCATGCGCTTTAGAAGACCTGTTGTGTAGCGTAGTCCGCCTTCTTCTGTGTCGGTTTTCAGCTTTACCGCGTCATACTCCCAAGTCGGAATACCATGCGGAAGATCAAAATCCTCTACGTACTGCAGCTGTTGAAGTTCTTCCTCAGTTATCTCTGCCCAAGAATCTTCCGGTAGGTCTGTTTGGCATTCATCACATGATGTTGCCGGCCCCAATGAGTAAGCGCCACATTCGGGACAAAAATAAATTCTCATAAACTATTATTTTAATATTTCTTTTTCGTAAATTCAAAAACACTTTCAAATTGAAGTGATTATATGTCCGCTATAAGAAAAATAGATACCATACGGGCATTTTAATAAAAATAAACCCTACAATAAATTTATTGAGAAGTCCCCCAGGAGATATAATCATATACTTTCGATACCAATAATCGTTGCCCCTTTAGGAAGATAATTTTGATGCCGATATTGTAACTATCGCTCTTCAAGTAATTTCACAGCCAGTAGGCTTTCCTGTTCATCATGCACAATTTTGGCATTACCTTTAGCCATCACATATGCCAACTCATTCCAATTTTCTGAATATCTGTCAAATAAAGCAACAACTCCATCGTTATTTGTTATGTCGTTAACTCTTTCAAGAGGTTTGTCTATATTTTTTTTGGCTTTGCATCAATTGGAGAATAGATCGTGTCGTTACCGGACAAAGCAAAGCAGATAGGTACTGAATGAGAAACCCCGGAAGGGGTCACAGTAGATAACCTAGGCACCCGTAAGGAAAGTATAAATTCTTCTACGCTTACAAGCATTAAACTCCAAATCGGGTTAGACACAAGTGTTTCTTAAGAAGCTTTTACCTTATTACAAATCCTCAATCGACTGAAAATTCATATTATAGAGATGAGCGTAGAGACCGTCTTTATCCATTAATTCTTGGTGATTTCCCTCCTCCGCCACCTCACCTGACTCTAACACCACTATTTTATCCGCTCCTCGTATCGTGGACAATCGATGAGCTATAACGATAGCGGTACGTCCTTCTAATAGCTTCCTCAAGGCAGTCTGAATAACTAATTCAGTATGGCTATCAATACTTGCAGTAGCCTCATCCAGGATAAGTATTTTGGGATCATCAACGATGGCTCTCGCAAAACTTATCAATTGGCGCTGGCCTAAACTGATGTTGGCCCCTCTTTCTGACAGAAAAGTGTCATATCCGCCCTCAAGCTGCATAATAAATTCGTGTGCACCGACTACTTTTGCCGAAGAGATGGCTTTTGCATCAGTCACATGCACGTGGTTATATTTAATATTCTCCATCACCGTACCGGAAAAAAGGTATGGTTCTTGTAAAACCATACTCATCTGGCTCACCACTGAAGCTCTTTTGACGTCTCTAATATCGATACCATCGATCAATATAGCACCTTCTTCCCGCTTAACTGGGTAGAATCGGGACAAAATAGACACAATACTAGTCTTCCCTGCACCGGTTGGTCCCACGACAGCAACAGTTTCACCAGCATTCATTGTCAAATTTATCCCTTTTAGTACATCTTCACCTTCCACATATTTAAATCTGACATTTTTGAATTCAATATTTCCCTTTATTTCGGGCATATCAATAGCATCTTCTATGTCTATTAATTCCGGCTCTCTATCCATCAAGTCAAAAATTCTCGCTCCCGAAGCCATGGATCTTTGCAGCTGGGTATATTGTTGAGTCAAATTACGAATGGGATCAAAAAACCTTTGTACATACATAACAAAGGCGACTAACACTCCTGGAAGTAACTGACCTTCTTCCAACCCAACCAGTTTGGAACCGAAATACAAGGCAAGCCCAATTGCGACGGCAGTAAGAATATCAACCGCCGGTAGAAGGCCTGCAGCATATCTGCCTGCGATTACGTTGGACCATCTGTGAGCTATGTTTTTTTCATCGAATATTTCAAGGTTTCTTTGTTGTCTATTAAGGCTTTGAACTACTCTGACTCCTGAAATATTTTCGTTGAACGCGGCGTTTACTATCGCGATTCGTGTTCTAATTTCACTAAAGGATCTTTTAGCATATTTTTGCCAAATGACCATAATGGTCATTAAAACAGGCAACACCGCCATCGTAATAAGGCCTAATTCCAGGTCCATCACCAAAAGGGCAATCACAATCCCTACAAGGCTCAGTAATTCACCTAGGCTCATTACTACTAAAGCTGCAAACTCCTGCAATTGACCAACATCTCCTTGTACACGGGACATCAATCTTCCCACTTCTGTCTTGTCAAAATAGGATAGGGATTGCTTTTGCACATGACCAAACAATGCTCTTCTCAACCTATAAAGAACACCTTGTCCCACTCTTTGCATTGCATATTGTTGAAGGTAATTAGTGCCCCAATTGGTAAATGCATTAATTATAAAAACAACGAAAAGAATATTTAGAATCTTTATATGAGGAGAAAGGAGTTCTTTGAGTTGTGTTAGATTAGTCTCCTCTCCTGCTTGGCTTGCACTTGCTTTATAGTCGGTTGCGGTTTGCAGGCCATCCCTAATGGGGTTATCAATCCCCCATTGTATGAGCCAAGGAACGGCTACCAAAGTAAAGGTATAAATCAGCATCGAAACGAATGAGGCGATTACCAAAGGCATAAAGGGTTTGATATAAGGAAGTAACCTCAGAATAACCTTTTGATCATATGCGGATCCGAAAAATTCCTCGTCTGCCTGGCCTCTAGAGGCAGACATACCGCCTAAACCGAGATTCATTTACTCACCTCAGAGCTTAATTCATCCTGAGGGCGAAGTTGCAGTTCGTAAATTTCATTATAAATGCCGCCTTTCTCTAGCAACTCGTCATGAGAACCTTCTTCGATGATCCTTCCATCCTTCAAAACCACTATCTTATCCGCTCTATGTACAGTGCTAAGCCTATTCGCGATGATGAATGTCGTTCTTCCCTCCATCGAATTATCCATCGCTGCCTTTATCTTATCTTCAGTGTTTGCATCCACACTGGAGGTTGAATCATCCAATATTAATATTGGAGGGTCTAGCAGAATCGCTCGAGCTATCGACATTCGCTGACGTTGGCCTCCTGATAAAGTGGATCCCCTTTCCCCAACGTAAGTATCATAGCCCTCTTCAAGACCCTCAATAAAATCTGACAATTGAGCGATCGAAGAGGCGTTTTCCATCTGCTCATCGCTAGCATTCTCTTTACCATATTTAATATTTTCCTTTAAGGTGGTAGTGAATAAGAAGACCTCCTGTTGGACCATTCCTATATTTTTTCTTAAAGATTGCAAAGTGAACTCTCTTAAATCTATCCCATCCACTTTTATTACCCCCGCAGAAACGTCATAAAACCTTGGAAGAAGGTTTGCAATAGTCGATTTACCACTCCCAGGGGGGCCAACCAATGCGACTATTTCACCCGGCTTTGCCTCTAAATTTATATTCCTAAGAACAGGTTTGCCTCCATCATAGGCAAAAGACACATTCTCAAATTTAACGTGCCCTTGAGGGTTTTCAAGTTCAACTGCATTTGATCTTTCTTCGACAGGAGATGGTGCATCAAGTATCTCGAACATTCGTTCCCCTGCTGAGGCGGCTCTAGCGTACGCATTCACCACCCATCCTGCCATCCTAACCGGCAAGGCCAGTATTTGGAGATAAAAAACAAAGGCCGCTAATTCACCAGGCGTCATAGTCCCATTCATAACTTGTCGCCCCCCGTACCAAATTATCAAGGCCATGGCCACCATAAAAGTAAACAACATGAAAGACATGCTGGAGGCCCGTAACTTCTCTGCTTCCACATAAATATTGGAGACTTCGGAATTTTTTACTTCAAATTTATCCTCTTCATGGTGCTCCGACGCAAACGCTTTGACTACACGTTGACCTGAAAAATTTTCCTGCAGAATAATACTTAGCTCTGCCATTTTTTGTTGTACTAAAAGCCATAATGCCCTCATCTTAAGTCGGACTGAGCTAGTATAAATAGCAACAATAGGCATAAAACTAGCGCTCAAGAGTCCTAATTTCCAATTCATAGAAATCAAGATCGCAGCTACTATTAAGAAAAGAGCTATGAAATATGGGGCCCTGACAAGTCCCATATTTATAAACATACGTATATTTTCCACATCTGTTATGGCTCTAGACATCAGATTACCGGTGTGATGCCTATCATGAAAAGCAAAACTCTGATGCTGAACATGATCATAAAAAGAATTCCTTAGGTCGTAGGAAACATATTGAGACAATGTCTCTGCCAAATATGTTTGGAAATACGACATACCTCCACGAATAACACTTAATCCCAAAATAATTAATATGCATGGGTAAAGGATTTCTGTTTCCACTTTGCCACCGGCTAAGATAGGCTCTGCGACAGAGTCAATTGCCTGTCCGAATAGTTTAGGGAGAAAAATGTAAGCTGCTATGGCTCCTATCGTAGATAGGTAAGCGAAAGCTAATCTGTATTTGTACCTCAGAGCAATTTTTATTATTCTAAGGATGTGCTGCATAGATTCCTTGAAACTTAGCCTAAATATTGTGGTTGCCGTTGCAAAGAGCCACGAAATCCACAGGGATCCTTTATTCTACATTGGGATGTGACCTATATATCAAGTAGTTTGAAAACAATTTCTAGCAGTTTATTCTTGCAATTTATTGCATGACTTTAAGAATCTTAGCCAAAACCAAAAAAACTTCACAAGGAATATCCTTTCAAAATGGCGAAATCTAAAGGCCATACCCAATCCATACGAAAAATGAAGGCAGAGGATATTTCTCAAGTTTCATTTATTGAATCAGATGCTTTTCCTCAATTGTTTCCTCCTACTTCATTTCGAAGAGAGTTCCAAAGAAAGATTTCGACTATTCTGGTTGCAGTATCTAACTCACAAATGGTGGAGAGAAAGGAGTTTTCACCTTATTCCAAAGATATAAGAAATCCTTTGCACTACCGTTCCACTAATACAGGATCGCAAGATGGGATGGACTTCCTTACCGGATTTATCTTTCTTTGGGATACAACTGTTGAAGAATCTCATGTCATGTCCATCGGTACGAGGAGGTCTCATAGACGAAAGGGGATTGGAGAGTTTCTTCTATATTCAGCCTTATTAAATTCGATAAAAAAAGGAGCTAGGTCGTTAACCCTCGAAGTTAGAGTCTCAAATGTACCAGCTATATCACTATATAAAAAATATGGGATGTCTACACAAGGGTTAAGAAAATCCTATTACGCTGACAATCATGAGGATGCTAAAATCATGACTGTATACGATATTCAGTCCTTGGATTACAGAAATTCACTGAATGACAAACTGGTACGATTGAAAAAGCATCTCGCTAACTAATTTTTATTTTTTACATGTGCTTTTACTGGGGAAGTAGTCTCATGTTATACTTTCCCGGCGTTTTTTAGGTTGGGAAACACGGTTAGATAATCATGGTTTAAGGGCTTCAAAATAGTCAGATAACCTATCACATTGAAAGGAAAATACATGGTCGAAGAGGCTGTTGAGGTAAATACAATCCAAGATCAGGATACTGCACCGATAACGATGAAATCTCTTTTAGAGGCTGGAGTTCATTTTGGCCACCAAAAAAGGCGATGGAATCCGAAGATGAACAGGTATATTTTCACTCACAGAAATGGTGTCCATATAATTGATCTACAGAAAACTTTAAATTTGGTAGAAGAAGCCGCAGCATTTCTGAGTGAAGTGGCTGCGAGTGGAAAAAAGATTCTGATGGTAGGTACAAAAAAACAAGCCCAGGATACGATAGTGACTGAAGCTGAAAGAAGTAATTCCTTACACATCTCTAATAGATGGCTGGGAGGAACTCTGACCAATTTCAAAACTATTCAGAAAAGAATCGATTATCTGGTAGATTTGGAAACTCGACGTGATCAGGGGGACTTCGAAAGTCTGACAAAAAAAGAGTCTTTGAAGATTGACGAGAAAATAACCAAATTAAATAAAAACCTGTCCGGGATAAAGGAAATGACCGAAATGCCGGGGGCAATGTTCATAGTCGACGTTGGAAAGGAAGAGATAGCTGTAGCGGAAGCTAACCGGGTTGGAATACCGATAGTCGCATTGGTAGATTCCGACTGTGATCCCGATCTTATCGACCACCCAATCCCGGGAAACGATGATGCCATAAGATCTGTCAGATTAATCACAGGAAGAATGTCTGATGCGATTATAGATGGGTACCACCAAAGGAACGCTGAGCAATCTGATGATCTTACAGATCCAAATCAAGAATCGAACCCTAGAATGGTCACATATTCCACAGTTACCATAGAAGAATCGATTTCTGAAAAAGCTGAGGAAAACCCTGAAAGTGATGATTCAGAATCAGAACCTTCACAAAGCAGCGAGGAAATAAATTCTGTAGAAATTGAAGAACCCGTACCCAGTCCTGAAAATTCTGTGACTTCAGACACTATTGAAGAAGAATCGATTTCTGAAAAAATTGAAGAAAATTCTGAAAGCGATGTTTCAGAATCCGAACCTTCCGTTCCCATAGAAACATCGATTTCTGAGGAAACTGAAGAAAATACCAACTGACCGTAACAATCCCGTTTAATGAAATTTCAAGGGAGAAATCGTGCCTGCTAGTACTACCCAATTAATCAAAGAATTGCGCGCCCGAACAAGTGCCGGCGTTATGGATTGCAAAAAGGCTTTGGAAAAAAGTAAAGGGGATCTCGACAAAGCTGAATCCTTCCTCAAGGAGAAAGGAATTGCATCAGCTGCGCAAAAAGCAGGTAGAGAAACAGATCAAGGACTAATCGATACCTACATACACAGCGGCGGTAGGATAGGGGCCATGATAGAGATCAACTGTGAAACTGATTTTGTGGCTAGAACAGATGATTTCACATCTCTAGCCCACGATATAGCAATGCAAGTCGCAGCTATGTCACCGGAATTCCTTACCATGGAAGATGCATTGAAAAATGCCACAGTAACTGAGGATAAGTGTTTGTTATCACAGTCATTTATCAAAGACCCCTCAAAAACAATCCAAGATCTTATTAATGAAACTGTTGGAAAGCTTGGGGAAAACATTAAGGTCCGGAGATTCCAAAGATTTTCCCTGGGTGAATGAGGCAAATATGCCAGACAAACCATTCAAACGGATTCTGTTAAAGCTAAGTGGGGAATCACTAAAGGGAAAAAGAAGTCACGGAATAGATCCTGACTCTCTGGACTATATGGCTCAAGAGATAGAGTCAGTCACTTCAAAGGGTATTGAATTAGGAATCGTTGTAGGTGGCGGAAATATATGGAGAGGTTCTGAAGCAGAGATTGAAGGCATGGAAAGAGCCTCTGCCGATTATGCAGGGATGCTTGCAACAGTAATAAGCGCATTGGCACTGCAGGATTCGTTAGAGAGAAAACATAAACTCGAAACAAGAACTCTGAGTGCCATAAACATCCAACAAGTGGCCGAACCGTACATAAGACGAAGGGCGATACGCCACCTAGAGAAAGGCCGTATTGTATTGTTCGCAGCAGGTACAGGTAACCCCTTCGTGACCACTGACACAGGATCTGCCTTAAGAGCTTTAGAAATAGAAGCAGATGTATTGCTAATGGCAAAAAATGATGTGGATGGTGTTTATGATAAAGATCCTAAATTAGATGATTCTGCGGTTCGCTACGAGAGTATTTCTTATATAGATGCAATAGATAAACGTCTCAAGGTAATGGATAGCACGGCTTTGTCGTTATGTATGGAATACAGTATTCCTATCGTTGTTTTTGATCTTTTTAAACAAGGGAACCTAAACCGTATAGTCTCCGGTGAAAAAGTCGGGACTCTGGTCACAGAGGAGGAGTAAAAAACATGGAAGACATTGAAGAAATATTCAAAAACACTAAAGAAAGAATGAACAAAAGTATTGATTCTTTGCAAAGGGATCTATCTGCAGTGAGAACGGGGCGGGCTTCAACTAATCTCGTTGAAAATATTGATGTTGAATATTATGGTAATTCCACACCTTTAAACCAATTATCTTCGATATCTGTGCCTGAGGCCCGTACTATAGTCATCCAGCCTTTTGACAAGGAAGCTCTTAAAGAAATAGAGAAAAGTATACTGAAATCAGATCTTGGGCTGACTCCTAATTCTGATGGTGTAATCATACGAATAAACGTACCTGAATTAACTGAAGAGCGAAGACGGGAGATGGTTAAACTGGTTGGAAACCTGGTTGAAGAAGGGCATGTAGCAATAAGAAATATACGTAGAGATAGTTTGGAAAAAATAAGGACCTTAGATAAAGACAAAGAGATATCTCAAGATGATGGTAGAAAAGCTCAACAGGAGCTTCAGAATGTCACCGACTCCTTCGTATATGAAATGGATTCAATTAAGTCCAAAAAAGAAAAAGAGGTGATGGAGGTGTGACCCAATTGTGCTATGGGTAAGAATAAAAGCCCACGCCATGTAGCCATCATTATGGATGGCAATGGAAGATGGGCAACCTCCCAAGGACTAGGTAGAAGCTCTGGTCACGAAAAAGGAACACTAAATATCCAAAAAGTGCTCCAAGCATTTTCAGCTCACGGCGTAAGGTATATTACCCTATACGCCTTCTCCACAGAAAATTGGAACCGCCCAAAAACCGAAGTAGATAACCTTATGAGGCTAACAGTATCTTCCATTGCTGACCAGCTGGCATTTCTGCACACCGAGGGAATAAAAATTACCCACCTGGGAGAAAAATCTTCCCTGCCTCCTGAAGTGATGGAAGCAATAAAAAAATGCGAAAAAACAACCTTCCGCAACGATAAATTAATCCTCAATCTTGCCTTCAATTACGGTGGCAGATCAGAAATCGTGAAAGCAGTAAAAGAACTGGTCGAAGACAAGGTGAGCCCCTCAGAAATTAGTGAACACCAGATCGAGGCCAGGCTATATACCAAGGGAATTCCAGACCCAGACATGATAATACGCACAGCGGGAGAAAAGAGATTAAGTAATTTCCTAATATGGCAATCGGCATATTCAGAATTCTATTCAACTGAAACTCTTTGGCCTGATTTTAATGAATCCGATGTTTCAAAAGCTATAAGTGTATATCGAAGTAGAAATCGTAAATTTGGTGAATTATGATGGTTTATGGAGCCTATAAGAATATTAGGTTTCCGGAAAATATACAGTGAAATCCCGATTAATCAGTTCGGCTATGGCACTTCCTTTAGTGCTTGCAGGGATATTTATGGGAGGAATATGGTTTTCTCTCATAATTATATTTGGGGCCGTGGTTTCCGCGTATGAATTGGCAAGAATTACTGGTGGAAATATCCAAAAGAAACCACTTATATCAGCCATTTTATCTGGGTTGTTAGTTGCGTTGGTGCAAATTTACGATAGTTATCTATTGGGCCTTCCTCGTTTTAACATCGAACTTAGTTCCATCATATTACCGGTAGTTCTTCTGTCGTTCATATGCATATCCATCTTAATACTTTTGATATGGGGTAGAGATAGAAAGCTAGGAATTTTTACTTGTGTGGTCTCTTCAGTATCATATACGGGAGGATTGCTCTCGTTCGCTGTTCTTGTTCGAAATAGCGAGCATGGCCTCGGCTGGATTGTATTATTATCCCTAATAGTTTGGGCCAACGACACAGGGTCATACATAACGGGAAAAGCCGTCGGGAAAACCCCGTTTTTCCCCACAGTAAGCCCCAATAAAACACTAGAAGGCGCTTTAGGGGGATATGTTTGTGGTTTGGCAACCGCCATAGCTGGCGGGCTATTGCTAACTCGTTTCGGATTTACTGCATTAGGGCTATATTCACTAATGACACTAGGGATCATATTTGTTGTATTGGCCCAAACAGGAGATTTATTTGAGTCAGCTCTTAAAAGGAGGGCAAACATAAAAGATTCAGGCTCAATAATGCCAGGACATGGAGGGGCTTTGGACAGGTTAGACTCGATTGTATTGGCTTTTCCAGTACTATATTATTTTGCACAATGAATAGGAGAAAGAAAAATCTATCCATCCTCGGTTCTACAGGCTCAGTGGGTGCTCAAACATTGGAAGTGGTGCGAAGCTACCCTGAGGACTTCGATGTAGTTTGCCTTGGGGCCAATAAAAATACACAAGTATTGGAAGAACAAATTCTTGAATTTCAACCTCAAGCAATATCCTGCGATTATTATAAAGAATTGAATACCAATGGTGAAATATCAGAAAAGGTAATGTCCCTTTCTGATATAGCTACCCACGAAAGGGTCGATACCGTTGTAGTAGCAACATCCGGCAATATAGCTTTGATTCCTACTTTTGAAGCAATCAAAAAGGGGAAGAATATAGCGATCGCAAATAAAGAAACGATCATAATGGCAGGGGAACAATTAATCTCCTTGGCAGAATCCAACTCCGTTCATTTGATGCCGATTGACAGCGAACCGAGTGCAATCTGGCAGTGCTTACGGGGAGAGGACAGCAATGTTTCCAAATTGATAATAACCGCATCGGGAGGACCATTCAGAAACACTCCTCTAGGGTCTTTATCAGACGCCACTCCAAGTGATGCATTAAAACACCCTACTTGGAAAATGGGTCCAAAGATTAGTGTTGACTCTGCCACCATGATGAATAAAGCGTTCGAGGTGATTGAAGCTAAGTGGTTATTCAATGTGCCGTGGGAAAATATAGAAGTTATTGTGCACCCTGAAAGCATAATACATTCGATGGTTGAATTTTCAGACGGTTCAACAAAAGCTCAATTAAGTTATCCAAATATGAGGATACCAATAGAGCATGCTTTGTTTTTTCCAGCTCGGGCCCCAAAGCCACCAACAACTCCTTTTGATCCAAAGAAAACTAGATCACTCAATTTTGAAATTCTTGATCAAGATCGATATCCCTGTTTTGAGATTGCTTTGAAAATTGCCAAGCGAGGAGGTACCTGGCCTTCAGCTCTTAGCGGAGCCGATGAAGCCGCGGTAGAGGCATTTCTGGATAGCAGAATCAAATTCACTGAAATACACACTCTCATCGAACAGGCAATACAAGACCACGAATCTATAATAAACCCGACTACCACTGAGATGTTGGAAGCATTCCAGTGGGCCTATGAACGGGTGTCGGAACTGACCTCAGGTAAATGATACCCATGCCAAGTTGGTTACTAGTTATTCCAGTATTATCAATACTAGTTTTTGTACATGAACTTGGTCATTTTCTAACAGCTAAGCGTTTTGGGATTAAAGTAACCGAGTTTGGGTTTGGCTTCCCGCCCCGGTTGTGGGGAATATCTATTGGGGAAACCCTATATTCCATCAATCTGATTCCTCTTGGCGGGTTTGTCAAAATGGTTGGTGAGGAAGACCCCACTGAACCCCGAAGTTTTGCTAGGCAGTCAATCCTAAAACGGTCGATTGTCTTAATGGCTGGTTCTTTTGTGAACCTACTATTACCATTATTTATATTTGCAATCATCCTTTCCCTACCTCATGACACATTGGTTGGTACTGTTACTATCAGCGGTGTAGCACCAAATTCACCTGCTGAACAATCTGGGCTTAAAAAAGGCGACTCAATCTTAGAAATAAACTCTTTTGAAATCTCTAACCATATCGATCTTGTTAAGGAAGTAGAAAGCAAGAAAGGAACTGAAGTTGAGCTGCTAATAAGAAAAGGCAATTCAAGGTTAGGATTACCTGGATCTCCCGAATTTGCGACTTCTGAATATATACGCCTAACACCTCGAGAAGACCCTCTTTCATACAGGGTTGTAGAAATAGTCTCGGAATACACAAAAGAAATAGCTATTTCTGAAGCAAAACAATATAACCCATCGTTAGAAGTCGGAGACGTTTTACGGCAAGGTTCTATTGGAGTTTTAATTGGAACTACTAATAGTAGAGTGGTTAAAACTCGACTTCCTTTACACGAAGCCATACCCACAGCATTTAACCAAATAGCTGAAGTTATCTCCTTTTCTGCACAAGGAATTGGTAGTTTAGTAAGTAGCGGTGAAAACCCTGGGTTGACCGGACCAATCGGGATTGCTCAGATCACGGGAGAAGTCGCTAAGGTAGGAATTGCCCCTATATTTGAGCTCGCCGCCTTAATCAGTATCAGCTTGGGAATCGTTAATCTATTACCGATTCCTGCTCTAGATGGGGGTCGATTAATGTTCGTATTGGTTGAAGGAATCAGAGGTGGCAAGAAGATTTCCCCTCAAAGGGAAGGGGCTATCCACATGACAGGATTCATTGTACTAATAGGTCTAGTGGTGGTGATGAGTTATTTTGACATTATCCGAATTTTAAGTGGAGATAGTTTTTTTAGGTAATTATTAATCAATGAGGTGCCGGGAATTTCAAATGCGTAGAGTAACAAAACCGATTTTTGTGGGTGATGTAAAGGTCGGTGGAGACGCGACCATATCAGTGCAATCCATGACAAAAACTGACACCAGGGATGTGAAATCTACGCTTACTGAAATAAAGGAACTGGAAAATGCGGGCTGCGAGATAATTAGATGCGCCGTGCCTGACATGGAGGCAGCAAAAGCATTAAAAGAAATAAAGAAAGGCACAAGTATTCCTGTCGTTGCAGACATCCACTTTCATCATGAATTAGCTATTGAATCATTGAAAAGCGGTGTCGATTGCCTAAGGCTTAACCCTGGAAACATAAGGGACGAAGAAAAGGTTAAAGAGGTGGTCCAATTAGCCAAGCAACGAGAAGTGCCAATCAGGATAGGGGTAAATTTCGGAAGTCTACCTCCGGTAGGAGCTATAGGAAAAACCCGTGGCCTGAACAGACATGATGATGGGGTCAACTTACTAACTAAGGGTAGTACTCCTAGTTCAGATTATACGGCAGTGGATCATATGGTTGCTACTGGATTATGGGAAATTGACCTGCTTGAAAATTTGGATTTCGATCTAATTAAAATATCCTTGAAGGCCTTCGATATAGATACAACAGTAGAGGCCTACAGAAGAATGTCAAAATTGATCCCATACCCTCTTCATCTAGGTATCACTGAGGCTGGTACAGCAAAATCTGGGAGTATTAGAAGTGCGATAGGGTTGGGTATATTACTATATGAGGGTATTGGAGACACAATACGCGTAAGCCTTAGTGATAATTCGACTGAAGAGGTGATTACTGGCTTTGAAATATTAAAGGCATTAGGTCTAAGAAAAGAAGGAGCTGTTCTTGTCGCGTGTCCGAGTTGTGGCAGGGCTGATGTAGATGTAAGGGGCCTGGCCAACCAAGTGGACCAACTACTGAAGGACACAAAAACGCACATCAAGGTCGCTGTTATGGGATGTGAGGTCAATGGTCCGGGAGAAGCCAAGGATGCTGATATTGGAATTGCCGCCGGAGTAGGGAAAGCAGTGATTTTCCGTAAAGGGAAAAAGTCAAAAATCGTGGATGAATCTAACATGCTTACCGAACTGATGGTAGAAATCAAACAAGTCGAAAAAGAATTATCGTCACCAACAAAAAACTCTGTTAGCTGATTTTTAGAAGGTATTTACCATATGAAATTATCCCGATTATTCGTGAGGACATTGAGAGATGTTCCTAGCGACACTGAATTAATAAGCCACAAGTTATTACTGCAGGCCGGAATGGTGCACCAAGTTTCTTCTGGTGTATACAGCTACTTACCACTCGCATGGAGATCGTTGCGTAAAATAGAGCAGATCATTAGAGAAGAAATGGATAATGCAGGGGCTCAGGAAGTAAAACTAGGGTTATTACAGCCAAGGGAGATTTGGCAAAAGTCTGGAAGAGACGAAATTTACGGACCGGATATGATCAGACTTCAAGACCGCAGAGGAAGGCATCTAGTCCTGCCTCCGACCAACGAAGAGTTAATGACCGAAACAGTGAAAAGTTTCATACAAAGCTACAGAGACCTTCCGTTTAATTTGTACCACATCCAAACAAAATTTAGGGATGAACCTAGACCCAGAGGGGGCCTAATAAGAGTTAGAGAGTTCGACATGATGGATGCGTACAGTTTTGACATGAATAAGGAAGGGTTAGACCTAAGTTATGACTTGATGATCAATGCTTATATTAACATTTTCAAGCGCTGTGGAATTGAAACCGTAATAGTAGAAGCGGACAGCGGTGCAATCGGGGGCAAAGATTCTAAAGAATTTATTCTTCTATCGGATTCAGGTGAGGACACCATAGTAATGTGTGACCACTGCTCCTACGCGGCCAATGGAGAAAAATCAGAATTCACCAGGGCACCTATTCCCGTTGAGCCTCCAACCAGCCAAAAAGAAGTGCCTACTCCTGGGGTAAAAACCATAACCCAACTCTGTGAGTACCTCTCAGTGGGCCCAGAAAAAACTCTCAAATCCGTCTTCTATAAGTCTGATCGAGAGATCATTACAGCGGTGATTCGTGGTGATTTGGAAATTAACGAAGTAAAGTTGAAGAACAGTATTGGTGGCGGTGCTTTAAGGTTGGCCACCAGAGAAGAAGTTGCCAAACAAGGATTAATATCAGGTTCCGCTTCTCCTGTAGGAATGGAAGGAATTAAGGTGATTGCAGATGACTCTGTCAACTTAGGTAACAATTTTTTGGCAGGTGCGAATAAGGAAGGGTACCACCTATCGGGTGTAAATTATCCGAGAGATTTCCAGGCGGAAATACTAACTGATATTGCCTTAGCAGAAGATGGGTTTCGGTGCCCAAATTGCGCCGGAACCTTGCATACAAAAAGAGGGATCGAAATTGGGCACGTGTTTAAATTAGGCACCCAATACTCTGAGTCAATGGAGGCCAAGTTCCCAGACCAAGACGGAAATCTACAACCCGTAGTCATGGGATGTTATGGAATTGGGGTTGGGCGTATTCTCGCTGGGGCAATAGAACAACATGCTGATGATAGAGGAATAATATTTCCTAAAGCTATTTCTCCATACGAAGTGGTACTTACGTCTCTGAACACAGATAATGTCAAGGTCATGGAGGCTTCAGAGGAAATGTACACTGAAATGTCACAAGCAGGTATTGAGGTACTTTGGGACGACAGGCAAGAATCGGCTGGAGTCAAATTCAATGATGCGGACCTACTCGGCATGCCGTTGAGAGTGGTTGTAAGTAGTCGAAACATGGAAAACAGTGTAGTCGAAGTTAAGATCAGAAGTGAACAGCAGGCATACACTATCCCAATTCAAAATTGCATCGAAGAAGTATCCAGACTGCTAGAAAAATAAACGGATCTAAAATGGTGATTTGGCCTGACAAAATAGCTTGCCCGATAGTAATAAGTTTCGATCTCGACGGTATCAGTGGAACCATTAACAGGAATCCAGCATCCAAAAATCTACCTACTTTAATGTCTATGAGAGAGTATGGTCCTTCAATCGCAACACCCAGGATTCTAGATCTATTAGATTCACACAAAATAAAGTCTTCATTTTTCATACCAGGTTTCATAGCCGAAACACATCCAGAATTGGTATTGGACATTCATCGAAGAGGTCATGAGATAGGGAACCATGGTTATATGCATGAACCACCTTCCACACTGAACTCACAAGAAGAGGAAAAGATACTAAAGCAGGGTTCGGAAATACTAAAAGACATAACAGGGCAGTCTCCCGTAGGGTATAGGTCTCCTAGTTGGGAATTGAGCCCAGATTCATTGGAAATAATGAAAAGAAATAACTTTTTATATGACTCCAGTATGATGGGAAATGACGTTCCTTATCTTATCCATACCAAAGAAGCACCTATAATTGAAATTCCCATACATTGGGAATTAGATGATCACCCATTTTTCAATTACATTCCTTTCCTGAATCAAACTAATGTCATGGCGAGCCCTCAACATGTATATTCAGTATGGTCTGAAGCATTTGAGGGTTTATATAAATATAAAAGAACCTTTGTTTTAACCATGCACCCATGGATTATAGGAAGACCGGGCAGGCTCAACATGTTGGATAAATTGATAACCATGATAAAAAGTTTTCAAGGAACTTCTTTCATGGCATGTAAAGATCTTGCGGTTCTAAAAAAGTACGACTACATCTAGAAGGGTTTGAAGAAGATATAGACCTGATGATAACATTTCAGGGTTTAATCCCCACCCTAATCTCTATAGGTGGCTTGCCATTATAACTAGGAGGAAAAGAAACCAAATGACCTTACCAAATCGAATGAAGTTTGGGATTTTCCTAGCACCTTTTCACTCGCTAGGAGACAACCCAACTCTCGCCCTAGAAAGGGACCTAGAGACAATACAATGGTTGGATCACCTAGGCTTCGACGAGGCTTGGATAGGTGAGCATCACAGTGCGGGATGGGAGACTATATCTTCTCCTGAGGTATTTATAGGAGTCGCAGCAGAAAGAACCAAACACATCAAACTAGGCACAGGAGTTGCCAGTTTGCCGTATCACCACCCACTAATGCTTACAAATCGTATGGTTCTATTGGATCACCTGACCCGAGGGAGGGTGATGCTGGGTGTAGGTCCAGGCGCTTTGGTTTCCGATGCCTATGCACTTGGCATCGAACCATCTTTACAAAGACCTCGAATGGACGAAGCAATAGGTATAATAAAAAGACTTCTTACAGAAACAGAGCCGATAACCTATGAATCTGACTGGTTCACTTTGAGGGAAGCCTTAATACACTTGAGACCCTATACAGAACCGCATTTTCCGATGGCCGTTGCAGCAGCACAATCACCTTCAGGGATGATTGCAGCTGGAAAGCATGGTTTGGGAGTACTTTCTGTTAGTGTCATAAGAGGCGGAAGCGTAGCTTCTAATTTGGGGGACTTCTGGAAAATCGCAGAAGATACAGCAGAAGAATACGGTCAAACTGTAAACAGACTTGACTGGAGGATCGTCTTACACGTTCATTTGGCTGACACCAAAAAAGAAGCAATGGACCAAGCAAGAGAAAAGTCAGCCGCATACCAATACGATTATTTCCACCAAACTATGGGAACACCTTTTGATTACGACGGACCCAAAGACAAAATAATAGACTACATGGCTGATAACGGGGCTTGGTGTGTAGGAACCCCAGACGATCTAATAGAAAAAATCAAAGAACTAGGCGAGCAAAGTGGAGGATTTGGTGGTTTCATGATTCAGGCTACAGAATGGGGCACTAGAGAACAAGTAAGACACAGTTATGAATTAATAGCCCGATACGTCATGCCCCATTTCCAAGGCTCGCTTGATAATTTGGTGACATCTCAAAAATGGTCTGAAGACAATAGGGATAACTTACAAGCATTAAAAACCGTATCTCTCAGCAAGGCGATAGAAAGCTACAAAAACAAAACCCAGAACTAGGAGAAACATTCATGACAAAAATGACCGGGGGCGAAGCACTCGCCAAATCACTTTACCGAGAAGGAGTGAGAGTAATTTTTGGTTTGCCGGGGGTACAGCTGTACCATCTCCTTGATGGGTTGGCAAAAGAGCCAGGAATACGGTTTATTAATACCAGACATGAACAGGCTACAACCTATATGGCTGATGGGTATTCCCGGGCAGGGGGAGGTATAGGTACAGCATTGGTTGTGCCAGGGCCAGGGCTTCAAAATGCCAGTGCAGGAATAGGTACAGCATATTCAGCATCGTCTCCTATCTTAGTTGTGTCAGGTCAGATTGAGAGGGATCACATTAACCTTGAAAGAGGAATGCTCCACGAAATAAAAGGTCAAATTGAAACAATAAAACCCATTACCAAACATCAAAAACTTATACTGGATCCTGCTGAGATACCAGAGGCCGTGCATGAAGCCTTTGAGCAACTACAAACAGGGAGACCAAGGCCAGTCCAAATAGAAATACCCCCAGAAACCCTTTCCGACACAGCTGATATTAACTTGTTGGAAGCTGGAAAATATGAGAGGCCTGCGGCTAGTAAAGAAAGCGTAAGCCGGGGGGTTGATCTTATCTCCAATGCAAAAAACCCTCTTATATGGGCCGGGGGGGGGGTAATATCTG
>Ga0209089_10001710_pt1 | contig 19936 bp, 17 predicted proteins | sample ArcticOcean_MG_C_FD_187431 | JGI IMG/M metagenome (GOLD analysis project Ga0209089, IMG submission 187431) | Marine microbial communities from western Arctic Ocean - ArcticOcean_MG_CB2_150 (SPAdes) (version 2) | ecosystem: Environmental > Aquatic > Marine > Oceanic | place: Arctic Ocean: Canada... | reverse complement strand
CAGGCGTCCGAGTGGGAATCGAGCAGAACGGACCGCGGTACTCAGCAGGCGCGTTCGGCTTTGGATCGAACGTGTCCAAATGGCTTGGAGCTCCCCACAAAAAGACGAACAAAACGGACTTTGCTCGTGCCGCTTCGGACGCGACTGCCTCGCCCATCTGTCCCAGGCCCATTGCCAGGGGAAGTGATGCTCCCAGCTGCAGGAACGACCGCCGCGAGCGGCCGCTGCAGGTTCGAGCCTCAAAACTACCGATGTCGAGCATGGATGATTCTCACGCCGAGAAAAACGGATGACTGATTTCAAACAAGCCTATCGTCTGGTTGAAAACCGTCACTTCAACACACTGACCGTGTAGTACGCATTTCGAGTTGTTGGCAGGGCTCCATCTTCACCCATGATGCCATTGATCGTCAGTTGATAAACCCGGCCGGCTACAAGCTTCCCAAGCTTGAGTCGCACGGTCGTGCCGTCCTCGCTCACGACTGCCGAAGTCGGTTTCACCTGGGTCGGGCTGACTTTCGGCGACCCGTATTTCGCGTGGTACATGTAACCCCAGTGCTGGACCTGGAAGTTACCGGGGTCGATAGCGTCGCGTTTGATCGGCCGAGTCATCGTGACGTCGAATCCGTCCGTCGTGATCTTCACGCTGTGGATTTCGAACGGGACTGTCTTGCCGTCGTAGACGATGCGTTGCACGCCGTACGGAACACCGCCGGCGCTTCCCCAGCCTCGACTGGTTTGCCCGACCCACATCGAACCGTCCGGCGCGAAGGCCAGACGAATCGCGCCGCTCTGTAAGTGGTCGATGCAGTTGATCACGCAGCCTTGATACACCCCGCCGACCTTCTCGAGCGCTACTCGGAACACATTGGATCGCCCTTGATCTCCGATGTAGATCTGCCCCTCGAACGGGCCGAACTTGCCGCCGGTCAGGTCAAACACTGGATTCCCCGGACTGTTGGCGATTTCACCGTGCGGAATCCACGCGGCGATGGGTTGTCGCATGCGAAGAAAGTCGTCATCGGAAATGGCGTTGATATCCTTGCCCTTGTAGTCGGGCTTGTGCAGGAACGAGCCGGGATGCCCGTGGAAGCTGCCTTTCACCACATGCTGCAGCGACGACGACGCGTTGTAGTCACCTTGATTGTCCGTATAGAAAATGTCGTCCGTCCGAGGATCAATGCCGAGCCCCGCAGGTGACCGCATTCCCCAGGCGAAGATGTCGAACTTGCCATTGGGCGTCACTCGAAAACACGTGCCGCGAAACCGCTCGCCGACGGACATGATGCCGCCCTTAATGCTGGGTCCTTTACCGTGGCTTAAGTTCAGCGTGCAGTACAGATTGCCCGCTTTGTCTCGAACCGGACCGAACGCGAACTCGTGGTAATTTCCCGAGAAGCCGAAGTCCGCGGACACGCACTGATAATCGTCCGCCTGCCCGTCGCCGTCGTCGTCGATGAGCTTCGTGAGTTCCGGCTTCTGCATGACAAAGACGCCGCCCGACTTTTCGTCGACAGTGACTCCGGTAACTTCGTGCAGTCCATCGGCAAACAGCGACCACTGGCCGGATCGATATCGCCAGACTTCGCCGTAGCGAGTGCCCGCATAAACATCACCGTTCGCGACCACGTCCAGACCAGCGACTCCGAACTGCACGCCTTCCGGAATCGGGATGGTCTCGACGCGATAACCCGCAGGGATGATTCGTGGCTGCGGCTCTTGAGCCAATACAGGCTCGACGGCCCACAAGCTGCAGATACCCGCGAGCACAATCGACTTCATGGCCACTGCGATTCGTGTGTTCATTTTCGACACTCTCATTGGGGCAACTCGACGTTCACGGTGAAGGATTTCGACTCGGCTGCGGGGACAGTCAACGTTCCGCCGTCCCACGTCCCCGCTGAACTCGACAGCTTCAAGCCGTCCGGTTTCAGTTGGAATCGCACAGCCTGCTGGACAGAATCGTCGATCCGAAACGTGTAAATCAGGCCTGTGGCGGTGACCGCCGCCGACACGCTTTGCCGGATGATCGCCGAGCCAGCTCGATACGTGAAAACGGGGCCTGCCGGATTTCGGCGGTATCCCATGAAGCGAACTTCCGGCGGCGTGTCCGAGTTGCCGAATCGAAGCGGGAAGCCGTTCGCACCCACGTTGAAACGTTTTCCCAGCACTTTGCAAACGGCCCCGCCGCGACCGCGACCGAAGCCTCGATCAGGCCCGACGTCAAGGAACGCTCCAGTCCAGGCGTACTTCACTTCACACGTCTGAGCGTCGAAGCAGTAGTTCATCTCGCCCGGCAGTCCGACGGCGATGGCTCGCGACGTCGCGTCCGGCATGTTGACTCGGACGACTCGCGCCGTGTCGCCAACTTCCAGCGCAAACTGTTGCACCTGCTGGAACCGACTCGCCGGCGTGCCTTCCGTGATCGGCTGCACTTTCAAACCCGGCCCGGACCACGCTGCATGCAGAGCCTCGCCACCAGAGAGTTCGAACATCGCGATTCGCAGCTTGTGCGAACCCTTTGTCAGTTGCACCTTGCCGCTGACCGGTTCGCCTTCACCGTGAACACCGTCGTTGTCCACGACCGTCTTGCCATTAATCGTAATGTGTGATCCATCGTCCGACGTGACAAAGAACGTGTACTCGCCATCAACCGCCGTTTGCAGCTTGGCTTCAAACAGGAACGCGAATCGGTCATCGCGATCGCGGTTCTTGATGCTGATCAATTTGGACTCAACCCTGCCGCTTCGCTTCGCCTTAATCGCGTCGAAATCGGGCAGCTTCTGCCAGTCGCCTTCGTAGTACGAATAGTGGATGTCCTCGATCGCATGCCGACTGTTGGACACGATGATCTCACCACGCATCAGGAACGCGTGACCGGGCAACGTACAGACAAACGGATAAGAGCCCTCAACATCCGGCACGGCAAAGTCGATCGTGTCCTGCTGACCCAGCGGTACCTGGCGAGTCGCGGCGACAACGAGATCAGAATCTGGAACGAAACCCATCTTCGGCCCGTCCGGCCCCAACGCCCACGCCGCCTTGGCAACGTCCAGCCACGTGAGCTTCCCGGGCTTGCAGACGACCAGGTTATGGTGCATCTCGTCCGAGTTCCTCAGGGTGAGCCGCACTCTGGATCCAGGTCGAACCTGAAACACCGTGTTGTCGTAACGCATCTGCATGGGCACGGTGGTGAGTTCAATCTCTGCGTCGACCTGCGGAAACACAGTCCGCGAAGCCACGCTCGCCATCGGTTCGAACTTGACCCGACGATTGACCGTAGCACCGCCGGCTTTCGCGACGCGGGTCAACACGTTCGCCGGGAACGGCTTCGTATCGGGCAGCGAATTGAGATAGGCCAGTAGATCCTCGATGTCGCTATCCGCCAGGCCTTTCAACAAACCGCGAGGCATCAGCGACGTGGTCGACTGCTTCATCACGTCGATGTCATCCTGCTTGATGACGATTTCCTGCACACCCTTTTCGTTGGTGGTGATCAGCGTGATCGCATCGTCGGTCTTTTCGACGATTCGGCCGGAATAAACCTTGCCGGCATCGGTGAGTACCACGAATGACTCGTAGCCTTTTCGGATTTTCTTGTCGGGATCCATCATCGCTTCGAGCAGGTCCGCGCGCGTCAGCTTCTTCTCCAGCTTTGAAAGATCAGGGCCAAGCGTACGACGCCCCTGGCCGACAGCGTGACAGGCGACACAGCTCTTCCGAATAAAGATGGCTCGCCCAGCCGCCGCGTCCGCCGCATCCAGCTGGCGAGGCACCTGAAGAATGCACAACAGGCACAGAGTGAGCGTGACGGCGATACGGTCCCGCAACATGGAAGCTCCTCGTTAACAGCCAATGTGACCCCGCGAAATGAAGCGTTCGCATCGTCGATCAGTTCAAGCGGGCGGCGGAGTATCTCGATGTGCAGCGGCAGAAACAATCGGCGGGTTGGAATCACAGAAGAGTCGTGTCTGGCACCAGCGGTACCCGGTGTGAGCGTGTCACCGTGAGCGGGAGTTGATCCCGTAGCGTCGAAACAAAGTCAGCCCTCTGAAGATCGACAATGCCTGTTCGAGAGGGCCGCGAGAACCGATCCCGATTCTCTCCGCCAGGATCGAACACTGAGATCTGCAGCGAGATTGCCTTGAATGCACTGGCTGGGTCATCGTTGCAACCACTTGGTAGCCACGCTCGCCGAAGCGTGGGAGCCCGGAACAGTCCACGCTCTGGTGAGCGTGGCTACCGACCCTTTGGCTCATCCTTGCAGAAGCTCTGCGAATTCTCCCGCGTTCTCAGCGAATGAACGCGCCGCGATGTCCAAACGATAGAGAATGGTGAGATACAGAAGTTGCTCGATCTTCGTTTCGCTCTTCCAATTTCCCGCTGCCACAACACTTGGGTTTTACAAATCTCCTGCGTCGAGCGAACCGACCCTTGCAAACAAAATAAGCAACGGAAACCAAATCGGTTTCATCGGTGTTTCCTCTTCGCGATAAGGGGGACTACCAGCCGTATCGGGAAACGAACGCGGGTGGAAGTCGTTCGGCCGGACTGTCGCCGGCGATCGTGAAAACGATCCCCATCAGAGCCGGATCCGGATTGTGGCGCTGGTTACAGTTACCCAGCCCCCATCTCATCCCAACTGCCACCAACTCGAAGGATACGAATTTCTGGTCCTTGAGGTTGTACTTCGCGCGTCCCAGCAACTTCGGCGCGTAGCCAATCTTCTTAGAGCCTTCGATTGAGGTCCGAGTTTCTCCCTCGAAGCTGACCGACACCAGATCGCCTTCAACCTGGACGACCGTCGTTGTGATCCGTGCCTTCTCGATCGCATTCTTCGGGAAGGTCGTGTAGTTCAAGGCGTGAACATTGTCGACCAGGTGAAACTGTGCGAGACGATGAACCAGTCCTTGAGGCACGTCGTACTGATCGCCTTTCTTTGGTTCAGCGGGCAACAATGAGCGGGCCTCGTCTTTGCGGAACCAGGCGAAATCCAGATTCGAATCGGGCCAGCGTTCGCGTTTCTTGTCTCGAGCGACCACCCGCAACGCCAGGCCATCTGTGGGATACAGTTTCTCTGCGCGACGCCAGCTCTCGGCCGCTTTGGGATCAGGCGCCTTGGGCAACAGCCGCTTTTCTCGCGGAAGTGTCGCCCACTTTGCCAACCCTGCCTTCATCATCTCGACGAGGATTTTCGGGTTGGCGCTGGAGCTGGATGCGAGCAACTCTCCGCTGGGAGCCACCGCGTAGTGTCCCTGAGCGCCTCCTCGATTTCCCTTATTCACCGTTCGCTGCCTGGCGAATTTCCGGAACAGCAGAGCATCGGCATCCTGGCAGGATTCTTTTTGCATGCGGTCGCACGCATCGGCAGCAACAACAAACTCGGCGGCCAACTTTTGCACTTCACGATTGGACCAGACTAACTGTCGGTCTTTGACACCGTTGCCTCAGGTATTACAGAGCGGATGCCCGTTCATCGACCAAAGCAAGATCGGCTTATCCGCTTCCTGCGCCTCGATGACGGCTTCCCAGTAGCTCGAACGCCAGGGGATCTTTCGGTAAGAGAGTTCCCAGTTCCTGGGGAGAACATGGTCGCGCCACTTGGCGTAGTTCGCGTCTGTTAACTTGCCCTCCTGAAATTCGTCCGCTGCAGCAGCGGGAAGAGCGAAGGCAAGAATCAATATCAAAGACCTAAGGGAAGTCATCGAAATCGCTCCTGTTAAGAATCGTCGCTAACGCCGAAGTGACTCGATCATATCTAAAAACCAGTCGTTTGTCTCGCTCTGCGGCTAAGCAAGGAACAGCGTTTGTTGATGGCCATTGTTATCTCTTCGTGTTCCGCTCCCGGATGATCTTCACGAGATACTTCGCTGTCTCGTCAGCGATCACATTGTAACCGGCGAGGTTGGGATGACGGTCGCTGAACCAGCCGGGAAGATGACCGAGGATGGCGTCGAGTTCGTTGCTCATCACCAACACGCTGCTGCCGCTCACGTAGGGCTTGACGAATGGGTGGTACTTCTCGGGTATTTTGGCCAGCGGATAGCGCCGGTAGTTCATCATATTGGGACCCTTCTTCAATTCGGCAACGAAGCGGGGATGCAGATCGAAGACTTTGAGGTTCTCCTTCCTGGCAACGTCGCGAACAAGTCCACTCGCCAGAGCCGTTTTCTCGTCGGCAGAATAGGCAATATTCGTCGTGGGAATGATCAGAGCCTGCGGGTGATCACGTCGCAGCAGCGCGATCAACTCGTGAAGATGCATTGGGAATTCATCTTCGAACTTCTTCAACCGCCCCCGATCGTTGATGCCGTAACGAACGAAGATGTAGTCGAGCCCCGGAAGCTTAGATACGGACTTCTCGTAACGTCCCGAATCAATCAAGCGACGGATATATTCGCCGCTGATTCCGGATTGAATCACATGGGTCGGCGGCACGTCACCTTCAGCAGCAAGAAGTTGCTCAATCACCTTTTCAAGATGAGGCCCCTTCGGCTTCATTATTCGCGGGATGCTTCCTTCGGTCGTGCTGTCGCCCAGGAGCAGGATCTGAATCTTGCCTTCATGCTCGGCGAGGGCAGGTAGCGTGCATGAAAATGACACGATGAGAGTAGCGAGAAGTGTGATTGATATGTTGTTCATTGGTATTACTCTGCACACGATGTATAGGTCATTCTTATCGGTTTCGAATTAAATCCACGTAGTCCACAGTAACGGTCGAGTTGACTTTGGCGATTGCTTTCCCGGCCAGAAATGCAATGAGATTGATTAGCGGCCGCTCGATGAGTCTTCATTACCGAAAGCTGGCATCGCGAGAAACACCGAGAGCACGACGATGACGGCTGTCTCGATGTGATGACTGAGTGTCATGGTCGTTCCACCGGAGTTGAAGAATCATTCGTAGCGACCGATCCCAGGCATGAACGAGTACACGCTCTGGTCCGGTGGCTCGATGATATAGCCGTCGAGCCTTTTCGGATACGAGATGGACGCCGATCGTCGAAAGCGATCTCGGAATACATTTCGGGCGGGAAGACAGCCGCTCCAAACCTTATTCTCTGATCGTTCGCTGCCTCCCCTTCAAGTCAGGATTGTCGAGTGACACGTACAAATCATTCCATGCAGCTGAAAGTGTCGATGAAACCCCGACGGCGTTTCGTGGCCGTGGCGATTCTTCTGTGCCTGCTTTCGTTATGCGCCGAAGTTGCGCACGCTCAGTTCATCGTCGCGCACCGGGGAGCATCGCGTGATGCACCGGAAAACACGCTGGCGGCCTTTCGGTTGGCGTGGAAAAAGCAGGCCGATGCAATCGAAGGGGATTTTTACCTCTCGAAGGATCGGCAGATCGTCTGCATTCATGACAAGACGACAAAACGGACTGCCCCCGAGCAGCGCGAATTGAAAGTTGCCGAATCGAACATGAGTGAGCTGCGAACGCTCGATGTCGGTAGCTGGAAGGACAAGCGTTACGCTTCTGAGCGAATTCCGACCCTCACAGAAGTGCTTGACACGGTTCCTGACGGGAAGCGGATATTCATCGAAATCAAGTGTGGTCCGGAGATCGTCCCGGTTCTCAAACAGCAACTTCAGGCATCGCTTCTGAGGCCCGACCAGATTGTCATTATCTGCTTCAACGAAGCGGTGGTGACGCAATCCCGACGACTAATGCCACAGTACAAGGTCAACTGGCTGACGAGCTACAAACGAAAGACACCTGTGAGTGCATGGATGCCGGGTCGGGACGACGTGCTGCGTACGCTGAAGCGTTCGGGAGCAACGGGTCTGGGAACAAACGGAAACCTCAAGGTCGTCGACCAGCCGTTCGTCGATGCCGTCCGGGATGCCGGTCTGGAGTTTCATGTCTGGACTGTGAACGACGCGAAGGCAGCCGGCATCTTCAAGTCACTCGGCGTTCACTCGATTACGACAGACCGGCCGGCGTTCATTCGGAACGCGATCAGGTAGTTAGGATCGTCCTTGAATCAAGTGTCACATTGTCGTCTTTCGCTCCGCGAAAGAACGCACTTTCGCGGAGCGAAAGGCGACACTTAATGATCGAACGATCCTTACCTCTGGCCATGACAAACGGATTTGGGTCACGGTTCGGCTCATCGTGCGGGTGACTCGCCGCTCATCATGTGAGACCATCGAGTGGCCCAGTACCGTCCACGAACTTCTCGGTCTCGATGCCCAGTGCCTGCAGCATCGTGATGAACACGTTGGACATTGGGGTTTGCTCGTTGAAGTGCAGGAACTGATTGTGCTTGAGGCCAAGCTGGCGTCCACCGGCGAGCAGCAGTGGGTAGTTTCGATTCTGATGGGTCCGACTGTTGCTACTGCCGTACAGAACGAGTGTGCGATCGAGCAGGCTGCCGTCGCCTTCCGGGGTCTCCTTCAGCCGGGTCAGGAAACGAGCCAGATTCTCGGTAAGGAACTGGTCGAATTTGCCAATCGCTTCGGGCCCGCCCTTCTTGCCGGCGCCATGTGCCAGGCCGTGCCAGTCCGGTTTCAAGCCGAGAACACCAGGAAACTTCCGGGCACGGGACGGACCATAGCTTCCGATCTGATACGTCGTTATTCGAGTCAGGTCCGTCTGAAACGCGAGGAACTGCAGGTCATAGATCGCCTTGAGGTACTCCTTTGGAGCATCGACGGTCGCGTCGAGCCCAATGGAATCCGGGTCTACGTCTGGCAGCGGCACGTCCAGCCAGCTTCGCGAACGTTCGACGCGCTGTTCGACTTCACGCACCGACGTTTCAAATTCCGACAACTTGCGCTGGTCAGCGATCCCCAGATTACGACGCAGTGATCGCGACTGATCCATCACCAGGTCCAGGATACTTCCCGAGTTTCGCAGTTTGCGGCGGTCCTGCTGACTCGCTCCGTCCTGGCCGAAGAGCCGTTCAAAGATCTGCTTCGGATCCGAGAGCGCCGGTATGGGCTGGCCCTTCGGTGTGTAAGACAGTGTCGTTGTTCGGGTACGCGGCCCCACACCGCCGTCTGTTGAAAGCGTTAAAGAAGACAGTCGGGTCTGATCGCCAATGTGCTGCGCCACGTACTGATCGAGCGAGATTGTGTTGCGATAGGTCACTGGCGCGAGATTGTTCGCAGTCAGGAACGTGTCGCCTGTGTCGTGACCATTCATCGCCCGGCAACGTGGATGCGACAACCCCTGAAAGATGGACACGTCATCCATCAGCGGTTGAAGTGGCTTCAGCACGTTGGTGAGCTGGTAGTCCTTACCCTTGCCGGTCGGGAACCACCCCCACTGACGGTCTTCTGCGTCGCCCTTTGGCATTGCGATTCCAAATGGAAACATGACGGCGCACATGCGACGCGGCAGTTCCTGCTTTGTCGGGTTCGGTGCTCCCATGGCCTCAAGCCACGGCAATGCCATGCTCACACCGGTTGCTTTGAGGACGGTTCTGCGGTGGAGAAGGCCGGATTTTGGCATGAGAACTCGCTCTTTCAACTTTTGCTGCGACCTGACCGGTCCACGGGAGGGAATGAGGTGGGACGGATAGCCACATCCGTTGCAGGAGGGACGACGGAACCTATTGCTTTGTCTGGAAGGTATCACTCAGTACGAATTCGGTGATCAGCGATTGTAGCCGAAACTGATTCTGCCTGAACGTCGCTGTCAGCGATTCGACGTCTGCCCGGTCGCCGAGGTCAAGGGAGCGTCCGAGTCCATAGGCCATCAATCTTCTCACAACTGCGCGGGCAAACCACTCGCTGCGTTGTTCCACAAGGTATCGGCGTAATTCCCGGATGCCGTTGATCTCAGTTCCGTTCGGAAGAACGCTGGCTGCATCGACGGCGGTCTCGGGTCGCTTTTTGTGGGCCGGGATGCTGGTCCGCCAGCGACCGACTGCGTCGAACGACTCCAGCGGAACTCCCCAGGCGTCGATGCCCTGATGACAGTTCGCACAGGATTCCTTTTCGCGGTGAACGGCCAGTTGTTCTTTCAACGTAAGTTTCGCCAGGTCCGGCTTTGATGTGTCAAGATCCGGAACATCCGGCGGCGGCGAAGCGGGTGGCGAATCAAGCAGCCGATCCAGAATCCATACAGCTCGCTTGATCGGATGCGAATCCTCACCATTCGAGTTCGCAAGGAGAAACGCCCCCTGACCAAGCAGTCCCCCGCGATGATGCTCTGGTTGTAGTTCAATCCGCTCGAACTGCGACGAACGCGGCCCTTGCAACCCGTAGTGACGGGCCAGCGGGCGGTTCAACATGATCCAGTCGGAATCGAGCAGTTCCAAGGCACTGCGATCGTTTTGCAGAATCTCTGCAAAGCACGCGTGTGTCTCCGCCCGCATGTGATCCTTCAGTTCGTTGTCGAAATTCGGGAAGTACTCCGGGTTCACTGCGACGCGATCGAGCGCATCCAGATCCAGCCATTGATCGACGAAGCGTCGGACAAACTCGCCCGATCGGTCGTCCGCCAGCATCCGCACGACTTCCTGCCGGAGAGCATCGGCTTTGTGCAAGTCACCTTTGCCGGCCTGGTTGAGCAGTCTCTGATCCGGCCGGGAACTCCAAAGGAAGTAAGACAGTCGTGATGCGAGTTCGAAGTCCGTGACACGCCATTCACCAGAGCCACCCGCATTCGGTTTCGGATTTCGGTTTTCGACGATGTAGAGGAAGTGGGGCGAAACGAGCACAGCAGCAAACGTCTCACGGATCGCCGCCTCGAACGAGCCACTGTCCGGCCGGATTGCGTCGAAGAGTTTTGCCGTCTTCTCGACCTCGTCGCTGTTCACCGGACGGCGAAAAGCCGCAGTCATGAACGGTTGCAGCAGTTCGCGCACATAACGCGGTTCGTCGTCAGTCCGCTCTGACTCAATCAGCAATCGCGTGTGACTCGGCGGTGGCCATGCGGCAAAAACGGGAGCCTGGAACTCGACGGCTGTCACCTCGATGTCCAGTCGACTGCCAAACGGCACAGGCTTGTTGTCGACCGCGACTTCCTTTGTCGATTTGTTCTTCGCCTTTTTCGGTTGAGCGACAGGCTGCGCGTACTTCCGATCCGTGTGACGCAGTTCGTTTCCGTCAGCGTCGAGGAAGTCGAGCATGACGATCATGCCCTTGAACCCTGAATTTCCGAACGCAGTGGGCCCCGGCTGAGGGAAGTCTTCCATCCGGCCGCGGAACGTAAATATGTCTGACTCTTCAGACACGTCCACCTCACCGATTTCACCGCGCGGGACGTGGATGATGCCAGGCACGTGCCCCATGGAAACCCGTAGCCTGGGCAAACCGTCGCCTTCCGGAACAGCGGCCCGGGCAGTAACGGTCAGTTCGAATTCCCCGTGCCTGGGAAACTCTTTCAGGTCGAGAATGAACTCCGGTCGAACCGGCTCGTGTCCCGCGACTTTCTTCGTCGGAAGCTTGCCGACAGAGGATTGTTCCTGCTTGAACTCATGCAGTTTCGGGCGATCTCCAATGACGATGGCTTCGCCCAGCGCCCTTCGTGCGACACTGAGATACGTCTCAATCTGAGTCGGCGACATTTCGAGTGTCGCGCCATTGTTCAGGAACCCTTCAGGAGAAGCCGGATCAGGCGGCAGCTCACGTGCGAAGCCCAGGTTGACTCCGAGCAGATCGCGCATCGTGTTCGCATATTCGTAGCGCGTCAGACGGCGCGTAGCGACTCGACCGTCGCTGAATCGCTTAGCTTCTGCTGCCTTCCGAAGAGCCTGACGCATCCATTCCGTCAACAGACGACGATGTTCAACAGTGGGCTGTTTAGCCTTGGCCGGCGGCATCTCACCCAGATTGAGCTGGTCCAGCGCATCGTGCCAGACTTCCGCGTCGTCTCCGTTCACGACATCCGGGTCGAGCCGATCGAAGCGGATTCCGCCTTTGTCTTTCTGAGGACCGTGGCATTCGAAACACAGCGCCTGTAGAACGGGCCGTACCTGCTTTTCGAATTGGATGACTGTCGCGTCTTCTGACTGCGCAATCAGACCGCCGGGCAGTACAGCCAGCGACAAAGCAAGGAGTTGTCGAGCAATCATTGGTTTCAACCAGAATTCTTTTTGACCATGAAATCACACACGCGCCTGAATTGTTGTGTGGATGTTTCGACATAGACTACACCCATTCGACTTCCACATCAGTTCCCTGAAGTCCGGTTCACAGAACAATTCGCATTCACGGTAGTATGACATGACGCGAATCCTGGCCACCCTACTGACCTTTCTTACTCTCACTCATCGCGATTCGGCAACGCTCCAGTGTGCAGAACGCCCGAACCTGATCGTCGTGATGGTCGACGATATGGGCTATGCGGGGCTGAGCTGTTTCGGCAACCCATACTTTAAAACTCCTGAACTCGACCGGCTCGCGACAGAGGGAATGCGATTTACGGATTTCCATTCGTCGGGCACGGTGTGTTCACCGACACGGGCAGGCTTGCTGACAGGTCGCTACCAGCAACGGGCGGGTATCGAGGCCGTGATTCATCCGGTGACCGACCATCCGGAACATCGCAAGGGAATCAAACGCAGCGAGACGACATTCGCGGAATCGTTGAAGGCGGCCGGGTACGTCACGGGACTGATCGGAAAATGGCACCTGGGATATCCCCAGAACACGGATGCGTACCATCCGCAGAATCACGGCTTCGATGACTTCATTGGTTACCACAGCGGCAACATCGATTTCGTGAGCCACGTTGGCGACCACTACCGACACGACTGGTGGCACGGTCGCAAGGAAACGCACGAAGACGGTTACAGCACGTATCTTATCAACCGTTACTCGATCGACTTCGTCCGACGACACGCAAAGTCGAAGCGTCCGTTCTGCCTCTACATCGCTCATGAAGCAATCCATAACCCGGTTCAGGTACCGGGCGACGGAGTTCGGCGCACGCTGAAACGCTGGGATCGCTGGAAGTGGCGTGAGGTCTCGACCGACGAACGGATTGAGAAGTACCGAGGCATGACACTGCCGATTGATGAGGGTATCGGCGAACTGCGAAAGACACTGCTCGACCTTGGCATCGCTGAGAACACTTTTGTGCTGTTCTTCTCGGACAACGGACCGTCAGGCGACTTTCCAAGCGGCAGCCCGGACCTGAGGGGCGGGAAAGGCTCGGTCTACGAGGGCGGCCACAAAGTGCCCGCCATTGCCTGGTGGCCGGGCCGGATCGCAGCGATGTCGGAGTCCAACTATCCGCTGATCAGTCTCGATGTCATGCCGACACTGCTCGCGCTGGCCGGGGCAGAGAAACCCGAACGTCCGCTTGACGGTGTCGACTTCTCGTCGGTTTTTCTTGACAGGGCATCTCTCGAATCCCGCCCGCTGTACTGGGCGTCGCTGTCGAATGGCGGAGCCCGCTCTGAAGCCATGCGGGATGGCAAATGGAAACTCGTCGTTCATCATCCCCGAGCAAAACCGGGAACATTTGAAAACGAGAAAGTCGAACTGTTTCATCTCGGAAACGACCCGAAAGAACAAACCGACGTCTCAGCAGACAATCCTCAGGTGACGGCCCGAATGCTGACTCACCTCAAAGTCTGGTATGTCGACACTCGGCAGGATGCAACACGGCAACCAGGCGGATGGCTGAATCAGGGAGCCAGTCCATGACAGGGCATCATTTGCGTTCCGCCTCTCCTTACCGCTCCGGGGACCACATCGCACCGCTTAAGTGAAATACATCACATGAAACTGTTGACGGTCTTTTTCCTGCTGGTTGCCTCATATCGCCCGGTCTGGTCTGCCGAATCGTCAGGTACGATCCACGAGCTCAAAGCGATTCCATTTGCCGAAGTTGACGGACATCGGTTACTGCTGGATCTGTATCGTCCGACTTCTAAGGGAAGCGTCCCGGTCATCGTGTGGGTTCACGGCGGCGCATGGCGGCGTGGATCGAGGGACGGCGTGCCGATCAAGGCAATCGTCAGTCGCGGTTTCGCCATAGCCAGCGTCGACTACCGGCTGAGCCCGGTGGCAAAGTTTCCAGCTCAGATTCATGACATCAAAGCCGCCATTCGATTCCTGCGGGCGAATGCCGCCACGTACGAGCTTGACCCGGACCGCATAACAATCGCAGGAGCATCCGCCGGGGGACACTTGGCGGCCCTCGCAGGTGTTGCGGGTCCGCTACTGGAGGGCAATGTCGGAGAACACGACTCCGAATCTTCGCGTGTCAGCGTCATCATCTCGTTTTATGGAGCGTCCAATCTGCAGACGATCCTCACTCAGTCGACGCCTCATGGATTGAACGTACGAGTCCCCGCGCTGCAACTGCTTCTCGGGGGACAGCCGGCTGAGGTCCCGGACATTGCCCGCCTGGCCAGTCCGGTTGCGCATCTAGATCGCAGTGATCCGCCCTTGCTGCTCGTTCATGGTGACCAGGATCCACAAATGCCAATCAATCAGGCCCATGAACTTCACGGTGGCTACAAACGAATCCAACGACCTGTCGAATTCGACGTCATTCACGGAGCCGCTCATGGTGGCGAGGCGTTCTACACTGACGACGTGCTGAAGCGCGTTGCCGCTTTTCTAACGATGCACACAGGTGGCAGATAGATCACGACCGCATTTCAATCACTTTCGGACACGGCCTTCGCGGACGCAAAGGAATGAACTGGGAGGGGTAGCATTCGCGTCCCTGGAATCTTCCACTGGCCAGGAACGATTGGCGAGAAGGTCGTTTCCTCGGAACCGGCCGGACTAGTTTCTCGATCTATTGTCAAAGAGAAAACCTAGTTGGGGGAGGTTCGCGCTGGCGAACGACATATAGGGTTGAAGCAGATGGCGATGTTCCGAACCGGCTTCTATTGAATGGACGGAGCAATGCCGTCTTGGAGCTTTCGGGTGGCAAGAACCCGATCTACATTGAGAGAATGGAACAGGAACAATGGAGGAGCGTAGGTCAGCGTAGCAGATCCGCAGTCGGACAGTATAACTCAGGAGTCTTGTTTGGGCGCAGTCCGACAGGAGACCGGATAGCCTGGATACCTCTCACCACAGAGCAATTCTGGAATGTCCCACGCGACTGGCGTAGTCGAGCATTCTTTCCCAGCCTTCTACTGACAGCTGATGAAAGTGAACACTCATTTCTAGCGACGGAGAAGAAATCCATTGAAGTTGAGTTTCGCACGACAAGTGATGAATCCTATCTCATTGGTGAATCACCTTCACCACGTTACTGCTGGGGTATCCTCGTCTGTGGTCCTAAAGAGAATGTTAACGAGTGGTTGCCTGTGGGAAGTACGTTGCGTCGACGAGGAGGCGTGGCCGTTCCCGAAGAGATCACTCTGCTAGAGGGGGAGACCCAATTGTCACGGACAATTGACTTGGATAATCTCAGCGACTTTCGACATTCAGGAGGGTACCGCGTTCAGCTGATATACTCCTCTCTCGGTTTTTCGAAGAGCAATCAATCCCTGTATTGGCGTGGGACACTCCTAAGTGGTGTCTTTGACATAATCATTCACTGACGGATATCACCAGGCATTCCATTCAGTGCCATTAGACGCGTATCTCACGCATCGGACTCAGTCACAGAATTTTCGGTCAGCGGCTGCGAAGAAGACGATGAACTGAGAATGACCGTAGAATTCTCTGCAAGTCAGCCTCCAGGTGGAGCGATCGGTTCGCAAGCTCCTGCAATTGCCGGGTGAGACGTTCCCGAATTCCGGAATCTAATTTCGTTTTCATTGAAAAAAACAAGTTCGGACATCTTAAGAACTGTCAGTCGGTGAGCTATGCGACCACCGCTTTGGGAGCAGGGCGATTGCATGGTAAGTCATGGCCCAATCAGGACTTTGAGCATGTAGTCGTCGTTCCAGCCCGCGGTGAGGCGTTTGTTTTTGACTCCGACTTTCGCTGTCCGTTCGTTCTTCAACAGGCTCAAGGCGTGTCTGCGGAGCAGACTGAAGTTGGTGTCGGCATGTCCTTTTCGGAGGCGGGACTGATCTTCTCCGAAGGTCACATCCAGTTGCCAGTGCAAACTGTTTTCAATTGACCAGTGACCGCGGACGGCTGCTGCGAACTGCTTCGCTGTCAGTTTTCTACTTAGAATGTAATAGCGACCGTCAATCGTTTCCTTCCCGTCACGCAGTGTGCGGTTGACGGTCATGCCGATCGCTCGCAGCTTCGGCCAGCGGGAAGCATCGGGCAAATCGTCTGGCACAGCGCACACAAAGTATTCGCGATCGGTCTCGCGACCGTGTGCCTTCTCGCTCGTCCGATGAAATCCGCGGCCTTTGAAGACGTTGTCATCACTCAAATGTACGGCGAAGTGAGAGGTCAGTCCGTTGAACAGTGTCGGCTGGTTCCCTTTGGTGGCCAGGACGTAATTCGCCTGCTGGTCGACGATCGTCTGAGCAATCTGGACCTGACAGCCCGCCTCCTGGTTCTCAAGGGGGCGTCGATGGTGACCAGCGAGCCCTTGATTTCCAGCATCTGCAGCAGTTTCGGGATCGCCGTGATCTCGTTGCTCTTCTCATCGACCACGACCTGGCCCAGAGAAATGTGATTTGCAGTGGCCCACGCGCTGACCATGTGGATGGTTGATTTGGAACTCGCCCGATCGTAACGGCGCCTGAGTGTCTTGCCGTCGATCGCCACGATCTGGCCATCACTGATTTCATGCAGAGCCGAGATCCAGCTCAGCAGACACTTTTCGAACTCGGCAGGCCGAATCGCTGCCAGGACCTGATTGAACCGGTCGTGCGATGGGATGCCGTTCGTCAGATCAAGAAACTTCGCCAGCCACTTTCGCTTCACGCGTCCGAACTCGGCGATGGCCACAAAGTCATCCGCCCCGCAGATCACAGCGCACACCGCGATGGTAATAATATTCAACAACGGGTGAGTGACCTTCCCCCTACGAGGGTCCGTCAGCTCCGCAAAGTGATCACACAGCTCCACACATCCCTGTGATTCCGACATGTCCATATCCCGATCCTGAGGCAACTTGATCTGGCCCGTTACTCCATGCAACAGGTCGCTGCCTCAGTTTCGCAGATTACCCAGCGTGGCGCAATCGCCCTGGCTTTGGGAGCCTGTTGCATTACTGCTCGTGAGTCCTGAACGAAACCGATTACGTCCTTGAGTTGCTGTTGAATCTGCAGGTTCTGCTGCTCCAGCATCTTGATCCGATTCTCGTAGCGATCAGTCTCTGATTGTGGCAGTGCATCGACGTCATACACGTGTTTCGCGAGTGCTTCGGCGACATTATCATCGTCAAGATGCTGGCCGCTCCGGATATACAGGGTCGCATGTGGTACGGCACATACGAAGGGGGTGTTGCGTACCGAACGTCGGACAACAAGTGGGATTACCTGACCACCGACGACGGTCTGGCCTGCGACAGTTGCTGGGGAATCTGGTGTGATGACGACGGGACCATGTGGTTCACCAGCCAGGCCGGCGCTCAGAGTTTGGATTTGAAGGCGTTTCGGCGTAAATGAGTGACTCCGTTGGCGACAACCCCGTGGGATCAAGAGGTCCACCGACTCGACCTGGTGCGGACTCCGAATCAAGCACCCAGGGATCGACCGCCAGCCAAATCCTGTTCTGCCGAGGGCTGCATCCGACGAAGACACGTCGGCCGCACCTATAAGCTGGCCTTGATCCGAAGCCACGTCCCGGGACAATAGGAGTCTGCGCTTGAGTCACGACGACGGATCCGTCGATGTTCTACAAGCGAGTCTCACCTTGATCCGGAGAACTTCCAATGCTGACCATTAATGGCTCTCAATCCAGCCCATTCTGTGACGGTGTTTCGCGGCGAGGCTTTCTGAAGCTCGGTGCCCTTGGAATCGGCGGCCTGACTCTCGCCGACGTGCTGCGAGCGGAATCTCAGGCCGGAATCGGGTCATCCCAGAAGGCGATTATCAACATTCATCTGCACGGCGGCCCCTCGCATACGGACATGTTTGATCTGAAACCAGAGGCTCCCGTCGAATACCGCGGCGAATTCATGCCGATCGCCACGAGCGCTCCGGGACTCGACATCTGCGAGCACATGCCAATGCTCGCGTCAATGGGTGACAAGTTCTCTGTCATCCGATCGCTGGTTGGCTCCAACTCCGGCCACGACAACGTGCAGACGCAGTCCGGCTACAACCGAAAGAGTCTCGAATCGCTCGGTGGCCGACCGGCGACGGGCAGCGTGATCAGCAAACTTCAGGGTTCGATTAACGGAGCCCCGCCGTTTGTTTCCTACAGCGGTGGTTCGGCCGGGTACCTCGGCCCGACTTTTCAGCCATTCACGCCGAACGGAAGCGGAGCGGCTCTGAGTAACCTGCGCATGGAACGGTCGCTGACGGCAAATCGTCTGACCGATCGGTCCTCACTACTTAGCTCGCTTGATCGCATTCGACGGGATGTGGATGCCAGTGGCGAAATGCTCGCTCTTGACGACTTTACAAAGACAGCCATCGAGGTCGTTACTTCGGGTCGCGTGGCCGATGCACTCGACCTTAAGAAAGAGGACCCGCGAACCGTCGCGAGATATGGCAAAGGTGGTTCGGCACTGTTGACCGCTCGCCGGCTGATCCAGGCGGGCGTTCGCGTTGTCACGATGAAAAGCTTCGGCGGTTGGGACACGCACGGCAACAACTTCAAGACATTGCGTGACCGCAACCTGCCACCGCTTGACCAGGCGATGAGTGCTCTGATTGACGACCTGTCCGCTCGGGGAATGTACGACGACGTGACGATCGTTCTGTGGGGTGAGTTCGGGCGAACTCCACGCGTCAATGCAAATGCCGGCCGAGACCACTGGCCGCGTTTGTCGATGGCCTTCATGGGCGGCGGTGGAATCCGTGGCGGACAGGCAGTTGGCCAGTCGAGCCGTAAAGGCGAAATCGCCGAGAACCGCCCGATCGACTACCAGGAAGTTCACGCGACGCTGTATCACAACATGGGAATCGATCTGCACACCACGCAGTTCATCGATCCCGCGGGCCGACCGCAGTACATCCTCGACCACCTGGACCCGATCAAAGAACTCGTCTGATCAGTCCAGACTCACAAATTCGAACAAGGCACGGTGTTACCACCGTGCCTTGTTTCGTTTCCGGACAGCACCCGCCAGGTCGATGTGTTCCGAATCAAGCACTCCTGAGAAACGCTCAACTCAACGGGAATAGTGACGATGCACAGAACGCGCAGCACGTCCTCGCACACCAGCGGCATGGTTGTCGCGATTGCCATCACCTGGTTCGTCGTGGCACTAAATACCGCACCGACGCATGGCGAAGAGTTCGTCGCGCCATCAACGATTTCCAAACAGGCCCGGGAGGCACTCGCGAAGTTCAGTCGCGCTGCGGCTACGACGCCGCTACCGCCGCCGGACGACATTGAAGCCTGGAAGAAGGTTCAGGCGGGAGTCGAAAAGAAACGTGCGGAAGCGAACGCGGCAGTCGTCGAACAATATCAGCCGCTCATTCAGGAGCGCACGTTGGGATGTGTTCCTGTTCTCGACATCAAGCCGAGACAATGGAAGAAGAGCAGCAATGTGCTCGTCTACACACACGGAGGTGCATACACGCTGTACAGCGCGAAATCACGACTGATGAGCGCGGTTCCCATGGCCAATGACACGGGGCTGCGTGTGATATCGGTGGATTACACCCTGGCTCCACATGCCCAGTGGAACGAGATCACCAGTCAGGTTGTTTCTGTCATTCAGGCGTTGGTCAAAGAGGGTCATGCTTTGAGCAATATCGCCATCTATGGTGAATCCGCAGGAGGTGGACTCGCTGCGGGAGCGGTCCTGAAGATGCGGGACAAAGATCTGGGCATGCCCGCCGCGGTTGTGTTGTGGTCACCGGGCGTGATCCCAAAACGTGGGTGTTGGGGAATCGGGAAAATATCGAGACTCCCTTCCGGTTGATGGTTGAAGTCGGACCGGGAAAGGAGTCTCGATGGAAATTCGCATGGAAGCGGATGGACCGGT
>Ga0209089_10001704_pt1 | contig 19975 bp, 19 predicted proteins | sample ArcticOcean_MG_C_FD_187431 | JGI IMG/M metagenome (GOLD analysis project Ga0209089, IMG submission 187431) | Marine microbial communities from western Arctic Ocean - ArcticOcean_MG_CB2_150 (SPAdes) (version 2) | ecosystem: Environmental > Aquatic > Marine > Oceanic | place: Arctic Ocean: Canada... | reverse complement strand
TTGTCCAAGTTGATTCCATCGCACCCCTATACATACTATTCTGGACGAACGGTTAGTTAATTTTGCGAGTTACAGGGATATTTATGAAATACGGGACAATCATTGCAGCGGTTTATCTGCTCGCCACGCCTGTGTTTGGTCATCACAGTGATGCTGCACTGAATATGGAATCGGTGGTAACTTTCGAAGGCGCAGTCACCGAGTACAGCTTGCGGAATCCACATGCATATTTCACAGTCGATGCCATTAATGAAAGTAGCGAGCAGGTTGAGTGGACAGTGCAAATGGCCGCCCCGACCAAACTCCTATCCAACGCGATATAAAACAGATGACCACTTAAGTTAAGGTAATCATCTGTTTCAATTGCCGACAATTCAGCTTGCTAGAACTGCCAAAGCGCGCGAGCGTAGATCCTTTGTCCTCGTCCATCAAACACCTGCGCATCGTAGTCAAGGCTGCCAGTCTCGCGGATCGGTATATCGGCATCAAACACATCGAGAACACCAAGCGTAAATATGGTAGATCCCAGTCTTGCATTATCCCAATCCTGGACATAACGATACTGTAAATCCCAACGGTCATAGCTTGCGATTTCACTATTCATTAAGGACTGAACTAATGGATTTTGTTCGCTATACCTTAAATCATAAGTAAGGTCAGTATAGGAACCTATATAGCGACCGATCAGAGTTACCCCATGGCGCCCCTGGTTCCAACTAAGCGTAATATGGCCTTTTCTATCTGGCAAAGAGCGAACAAGATTGCCATCGCCTGTGGTTCCTGCAGCATCTGAAACACCAATATCAAGAAGACCGTTATCTAAGCCAGGTATGTTAGATAACTTGTATTGATTCACAAAGGTATAGTCAAGACTCGCATTAAATTGACCAAACTCGTTATCCCATCGATAACCTAATTTGGCATCAATGCCATCTGCAGTTATTTCTCCTGCGTTAATAGCGCCAAGCTTGAGCTGAATTAGACTACGTTCCATGCTTGGGAACCATTCTTCAACACCAGGGACTTGGTAAAGCCGAGGATCAACAACACAATTTAAACGCTCTGAAGAGTCTAATCCGTATTGTGATGTTAGTGCGGTTGGATCACAGGATTGATAAAGATCTACGTCTCCTGATGATGAATCTAGACTTTCATTGAGGACATAATTGTTTGAACTAGCCGCAGCCGCCGAGAAAGCATCGACTTGTCTTTGCAATGCGGAGTTAGCGTTTTCAGGTAACACACGATCCGTTACTTCGAAGCGCCAGAAATCCGCTTGAACACTTAATCCCTCGAGATCGCCGCTTGGCGTCCAGATAAATCCAGCACTAAAGGTGTCCGCATACTCATTACCAACATTGGGGGCTGGGCCTCCAAGAGTATAAGTGCTCTCAAGCGTACCGTTCTCTGCCGTAGGCGGTAATATCCCGGCTCGCACAGCCTGATTATCAAGAGGGTCTAGGAATGTAACAGATGATGCATCAAGGCCCATGCCGATGATGCCAAGATTTGGTGCCCTAAAAGACTGGGACCAAGATCCTCGAACCAAAAAACTCTCGGTTGGACGCCAACTAACAGCAACCTTCGGAGATATTTCACTACCAATTGTGCCGCCATAGTCCTCATAGCGAAGAGCTATTTGGCTTTCTATATTTTCCAAGAACGGGAGTGAAAGCTCTCCATACACGGCTGTGATACTGCGATCTAGATCGAAGGTATATGAGTTAGAAGCACCGCCCATATTATTGCTGACATAGCCGAATTGGTTTGGCACTCCATCAGCACCATAGCCGGTGATCGCGTTATAGGTATCAAAGCCGTTCACATTTAAAGTGATCGGGTGATTTAAACGGCTAGCTCTGGCCTTTGCTGTTCTTCCACGATACTGACCACCAAGGGCGAATGCTGCCATTCCTCCACGCATTTGAACTAATTCGCCAGTAACAGTAGCATCAAAGACCTCTAGAGAATTACGCTTGTCTTTCATAATATTGTGCTGTGTTAACCAATCAATAAGTTCTGGTGAATTGGCGAGCGCCGGATTAGTTTGAGCTGTCAACATCGGATTAAAGAACTGGCACCCGTCCTTACCTTGATTGGAACTCGTAAGCCCCAGAGAGATAGGTTCGTGTTCCTGTACAAAATATCCCTCAAAAACGTAGCGGAAATAACCTCCGTAACTAGACCAACCATTCCCTCCGTCGTTAGCAGCATGCCTAAAGTCAAAATCCGAAACACCATTAGGCGTACAATTCGGTCCTGCCAGACCGACACCAGCCAGGTGTGAACGATATCGATCGAAGTCGACCCGTTGAGTTTCAACACTGGAATAGCCTGCAGAATAGCTTACGTCGTATTCCAGAGTACGATCAGCAATTTCGAAATCGCCCCTCAAGCCAAATTGTATGTTTCCTGTGTCGCTTAAGGTGCTATCTTCGGCTCCACCTGGGCGAGTTACACCCATAGCCATGCCTGCTCTGTAAACTGTGTTTGGACCACCGTTCGCGAGATCAGCCGGATTGTTAGTTATGTTAGTTGGAATTTCATTACCAAATAATGGAGCGAAATGCCCTAGCTCAAACACTTCGCCACGGGCCCTTGAATACGCCCCGGGCGAAGGAAAGAATGTAGTACCAAATGACTGCCGATAGCCGCTTCCACCTCTAATCGTTGTTTGGTCGGACCAGGAAGCGAAGGAGTAAAATTCTGTACCATTTGCAAAAGTATGATCAAAGGAGCCCGCCACACTGTCGCGTTCTTGTTCGTAAGCAATTAGGGCCCACTCGGAAGTATCAACCGAACAATCGTCGCTATTACGACCTGGTCTTGCGCGCTGTCTCGGATCCATTCCCCTCACAAAGAAGGGATTACCGCTCGCATCAGTCAGACCACTAGCGCAAAGAGGGTCAGTATACTGGGTAGAGCTTGAGCCTCCTGCGGCTTGTCTAATTGCTTTAAGTTCATTGTTTTTCCATGCAGGATTTATCTGACCGCCGAAGTAACTTGACCCGAATAAACTCCCAACATTATTGACCCTTCCCGCAATAAAACTAGTTCCGTCATCCCAAAAATTAGCGTCCCTAACACTGACCGGATCACGTTCAAAACGCTCCCCTGACAGAACAAAATGAGTATTTCCGCTATCACTAGCCCAACCCCAAATACCACTAACAGTTGCATCGAAGGCGTCTCCGGCTCCTACCATACTTTGAAGATCACCGAATAGTTCAAGGCCCTCAAAATCTGTACGCATGATTATATTGACAACTCCTGCAACAGCGTCAGCGCCATAGAGAGCGGAGCCACCATCAGTGAGAATCTCAATACGATCAGTCATTACCAGAGGAATAGAGTTTATATCTACGTATTCACCGCCAGCTCTAGTGGTAGCTCCGGACGGCACCATACGCTTACCGTTTATCAATGTCAGGGTGGAATTTTCTCCCAGGTTACGTAAGTTAACCTGAGCCGTACCCGCCGTGCCATAAACCTCCCCCGAACCGTTATCAGTAAATGATCCCGAATTAATTTCTAGATTTTTAATTACATCCCAGATAACCGCTGCACCTTGAGCTTCGATGCTTTCTCGATCAACTACCTGGACCGGTGAGGGGGCATCGATGGGGGAGCCTCGAATGAATGAGCCTGTAACTACAACCTCTTCAATATCGGATTCGTCATCTTGTTGACCATAAGAGGCACTGCTGACCAAGCCAGATATAACTGCACAAACTAGTAGTTTTTTTTGAAAAGGAACTGCTTTTTTCGGCATCCATAGTTTCTTAACCATTGCTATCTCCCAGTACTAGTAAGTAATTAAATTTTTTTATGTTTTTATGTTAGAATGCTCAGTACATAAATTACATAAATACATAAGTACATTAAGTACATTAAGTACATAAGTAAATCAAATCATTCTAAAAGAAACATTCAAGAAACTTATCATCAGAAGAATGTGGTCGCAATGTGATCTAGTATCTTTCAAGCCTGATGTCACAGATTGTAACGCCAATGCTTTTGCAAAATTCTATGATCCTTTAGTTAGTAGTGCCCATCAAAATAGCTAAATCAATTTGACCAAGCCGCGATTTAAGAGCTAAAATCTCTACTTGTTGTGTTGTGCGCATGTTGATTACTTGGGCATCTACTAGCACACGAACCAAACCCTCTAAGGAGAAATTCGTGAATAAATTCAATTTCGTTAAACGTTTATTGCTTCTAACTCTGCTTTCTACCTTTCTACTGACTGGCGCTGCCGGGGCTGCAGATAGAGTGGGCGACTTCTCGCTCCTGGATCAAAAAGGTTTATTCCATAACATGAGCTGGTATGACGATCATGTGGCTATTGCTTTTCTGGTCCAAACTAATGGTAGCGCAGCTACGGAAAAGGCTTTGCCTGCTTTCGAAGCTTTAAAGGTGAAGTATGACTCCAGCGGCATCGAATTTATGATGATTAATCCGATGGGAAAACTAAATCGCGATTCTGTGCAAAAAGAGTTAGCCAGACTTGGATCCCAGATCCCAGTATTGATGGATGATGCACGTGTAATTTCTGAATCTTTGGGGATCGATAAAACCGGAGAAGTACTTATTTATAACCCCAGCTCCTTTATTATTGAATACCGCGGGCCAGTTGAAAATTCAGAGATAGCCTTGCAGGAACTGATAGCTGGAAAGGCGGTCAGTACGACAGTTGTGGCAGTGATGGGTGACCCTGTTAATTATCCGATGTTGCAGCAGCACCAACAATCCCCTATCTCGTATGCAGACGAAATTGCCCCCATCATTACTGAAAACTGCGCAGAATGTCATCGCGATGGTGGCATAGCTCCTTTCGCCATGGATAGCCATACCATGATTCAGGGATGGTCACCCATGATTAGGGAGGTACTCATGACCAAGCGCATGCCGCCCGGTCAAATCGACAGCCATGTAGGTGAGTTCATCAATAGCAGATTACTTAGCGAAGCAGAAGTTCAAAAAGTAATTCATTGGATAGAGGCCGGAGCCTCTAATAACGACGATAATGATCCGCTAACTAAGCTGGTATGGCCCGAGAGTAAATGGGCATTCGGTGAACCAGACCAGATTATTCCAGTGCCAGAGCAACATGTACCTGCAACTGGGGTACTCGATTATCGCTATATAGATGTCCCCATCGATCTTGGTGGCAGGGACCGTTGGCTACGAGCTAGCCAGTACCTTCCGGGAGATAGAACTGTACTCCATCACACTGTCAACAATCTGTTTGGACCCGGACAAACAGAGCGTATCGGACGGGATCGCAGCGACGGCCCAGATCAAGCAAAGATCTCAGGTTATACGCCAGGCAAGGTTGCAAGGATGGATCCGGCCAATACTGGCGGATTACTTAAAGATGGCTCTATCCTAAAATTGAATATTCATTACACTACCACCGGGAAAGAGACTGTAGATAGAGGTGAAATAGGTCTTTGGTTTTACCCGGAAGGGGAAGTGCCGATGGAAAGAATGTCTAGCCGTTGTGCCTGCATTTTTACTGCTGAGTGGACCAATATCCCTCCCTATGATCCAAATTTTGAGCAAGCTCAGACCATAACCATTGCTAAAGACGCTCATGTATTCAGCATGTCGCCTCATATGCACTTCCGAGGCAAAAGCATGCGTTTCGTCGCTGATTACCCCGACGGCACTTCTGAGAAATTGATCAACATTGCCAATTACAATTATAACTGGCAACTGTCATATTCCTATAAAGAGCCGAAATTTGTCCCAGCTGGCACAAAAATAACAGCGATTGGAACGTTCGATAATTCGGTACAGAATCCTGCCAATCCTGATCCGGCTCGCTCTGTACCCTGGGGACAGCAAAGCTGGGATGAGATGTTTTTTGGATCAGTGAGGTGGAAGAATTTAGATCAGGGCAGCGACTAAATAATAACCTCAGATTTTAGTATTCAGAAAATATCACGCTCTTTGAGGAGAGATCCCATGAGAAAAATTCTGCTGATAATTGGCACAGCTCTGTGCTTTTTTTGCTCTGCGCTACTGTTCGCTGCCGACGGCTGGGTGATGCCTAGGACATCCGACGGCAAGCCAGATCTACAGGGAATCTGGACCAATGCTACTCAGACCCCTCTGCAACGCCCCTCTGAGTTTGGCAATATTGGATTTCTGACCCTAGAGCAGAAAGAAGCTCAGGAAACCGAATGGCGCCAGCGGATAATCGATAGGGCGCATCCCAGCGCTCCCAACCGGCCTGCACCTCCAGCTTCAAATAATAATAATCCTGGTGGCTATAACAATTTCTGGGTAGACCGGGGCACCGATGTGATCGAGATTAATGGTGAATACCGCACTTCCATTATCGTCGATCCAGAAAATGGCAGGATTCCTTATCAGGAAGACTGGCGCGGCAAGAGCATGTTGGCACAACTGCGGGCTCTACCTGGTGTAAATCCATTCGACGGCCCGGAACTCAGGCCTCTTGGTGAACGCTGCCTTCTGGCCTTCGGATCGGGCTCCGGTCCTCCCATGATGCCAGTGATGTACAACAACAACTATCAAATCGTACAAACTGAAAACTATGTGATGATCCTGGTGGAAATGGTGCACGATGCTCGCATCATTCGCATCGATGATGAGCATCACGCTGACTATGCCAAGTGGATGGGCGACTCTGTCGGTCATTGGGAAGGCGATACGCTGGTTGTAGAAACCGTCGGCTTGCACCCCATGCAATCACGCTGGGGATTTACTGGCAATGTGAAAGTCTCAGAGCGTTTTGAATTGTTTGATGAAAACAAGATTCGCTATGGTTTTACCGTTGAAGACTCAGAAGTTTTTACCCGAGCTTGGGGTGGAGAAGTCGCGATGAATCGCAGGCCTGAGGGCAGTGACCGTATGTATGAATACGCCTGCCATGAGGGTAACTATTCATTCCCCGGTATACTTGGAGGCGCACGCCGGCTAGAGGCGGAGGAAGCAAAGTAGGCAAATCTAGAGACAAACCACGTTTTTGGACTCTCCAATAAAACATGGTTTGTCCTCGATTTCTTAGCCTTAGCTTCTGCTGTTGGGTCTATACCGTCTGCAATCTGTTGCTTGCGTTCACGAGCTTTTGAGGGCATCTATCGTCCCACCTCGCCCCTTGAGGAGCATTACGCGCGTGCGTGGTATAGCATATAAATAATTATTGGTTCAATGATTTATTTTTACTGCAAGTTACTACCCCTGGGCATTGATTCAACCATCCTACGCATATTCGCTTTGATGTCTCTCGATGGATCTAATATCGCTTTGCACTGTTCAAGATCGGTGACTAACCAAAGCGCTACTATTGATCTGGTATGACTAGCCAGGTTTCGTTTGCCATCCCAATTCGGAAGAACATTCTCAGTGAACCAATCACGCCAATTATCATGACCATCTTCCAGCGCCATGTATTCGATGACTCCCCAAAATTCATTCTCCAGGGCGATTGTCGTTTTACCTGTATCAAGAATTAATGATTTCTGCTGTCCGTTATCTTTCAGCATTAGTATTCCTCATTACCTATAGTCTGACCTTCAACTAGCTTTGGATTGTCATTACCAATGCTCTTTATTGTTATTTTAACTGGCGTCCTTATGTCACTTTGCTTATCAAATTTTGAAAGTGGCAATGAGCGATCCAAAATAAGTTTCTGAGCCGCAATTTGATTCTTATGTTCAGGGTCTAAAGCAGCTTCATAGACAGCTTGTAGCACCTTTGGATTATCAGGATGCTCAAGTAATTGTCTTTGTAAATGTAATTGGGCAGCCCGCATTCCCTTTGGCCTTCCACGTTTTGCTATTGATTTAGCCATGATATGTCATATCCAATAATTCAAATAAATCTACGCATAAACACAACCGCCTATACCCCAGAAGCACCTATACCGACTCTTTCTTTTCTGTTTTCAAGTATTCACCGAAAGCTCTAATTTGCTCCTCTTGCTTTCCGCGTTCCAGGAATTCTCTAGCATTATTAATAATCTGCTTAGCCCCACCAGATTCGCTTGCTAACTTACGTCTTAATTTTGAACCACCAAAAGGTTCTGGTTTGAATTTAGTCATGACTTTCTCCAAAATTGAGGGTGTGTCTAAAAGCTAAAATTATTAAAAGTGTTTTCATTTTTAATCTTTTTAACGTTTTTAAGTTTTAGAGGGTGGGTTAACTAAAACATATTTGTAAACCTTGCCCTCTTTAATGCTTGTCCAGCGGTAATGCTCACTGTATTTATCACCTTCATGAAGTCGCATTATGCTTTGAATCTTATTCTTACCAACTGTTGAGCGATTATTTACTTCATCAACGATCTGGCCTTTGCTCCACTCACCAGCTGACTCGCGAATAACCTCTTGAATTATATTAATGATCGCCCAATTTTCTTTGAGACTAAGCGCTGCTTTAGCATTCAACTTGACGTCTATTATTGCGTCTGTGGGAATCTCCTTAACTGAAGTAAGAAGATCGCTGTAGGGCCTGCCTTTAGTCCTAGTAAATTGAAAGCAAAGTTCTGAGGCAACATCGCCGCGTGCTTTTTTGTTTTTAGCTTCAATAGTATGAATATCACTATCTTCGCTAATTTTATTCAGAGTAAAAACACAATCAGCATCATCAACTATATCGCTTGTCCCACCGTATACAGGCTCGCCGTCTTTCTTATGCTTATTCGTGTGAGCTAGAACAATTAGCGTGCCACCAGCCTGAACGAACTCCCTGCCTAACTTGCCAAAATTACTGGCTGACTTCTTGTCCATGAGGTCGCAGAATTTCTTGAGGGTATCAAATACAAACACTATGCCCTTTGCTCGCTTCGCATCTATTAACTGGCGCAGCATTGGCAGTAACAGCTTGGTTTGAAAATCCTGTTCATTGGGTATCAGCATTTCAAAGCCGCTAGCTTCGGCTAACGCTGTTTTCTCTACCGCACCCTTGCCATGATCATCGGCATTAACGTAATAGGTATTTTCAGCTTGTAATTCGCCAGAGTTAATCTGTTCAATCAAACCCTTAAGAATTATTAATGTTTTTCCTGTGTTAGGCGCAGCATAGAAAGCGGTCAACTGGCCTAGGATTGCCATGTCTCTTAATACGAATTTATCTTCCAACATACGCTTACTCATTTCCTCGCTATGACCAGATGATGACCAACTACGCAGAATGCTTATCGGGTTTGGTTGATCCGAACCTTGCTCAATTTTTTGGACAGTGGTGCTTGTGTTGTGTGTAGCAGGTTTTGGTCGCCAGCCGTTTTGCTTTGCGTGATGAATTAGCGTGCCGACTGTGTAGTGACCGTCTCTATAACTATTCCAAGCTGCTTTGAAAGAAGCGTAATTGAAACGTGGGGAGGATTCGCTCCAGGAACAGGCGATACTCTCGGCATTAGGAAGATCACTGCTTTGAATAGCGAATAGAATTTCAATCCACAAATGATAGTCGCTATCAGAGCCAATGAAGCTTAGTAATTCGGTGAGGAGAGCGTCGTCAATAGAGTTGTCATACTGAGAAGTTAATAATCTTGCACTCTCCGTCGTTTGCTTTTTAGCTTTTCCCGCTTCAATAAGCCCGAGCCAGTAATCTAGTAATGGCTTTGGTATTTCGGTGACGTCATCTAAATCGCGTATCCCGTCCCAAATATAATGTGTTCCGCTTGGGTGTTTGCTGGGAGGGATTACATCGCATACTGTTTTGCCTTTAGTCGTAGCGCAGCGAAATTCACATATTACTTTGAGGGCGATTCTTATTACTTGGGTCGATAGCGGCTCGCAGCCTTCGGGTAATTTAAAGAAAAGCTTTAAGCTATTAGGGCGTCCCGATTTGCATCTTGTTGCATCAATTGTTTCAGGGTCTATTCCAATTTCACTCAATATTGTTTTTGAACCCGCTAAGTCATCTATATCCAAGCAGCATAAAGGTACTGGCTCGCAATATGCGGGAAGTAAACCAACGTTGCCGCCGTTTAATTCAGCCCTGTTGTAAATTGCGTTTTCTTTTAAGTTCCAACCTTTAGTAGTAGGGACTTTCTGACCCTCTGCTACTGGGGTGTAAGCCAGCCTTATCATTATTGCTTAACCTCGGAATACTCAACAAAATACCCGGTGTCATGCATTCGATCTGCAAAAGCACTGGCCTCTAGGTATCGATCTGCGTCGTGTTCATAGACGCTGCGCCAGAACTTTTCACGGACAATATTTTCCAGATCGTCAGGGCAACTTGCTGTAAGAATGAAAAGGTCGGGACTACGATTATTCACAAGGCTTCCTCCATGGCACGTAGCTCATGGTTTTTAAAATAAACCCTGCCGCCGACCTTGACCGTTTGGGGAAGGATGCCTTTGTTAATGTGGTTGTATACTGTCGCAGGACAACGCCGGCTGTAGGTACAGTATTCCTGTACCGTTGTTAGTCCTTCACCCGACTTTATATCTTGTGCGATGCGATGACGCTCAGTTTTGGGCAGGGCAGGAAGGTTGCCGTAGAGAGTTTCGAGCTGGTCTTGCAGCTTGGCAATTTCTTGAATCAGTGCTTCAGGCGACATTAAATAAACCTCACTAAAGTTGGTTCGTTTTAAATTGTCGCTACACTAACGGATCTAGGGGTTTTTTCGGGGCAGGTTTACGTGGGGTTACGGAATTAACTCTCTTTGTTACGAAATAAAAGACTGTTGTTACGTTTCGGTTACTTTCCAGATAAATTGCTTCAGTGCATTTTCAGTCATAGACGTTTCTTCATCATACTCATCCCAATAGTAAATCGACTTAGCGGCATCGACGTCATCTGGACTTTTACCAAACCTGACAAACATCTTAGGTTTTTTCTCTTTAATGATCTGCTTCATTTCACTGAGAGATGGTCGCTTCTTGCCTGCGTTGCTGTATTCGCTAAGCTGGTTATGTATCCACTTATGAAAAGTGTCTGTAAATTCACTGCGAGGCTTAACCTTAAATAATTTTTCTGGCTTTACGACTTCAGCCTTTGCTTCCACGCGGCTTAGAGTTTCGCGTATTGAGGCTTCGCCCAAAACATTTTGCACGCCGGGTCTGCCTATGAAATCTCCCGGGATGAGCCCGTAATCAAATGCTACTTTGAGCCAAGGAATAGAAATGCGTTCTGCAATATGACGCCCACTAAAAAACCCGCGAGTCACTATGTCTAAAATAACCTTTGGTGTGTAACGATTCCGCCATGGCGCATCATCATCTAAATGCGTAGCCTGTCGGGAGGAAACACCAAGACCTCTAGGGATATTTTCTACGAGTATATCCTCAATCTTTTTCTGAGCAGACTGAGCATCGCGATATTCGGTAGTGCCGTATTTTACTTCTTGATCATCGACCACGCTCCGCAGAATCATGGGATCAATCAAAGTAGAAAACCCAATAATGAGCCAAGCTGTTTGCTCAATCGACCAGTCATACTGTTGAAATGCGTGCTTAAGTGATTTGCTTAACTTAAGATCAGTTTTGAAATCATCACTCATCAGCTTGCCTTCTTCCGAGTCGGAACGACTTTGCCTTTGCCTCTCACCTTGCTGAAAGCGTACTTCTCATATCCGTTTACTATTTCTCGCCTATCCTCAACCATTGCCTCATCACGATCGTAGGCAGCATGAGTGCTTGATTCTTCAAGGTGTTGCATCATTAATTCGCGAGTGTCTTTATCCCACCGCTCTTTTTTAGCCCAAGTGTTCATTGTGGTGCGGAAACCATGCATGCACCCCACGAAACCAAGAGACGGTGGAAGAGTAGATAAAGCCTTATCGTGAAATGCGTTGCCTTGGAGTGTGCTAAAAATGCGTCCTGTTTTGTGCCTGGCGCTTGGTTGAGCCTTAAGGATTCTTATAGCTGTAGGATGAAGCGGTACTTCCCAATTTCGTGTTGTCTTTTTACCAACCTTATGTGGCGGTATATCCCAAACCTTTTTATCTAAATCAATATCTTCCCACTCAGCATAGCGTGTTGCTTTTGAGCGAGTGCAACAGAGCATGCCAAAGATCAAACAATCAATATCAGGTCTACCGCCTTTAGGCTGCCTATCTTGACGTGCTATTAATTTCTCAACGAACCTTGGTAAATCTTCCCAGTGTACAAACGGTCGATGCTCAACAGTGTGTACGGTGCTTGGTGACGAAAAGTCTACGTCTAGATTGTTCTTATAAGTTGCGACATTGAAGTGAGAATGGCGCTTTCCAAGGTTTGTTATGCCTTTTTGGATTATATTGAAGACATACCTTCTTAATCTCTCGCCAGTCGGATTCGACTCTTTCCAGAGATGCTTTCCTTGAACCGTCTTCTGGTTCAGCATCTTCTTAATATGGGCGTAGGTAATATCTAGGATCGCTACGCTACCAAATAACGGGTAAGCATAATCACGCATATATTGGCGGCATCTGGTGGGTCCAGTGGCAGTTTTCCACTCAGTTCCAGTTTGCTGTTCGATCCACTCTTCTGCGACTTCCTGAAACGTAATCGCTTGTGCCTTTTCCGCTAGTACGGCTAATTTTTCCTGCTTGCGCTCAAGGATTGGATCTTTTTGCTGAGCGATTAATCCTTCGTAATGCTGAGCTAGTGTTCGAGCCTGTTTTAACGTCAGTGCTTCACTATTCTCATCAGCGAGATAGGTATAACTGCCAATGCCCATCTTGGATCTTTTCCCGCCAAACGAATAACGGTATATCCAAGATCGACTGCCTGACTTCGTACATTGAAGGTAAAGCCTTGAGACGCCTCCTACAGGGCGAAGTGTCGGAGTTGGGTTACCTCTGCTGTCTACATTTTTTGGATCCCACTTAAGCTCTGAGACGGCTCTCGCGGTTAATTCTTTGGCTTTTTTGGGCATATACGTACCAACAGACGTACCAACAAAACATAGATTATATTGTAATCATTTAGAGGGATTTAGACAACAGAGAGACGAATAAGCCCATATAATAGTATTTACAGAGGTGTTGATTGAATCAAATTAGAAAGATTTAGAAGTGCTTAGATAAATAGTTGGTGCCCGGGGCCGGAATCGAACCGGCACGGTGTTTCCACCGAGGGATTTTAAGTCCCTTGCGTCTACCAATTTCGCCACCCGGGCATAGTGTTTATGGGGGCTGTAGAGGAGTGATTGGAATTATAAGTAATCAAAAGTCATTTTAAGGGATCAAAGGGGGGCACAAAAAGGGGCACAATTTTTGATCTCTACAACTTATACTTCCACTCGCTATCTCGGCGCGCATCTTACCAAATAAAATCCCTACCGGCCAAGCAATCCCTGGCGCTGTAATCCCTCTTGCAGTCTTCCACCATAAGCACCACCCCTAACTGCATTTCTGCCAGGAGCGGGGCTCAATAATGATTGGATTGGATTGCGCGGAATCTGCCGCATTCTCTCTACGCCTATTCCTGCTCTCGCTTGGTTTTCTGGAGTTATGATACTACCCAATAGATAACCGAGTATGCCTGGTCCGAAATCGCCTGCTCCAACGCCTGCCGCCGCGCCAATTGTTTGCGGCAAACTAACCAGGTTACGTTGGTCTATTTGCCCTGCTGCTCTCTCTAGAGGAACTTGCATATCCAAAAGATTACCGAGCTGACGATTCGCGCCTGACTATTTTTTCCTTCAGCTATTTCTTCGAATGCAGTGCATGGGTACTCTAAATCTATAGTTAATCTCATTACTCAATAGATAATGTGAATGTCCTAGTAGCCAAGGTGTAGATGGCCGGGTAGTGGTGCTAGGTTCTATTGGTAAAGTTATGACCATTGATTCCACACTGGGGCTAAGTAGAATCGTGCACTCGTGAGAAAGAATAGAGATTTTTGCTAGTTTTTTGGTATTAGATGTTAAACTTGAAGTGCTATAAGCAGGACAATATGCAGCTTTCAGGGAATTAATTCAGTTCTGATTTAATGTTTTAAACGTAAAAATAAGAACAAAAATGATAGTAATTAAAAGAGGAAAGTTTTCATGAGCAGATTAAACTATTTAGTAGAAAAAGGCCGCGAAAATCTCCGAGATTATGCCTGGCTTTTGTTCAGAGTATTCGTTTCAGCGATGTTTATTACTCACGGCTCCGCCAAACTATTAGGTGAAAATCCACAACCCTTCACGGGAGGCGGCATGACAACAGTCAACATCGGAGAACTAATTTCAATTCCTATGCCTTTCGATATAAACGCGTTGTTTCTCGCTGGCAGTGTGGAGCTAGTGGGAGGTACCTTGATACTAATTGGATTATGGACTCACCTAGCAGCCCTTATAGCTGCTTTAGATATGGTTATGGCCTACTTAATTGTTCATCTCGCCTGGTTTCCGACGCTAAATAACGGCGAGTTAGCTGCCATGTATTTTTTCTCATTTTTGATAATATTTTGTATGGAACCAGGAAAAATTAGTTTGGATGCTTGGCTCAAAGCACGGCAAAAGGGAAATACGTCATAAGAAAATATTGAAGGTCTATTTAGGGAAAAAGTGGCGTCCCCTAGGGGTTTCGAACCCCTGTTGCCGGGATGAAAACCTGGAACGGCCAAATTTTCAGTATCTGAGGGGGTACTGAGGGGGTAGCTAAGTTACTGTAATACATGGTGTATTTGTTTGACTATACGCTGGGGTACTGTGGGAATACTGTGGCGTACTGAGCAAATGGGCGAAGAATGGGCGAAGACTAACGGCTAGTTCCAATCGTAAATTGTTGCCGGCACTGAGACCCGGCAACCCTAAATAAATATAGATTAGCCTCGTTTATCAAAGGGACCGAATAGAATTATTTCTCAACAGAAGATTTTTTTGGCCACGCTTTTTCGTAAAGGTCGTTAACCTTTTCTCCAGTATCCACCCGAATCCAATTCTTAGTGTCTTTGTCTCTAATCCCTTCTGACTTAAGCTCATTAGAGATACTTGTGAAAGATCTATATTTGCCTTTGTAAAGCAAATTCCGATAGTCCGCTACTTTTGCTACGATATTTAATGCCGGCAACTTGAGTTCCTGGCCAGTTTTTAGTCCTATGTAATGATAATCAATCGGAGGTCGGCGAGATAACTGACGATACCGTAAATTAGCCGCATGCTTATCCGCCTTATCTGCTAAATCATCATGTCCGTGATCTCTATAATTTTTTGCCAAAGTCTCACATCGCTTAAAAGTTTTGCAGCTTTCAATCCGTTCTTCATGTTTCTCAATATCATTCATATTTCAAAGTCGCGCAAAAACAGCCTTTCTTTATCATTCCAGTCAGTCATTTATTCATCTTGGGTGACAATGAGCTTTGGTATATTCGGTATAGTCTATTTTTACGCCTTTGCCAAGCTGAAACCTCGGGCCAGATAGTTATCTGAGAGGAGCCATTAGGCTCCTTTTTTTATGCCTGGGAAAAAAATGGGCACAGAAGGTGCAACTCGCCCACTGTGTTTAACTGTGATTATCTACTCACTATTTCCATTGCTCCTTCATCATCTACTACAGGAACTACTGCAGACTCGCATAATTCGTTCCATCCATATGCGAATTCCATTACAAGAGTGGGGTCATCAGCTTCTACTAAAACTATACCGTTTCCAGTCGTGAGGTCGTGATATCTAGCAAGCTTTGTAGAACCAGGTAGGAACTGGGCATCAAGTTCAGCCAGCGTCATAGAAGCAAAAACTTCATATGCTTCTGGTTCGCATTTGAAATCAATCATGTATACAGCTGCTTGTGTGGCGTTACAAAACAACAACGTAATCGCAAGAACAATATATTTTTTCATCTTGAAGCTCCAATAGGTTTAATAAAAATTGATTATTACTGAGGTAGGGAAGAACTCTGTATATAAGATAGCTCCGAGTTTAGGAAAGGGGAAGTCCTGATGATTAAAAACTATACCCTCTTCAAGTGTTTTTAAACGCATACAGTCCCTAGAGGAGCTCTAAACCCTTCACCTGCCCTTCTCTGTCTCACTCACCCAGGTTCGTTATTGGTTTGAAAAAGCTAGAAAGGAAATGGGTAAGCCCGATCTTAGAATGCACGATCTTAGGCATACTTTTGCAAGCTGGTTGCTTGAAAATCCTGAGATGGCTTTAACGACAGTAAGAGATTTACTGGGACACAGCAGTCTAACGGTGACTAGTAAGTACGGTCATATGAAATCGGATACCTTCGAGGCAGTATCTAGGACGCTTTCGGGGCACAATAAGGGGCACAGTATCGCTGTAAGGCACTAAACACGGGGCTTTCCTAGGGATTTTAAGTCCCTTGCGTCTACCAATTTCGCCACCCGGGCAAATTTTAGGTGGGCTTCTAAGCAATGGAGGCTGAGGTCGGAATCGAACCGGCGTACACGGAGTTGCAGTCCGCTGCATGACCACTCTGCCACTCAGCCCTTACTTATTTCTAACTATTTAACCCATACTAACGGATACACAGAAGTTGGTTAGCTGTGTTTTATGTGTGTATTCGTTGATTTACTGCCTGAAAAATGGAGCGGGAAACCAGATTCGAACTGGCGACCCCGACCTTGGCAAGGTCGTGCTCTACCAACTGAGCTATTCCCGCATGTGAGATTTCTATTATGTTCAGTTTTTAGCCCAGTTAGCAATTAGAAGGTATTTAACTGCTGCAACTAAAAAGAGGCGCCTATTCTAATCGCTGCGCTCTCAGAGTCAAGCTGGACGGGCATTGAGCTGGCCATTGATGACTTCTTAGTTCGCTTTTGGGAACAACCCCCTCCAAGCATTTCGAAAGTAGATAATCATCGACCAAACACTTAATACTGCAGCTAGATTAATTAACCAATAACCGCAAAGCCAAATCCACGCCGGAGATTGGGGCGAATTATACAACAGGGTAATAATTGCTAACATCTGCACTGTCGTTTTCAACTTGCCAATAAAAGCAACCTTAACTGTATCGCGCTGCTCTCTTGCTGCCATCCATTCCCGAAGGGCTGACACCAATAGTTCGCGAAAAATGATTATTGCCACAGCAATGAGAATAGCTGAATAAATAGTTAACAAAAGTAAAAGGATTGAGGCTACCAGAAGCTTATCGGCTACCGGATCTAGGAAGGCACCAAAATCTGAAGATTGTTTGAGCTTACGAGCAAGAAAACCATCTAGCCAATCGGTCAAACTGGCTAGGGAAAACAATAATGCCGACCAAAAATAGGCATATTCGATTCCCGAGAGGTATATCCAAATGATAATCGGGATCAGGAATATGCGGGAAATTGTCGTGGCGTTAGCCAAATTCATAAAGTTATTTGAAAATTATGGTTGTTAGGAAGTAAGTAGCTATATTAAAAAAGGAAATCAAAATATCAATAACTTATTTAAATTGTGTGATATTTCGTTAGTGATACTTAATCATTATGTAAGTATGCATAGATGTTTTCGGCCAATTTCTTACTAATCCCAGTTACTTTTGTAATTTCACTCTCACTTGCTTTCTTTATTTCTTGCTGACCACCAAAGTGGCGCAGCAATTCGCGGCGCCGCTTCGGCCCCAGCCCAGGAATTTGTTCCAGATCGCTCTGTTTCTTCGCTTTGCTTCGTCGCTGCCGATGGCCAGTAATCGCGAAACGATGAGCCTCATCACGCACTTGCTGGAGTAAGTGCAGTGCTGGTGATTCACTAACCAAAGCTATTTCCTGATACTTCTCACCAGCATCAAGGAACAAGGTTTCCTGTCCGGCGCGGCGGCTAATCCCTTTGGCGATACCAAGTAATTTTATTTCTGGCAGTTCGAACTTCTCCATAACCTTTCGCGCCTGAGTTAGCTGGCCCTTACCGCCATCGATAAGCATGACATCCGGTATTTTGGCTTCACCCTTGGATAACCGGGTAAAACGTCGATCCAACACCTGCTCCATAGCGGCGTAATCATCACCAGGCGTGATGCCTTTAATGTTAAAGCGGCGATAGTCACTCTTTACTGGACCGTTCGCGTCAAACACCACGCAGGAAGCAACAGTCTCGTCGCCACTTGTGTGACTAATATCGAAACACTCCAGCCGCATTGGAATAGATTTAAGTTTAAGTACGTCTTGCAACTCTTTAAAACGTTTATTGATATTCTTTTTATTGCTAACGTAACCTTGGAGTGATTCGAAAGCGTTGGTGATAGCGAGCTGCAGCCACTTCTGTCGATGACCGCGAACATTACTCGACAACTTAACCTTACGCCCAGCAACGTAACTTAGGGCCTCTTGCAACTCCGCAGCACCGTCCAATTTAGCCGGTATAATTAGTTCTGCGGGAATGTTGGTGGCCTTTTCATCGCCTAGATAAGCTTGTGAGATGAATGCCATCAACAAATCGTTGACATCGGTAGCCAAGCGATATTTAGGAAAATGACTCTTACTGCCAATTACTCGGCCTGCGCGGACGTAAATACCGTGAACGCAGGCGTAACCTTGCTTTAGCTGTGCAGCTAAGATGTCAGCATCGCCACCCTGGTTAGCGACATATTGCTCTTCTTGAATACGTCGCAGATCAATCATTTGATCACGGATAACTGCCGCTCTTTCGAATCGCTCTTCCTTGGCTGCCAATTCCATATTTTTACTAAGTTCTTTGCTTATTGCGTTACTTTTCCCCTGTAAAAACAAAGCAGAGTAGCGAACATCTCGAGCATATTCTTCTTTTGAGATTAAGTTCACACAGGGAGCTGTACACCGACCAATTTGATACTGCAAACAGGGCCTCGTGCGATTTTTAAAATAACTATCCTCACACTGCCTGACCCTGAATACCTTCTGCAGCACTTGCAGAGTCTCTCGGGTAGCATTAGCACTAGGGTAGGGTCCGAAAAACTTAGCTTTGATGTTCCTACTGCCGCGATAAAAACCTAATCGAGGAAACTCATCCTGCCCAGTGAGTAGTATATAAGGGTAGGACTTATCATCCCGTAGTTGAATATTATAGTTTGGCCGGTGGGCCTTTATTAAGCTCTGCTCTAGAATCAGCGCTTCTGTCTCACTACTGGTAACAGTAATCTCAATTTCCGAAATTTTCTCAACCATGGCTAGTGTTTTACTCGCCAAGCCAGAAGCTCTGAAATAGCTGCCCACTCGATTTTTGAGATTACGAGCCTTACCAACATAAATCACTGCGCCTGCACTATTAAGCATGCGATAGACGCCTGGGCGGCTACTTAGGTGACTGAGGAAATTCTTATGATCGAATTTCTCGAGTTTTTGCTCGGACATGAAGAACGGTCGCCGCTGTGACTTCAATAAAACTGGGAATTGGAGGTTAGCGGATGACGCTACTAGTCTCAACTAGGGAAACGCTTAAGGCCTCCTATTTGATCTAATTCTCTGCTGTCATCGGTCAATCCATGCTTTACCGCAAGAATGGCCAGCTCAACATCACTGCGAATACCGAGCTTTTCAAAATACAATATCTATTGCTGTAGACAGATTTCGGGCTAAGCTCGAGTAACTCCGATATTTGACTCACTTTCTTACCTTCTGCGAGCATCTGGGCGATATGCATCTCGCGCCGAGACAATTTGTCGCATAGCTTATCCCCAGTATCGTTAAAAGGATCAAGCGCAGACCTGTGGCCACTTCAGGGGTTACGTAGTAATCTCCTGCACTTACCATACGAATTGCTTTAAGCATTTCATCAACGCCAACGCTCTTAGTAATGAAATCCATTGCCCCTGCACGGAGCATTTACGAGGGAATCTCTAAGGCTTTACCTCAGCCCATAAAGAATTTCAGGTGCTTTCAGTTGAAGCGTGAACAATTACGATTAGCTAATTCAGCTAAGTTATTATTATTGCAACACTCTATTCACGCCCAGTGCTAGAGCTCCTGGACGACGCGGATCGGCGGAACCATAGAGCTGCCCTTCCCGTCTTACAATAGACTGAGTACTCCCCATCGTTTGTTGCAGCTGTACGTCATGCCCCATTAACCGTAACAACGAGCTTGTATCAGCATTGATTCCTCGCTCAATAGCAAGCTCAGAAGTGCGCCAGCCCTGATATATTCGCGGAGTAT
>Ga0209089_10001701_pt1 | contig 19987 bp, 25 predicted proteins | sample ArcticOcean_MG_C_FD_187431 | JGI IMG/M metagenome (GOLD analysis project Ga0209089, IMG submission 187431) | Marine microbial communities from western Arctic Ocean - ArcticOcean_MG_CB2_150 (SPAdes) (version 2) | ecosystem: Environmental > Aquatic > Marine > Oceanic | place: Arctic Ocean: Canada... | reverse complement strand
ATACGCTTTTATCTCTTATAAAGAGATTGGATATCCGCAAAAAAGATAGATTAAACTCGTTTATGCGATGTGCATATGTATTTGCAGACAAGATACCCCATGTAAAAATACATAAGATTTTTTTTGAAGGACTAATTAAAAATATAAATAGTTTTAAATTAAGCGCAGAAGATCAAAAGAAACCTGGTCTTGAAATTAAAAAAATTATTGAAAATGCGCATAGAGAAATTGCGCAAGATGCAATAAGAAGATTCTTAAACAAATCCGATTAAAGCCAACCCTAAAATTAATCTATAAATAATATATGGAGTGAATGATATTTTATTTATAGTAGATATAAATAAATGAATAGTAATATATGAAAATATGAAAGATAAAAACATTCCTAATAAATGCTCATTTAAGATTTCAATATTTCCTATTTTATATAGTTGCATTGATTGATATACCGTTGCCATAAAAATAGCAGGCATAGACAATAAAAAGGCAATCTTAATAGAATCTTCTCTACTAAAGTTTACTAACAACGCTGCTGTAATAACAATACCAGATCTAGAAACGCCCGGCATTATAGCTAATGTCTGCATTAAACCAATAAAAATAATGGTGAAAATGCTAATGTTTGTCAGCTTAGTTATTCCATCTTTCTTTTTAGCATCAGCTAAATATAAAATAACCGCAAATAATAATGTCATCAAAGCAATCGAACCAATAGAACGCATATTTACAGAGACTGTATCAATGAACAGCAAACCTATAATCGGCAATGGGATAGACCCAATCACTATTAGCTTAAGGTAATCCAGTCCCTCGTTGGTTAATGATAATATTTTTTTAATCTCATTTCTGTAATAGATTAAGATGGCAATCAAAGACCCTGTATGAAGCGCAATATCAAACCCTATTCCCTGGTCCTTTAGTCCTAATAGATATGAGGCAAGTATTAAATGAGATTGACTAGATATGGGTAGAAATTCGGTTATACCTTGAATTGCCGATAAAATTAATATGTGTATAAAATCCATCTTATAATTTATGTATATGATTAAATTCTTTTGTGGATAGTAATTGAGTATTTATATTTTTTTTCAATATTAAAACTTTAAATAATTCCCCCATTGCGTTTGGTAGCAATATATTTTTTAGTCGATTTAACTCAATATGTTTTTCTATATCATCAAATTTTTTATTTTCAAATATATTTAATATACCAAGATTAATTAAAAAATTATATTGTGTAAGATATCCACAAACATTCATATCAATATCCTCTGATATTTTTGATAGATGAGAAAAATTTACAAAAGTTGATATATCTTGTTCTCCTATTTTATATAATGGATCAAAATTAGCCTTATGGTTATAAATACAAACCAGAGTCCCTTCGGTTCTATCTTCTAAAAAATATTCTTTATTATTGTAACCATAATCAGTAATAATGCATACACCTCTTTCTAGAGCTTTATTTATTTTGTTAACCCATGTTGAATAGTGTAAATTTAATTCACTGATATAATTCTCAGAAAATTTTATATCTATATTATTTGTAGCTAAAACAAACTCATTTTTGAATTCTTCAGTGGACTCTTTCCAAATTTCACTTAGCTTATGATCTATTGAAGAAACATATGACATCTTTAAACCTTCAGAGCTATATTTAAACCTTTCAGATGGGAGGGCATCAAAGAATTCATTAGCTATTATTAGACCCTCAAAGGATTTCTCAGATAAATCTTTTTGCCACTTAACTAGATGAGCTAAATTAGGTATTAGTTTTTTAATATTATTTTGCTGTAATGTTTTTAATTGTTTTGAGGTTTCTATAATTATATATGTGACAGGTAGGCTCCCTTCTTCTCCTAACCTTTTTAGTAGTGAAATCGCAAGACTCGCATCGCCGCCCCCTAATTCTAATATTGAAGCATTTTTTATTTCACTATTTAAATTAATAAATTCATTTGATATAGATTCTCCAAAAAAAGATGATGCAATTGGTGCGGTTATAAAATCTCCCTTGGCTCCAAATATTGAATTTTTCTTATTATAATAACCATATTGGTCATGATATAGTGCAATATTCATGAAATCTGAAAATAATAAATCTCCCCTTTGAGAGATTATTTTATTTAAATGATTATCCATAGGATTATTCATAATAAAATATTCTGTTTTTTTATAGTGTACATTTTTTTAATTAACCTTAATATAATACTATGACAAAGATTAAAACAGTATTAATAACTGGGGGAGTAAAAAGAATTGGTTTAGCTATAGCTAAGTACTTACATCAATATGGATTTAATATAATAATTACCTATAATAAGTCTAAAAACGATGCTGGAGAAGTCTTATCTACATTAAATAATAATAGACCTAATTCTTGCGCTATTATTCAGGCAAATTTTTCAACAATAAAGTCATATAATTCTTTATATAATAAAGCTCTAAAAGTATTTGGAAGAATTGATATATTAATTAATAATGCGTCAAAATTTTATCCAACTAAAATTGATACGGTTAATGATAAAAATTGGACTGATATAATAAATACTAATCTTAAAACACCGCTGTTCTTGTCTAAATTATTTTTTCCTGAACTTAAAAAAAGGAAAGGTTCTATTATAAATATAATTGACATACATGTGAATCCACCTTTAAAAAACCATATTATTTATAATCTTAGCAAGGCAGGTTTGTTAGCTCTTACTCAATCCTTAGCAAAAGATCTTGCTCCATCAGTAAGAGTTAACGGAGTTTCTCCAGGCGCTATTATGTGGCCAAAAAGTATAAATAAGAAAAGGAAAAAAGAGATTATTTCAAAAATTGCATTGCAGAGAATTGGAGAGCCTAATGATATTGCAAAAACTATTCTTTTCTTGATAACTAATGGAGATTATATTACAGGACAAAACATTAATATTGATGGTGGAAGAAAACTAAATATGTAATAAAAGTTATTTATTATAGATTAATATCTACTTTGGCAATAATATGTTTCTTGATATCATGTTTTTCTTCAATTTTATTATTAGATATTAAAAGTACCGGATGAATAAATTCAGCATCAATATCAATTAAAGGTTGAAGCACAAAATCATATTCAATAATTTCTTTACGTGGTATTTTTATTTTATCATCTGATAAAATAAGATTATCATAATATAAAATATCTATATCTAATGTTCGTGAGCTATATTTTGTCTCATTTAAATTTCTTCCATGTTCAAGTTCAATTTTATTTAATTTTTCTTTTAATTTGTAGATATCTTCTGTTGTATTAAAAGAGCAAACAAGATTATAAAAATTAGGTCCATCAAACCCCATCGCTTTTGTTTCATAAACTGGCGACAATTTAACATTCTCATAATCATTCTTTATTTTTGATATACAAGATTTAATATTTTTTATTTTATTTAGATTACTACCTATTCCTATAAAAACTTTATGATTCATCTTTTGTTCTTTCGATAATTACGCCAACTTCTTTTGAACCAGTTACGGCTCCTGGTTTACTAAATCTACCCTTTACATGCGTTACATTAAATTTAGCAAATATCAGCTTAATGGTCTGTTCAGCTAGGGCCTCTATCAGCAAAAACTCACTTTTTTTAATAAATGATTTAACGGTCTTTGCCACTTCCTTGTAATCTATAGCATCCTCTATATTGTCAGAATCTGATGCTGCGCTTATATGTGTTCCAAGCTCTAGATCTATACAAACAGCTTGTTTTATTTTTCTTTCCCAATCATAAACACCAATAACGGTCTCAATGCATAACTCATTTATAAAAACTTTATCCATAATAAATCCTGCTATATTTTTATATATATATTGTATATCAATATGTTTCTGATATCATTATTGAGTTTGGAGATAGAAAGTGTCAAAAATTTGTCAAATTACAAAAAAAGCGGTTATGTCAGGTAACAATGTATCGCATGCCAAGAATAGAACTCGTAGAGTTTTTGAGCCAAATCTTCATAATCATAGACTATGGTCTGAAACTCAAAATAAATGGATAACTCTTAAACTGTCTACAAAGGGTCTCAGGATTATAGATAAATTTGGCTTAGATAAAGCTTTAGAGAAATACAATATTACATAATATTATGAGAGAGAAAATTAAATTAGTTTCGTCTGCTGGTACCGGTCATTTTTATACTACTACAAAGAATAAAAAAACCATGCCTGATAAATTTGAAATTAAAAAGTTTGACCCAACTATTAAGAAATATGTAATGTATAAAGAAGCTAAAATCAAATAAATAATTAAACTACTGTATACCCTTTCAGACTTTCAGAAAAATCATCTAAACAATCAATCTCTGCTCTTTTCGCTTCTAAACACCACTCATTAACAGTTTCAATGAACCTTTCGTGTTTTAGATTTCTTGAATGAAGTATATCGTATAATTTATTTTTTAAATGATAGGCAGTGCCCAAGGAATTACATTTACCAAATATTACTTGTAATGTATTAGTATCCTGATTTGATATTCTGCTTGGTTGTTTGCTAAGGGTTGCCTTAGATTTCTTCAATAGGTCTTTAAGGTCACTATTAGCATTTGCACACTCAGTTATTAATATCGGTTTAAGTACATTTTTAGAATAATTAGTAATTACAGTAATTTTAGATTTCAATAAAGCATATGCTGCCTTGGAGTCAAGTATATCATTTGGATTGCTTACAATTGTTTTTGTAGCTAATCTCTTAACTTTAATTTGTCCAAATAAAGAAAATAACTTAATGTAAAACCAGCCAATATCAAATTCCCATGGTTTTAATGAAAACTTAGCTGCAGTAGGAAATGCATGATGGTTGTTATGTAACTCTTCACCGCCTATAAAAAATGCAATGGGGATCATGTTTGTTGAATCATCGTTTGTGTCATAATTTCTATACCCATAATAATGGCCAGCACCATTGATTCCTCCAGCAGCAAATATTGGAGTCCACGCCATTTGAATAGACCATATAATTATTCCTACAACACCAAATAATAAAATATTTGAAATAAAAAGTAGCAATATTCCATAGTTATTCCTACCGGTATATATTTGTTTTTCAACCCAGTCTTTAGGACAATTTTGTGAGTATTTATCGATTGTTTCTTTGTTATCTTTCTCATCATGATATAAGTCAGCGCCACGAAAAAGAACATTTTTTATGCCAAATACCGCAGGGCTGTGTGGGTCATCTATAGTTTCGACCTTTGCATGATGTTTGCGGTGAATAGCAACCCAATCTGCCGTTCTCATAGAGGTTGTAAGCCAAAGCCAGAACCTAAAAAAATGTGACAATATAGGTTTAATTTCTATAGCTGAGTGACAGACTCCCCTATGAAGATATAGTGTAATTGCTACAATAGTTATATGGGTAACAGCTAAGGTGTAGGTTACATATCCCAACCAAGTAAAATCTACTAGTCCATTTATCAATAATTCTGTCATTACTTTTTATATATTTAAGATTGATTTAATCATATGATACAAAATATGTCCAATTATTATAGAAAATATGCCTGAATTACCTGAAGTAGAAACTGTTTGTGAAGCTATAAAACAGAATATTAAATCAAGAGATATTCTTAAATTTAATATCTTTAATTCAAATTTAAGATGGAAAATTGATAAAAAAATAAACAATAATATCTCAAATAATCATATAGATAAAATTTATAGAAGAGGAAAGTACATAATATTTAGTTTTATCCATGGCTCATTATTAATTCATTTAGGTATGACTGGGGTAATCAAATTATTAAAGAAAAATATTAATAATAAAACCAGCAAGCATGATCATTTTGACATTGTATTTAAAAATGGAGATGTGCTCCGATATAATGATGTAAGGAAGTTTGGTTCAGTACACTGGGTGGAAGACTTAAAAAAACATTTCCTGACTAAAGATTTAGGTGTTGAACCATTATCAAAAGATTTTAATTTTGAATATCTATATAAAATTTCTAAACAAAAGAATGTTTCAATTAAGAACTTAATTATGAATCAGAAAATTTTGACTGGTGTGGGAAATATATATGCATCTGAATCTTTATATTTATCAAAAATACATCCAAATAAAAAATCATATAGACTCACAAAAGGAAATCATCGTGAGCTAGTTTTATCCATTAAAAAGGTTTTAAAAAAAGCTATAAAGAGTGGCGGGACAAGTTTAAAAGATTTTAAAAATATTGATGGAACCCCAGGTTATTTTAAACAAAAACTTCTCATTTATGGAAAAGAATATTGTAAGTGTGGAGAGAAAATAAAAAATATTAAAATTAATGGCAGAGCATCTTTCTTCTGCGCTTTATGCCAGAGATAATTTATTTAAATTTCTCTCGTAATCCTTTTTCAACATCAGTATGAACAAATTTATCTAATTTTCCATGATGTCTTGCTATATCTTTTATAATACTTGATGATAAAAAACCAAATTCCACAGCTGGACTCATAAATACGCTTTCAATTGAAGGTTCCATAGATCTATTAATACTTGCTAACTGTATTTCAAATTCAAAATCCGAAACAGCTCTTAAGCCACGCAATATAACTGTAGCTGAATGATCTTTGGCAAAATCCACTAGTAGTTTATCAAGACTTAAAACTTCAATTGATTCTTGGCCCGAGAAGACTTTCTCTGTAAACTTAATTCTTTCATTAAGTGTAAATAAAGTATTTTTTTGAGGATTCTTTGCAACAGCAATAATAATTTTATTAAAGATTTTACAGCCTCTTTTTACAAGGTCTGCATGTCCGTTCGTAATCGGATCAAAAGTTCCTGGATATACTGCTATAAGCGTCATTTAATTTCTCTTTCTTGCGATTGTATAACTAACGTCTCCTATACTCAAATCTTTTAATAAATTATGTGATTTAGCAACAATATTTATTAGGTTTTTATTATAATTTCTCTTGCTTTGTTCTAAAAATAAATATGTATTATTTAGAAAATAGTTATGATTATCTAGGAGGTTAACACACTCCTCGATTATATTAGAATCATAAGGTGCATCTAGAAATATAATATCATAATAATCATTAGTATTATTTTTCAAAAAATTTATTACATCACTATTTATTAATTTGTAATTTGTAATATTTAAATTAATAAACTCTTTATTAATTTGGTTGCAAGTTTGAGAATTATTTTCTACTAATGTAGAACTTTTAGCGCCTCTAGATATAGCTTCTGCAGAAAGAATCCCGCTGCCAGAGAAAAGATCAAGACATTTTGTATTATTATCAATACTTATAACATTAAAAATTGTTTCTCTAATAAAAGACTTAGTTGGTTTTAATAAAGCTGTTTCTTTAAAATTAATAATTCTTGATTTAAGTAACCCTCCAGTAATTTTTATTTTCCCATCAGGCAATTAATTAGTTCCTACTGTAGTAATTAAAGTATTATCAAAATTAATTTCTGATTTTATGGCTGATGATAATGATTCACTTGTGACATTCTTTATACCATTTTCATAATTTATAAAATAATTATCAAATATTCCTAGTTCATTAATTGCAGATAATGTGCGAAGTATTTTTTTATTAGTATCAAACCTTAATTCAAAACTTCTGAGTAATCCAGTTTTAGCTTCATTAATTTGTTCATCAGAAAATTTAGCTTCTTTGAGTTTCATCATTTGTTCTTTTAGAATAACAATTGCTTTCTTTGTATTTTTATTTTGTGTCTGCATACCTATCTTCATTAGTCCAATTTCATCATAAGGCATCAAATAACTATGTACAGAATATGCTAGTCCTTTTTTTTCTCTTATCTCACTCATTAGCATTGAGCCAAAACCACTTCCTCCAAAAATATAATTTGCGACCAATATGTTAAAATAATTTTTATTTAGCCTTGTTACTGATGGAAAAATAACTGATATATGTGTTTGTACACTATCAAAATATATGTAATTGATTTCAGAATCTGAAGAATAATTTAATACATTATTTTTCATCTCAATAATTGGGTTATCAGAAACTTTATTTAGAATTTTTGAAATCATAAAAGTAGCTTTATTTTTATTAATATCGCCGACTATACTTATCTTAATATTATTTTTATTAATAATTTTTTTAATATGTAAAGTTGCTTTTTCTAAATCTAACAATTCAATAGTTTTTTTATAACCTATCACTGGATGAGCATATCCAGTATCAATCAAGAATCTTTCTTCAGACCTCAAAGATACAAGGGAAGCTGGGTTTAAATCCCTTGATTTTATAGATGACAATACTAATTCTTTTTTATGAGAAAATGCTTCAGGAGTTATTGAATATTTCGTAAGCATATGATTGAGGAGATATGAAATATTGTTAATATTAGATGGATTGTTGACAAATCTTATGCCTACATAACTAGTATCTTTCGTAACTGTAGAGCTATATTGTGCACCTATTTTTTCAAAATGATTAAGTATTTTCTCACCATCAAGTAATTGCTCTCCTAGAAGATTAATTGCAAGATTAGTTATTCCTTTATTATTTAAATCATTTTTACTTCCATAATTAAAACTAATTCTTAAATCAATTATGGGCAAAGTATGTTCTTCAACTAATAAATAATTATTATTATATTTTATGGGATGTATTTTAGGAAACGAAAGTGCTTCTGAATCACAAATAAAAGAAAATAAGATAATTAGGCTCAATAATCTCATAATTTTTTCGGTTCTATAACTGTAAAAATATAATCTTTTTTTAATATATATTTTTTAGCTGCGTTAATTAGATCATGTTCCGTAATACTATTTATTTCATGGATATATTTGTCAAGCATGCTCCAATCAAGATTCTTAGTTTCAAGCATGCCTATTTGCATTACTTGATAAAAAACAGAATCAAATTTATATATATTATTTGCCAGAAGTCTTGATTTAACATCTGCCAATTCATTTTCATAAAGACCTTCCTCTACAAGATTTGTAAACTCAGTAATTAAGGCTTCACGAAGTTGCTCTGGGCTAATATTTTTATTAGGTGAACCACCAATAGTAATTAGATTTCTTTTTCTTGAATAAGTATCGTAAGAGATAAAAGTACTTAAAGCTATGCTTTTGTCATCAATTAAATTTTTTGTGAATCTTGAAGCAAAACCTCCATCCATAAGCTCCATTAGTAGCTCAATCACATAATTTTCTTTTCTATTTTCCTCATTAAACCGCATATTTTCAAAAGACATTAAAACCAAGGGTTCGGATACTTTGTCCTCAACTTTAATATTTTTGAATGAAATCTTATGATTTGATTTTTCCAAATAATCTTGTACTTTTGCTTTTTTAATTCCTCCATAATATTTTTTAATTAGCTCTTTGGCTTTATCCTTATCAAAATCACCAGCTAAAATTAAAATTGCATTATTAGGAACATAGTAATTTAAATACCATTTTTTCAAGTCTGCTACACTAATTGTGTTTAAATCTTTCATTGTACCAACAATAGGTACTCCATAACCTCTCATCCCAAAAGCTTGATTGCTAATTTTTTCAAAGATTTTTGCCGTAGGGTTATCATCAGTCCTTAATCTTCTTTCTTCTTTTACAACTTCAATTTCATTTTTAAATTCTTCTTGCAAGAAAATTAAATTTCTCATTCTATCTGCTTCCATCTTTAAACAAAGATCAAGATAATTTTTGTGAGTCTTTTGAAAATATCCTGTAAAATCTCTACCCGTAAAAGCATTCTCTGTTCCTCCAATTTTTTTTATTTTTGCAGAAAATTCTCCAGGTTCCATGGTTTTGGTTCCCTTAAACATCATATGTTCTAAAACATGAGATATTCCTGATATACCCTCATACTCATAACTTGACCCCACTTTATACCAAATACTAGAAACAATAATTGGGCTTCTTTTATCTTCTATTAAGATAACTTTAAGTTTGTTAGATAAATAATATTCTTCAACTCTGTCAGAGAATCTCAAATCAGCTGATACTGGCATGATGATTACAAAAAGTATTATTAGTATAAATATTCTAGAAAAATGGAATTGGGATTTAATAATTAACACAATGAAATTATAACAAATAATTTATATAGTAAAATATTCTTTTTTGTTATAGTGGTTTATTCAAAAAAATAGGTTTTAAGCCTAAAATATTGATTATATTACTAAAAATAATCTTATTTGACCTTGAATACCAAAAATAAGATACTATAATTACTTGGTAGGAGTACACCAATATGAGCAATGAACTTGTAAAACAGTTGCCGTCAGATTTATCGCTGAATTTAGATTCATGCGGTTCACTAGAGCTGTACCTCAATCAACTCAGAAAAACACCTCTTATTACAAAAGAAGAAGAATTAGAATTATTTCACAAGTTACATTCTTCTGATGATCTAGATGCGGCTAGAAAATTAGTCCTAGCTCACTTAAGATTTGTCGTTCATGTTGCTAAAACATATAAAGGTTATGGTCTACCACTTCTTGATCTTATACAGGAAGGAAATATTGGATTAATGAAAGCAGTAAAAAGGTTTAATCCAGAAAAAAAAGTTAGATTATTGTCTTTTGCAATATATTGGATAAGAGCTGAAATTCATGAATTTGTTCTTAAGAATTGGAGAATTGTTAAAGTTGCAACAACTAAGGCGCAAAGAAAATTATTTTTCAAATTAAGGAGTAAAAAAACTACCTCGACCTGGTTGACGGAAAATGAAACTCAAAATATTGCTAAAGAGCTTGATGTAAAACCTGAGACTGTCACACAAATGGAATCTCGTTTGAATGGCTCAGATTTATCTTTTGATCCAAGCGATGATGAATTAGCACCATCTAATTATTTAACAAATAATCAGAATCCATTACTAAAGCTTGAGTATGAGAGTGATGGCGATAATAATACATCAAAGCTTCATGCAGCTTTGTCTAAACTTGATGGAAGAAGCAAAGATATTATTCAACAACGATATCTTCTAGATAACAAATCAACATTAGATAAATTATCAAAAAAATATAATATATCTATAGAAAGAGTTAGACAAATTGAAACTAAATCATTAAGTCTGTTAAAAGACAATATGATGCTAGCATAAAATTCAAAAATTAATATACCAATAGTGATCAATCAATAAAAGTGCAAAAATTATTGCTAAATAAGTAATGGAATATTTAAATAAACCTATTGCTCTTTTATTACTTTTTGTTAGTTTTAAAATATAAGCATCTATCATAAATTTTAGACCAAATATAATCGCTCCCATTAAATAAATTAATCCAGAAAGTCCTAATAAATATGGAAACAGGGTAATACAAAATAATAAGATAGAATATAAAAAAATATGTAACCTAGTGAAGTCACATCCATGAGTTACGGGCAACATTGGGATAGCAGCCCTCTTATAATCCTCATACTTATAAACAGCCAAGGCCCAGAAATGTGGAGGCGTCCATAAAAAGATAATTAGAAACAATATCAATGGAAAAGGTTCAATCTGATTTGTAATAGAAGTCCAACCTAAAAGTGGCGGCATTGCTCCAGCGATACCTCCAATGACTATATTTTGAGATGTTAAATTTTTAAGATAAACCGAATAAATAAATGAATATATTATAATTGATAACAGTGTTAATAAAGCTGTCAAGGTATTTACAAGTATGTATAACATTAATATTGATGAACACGATAGAAATAAAGAAAAGTAAATAGCATGCGTAGGTTTTATAGTGCCATTAACAAGTGGTCTTGATTTCGTTCTATCCATTATTGCATCAATTTTTTGATCTACAACATGATTAATAATAGCTGCTGCTGAAGCTGCTAAACCAATACCTAAACTTGCAAAAAATATTAATTCATAATTCAACGACGATGTATGGGCCAAAAGCATACCCACTATAGCTGTAAACATTATCAAAAGATTAACCCTTGGTTTTGTGAGAGCTATAAATTCTTTTACAATTGTTAAAAAGCTACCTCTGTAATATATCGATGAATTTTGCATGGCTTGATTTTATCACCTTTGTGTATTGTGTGTCGAATAATATAGTAGAGCCACCATACTCATTAATAGAGCCGATGCATTAACTGTATGTAAAACAGCAATATTAATAGGTAGACTAAAAATAATATTTGAAATGCCTAGTATAATCTGAACTATAAAAAGAGCCATAACAATCATTCCGACCTTTTTTATATTTTTATTGGTTTGCAAAAAGAAAAGATAAATAAATAACCATAAAAAAAGCAAAGATAAAATTAGCGCTCCTATTCGATGAGTAAAGTGAACAGCAAGTTTCGCATTGTACTCAAGTGACCCACCTTCATAATTTATATTAGGAAGATTAAAAATTGTAAAACCACTTTTAAAATCCATATTATTTGGCCACCATTGATTAGAACATTTTGGAAAATCAGTGCAAGCAAGTGACGCATAATTGGTACTAGTCCAACCACCTAGAATGATTTGCGTTAGCAATCCAAAAATACAAAGGATAATTGTAAGGGTTAATGTTCTATTAAGACTAATCATATTATGATTGGCTACAACTTTTAACCCATTCCAATACATTAAACTTGCTGTGGCCATCCCAAGTATCAAATGAATAGTAACAATTGTGGGTTTTACAAGTTCTGTTACTGTCAACATTCCCATAATAGACTGTATAATGATTAATATTACAAGCGCTATGGGTAAAATATTTGAGGTATTTTTAGAATATTTAAATGTTAGGTATGCAGTAAAGAAAACATATAATCCTAATATCCCTGCTAAATATCTATGCAACATTTCTCTCCAGGCTTTCCCAGTGTCAATGATTGCATTAGGATGGATATTTTTTGCTTGTGATAATTCTAAATCTGAAATTGGAGGGGTAAGAAGTCCATAACAACCTGGCCAATCAGGACAACCCAAGCCAGCATCTGTTAGTCTTACCCATGCACCTACTGATATAACAAGTAATGTAAAAAGTGCACCAAAAAAACTAATATTTTTTATTGTATTAACATCCATGATTAACCAATTCTTGATAGTTTCAATAGTTTTTTCAAATCTTTAAGAAGCTTTTTTCCCTCAAAACTTTTTTTGTAAGTAAGTATAACATTCCCAGTCGGATCCGTTAATAAAACAACCGTATCTGTTTTTAGAATATCACTAAGGATGTTATATAATGCATTTGTTGAACCATTGACAACCAATAGTTTTGGATACAATTTTTGAAGTTTTATTAAGATTTCAGTGGATATTTTAGAATCAGATATAAGAAGTCTCTGAACTCTATTCATATCTTTGCCTAAAGCAGTATTGATTTGACGCAGCAGGTATGTTGTTTCCAAACAATCCTTTAGACATTCCTTATGTGCAAATTGAATTAAAGTCCATTTCCCATTCAAAGAATTAGTATTAGCTATATTATCACCAGAGGATTTGATTTTAATATTATTGATAGATAATGCTGGATTAACAAAGTTGCCATAGTTTGTTGTCTGCCATTCTTGATTAGAATCATATTTCTCTAAAAGAAAATATGAAATTACAAAAGGAATTATAAAGATTGAAATTACCATTAGAAGTTTAATTTGATCTTTATTCATTATTTTTTTCCTTTCTTGATAAAATTATCATGAAAATAAATCCTATTATTGCAAATAAGAACCATTGCCCAGCATACATATAATGTTTTAATTGCATATTTTCTTTAAAAATTGTTTGTAAAACATAAGAGTCATTATGTTTCTTATTCATTATTATTACATATGGCTCTATATCATAACCAAGTAGCTGTGAAACTTTATCAATTTCAATATTTTGAATTATTAGCGGCCACTTATTTATATAATTATCCTCATCAAGCTCATATAATTTTTTATAATAATAAGAATACCCATATATTGAAGTGGTTTTATTTTGTATAAGTATCTCTGGCATTGACTGACGATTATTACTGTTTACCCAACCACGATTAACAAGAACTATCTTATTGTTGACTTTAAATGGGGTTATTACCTCATAACCAGCTATTTTATTATGTACTTTATTATCTAAAAGGAATTGTTTATCTGCTAAGAATTCTCCATTGAGATGCATGTTTGTAAATGACCTAGGGTTTTTTGGCAAGGTTTTTAATAAAACCGAATCTTCAGATAGTGTTCTTTTGAATTCTTCGTATAATTGTTCTTTTTGAATACCTCTATCTATCTGCCATAACCCTAATAAAACACATATTATTATTATTGATAAAAAAAACAATAATTTTATAGTTTTAATAACAGAATTTTTGTATGCTAATTTTGTAATAGTTTTTCGCATATAATATGAAATATATAATATTAATTTTATTAGCTCTAATCATTTATAATCTAACAGCTGGTTTTTTTTACATTATCAAAGATAAAAAAAATTCTAATAGAGGCTTACAATCACTGAAAGTACGAATAATACTATCGGTTCTATTATTCGTTACACTAATTATTGGTTATTATTATAATTTAATTCAACCACATGGAATTTAATTTTATAACCAATAAACAAATACAAATAATCCTAACCATACTACATCAACAAAATGCCAATACCATGCAACTGCTTCAAAACCAAAATGATTATCACCGCTGAAATGCCCCTTCATGCACCTGAAAAGTATAACAGTTAGCATTATTGCGCCTAAAGTTACATGAAACCCATGGAATCCAGTCAACATATAAAATGTTGAGCCATAAATACCTGATGTTAGTTTAAGATTTAATTCTGAATATGCATGCATATATTCATATGCTTGAAGGCCAACAAACACAAAACCTAGTAATACTGTGGTAATTAAACCGAGAATTAATTGATTTCTATTTTGCTCTTTTAAACCATGATGTGCCCATGTAACTGTTAATCCACTGGTTAAGAGAATTAATGTATTTATAGCCGGGATACCTCCAGCTTTCATAAGTGTAAAATCTCCTCCTGCATTTACAGGACCATTTGATGGCCAAATATTTTCAAATTGAGGCCAAAGAACTATATTTGTTGTCATTTTTGATCCTTCTCCTCCTAACCATGGTAGCGATAATTCTCTCGCATAATATAAAGCCCCAAAAAAGGCTGAAAAAAACATTACCTCAGAAAATATAAACCATACCATTCCCCATCTGAAAGATATGTCCACTTGATCATTATAAATACCTGACTCACTTTCTGTAATTACATTAGAGAACCATCCATAAGTCATTATTAAAAGTAATGAGAGACCTGATAACATTAAAATCACGCCAGTAGAATAACCATTCATATAATTAGCAAAACCAATAAACAGCACCATTAATGATATAGTTGAAAGAAAAGGCCATTTAGTGCCATGGGGTATATAATAACCGTTAGATTCACTCATAAACTTTATTCTCCGAATTTAATCCCACTTGCTCTGTAGTATTAAACATTGTGTATGATAATACTAATGTTTTTGTTTCATTCCGTAGTTCGTTGTCAATTATAAACTGTAACGGCAATTCTTTTGTTTCAAAAGCACCTACTTCTTGTTGACTAAAACAAAAACATTCAATTTTTTTAAAGAATTCTGCATCTTGGCTAGGAACAACACTTGGACTAGCTGTGGCATGTTTAATTTTATTTGAATTGTTAGTAAGAGTATAAAATGTTGTATAAATCTTTCCTACTTGAACATTCATCTCTTTATTTATAGGCTCAAAAATAAATGGGGCAGAATTAGCAACTGTTGATGTAAATTTTATTTTAACAAACCTTTCAGTTGGCTGTTCATTAATTACTGAGACTTTAGTTTGATTTGTTTTGCCATTAAGACCAGTTACTTCACAAAAAATATCATACAACGGAACTAACATATATGAAAACGAAAACATAAATACTGTAAAAATTGTAAGCAAATAATATGTTTTTTTCATATCTTTATTCATTCAACTCTGGGCGGTTTCTCAAAAGAGTGATAAGGAGGAGGTGATGACAGAGTCCATTCTAATCCTTCTGCTCCCTCCCAAACTTTATCCTCAGCAGTAACATCTTGTTTAAGTGTTTTAAGAAGGATATACAAAAATAATAATTGTGATAATCCAAAACCAAAAGCTCCTATAGATGCTATAGCATTAAAATCTGCAAATTGGATTGCATAATCTGGAATTCTTCTTGGCATTCCTGCAAGGCCCACAAAATGCATTGGAAAAAATGTTAAATTTACGAAAATTGTTGTTAACCAAAAATGTATTTTTCCAAGTGTTTCGTCATACATTTTACCTGTCCATTTAGGTAGCCAATAATAAACACCAGCAATTATGCCAAACAACGAACCAGGTACGAGAACATAATGGAAATGCGCTACAACAAAATATGTATCATGATATTGAAAATCAGCGGGAACCATTGCTAGCATTAACCCAGAGAAGCCTCCTATAGTAAATAAGACTATAAATGCTATCGCAAATAGCATAGGTGTTTCAAATGTCATTGAGCCTTTCCACATTGTTGCCACCCAATTAAATACCTTAACTCCAGTTGGGACAGCTATAAGCATAGTAGTCAACATAAAAAATATTTCACCAGCAAGAGGCATGCCTACTGTAAACATATGATGCGCCCATACAATAAATGAGAGTAATGCAATTGATGCGGTAGCATAAACCATTGAGTCATACCCAAACAGTTTTTTTCTAGAAAATGCAGGAATTATTGTTGATATTACTCCAAATGCTGGAAGTATCAATATGTATACCTCAGGATGACCAAAGAACCAAAATATATGTTGAAACATTATTGGATCTCCGCCACCAGATGCTGTAAAAAAACTTGTACCAAAAAATCTATCTGTTAATAACATTGTAATTGCACCTGCTAGTACTGGCATAGCAGCAATTAAAAGAAAGGCTGTGATTAACCATGTCCAAATAAAAATTGGCATCTTCATAAGATTCATACCAGGTGCTCTCATATTAAGTATTGTTGCTATAATATTTATTGCCCCAAGAATAGATGATAGTCCAAATAAATGTATCGATAAAATCACAAATGGCATAGAGTCACCACCTTGTAATGACAGCGGTGGATACAAAGTCCAGCCTGCAGCAGGCCCGCCACCCTCGAAAAATAGAGTACTTAACATCATTGTGAAAGCAAATGGTAAGATCCAAAAACTCCAATTATTAAGTCTTGGTAAAGCCATATCTGGAGCTCCAATCATTAAAGGGATTTGCCAATTTGCAAGACCCACAAAAGCCGGCATGATAGCTCCAAAAATCATAACCAAAGCATGCAAGGTTGTCATCTGATTAAAGAAACCAGGCACAACTAATTGAAGTCCAGGTTGGAATAACTCAGCTCTTATAACTAGAGCCATAGCCCCACCAATGAAAAACATAATTAAGCTAAACCATAAATAGAGAGTTCCGATGTCTTTATGGTTTGTTGTGGTTATCCATCTCATAATCCCCGAAGGCTTATGGTGATGATCATCTAATTTTTCTATATCTGTGCTCATAATATTTCCTTTTATTTATTCTTAGCAACTTTATTGTTTTGTTGAATTGAAACCCATTTATGATATTCAGTTTTAGAGACAGCTTGTACTACTATTGGCATGAAACCATGGTCTTTGCCACAAAGCTCCGCACATTGACCTCTATAAATTCCAGGTTTTTTTATATCAACCCAGAGTTCATTGATATATCCCGGTATTGCATCTTTTTTTCCACCTAATTCTGGAACCCACCAAGCATGAATTACATCATTCGCAGTTAATAGAATTCTGATTTTAGTATTTGTTGGAAGAACTACAATATTATCAACATTTCTTAAATAATTTTTTACTTGGTTTACATCTATTCCTGAATTTAATTGTCTTGCCTTATTGCTCTCATCGTCAATTTTACTAAAAAACGAAACATCATCTTCTAAATATTCATATTGCCACATCCACTGATATCCAGTTACTTTCAGTGTTATTTCAGAATCCCTGGTATCTTCCATTAATATAAGAGCTTTTGTAGCTGGTATAGCCATACCAACGAGGATTATAAAAGGTATAACTGTCCAAATTATTTCAACTTTTGTGCTCTCATGAAATTGCGCAGGCTTGGCTCCAATGGATTTTCTATGATAAATTATTGAATATAGCATAGCCCCAAATACTAATATTCCAATCACAACAGTTATATAAAATATAAGCATATGAATATCGTATGCAATTTCACTTGTTGGGGTGACTCCGATGGGCATATTTGTTTCCCAGTCTGCTGAAGCAAGAGATGGACTTAATGTGGCTGCGATTATAGTAAATACTTTCATTAAACTTCCTTTATTTAACGAATTTAATAATACCAAAATATTAGTATTTATGGAATTTCTAATTAAAGAAAATTATGTTTTCAGTATATTGATTTAATCGCTGATTTTAATAGGAATAACAACTTCATTATTTATAGGGTTTTGAGCACTTCTCTTCCATGCAACGCCATAAATCATCTCATATGTGACAGGAAATAATCCATTTTTGTTATTTTTTTTATAATAACTTTCTAAGTTTTTTAAGGATTTTTTTGCGGTAAATTTGCTTTGATTATATATAACTGTACTAGCTCCAGTTTTTCTTAAAGATTGTAGAACCTCATTAAAATTTTTATATTCAATAATTAGTCGCTCCACATCCATGACCGGATCATGAAACCCAGATGATAGTAAAATATCTCCATAAGTATGCATATCATCGAAAGTATTGATATGCTCATAATTGTCAATTAGTTTATAGGCATCTCTTAGCTCTTTTAATGTATCTGGTCCAACAGTTGTAAACATAAAATTTCCATTATTTTTTAAAATCCTAAAAATATCAGAAAATATCTTATCTATCTGCTGACACCAGTGCAGAGTAAAGCTTGATATCACAAGATCAAATGTTGATGTTTTAAATGGCATATATTCAGCATCAGCAACGAGAGGTTCAAGTTTTATGTTTTTATTTTTACATTGACTTACCATCTCATAAGAAAAATCCATACAAACAATATTTGAATTTGGGAGATGCCGGCTAATTAAGTTGGACAAATACCCGGTCCCACAACCAATATCTAGAATATTTAATGGTTTAGATTTTAAAAATTTAAGTCTTTTAATCATTCTTTCTGAGACTTCTTTCTGAACAAAGGAATACTCGTCATAGCTTGAAGACTTAGCATCAAAAGATTTTAGTATTTTAATTTTATATTTTTCCATTTTAATTAAATAAAATCAGATATTACATTATATATTTCATCTTTATAGGAAATAAATGGCATATGTCCCATATTATTAATTATTTTCACACTTATATTATTATAAATTTTATTAGAGGATAATATAGGTTCTATGAAGTGATCATTCCCTCCATTAATTATTAACACATCTTTTTTCGTTTCTATTAATAATTTAGAATTATTTGATTCAGATAAATATTTTAAACCTTCTATTAATATGACATTCTCTGGCAAACTATCAATTAGAAAATTCTCTTTAAGAAATTTATATTCATTTTTCGAAAATTTTGAATTTTTAACGCATTCAAAAAAAAATTTTTGAATAGTTTTGTATCTATCAGTTTCTAATTCTTTCTTTAAGGTTTCAATATTATTTTTATTCAAAAAACTTTTACTAGTATTAGAAAATATATAAGGGTTGCAGTTAATTAATATAATCTTTTTAATATTTGGATAGTTATTAGCACATTCCTGTAATGTTAATAATCCCCCATATGACCAACAAATTATAATTGATGGTGAGTCAATAGCTTTAAAGACCTGCTTACAATAATCTCTATGGTTTAGGTTTTTTTCAATATTATCTCCATATCCAGGCAAGTTAATTTTTTTTATATTATGATTCTTCATAAATAATTTATCAAAATTACACCAAATACGACTATCAAATAGCCATCCATGTATAAAAATTATATTAAAATTATTCATATATTGATAAGGTTAACTGTTATTCATTAGATATTAATTATATATTAATCACATGTTAGAAAATATATTCAACTTACTAACC
>Ga0209089_10001700_pt1 | contig 19988 bp, 20 predicted proteins | sample ArcticOcean_MG_C_FD_187431 | JGI IMG/M metagenome (GOLD analysis project Ga0209089, IMG submission 187431) | Marine microbial communities from western Arctic Ocean - ArcticOcean_MG_CB2_150 (SPAdes) (version 2) | ecosystem: Environmental > Aquatic > Marine > Oceanic | place: Arctic Ocean: Canada... | reverse complement strand
TGAATTGGGATTGTCTATTGGTGACATAGTAGAAATACATGGCAGAAGAAGAGACCCTACTGTTGCAATCGTTTGGAGAGCAAGAACTGAAGACGAAGGCAAAGGAATTATTAGAGTTGACGGATTAATTAGAAATAATGCTAAAGTAAATCTAGGTGATAAAGTTGAAGTTAAAAAAGCTCAAATTAAACCAGCCCAGAAGGTGGTTCTAGCACCTATGATGGACCAAACTGGTCGTGTTCAATTTGGACCTGGTATTGAAGATGTTATTCTAAGGGGTTTGAATCGTAGACCTCTAACAAAAAGAGATGTGGTTATTGTCCCTGGTTTGACTCTAATGGGTGGAAGATTACCTTTCGGAGTAACGCTCGTACAACCTAAAGGTATCGTTCAAATTCAAGCTGACACAGTTATTCAAGTCCATGAAGATCCAGTAAAAGAAGAAGAATTGACAACGACTGGAATTGCTTATGAAGATATTGGTGGATTAAAAGAAGAAATTAAGAAAGTGCGGGAGATGATTGAATTACCACTTAAACATCCTGAACTTTTTGATGCTTTAGGAATAGACCCTCCAAAAGGTGTTCTGTTGTATGGACCACCTGGAACGGGTAAAACGTTACTTGCAAAAGCTGTAGCAAATGAATCTGGAGCTAATTTCTTATCTATTCAAGGCCCTGAAATCATGAATAAATACTATGGTGAATCTGAAGCTCACTTACGGCAGAAATTTGAAGAAGCTGAAACAAACTCACCATCTATTATTTTTATTGATGAAATAGATTCTATCGCATCTAAACGAGATGAAACGCAAGGAGAAGTAGAAAGACGTGTTGTAGCTCAATTATTGACATTAATGGATGGTTTACAATCCAGAGGACAAGTCATAGTTATTGCAGCTACAAACAGACCTGATGCAATTGACCAGGCACTTAGAAGACCTGGCCGATTTGATCGGGAAATTGAAATTGGAATACCTGATGCTGAAGGTCGAAAAGAAGTTTTACAAGTCCATACCCGAGGTATGCCAATCAAAAGAAATAAGAATGGCCAATGGAAAGAACTCGTTCATTTTGCAAATATAACTCATGGATTTGTTGGAGCTGATTTAGCTGCTTTAGCTAGAGAAGCGGCAATGAGTGCTCTAAGAAGATATTTACCCGAAATTGACCTAGATGAACCTATACCTCCAAAACTACTTCAAGAAATGGAAGTCACAAATAATGACTTTAAAGAGGCACTAAAAGATGTTGAACCCTCGGCACTTCGTGAAATTATGGTCGAAATTCCTAAAGTAAGATGGAGTGAAGTAGGTGGTCTTGAAGAAGCTAAACAAAAGTTAAAAGAGTCTGTGGAATGGCCATTAACTAATCCTGAGGGATTCCAACGTTTAGGAATTACACCTCCACGTGGAATGGTACTATATGGACCTCCAGGTACTGGAAAAACGCTACTCGCTAAAGCCATAGCTACCGAATCCGTAGCAAATTTTATAGCAATCAAAGGTCCTGAAGTAATGTCGAAATGGGTTGGAGAATCTGAAAAGAAGCTGAGAGAAGTATTCAGAAAGGCCAAACAAGTTTCACCATGTATTATATTCTTAGATGAATTAGATGCATTAGCTCCAGTAAGGGGAGGTGGCAGTGAAAATAATGTTTCGGACAGACTTGTAGATCAATTACTAACAAGTATGGACGGCTTAGAAAATTTAGAAGGCGTCGTAATTATTGGAGCAACCAATAGACCTGAGATTATAGACCCTGCATTACTACGACCTGGCAGATTCGATAGAATGATTCTTATTGGTGAGCCCAATGAAGAAGCTAGAAGGCACATTCTTGAGATACATACTGCAGATATGCCACTAAAAGGTGTGAAGTTAGATGAACTAGCAACGAAAATGAAAGGATATACAGGTGCAGATATCGAAGGAGTTGTTAGAGAGGCTGCAATTTTAGCCCTTAGAGAAGATGCAAAAGCAACAAAAGTAAGTCAAAAGCATTTTGATGAAGCTCTTGAAGAAGTTTCACCTTCAGTAACTGAAGATACTGTCAAATACTATGCAGAACTAGGGAAGAAGTTAAGATCTCGAACTAGGCGTAAAGAAAGACGTAGTGAAGATGATCTTTACATTTAATATGGAAATAAGACTATCAGACCTCCGTGATAAGCAAGTAACAACTGTTTCAGGTGAGCGATTAGGATACATTACCAACGTTATCCTTGATTCAACATCAGGAAAGTTAAAAACTCTTGTAATTTCATCTGATGGAGATATACCTGATGGATACAAAGTTGATTCAGAGAACATGTTAAATATTCCTTTTGAAACGGTCCGTTCAGTCAAAGACATGGTAATGGTGAAAATATGAATTTAGAAAACATGCCCGATCAGCAAAAAATAACCGCAGGATTTTATTATTCTCTAATTCCTTTAGCGATAGCTTTTTGGATTGGATGGGGGCTGAAATTTAATGTTTGGTGGGATATTGGATTATATGCGGTTTTAGTTGTAATGATAGGTTTTGGCCTTATAGGTGGCTTTGTTTATAGTAAACAAGACTAACTATACCTCCAACAATCTTATATAGCGTATCAAAATCGAAAATTAATTTATATTGACTGCTAATTATTAGAGTCAAACTTAAGGAGAAAAAAATGGACGTCACAATATTGTGGATTGTAGCATGGGTAGCCGCTCTTGCTTTTGCTTTCTGGAAACTCAAATGGGTAGAAAGCCAAAGTCAAGGAACTGATGAAATAGCAAAAATTGCAGGACATATTCGTAGTGGGGCTATGGCCTTCCTGAATCGAGAATATAGAGTGCTAAGTGTTTTTGTTGTCATTGTAGCTGTATTATTATTTTTAGGATATAATTCAAAAGGTCAAGGTATGATTGCTTTAGCTTTTGTTTTCGGTGCAATATGTTCTGCTTTAGCAGGATTCATTGGAATGTGGGCAGCCACAGCATCCAATAGTCGAACTACAAATGCTGCAAGAACCAGCCTCAATGATGCCTTAATTGTAGCATTTTCAGGAGGAACGGTTATGGGTATGTGTGTCGCCGGTTTAGGTGTAATGGGACTTTCATTACTTTACATCGGTTTAGAAGGAAGTTACAGTAATTTAGAAGATAGACTTTCAGTAATGGCTGGGTTCTCACTTGGTGCATCCTCTATAGCCTTGTTTGCAAGAGTTGGTGGTGGAATTTATACAAAAGCCGCAGATGTAGGGGCTGACTTAGTTGGTAAAGTCGAAGCTGGAATCCCTGAAGATGACCCTCGTAACCCCGCTACAATAGCTGATAACGTCGGAGACAATGTTGGAGATGTTGCAGGAATGGGGGCCGATTTATTCGAATCTTTCGTAGGTGTTATGATTGGAGTAATGGTTTTAGCTGCAGCCCAGGGTTCAGATAGTCTTGTTGAGTTACCATTAACATTGGCTGCTGTAGGTATTTTTGTATCTATTATTGGAACATTTTTAGTACGAACTGAAGAAGGTGGAAATCCACAAACCGCATTGAATAGAGGACACTTCGGAGCTTCAGCCATGATGCTTGTTGCGTCGTATTTCATAATTGACTATCTCAGCACTAACGGCTCCTATGTATGGAGCGAAACTGTAAGCTATAGTGTAATGGATTTATTTCTTGCAACATGTGTCGGTTTAGCATCAGGTATTCTAATTGGACTCTTTGCTGAATATTATACTTCAGATGAAAGTGCACCAGTAAGAGAAATTGCCAAGGCTTCAGAAACGGGATCTGCTACGAATATTATTTCAGGTCTAGGAAATGGGATGATTTCAACTGCACTTCCAGTTATTACAATTGCCTTAGCAATGTTATTTGCACATGGATTTGCTGGACTTTATGGCGTAGGTATTGCTGCACTAGGTATGTTGTCTACCATTGGAATACAACTTGCAGTTGATGCATACGGACCAATTGCAGATAATGCGGGTGGTATAGCTGAAATGACGGGTTTAGAACCAATAGTAAGAGAACGTACTGACAAATTAGATGCTGTCGGAAATACAACTGCTGCAATTGGAAAGGGATTTGCAATTGGCTCAGCTGCATTAACTGCCCTAGTTCTTTTCGCTGCATTTACTGTAAAAGCAGGTATTGAAGAAGTTGACATTCTAAATCCTAAAGTTTTAGCTGGATTATTCATTGGTGGTATGTTACCGTTCTTGTTTGCTGCATTCTCTATGAAAGCTGTTGGAGAAGCGGCATTTGAAATGATTGAAGAAGTAAGAAGACAATTCCGAGAAATTGAGGGATTATTGGAAGGTAAAGCAGAAGCTGACTTTGCAAGATGCGTGGATATTTCTACACAGGCTGCAATTAAGAAGATGGTTGCACCAGGATTATTGGCAGTTTCTACACCAGTTATATTTGCAGTTATTCTTCCAGCCACCGGCCTTGTAAGTGATAAAGATGGTATGCAAATGCTTGCTGGAGTACTTACGGGAGTAACGGTTTGTGGTGTTTTGATGGCCATATTCATGTCTAATGCAGGTGGTGCTTGGGATAATGCAAAAAAACACATTGAAGGTGGTGCACACGGTGGCAAAGGATCGGATTCGCATAAAGCTGCAGTAGTAGGAGATACTGTAGGTGATCCATTCAAGGATACGGCTGGACCAAGTTTGAATATCTTAATCAAATTGATGGCTGTTGTTAGTCTCGTACTAGCGGGACTTTGAGAAGTCCGTTTATAGAGGTCCCCACTGGAGAAAATAATGTACTACTTACACACCAGAAATGACATGGTCCGAATCCCACCAGATAGGTTGGACGAAGATGTTGGTAAAGTCACTATGGAGTTGGCCCACCAAGCTTTCGAAGGAAGGATGGGGCCTGACCAGAAATTAGTAGTCCTCATTACTAATCTTGAGCTTACTGGAGATAGTCGTGTTGTTCATGGTGATGGTGCAGTTTATCAACCTGTCAAAATGGATATGCTATTATTCGATGTTAAGATACAAGAAGTAATCGAAGGAGTGGTAGATCAAATAACCGAATATGGTGCTTTTGTAAGATTTGGCCCCTTGGACGGCTTATTACATGTTTCTCAAGTACAAGATGATCATATCAATACTGATGTTGGAAATCAAAGATTAATAGGTAAGGAAACTAAAAGAGAACTAAGAGTTGGAGATAAAGTAAGAGCTCGTGTTGTTACTATGTCTCTGAATGAAATATCACCTAGAGAATCAAAAATTGGTTTAACCATGAGACAACCAGGCCTTGGAAAGCATGAATGGATTATTGAAGATCAAAATAAGGCCTCTGCTGGCGGTGAGTAATGAGTGATTTTGCATGCAAAGAATGTCATTTACTACTACAAGAGAATAACTGTCCACGTTGTGTAGATTCTGAAATTTCAAGAGAATGGCAAGGATTTGTAGAAGTTTTAAATCCTGAGAAATCTGAAATAGCTAAAGAGATGGGCATTAAAACAGCAGGTCGTTACGCCCTTCGCGTACGCTAAATGTATATTTTAAAGTCTGAAATGGCTTATGAGCTTAAAGATACAGAGCATGAAATATATGTGGATGCCCCTGAATTTCTAAAAAAATCGGATTACATTGCTACAGTTGGAGATATTTGTACTATTAAAATATTTGAGCAAATAAGAGAACCAAATTTAGCTATTGTTGATTTAAAAACTAAAAGAAATACACTATTAAATTCTAAACAATTAGAAATAATAAAAAATATAGGTATACATAATATCGAAGTAGAGAATCCGGCAGGCACCATATCTAAGTCTCTTTGGAAAGCTATAGAATCGACATTTCCAAAGAAGACAAATACTAAAATAATTGTTAAAGGGGAAGAGGATTTAGCCACATTGGCAGTAATAAGTATGGCTCCTGAAGGGGCGAAGGTAATTTATGGGATGCCCGACAGAGGTATGGTAGTTGTTGATGTAAATCAGCAAACAACGAAGAGGGCCAACAAATTTCTAAAACGTATGTTGGTTTGATAAAATGGAATTGGAAATAAAAGAAAATAACGACAATCCGCTTCTCCATAGAAAGGAGATTAAATTAGTGATTAATCACGAGAATGATTCTACACCTAAGAGAAATCAAGTTATAAGAGATTTATCAGAGCAATTAAAAGCAAAGAAAGAGCTTATCATAATTGATCATTTAAAAAACAAATATGGTAAAACTGAAACCCAAGGTTATGCTAAAGTTTATTCAAATATTGAAGCTTTGAAGGAAATTGAAACTAAGCCATCTATGGCTAGACATGCAAATCTTGCTTCAGAGCCTAAGCAAACTAAGAAACCAGCTGAAGAAAAACCTAAGGAAGAGGCTAAATAATGAAAAAAATAGAACAATATGAAATTTCAGACGGTAAGATTACAAGAAAGAGACAATTCTGTCCTGAAGATTCTTGCGGAGCTGGTGTATTTTTGGCAGACCACAAAGATAGGGTCTCTTGTGGAAAATGCGGATATACCAAATTCAAATCTGATAACTAATTTAACCAGCTAATAATTGATTCTCGAAATATCAAGACAAAAATTAGCGAACCTAATGCTACCATAAACTGAGATATTATCACACACATCTTGAACAAACGAACCCGTTTATCGGGATCTTCCATTTGTTCAACTAACCAATCCATTAATTTTTGATACGCTTAAGACCAAATATACTTTCTCTTTCCAGCTCTTCTAACCTAAATGAAATATATTTTGCAATCTCTTCTAAGTTTGGTATTACCTTAAATTCTAAAGCATTTACTCTTCTCTTAGTAGACTCAATCTCATCTAAAATCTTTTTCATGGTAGTCTCGCCTTCTGCCGCCAATATAATCATCTCAGCTAATTTTTCAAAAGCATGAACTGCCTCATCAACACGAATCGAAGTACCTATCAAACCATAACCTCTATCTTCTAAAGATTTTTCTACAGATGTAACTTTAACGGAAGGAACAACAACACCCATTATGTTCTTGGAAGATAATTCAACCTCTGGTGACTTATTCAAACAATTAGCAGCAGATTCTAAAGCCGTTTTACCCTCTGCAGCTACAGCTATGGATAACTTCTCCATGGCCGATATATACAAGGCAGACAATTGATTTCGTAAATCTTTAACTTTTGGTAGAAGTTCAAAAAACTCCATAATCAAACCATCTCTTTTCATCTTTAGAAGTTTGTATCCTCTATTAGAGAGCTTAATTTTACGCCTTGTTTCAATAAGCTCCATGCGAGTTGGCTTGACGTCTGCTATACTCATTTACTTATTTCTTCCTGTATGCGGGATGGTATTTTTCTAATGTCTTACGATCAATTCTCGTAAGGGCTGATTCTGGTAACTTACTTAGCATGTCCCAACCAATTTCAAGTGTATCTTCGATTGTACGGTTTTCTTCACGCCCTTGAGTAACAAACCTCTCTTCAAACTCATCGGCAAACTCTAGTAACTTTTGATCTCTTTCAGAAAGAGCTTCTTTACCTACAATGGCTACTAAACCACGTAAATCATTACCTTCTGCATAACCTGCATAAAGTTGATCACTAACTTGTTTATGATCTTCTCTTGTCTTCTCATCACCAATACCTGCGTTCATTAAACGAGATAAGGAAGGTAAAACAAAATTAGGTGGGTAGATTCCCTTACGATGCAAGTCCCTTGAAACCACAATTTGTCCTTCAGTAATATAACCAGTCAAATCAGGAATTGGGTGAGTAATATCGTCACCTGGCATTGTCAAAATAGGAATCTGAGTTACAGAACCTGATTTACCCTTTATCAATCCAGCACGTTCGTATAACTGAGCCAAATCAGTATACATGTAACCTGGATAACCACGCCTTCCTGGAACCTCTTCACGAGCTGCCCCAATTTGACGAAGTGCCTCACAATAATTAGTCATATCTGTAAGTATAACAAGAACATCATATCCTTTTTCAAAAGCCAAATATTCTGCAGTTGTAAGTGCCATTCGTGGAGTTATCAATCTTTCAACGGCAGGATCACTAGCTAAATTCATGAAAACTGCAGCTCTACTCAAAGCTCCAGTTCGCTCGAAATCGGCCATGAAATACTGAGCTTCTTCATCTGTGATACCCATTGCACAGAAAACTACTGCAAAATCTCGATCAGTACCCAGAGTTTGAGCCTGACGTGCAATCTGTAATGATATGTCATTATGCGGAAGGCCAGCTCCCGAGAAAATAGGTAATTTCTGACCCATAACCAAAGTATTTAATCCATCAATAGTTGATATCCCTGTTTGGATAAATTCTAATGGTGAAGCTCTTGAATATGGATTAATTGCAGCCCCAATAATTTCTTGCCTTTTTTCAGGGATAATTGGAGCTCCACCATCTATAGGTTCTCCAGCCCCACTCATTATTCTTCCTAACATATCTTTTGAAAGATTAATCTTAATTGTTTCACCTAAGAATTTAACACCTGATTGTTTATCAATACCTGAAGTTCCTTCAAAAACCTGAACAACTACAATATCATGTGAAGTATCAAGCACTTGCCCACGTTTGGTAGTTCCATCCGGAAGTGATATGTGTACAAGCTCCCCAAAAGAAACTGGTTCTGTCTTCTCAACAAAGACTAAAGGCCCAGATATCTCTCTAATTGTTTTATATTCTTTCTGCATCTATGCTTCCTCCATTAATTTAGTAAAGTTCTCAACTAGTACCTTGTCATATTTTTCTAGAAGTTCGACCATATTAGCCTCGAATTTTGATCTACCTATATCCTCAAGGATTGGAAGGCCAATTACTTTCTCAAACTCTACTCCACTGTTCATTGCTTTTTCAGCCAGATCTTTGTAATGAAGTATGATTCCTAAAAATTTGGATTGACTGGATATTTCACAATACGTATCTACATCATGGAAAGCATTCTGTTGCAAGTAGAATTCACGTAACATTCGTCCTACTTCAAGAGTCAACTGCTGATCTTCAGGCAACGAATCAGAGCCAACTAGCTGAACAATTTCTTGTAGTTTAGCTTCTTCTGTTAAAACTGCCATTGCTACTTTGATACTATCATTCCATTCTTCACCTGCATTCTTCGAATACCAATCTTCAAGACTGCGATTATAGAGTGAATAACTATTCAACCAATTGATTGCAGGAAAATGCCTCTTTTGGGCTAATTTAGAATCAAGAGCCCAGAAAACTTTCACGATCCTCAAAGTATTCTGTGTAACTGGTTCAGAGAAATCCCCACCCGCTGGAGAAACTGCACCAATTACCGTTACTGAACCTGTGTCATTATTCATAGTCTGAACACGACCTGCACGCTCATAGAATTCCGATAATCTAGCGGCCAAATATGCCGGATATCCTTCTTCACCTGGCATTTCTTCAAGACGTGAAGAAATTTCACGCATAGCTTCAGCCCAACGTGATGTCGAATCAGCCATCATGGCAACATCATAACCTTGATCACGGTAATACTCAGCTAATGTAATTCCGGTATAAACTGAAGCTTCACGTGCCGCTACAGGCATATTAGAAGTATTTGCAATCAATATTGTTTTATCCATTAAAGGTCCACCTGTTTTTGGGTCTTTCAAATGAGGGAAGTCAGTTAAAACTTCAGTCATTTCATTACCTCTTTCACCACAACCAACATAGACCACAATCTGAGCATCTGACCACTTAGCTAATGTTTGTTGAGTAACCGTTTTACCAGTTCCGAAACCACCCGGAATTGCCGCAGTACCGCCCTTAGCTAAAGGAAAAAGACCGTCTAATGTTCTAGTACCTGTGATTAACGGAATATCTGGCCTAAATTTCTTATTATATGGTCTTGGAACTCTTACTGGCCAAAGATGCATTAATTTCAAATCAGTTCCATCGTCCAATTTACCTATCATATCATCCACTGTATACGTACCTTTCTTGAGTTCCATAACCTTTCCTGAGGATAGTGGAGGGACTAAAATTTTATGAGAAATAGTCGGAGTTTCCTGAACAGTACCAAGCATTTGTCCGCCGTTAACGGTTTCGCCAACTTTAATGGTAGGAATGAAATCCCATTTCTTGGTATGATCTAAACCAGGAGCTGTGACTCCTCTCTCAATATAATCGCCCATTTTTTCCTGCAATACAGGTAATGGCCTTTGAATACCATCATAAATCGATGTGAGAAGGCCAGGACCTAACTCAACGGATAGTGGTTCCCCTGTATTCTCAACAGGTTCTCCAGGTCTGACTCCAGACGTATCTTCATACACCTGAATTGTAACATCATCATTTTCAAGACCAATGACCTCACCCATCAATTTTTCGTGGCCTACTAGTACCACATCATACATACGAGGTGAAACACCTCGAGCCGTTACAACCGGCCCTGACACTCTATATATTTCTCCTTTTACTTCCATAGGTCAACTCCTACTGCTGTTTTGATACGATCTCTAAGACCTTCATCAACTTCAGCTCCGATGGCTATTACCGTCGGTTTTACACTATTACTTAACTTCTTACGTAAAGAAGTCTCTAACTCTTTCCAATCCTCGTCGTGTATAACAAGAACTCCAATCTCTTTATCCTTTAATGCAGTTTGAATTGCATCATCAACGGGTACTTCTTCACTAACATTGAACCACTTCTCAATGCCTACCAATCTAAAACCAGTTGTAAATAAATCATTTCCAACAACTCCGATATCCATTTTACACCACCACCAATTCCTCTATTTTCTCACTGGAAAGACCAATCTGTTTACCACGGACAATTGCCCTCAGGTTACGAACTTCTCTTTCCTTTTTTAATAAATAGTCAAGGACCGGTAAAATTGATAATGGATAAAGATAAGAAAATCTTTTTGAACGAGTAGCTATAAATTCATCTAAAGCATGTACACAAGAATTTAAGTCTGGTTCATCGCCTTTGATATAAGGTAAAATATAATCCTGGAATTTAGATCCTTCTAACATATTAGATAAATCGGATAGAGTTTGTACTGAAGACAGTAAATCCACTTTCAGTGTACCTCCATTGATTAAAAGCTCCTTATGACCCTTTATACCTCTGTGACGCATACGCAATACGGTTTTTAAATTTGCAATGTCTAACTCCAATTGAATGAAATTATGATAAACTTCAGCCTCTGGACCGCCCGAAGGTAAATTATCTACCAAATCGTTATAATATGTTAAATCTAAAGCATCTTCTAAAGGTTGAAGACTATCAGTACTACGTCCTTCACTTGCTTTTCTAAGTGTTGGATAATAGCTAGTCCCTTCTAACATAGTAATAGTTTCCTCAATCGATTTAGAATCATACAACCTACCATACAACTCTTTATCTAACTTATTAAGTGGACAAACAAGCCTTTCTATATCTTCAGGAGACATATTCTGATTTATTCCCCTCAATATATTCTTTAAATTTCGAACTCGATATTTCTCTGCATAAATAGTCAGTATCTCACGAAGCTGGCCGGTGCTAAAGCTAAGAAAATCGCCGATATTTTCTGCCAAGTTATCAACTAAGGCAGTTTCAATTAAATCAGCACCACTCAACTTTGAACCATAACGATCTATTTCTCTACGATATTCCAAATCTTGAATATATCTAGCTATCTCAGATAATTCAAGATTCAAAAGCTGATTATAAGCTTCTGGAGGAAGTAAGCGTGAGCGCCTAGAACGGGCTCTTGTAGCTACGTAAGCATAATTGCTCATTAAGTGAACAATACCTCACTGACTAAGGATAAATTATCTTGCCAAGCTCTTTCCACTAAAGTTACAAATCTAAAATCTAGCCTAAAGTTTCCTGATTCGATAATAAAACCTATCTCATCAATGTTTCCACCATGGGATAGTTTACTTATTTCTTTAAAGATTGAGCTGTCCTTCTTACGGCAAAATAATTTACCATCGTTAGGAACGCCTTCTAAAAGATTAGAGTATATATTCTTCAAATCTTTTGAATTTAGATTCTCCAATTTCGACATTGCTGTGTCCTTAGTAGACAAAAGTAATTCTTTTTGAATTTCTAATTGGTTTCGTTTAACTTCTAATTCTGCTGAGGGAATCTCTTGCTGCCTCAATTGTTCAATTTTTCTAGACGAATCAGCCATAATTGAATCTACAACGCTTTTGGCTTCACTTGAAGCTTCTTTCATCTTAGTCTCTACATTATCAACTGTTTCTTTGCGAATTGCTGCTGCATTCTCTAGGCCAGTCTCTTCGACTTGCTTGAGAATTTCCTCAAGACCCATTCTAAGCGCCCATTACGAATATGAGCAAAGCTGAAATAACCAAACCAAAGATAACAACTGTTTCTGGAATAGCTGTGAAAATTAAGCCATTTGTGAAATTCTTATCATCTTCTGCGACCGCACCAACTGCAGCTGAACCAATGTTGCTCTGAGCTAAGCCAGTTCCAATACCGGCTAGTCCAACAGCTAGGCCTGCTCCGATAGCAATGTATCCTTTAGCACTCCATTTTGCTGCTTCTACTGTGTTTATGTTGTCGTCCGCTTGAGTTGCCTCACCATCTGTCGTGGTTGATTCATCTGCTGCGGATACTGCTGGCATTGCCAACAATGCTACGAAAAGCATTGCTGCCAAAAGGTATAGGTTGTTGTTCATGGTTGTACCTCGTTTTCTGTTGTATACTTTCGATTATAACCGAAAGGATCGTAAAGTGTGCCTCCTCCTTGCACGAATTTAGTAAAGAACTCGACATATTGCAATCTTAGCGAATTTATGCCGGTCCCGATTATTCCAAGTGTAAACACAGTTAAGTGCCCTATTAATAAAATTGAAATTGAAACGATTGCCATTATTCCTTCTAATCCTATTAAATTAAAAGCTATAAAATTTACTGTAAAAGCCAATCCATAGTCACTAAGGCCGATAGCCCCAATACGTGCATAAGAAATAACATTAGAGAATACAGTAGGAAATTCTAAAATTCCAACAATACCCTCACCCAAAACTGCAAGAGTTAAACCAATTAATAATACCATGAATCCTAAAAGCTTAGCGAATTCAGGCAATAAACCGACTACTGAAACTAGAGCAATAACTCCACCCCAGAGAATTAAAAGAAATGACATCTTGGAGTATAATGCATGCTTCAAGTTATGGTGTCTCAACTCATTAATGAAACCAAGGACAAAACCTAATGATACATGGATAAAACCAATAACTACCGAAGATAAAAGCATTAATTGAGCACCATATGGACTGAATTTATGTATTGGCAATTGCCAAGGCGGATGTGGATTATCAATCAATGGAACATTAAATGTGGGTCCAAAGTGTTCACCAAAAACAAATGAAGTGAAACCCAGATAATCATTTCCAATAATATAAAATGTTTGGCCAAACGCTTCTGCAAAAATGAAAGTTCCGAAGAAAAGAGTCCACATACCGGCCATTCTAAGAATTTTACCAAGAGCTGCTATTTCAGTAGAATAACTAAATTTAGTTATTATGAACTGGCCAAATAAAATGTAGGCCAAACCATAGCCCGCATCACCGACCATTAGGCCAAAAAATAAAGGATAGGTCAAAAATATAATTGCAGTAGGTTCAAATTCCCAATGCTTAGGAGTACTATATAGTTTAGTAAATAATTCAAAAGGTTTCATAATTTCTGGATTATCTAATTTAATAGGAGGTTCGGCCGCACTTTCCTCACCAACTTCATAAAAAATGTCTAAATTCTGTAAAGCTTGTTGGAGGTCAGAAACTGAAGTTGTAGGTACCCAACCATCCAAAACAAACATGTTTTCGGTTGTGGCTAACTTAAGAGGCAAACTGGATTTCTCAGATAGAGCCGAATAATGCTCTTCACATGCCACTAACCAATCACCATGCCTAGTGGATATTGCTTGAACCTCATGATCTATGGCTTCTTTCTCACTACTTAACTTTGAAAGATTAGATTCCATTTGTGATTTAACAGTTGAAGGCATACCTGAAACTAAAGGTACATCTATTGAACGAAATCCTTGATCTAATAAAAGACGCTCAACTTCTTCAGAAGAGTTCAAAGATACAAAGGCTACAGTTACATCATTAGATTGAATAATTTCAACATCTTTCATATTATTTAATTTACTCAAATCAGAATCATCAGGAAGATTGCCTGCAAAAACTTGCATACTTGAATAACCACTTAATAAATCTAAATCTAAATCTATACCTTCAAAATAATCTACTTGTTCTAATTGAGATGATAACTCTTCAATTTGCCTATCGAAATCTCTTTGTTTATCATTTAATTTATGAGCTTGAGAAGCAATATCATCAATTTCCTTAATCTCTTTCTCGAGATCTGAAACCAATTTTGGTCTTGCCGAAGGATTAGGAGACACCTCTAATAACTTAATAACTGAACGTATTTTTACTAATAATTCCGATGTCTGAGCACCATAATTTAATGAAGAACCTATCTTAAATCCCTCATCTTCATTGTTATAATCAATTAAATGAATTAATTGATGCTTATCTAATAAATTAGATAAATCTGATAAATTCTGTTTATGACCACTTATGGTCATCCGCGACATTTTTTCAGACTTAAGCATTAAGCTAAACTCTCCAAAAAGGTATCTACAAATTTTTGTGAAGCATTATCTATTCTATCTTCAGCCTTAGATTTCATTCTTAAATTGTCTTTTTTACCTTTTTTAAGGATTTCAGTTTTCTGCCCATTTATTTCTTCCATAGCCACATTTATCTCTTTTTTAGACTTTTTATCTGCTAATTTCCTTTCTTTCGAAATTAATTCTTCACGGTCGAGAGGTATCCGGTTGTTAGCTGAGATTTGCTCTTGTTCAGCCTTTACGACCTCAGTACTAGCAGACGCTTCAGCATGCTTAATCTTTTCCAATAAATCGGTTCGGGACATGGCTAAAATAAATAGTGTATTTGCAGGGTAATAGGTCTATAAAAGAATACGGCCAGAAATAAGCACTTCGAAACATTGTATTAATAGCATGTAATATTAAATTCCCTACTCTGGTAACGAAGCCTCGGGCCCGTAGCTTAGCCTGGTTGGAGCACCCGGCTGATAACCGGGAGGCCACCGGTTCAAATCCGGTCGGGCCCACCAAAGAATTGTTTCAACTTGCTACGATTATCCTCATCAATTGCGATTTTTTCACCTAGCTTATAATTGATCATTACAACAACACTCTCTGCATTTGCCACGATATTTTTCCCATTAACCTTACTATATAGTTCATGTGAAATACCAAACGAAGTGTTACCAATATTTGTAACTCTAGTCTTTACAGTAATTAAATCAGGATATTGAACAGGTATTCTATAATTAATATTAAAATTAGCAAGAATAGGCCCCATACCTTCTTCAGATAGGATATCTTCCATCTTTAAAGATTTTAAATCCCAAACTTTACGAAATAATTCAACCCTCGAGGTTTCACACCATTTCAAATAGATTATATTATTTACATGCCCAAAGTCATCCATATCTCCCCAAAGAACTGGAATCTCAGTAACTATCGGCCAATTATTCACACTATACCTGAGAATTTACTTACGCTATTAAAACCTTCATCGGGCATAGACATAATTGTCTTAGATCCCGAAGAAATAGATATTGCCCTGAATAATGTTTCGGGCAATATTCTTTCAAAAAAGAAGCGCCCAATAATTATCTTATGTTGATAAAAATCGTCCTTATCCTTCTTAGAAAATGCTACTTTCAGCATTAGTAACCACATATAACCCATGGCAACTATTCCAAATTGTTTAAGATAATCTGTTGCTCCAGCCCCTATTTCATAAGGATTAGAAAAGCCTTTTTGAGCCAAAAATAAGGTTGTCTTTTGCAGCCCCTTTAACGCTTTCTCAAAAGGCACAATGAATTCTTTCATATTTGAATCTTCTTTATTTGCATCAATAAAGGCTAGTGTAGGATGGAAAAATCGCCTCAATAGTCTACCCATGCTTTTAGGCATCTTTCGCCCAGCTAAATCTAACGCTTGAATTCCATTAGATCCTTCCCATATAGGTGTAATACGAACATCTCGAGAAAACTGTTCCATGCCAAACTCTTTGATATATCCGTGACCACCGTGAATCTGTAGCATATCATAACTAATTTCAACACCAAATTCTGTTAAAAGTGATTTGATGATTGGAGTCATTAATTCAACTAAATCATGATTTTCTTTGCGAATTTTCTCATTGGGATCTTTAACTGATTTATCAATGGCTAAAGCAGTCCAACAAGATAACATACGACCGGCATCAATCAAAGCTTTTGATCGTAAGAGCATACGCCTAACATCAGGATGGACTATCAAAGGATCAGCTTCTTCATCTGGGTTCTTAGGTCCTTTTAAATCTCTACCTTGTAATCTATCTTTAGCATAAGCCAACCCATTCTGATAAGAAATTTCAGATATGCCAAGACCTTGTAATCCAACCGAGATTCTTTCATGGTTCATCATAGAAAACATTGCTGAAAGGCCCTTATGTTGCTCTCCAACTAAATACCCAGTTGCATCTTCAAAATTAAGAACACAAGTAGCTGAACCATGAATTCCCATTTTTTCCTCAATAGACATACATTTGACACCATTTCTATCACCCAAACTGTTGTCCTTGTTAACTAAAAATTTAGGAACTAAGAAAAGACTAATTCCATTTACTCCCTTAGGTGCATTCGGAAGTCTGGCCAATACCAAATGTATTATATTTTCAGACAAATCATGCTCCCCAGCTGAAATAAAAATCTTTTCTCCACTAATTATGTATTTATCATCTTCTGCCGGTTCTGCCTTAGTTCGAATTAAACCTAAATCAGTCCCACAATGCGCTTCGGTTAAACACATAGTTCCAAACCATCTCCCAGCTAAAAATTCAGGAAGATATGTGTCTTTCAATTCTTTACTACCGTGATTGTTTATGCAATGATAGGCTCCTTTAGTAAGCCCCATGTAAATTCCTAAAGACATATTAGTAGAACAAGATACTTCATCTGAAAAAACACTAATTGGAGTAGGAAACTCCATACCTCCATATTTTTGATGACCAAAAAGGGAGGTTAGTCCAGCCTCAATAACTACCTCTGAAGCTCGTTTCATACTAGAGGGTAAAGTTACATTTCCATTTTCAAACTTAGCCCCTATTTCGTCAGAATCTTTATTTGATGAAAGCCAGACTTCTTCTGCAAGTGTTGAAAATTGGTCCGATATCATTTCTACTGTTTCCCATGTAGCTTCTTCAAAACCTTCATAACCTTTTATTTGTTTTTCAAAATCTAAAACCTCTCGTAAGATAAATTCATATTCTCTCTTTGGTGCTTTATATTGTACCATAACTAATTCCTCAACGGTTTTCCTGTAGTAAGCATCGACTCTATTCTATCCATAGTTTTCTCTGTTTTCATCAAAGCCATTATTCCCTCTTTTTCCATTTCTAGAATTTTATCATCTGAAACAGTCTCAGTAGGATCCGTGTCCCCTCCCGTTAAAATATAGGCCAAATAGTCAGTTACAGTTACATCATGAGGAGTTGCATGTCCTGCTTTCTCTAAATCTTTCACAGCAAGATCCAAAGTAGCTTTGCCTGAAGGCCCTGGTAAATTGTGGTCGTTTGGTAATGGTGCTTTGTAATCTTTAATCAAATCTAAACATTTTTGTTTCGCATCATGTAATAAACGTGATCTATTCATAGTAATGCCATCGTTAGAATTTAGGAATTTTAATGATTGAGCTTCCTGAGCACTTGTAGCAACCTTAGCAGTCCCTATATTTTGAAATATTTTTACTATAGATGCCATCGGTCCTTTCGGCTGATTGGGGTCATTATTCCATCGTGTAATCATCTCTTTACAACCTCCCCAGGCTGGAACCAAACCGACACCGACTTCTACTAAACCAATATAACTTTCAGAATGTGCTTGAATTGAATCACAAGCTAATAGAACTTCACAACCTCCACCAATTGCTAATCCTGATGATGCTCCGACAACCGGGAAATTTCCATGTTTTAACATCATAAAGGTCATTTGGCCACCAAACACAAACTTTTCAGCTTCATCCCAAGCCCCAACATTAGCTACAAAACTAGATAGACCTAAATTTGCACCAGCCGAAAAATTCGAACCATCATTCCCAATCACTAACCCTTTGAAATCACCATTTTCACAAAAAGATGAAGCTTCACTCAAAACTTCCATTATTAATGGATCTATAGCATTCATTTTACTATGAAATTCAGCCAATAATATCTCATCACCCATATTCCATAAACTTGCTGATGAATTACCAAATATTGGTTTTTGGCCTCTCTTAATGTCTTTTACACTTAAGTGACCTTCTAAATTATTTATTTTACTGTAACTTCCATCAATATTGAAATACAAGCTTACGTCATCATTATCATCATAAAAATTCTTGTCTCCAACTTTTGTTAATAAATCAGGGACTTCAATATCTTCCTCAATAAGCCTAGAAACAAACCATGAAGGCCCTAAATCATCTATCATTTGGAATGGACCTTTTTTCCAGAGAAAACCATTCTTCATTGCATTATCTACATTTACTATATTCTCTGTAATTTCGGGAACTAAAGAAGCGGCGTAGCTAAGTGTTTTGGAAAGGACTTTCCAAGCATACCGGCCTCCTTTATCATCAAATTCAACCAATGCTCGAAGGCCTTTCTTTGCAACTCCAATACTTTCTAAACTTGACTTAGTTGAAGTGTAATATTCACCTGTTTTTAGATTTCGACTTTCCTTAACCTTATTTCCATTATTGCTATTTATACGATAGAATCCACCCTTGCCCTTGCGTCCAGTATATCCTGACTCAACCATTTCTTTCAATAATAAATCAATACCTAACTTTGATTGTTCTTCGACTCCTAAATTATATTTGTCATTATCTGGTAAATTACGCGACAAACTTTCAGTCACATGTGGGATTAAATCTAATCCAACAACATCTCCTAATGCAAAAACTCCAGTTTTAGGAGCTCCAATTGGCCTTCCCATAATCGCATCAGCTTCCTCAACAGTAAGGTCTGCCTTGAAAGCTTCAACCATTGCTGTAAGTGACCAAAACATTCCAATCCTATTACCAATAAAACCAGGTGTATCATTACAAATCACAACTTCCTTACCTAATTTGACATCGCAGAATTCAATAATTGTTTCTAATTTCTCATTATTTACTTCTTCACCTGCTACAAGCTCTAATAAGCGTAAGTATCTTGGTGGATTGAAAAAATGTGTAATAAAAAAATCTTGCCTAAATGAACTTGGCATACTTTCAATCAATTGATTTCTAGGTATCGTTGAAGTATTTGAAGTTACAATAGAAGTTTTTTTACGGAATTTTTCAATTATTCTGAAAACATTGTGTTTTATTTCTAACTTTTCAAGAACGACCTCAATGATTAAATCTGAATCGCTAATCAAATCTAAATTATCTTCTAAATTACCTGCAGTTATCAAATCTACATTATCTGGGTGCATTAACTGTGAAGGGCTACCCAGTTTCACAGGTTTCAACATTTTAGAGATAGCAGACTTAGAGATAACGTTTCGATCCTCAGCCCCATCTGGAACAATATCTAACATAGTTACAGGGAGCCCTGCATTGGCAACTTGGGCAGCAATACCGCTTCCCATAAGCCCAGCCCCAATTACTGTAACCTTTTCTATTTTCATCCCAATTACGCTCTCTCAATTACTGTAGCACAACCTTGACCGCCTCCAACACACATTGTTGCAAGAGCATAACGTCCACCTTCTGTTTGAAGTAATGAAGCTGCTTTACCAGTAATTCTAGCACCGCTAGCACCCAATGGATGTCCTAAAGCTATAGCTCCGCCATGAATATTTAATTTGGATATATCTACTCCTAATTCTTTTATACAAGCTAAACTTTGAGCTGCGAAAGCTTCATTCATTTCTATAATATCTATATCTTTAAGATCTAAACCAGCTCTTTTTAACGCCTTCATGGAAGAAATTACA
>Ga0209089_10001697_pt1 | contig 20021 bp, 23 predicted proteins | sample ArcticOcean_MG_C_FD_187431 | JGI IMG/M metagenome (GOLD analysis project Ga0209089, IMG submission 187431) | Marine microbial communities from western Arctic Ocean - ArcticOcean_MG_CB2_150 (SPAdes) (version 2) | ecosystem: Environmental > Aquatic > Marine > Oceanic | place: Arctic Ocean: Canada... | reverse complement strand
GGCTGGCCTTCTTTTTTACTCATTACTTTATTAACGATGAGTTTTGTGGGTGCTTGCACAGGATCAACCGGAGGAGGGATAAAAGTTATGAGAATAATGCTTTTATTCAAGTTGATGAAAAAAGAGTTTATAAAAATATTACATCCAACAGCAGAAATACCAATTATAGTTAACAAAAATCCACTATCTGAAAATATTGCACATAGTGTTTGGAATTTTTTTATTTTATATATTATTTCATATTTAGTAATTTCATTTCTATTATTAGCGTCAGGCTTAGATATGACATCTGCATTTTCAGCAGTTGCGTCATGCATAAATAATTTAGGCCCTGCGCTTGGAGCTGTGTCTAATAATTATTCTGTTATAAATGATTTTTCAAAATATATGCTTTCATTTGCCATGTTGCTGGGAAGATTAGAAATTTTTACATTATTAATCGTAATGACACCATATTTTTGGAAATATTAAGTTTTTATGAATAAAGTACCGAAACCATTTTTATCAGATAAAAACCCTTTAAATTTGCATAAAGATAAATGTGAAAAATTTCACTTAAATTATTTATTACCAAATTATTGGTTTACATGGCTGTTAATTCTTGTATCATTTTTTTTAACTTATTTCCCACATTCATTTAGGATGATGTTGGGCTCATTGCTTGGAAAATTTATATATCTTATAAATAAAAAACGTAGAAATATAGCCAAGGTTAATATTTCACTATGTTTTAAAAATATAACAAAAAAAGAATCAGAAAGAATTTTAACTAAATATTTTTCTTGGCTTGGTAGAACTTTTTTAGATATGCCTACTTTATGGTGGAAGAATAATAAATCATTACAAAAAATTTGTGATATTGAAAATATTAAATATTTAGAAAATGAACTTAAAAAAAATAAAGGCGTCGTCTTGTTAACTGCTCATACGGTTTCATTAGATTTTGGCGGGAGATCAATATCAAAATTTCCAATTATAAGCATGTATAAGCCTTTTAGAAATCAGTTATTAAATTGGTTTATAGGAAAATCTAGAAGTAAAAATACTGATAATGTTGTTGTATTTCCAAGAGAAGAGTTTTCATTTAAAACTGTTGTAAAGTCTTTACAGAGCCCAGTTGTTTTTTATTATGTTGCGGATGAAGACCTAGGAACTCAAAATTCTGTTTTTTCTAATTTTTTTGATGAACCTAAGTCCACGCTTATTTCTATTTGCAAAATAGCATCTTTATCTGGTGCTTCTGTATTGCCATGCATTAATCATTACTGTCCTGACAAACAAAAATATATTACATACATTGACAAACCTCTTGAGAATTTCCCATCTGGAGATGTTGAGGTTGATGCAAGAACTATAAATATGAGTTTGGAAAATCTAATCACAAGACAGACTGAACAATACATGTGGAGTCTTCGTCTATTTCAATCTAGACCAGACGGGTTTAATTTTCCTTACGAAAAATAAATGATAAAATATAGTCATAAATTAAAATTATTTATATAAATTTATAGTTTAAATGAAAATATTTTCTGAAATAAAACCATATAATACTCAATATATACAAGTTGATAATATTCATAAAATATATGTTGAACAATCAGGTAATCCTAATGGAATACCTATAATTTTTTTACATGGTGGCCCTGGTGCTGGAATAAATCAACTGTATAGAAGATACTTTGATCCCAGGGTTTATAATATTATTCTGTATGACCAACGTGGATCCGGAAAATCTACACCATATGGTTCTGTTGAAAATAATACAACACAATATTTAATTGAAGATATTAAAATTATATTTGAAAAACTAGGTATTAAAAAATCTATAATATATGGTGGTTCCTGGGGATCTACTTTAGCATTGTTATTTTCTGAAAAATATCCCGAGTTAATTTATTCTTTAGTTTTGAGAGGAATTTTTTTATGTAGAAAAAATGATATAAGATGGTTCTATCAAAATGGAGCACATGAAATATTTCCTGATCAGTGGAATAATTTCATATGCAATATACCTGCAGAAGAACATGGTAATTTATTAAAAGCGTACCATAAACGTATTCATTCTACCGATATCAAGACATCTGAAAAATTCTGTATGAAATGGGCTGAATGGGAGGGCCAATGTTCATCATTAGTGCCTTCGTCTCAAGTTGTGAAACAGTTTTCACAATGTTCTGTTTCATTAGCTAAAATAGAAACACATTTTTTTATTAATGATTGTTTTATTGATGAAAACGAAATAATAGATAAAATTAAATCTATAGAAAATATTAAATGCTATATGGTTCATGGAAGATATGACATAGTGTGTCCTCTTAAACAAGCTTATGATTTAAACTCTGTTTATCCTAAATCTCAGCTATCTATTATTAATGATGCGGGTCATTCACTATTAGAAAATGGAATAACAAAAAAAATTCTAGAAATATTTAGTAAACCAAATGAACTTATTTCGTAATTTTATTTTTTTCCTATCCATTGTCTTTTTTAGTTCTAGTTACTCTGTTGCAGACAACTTACCAAACTATAAAAGAGAAAAAGGTATTAAAGAGCAAATTTTAAATTTTATTTTTGACGCAGAATTAATAGATTTAAAGTCAAATATTGAAAAAAGTTTTACCTTATTAGAGAATGTATCAACAAACTCATCAAAATCAATTTTGCTACTACATGGTCGTGGTCTGAGTCCAAATGAGCCAAATATTATTGGACCACTAAGATTAGCAATATCAGAGTCAAACATTAATGTATTTTCTCTACAGTTGCCTGTCCTAAGCAAAGGAAAAACCTATAATGATTATGCTGGTATTTTCAAGTACTCAGATAAGAGAATAGAATCTGCTCTAAGATATATTGAGAAAGAAACTAATGAAATTATAATTATTGCTCATAGTTGTGGTGTTCACATGATTATGTCTTGGGTTAAAAATTATACAAATTTAAATGTTAAGGCTTTTATTTTAATAGGAGCAGGTGCTACTGATAGAGGTCAAACAATTAAAAATCCATTTCCGTATAATAATATTGATGTTCCTATATTAAATATTTATGGTGAGCATGATTATGGTGCCGTTAAATTAAATGCGAGTCTATTTTCAAGATATTTATTAAAATCATTGCATCCAAAATCTTTACAAGTTGAAATTGCTAATTCAAATCATCACCATGAAGATAATGCCAAGAATTTAGTGGATACCGTAAAGAAATGGCTTAAATTATTATAATATGTTATAGATATCATATGAAAAATCGAATAGCTAAAGTTAAAAGAGTAACCAAAGAAACTCAAATAGAGGTGGAGATGAATCTTGACGGAGATGGAAACTCAACTCTTAAAGCTGACATACCATTTTTGGAACACATGCTCGAGCAAGTTGCAAGACATGGGATGTTTGATTTAAATCTTCATGCAAAAGGAGACTTACATATTGATGCCCACCATACAGTTGAGGACATAGGAATTGTTTTAGGTCAAGTTATAGATAAAGCCCTTGGAGATAAAACAGGAATTTCTAGGTTCGGTTCATCTTATGTGCCACTTGATGAATCTTTATCAAGAGTTGTGCTAGATTTTTCTGGCAGACCAGGCCTTGAATACAATGTATCGTACCCTCGATCACATGTAGGTGAATTTGATGTTGAGTTATTACATGAATTCTTTCAGGGCTTCGTAAATCATGCCAAGGCTACAATACATATTGATAATTTAAGAGGGAGCAATTCTCATCATATAGCTGAAACAATATTTAAAGCTTTTGGGAAAGCATTGAAAGCAGCAGTTTCTATTGACCCTAGACAAGCTGGCAAGATTCCATCAACTAAAGAAATTATTTAATGGCTGATATTGTAATTATTGATTATGGCATGGGTAATGTTCATAGTGTTGCAAAAGCGTTAACTAATATTTTAGATAAAAAATCTAAAGTTAAAATATCAAAATCAATTTCAGAAATAAAAAAATCTACACATATAGTATTCCCGGGCCAAGGCGCTGTTTCTGAGTGCATGTCTAGCATCAATAAAAATTTTGAAATAAATGAGCTTAAAGAAATTATAAAAGAAAAACCTTTTTTAGGAATATGTATGGGACTACAGGTTTTAATGGGGTCTAGTACTGAAAATAATGGTGTAAGTTGTCTAGACATTATAGATGGGAAAGTATTGAGTATTAGAGACAAACTTGATAAAAACCTTAAAATACCCCACATGGGGTGGAGTGAAGTTGTACAACAAAATAATCACCCTTTATGGGATGGTATAAAAAATAAGAGTTATTTTTACTTTGTCCATAGTTACTATGTTTCTCCTGATAAGAAAAACGATATACTTGCAACAACATCATATGGTTTTGATTTTGTTTCTGCGATTGCTAGAGAAAATATGGTTGCAGTTCAGTTTCATCCAGAAAAAAGTTCTAAAACTGGACTTAAACTTCTGCAAAATTTTTTAAGTTGGGATGGTGTTGTATAAGGTTATGAAAATATTTCCAGCAATTGATTTAAAAGATGGAAAATGTGTTCGCCTTAATAAAGGTGATTATAAACAAGTCACGCATTATTCTGATAATCCTTTGGAAATGGCAGAAACATGGATAAGCCAGGGTGCAAACAGTCTCCATATTGTAGATCTTGATGGAGCAAAAGCTGGGAAACCAATTAATTTTACAATCATAGAAAGCATTAGAAAAGAATTCCCAAATCTTTTTATTCAGGTTGGCGGTGGTATACGTAATCAAGAAAATATTAATAGATATATTAATGCCAAAATAGATAAAGTAATTATTGGAACAAAAGTTGTTACAGACCCTGAATTCATTAAAAAAATAGATGCTAACATATTAAACAGGATTGTTGTTGATATTGCTGTTAAAGATGAAATGTTGGCAGTACAAGGATGGAATGAATCATCGTCTTATAATATAAAAGAATTTATTAGCATTCTTAATCAGAATAATGTCTCAGAAATTGTATTTACAGATGTTAGTAAAGATGGAATGCTTCAGGGAATTAATTTAGAAAAAATTAAGGAAATATTAGATTTTTCAAATATTCCTCTCATAGCCTCTGGAGGGGTTACCTCTATTAAAGATATTGAAAATCTAAAAAAACTCAAAGATAAAGGCTTATCTGGCATAATAATAGGAAAGGCGCTATATGAAAATAAAATTAGTTTACCAGAAGTAATAAAGATAGCTGAAAATTAAATATGTCTCTTACAAAAAGAATTATACCCTGCTTAGATGTCGATAATGGCCGAGTTGTCAAAGGAACTAAATTTATAAATATAATGGATGCTGGCGATCCTGTAGAAGTAGCTAAAAGATATGATAAAGAAGGTGCTGATGAAATAGCATTCTTAGATATTACTGCCACGCATGAGAACAGAAAAACTATGATTAATATTGTAGAAAAAGTTGCTAGCGAGGTTTTCATTCCTCTTACTGTTGGAGGCGGAGTATCAAGCTATAATGATGTTTTAAATCTACTCAATGCTGGCGCAGATAAAGTTGCAATAAATAGTGCCGCAGTATCTAATCCTGATTTGATTAATCAGATAACAGATAAAACTGGTAGACAATGTATTGTTGCAGCGATAGATGTAAAGAAAAATTTAAATACAAATTCATGGAATGTTTTTACTCATGGAGGTAGAAAAGAGGCCAACCTTGATGCACATGAATGGTCATTAGATTTAGAAAAAAGAGGTGCAGGAGAAATTTTATTGACAAGCATGGATAGAGATGGGACCAAACAAGGGTTTGATCTTGAACTCTTAAATATAATATCTAACAGCGTTTCAATTCCAGTAATAGCGTCTGGCGGAGCTGGGACTCTTGAACACCTAAAAGATGCTGTGGTAGAAGGTAATGCTGATGCAGTCTTGGCAGCTAGCATCTTCCATTATTCTATATTCTCAATTAATCAGGTAAAAGAATATTTTAAAAGTAATGGAGTTTTAGTACGTATTTAATTATTTATGATAATCTGTGCATATGGATAATGTTAACAACAAAGAATTTATTCTTGCTAAACTTGATGATATGCTTATCAGCCGCAAAGAGTCATCAGCAGAGAAATCGTATGTGGCTTCACTGTACAAAAAAGGCAATGAATATATCAACGGGAAAGTTCTCGAGGAAACAAATGAATTGATCGAGGCTATAAACAAGAAAGATAAAAACCATATTATTCATGAAGCAGCAGATTTATGGTTTCACAGTTTAGTTTCTTTATCTTTCAATGGAATTTCTTCGAAAGATATTCTTTCTGAATTAAGTGCTAGATTTGGATTATCTGGGTTGGAAGAAAAAAAATTACGAAACAAATGAGGTGATAGAATGCTTAGTGGTATTTCTCCATGGTCAATATTACTTATACTGATTATTGTTGTGGTTCTTTTTGGGACTAAGAAACTTAGAAATGTTGGCTCTGATTTAGGGTCTGCAATAAAAAGCTTTAAAAAATCTTCTAAAGAAGATAATGATGATAAGTCTGTTGTCCGCAAAACATCTGCTAAAGAAAAAAAATAAAAGCATATGTTTGATATAGGTTTTTGGGAACTTTTTCTAATATTCATGTTACTGCTCTTTGTAGTGGGTCCTGAGAGATTGCCTGCTATAGCTGGCTATTTAGGAAAATGGTTTGGTAAATTTCAGCGCTATTTTTTTGAATTAAAAGATTCTATCAGTCAAGAAACTGAAACAACAACAGAAGAAATTAACAAGATAATTGATGATCAAAAATCTCATATGACAAGGATGCAGGATGAGATTAAAAATAAAAATAAGGATGAAATAGAGAAATGAGTTCAAAAGAAGAGAAAGAAGATTCAATTAAATCCATCATTCCTCATTTAAAAGAACTTAAAACAAGAATCTCAAAATCTTTATTATTTATCTTAGTTATATTTCTTTTATTATTTCCTTTTTCTGATGAGATTTATCATCAACTAGCTTATCCATTAATGGCTAGTCTGCCTGCCGGTAGCAGCATGATAGCTATAGATGTAGCTTCACCATTTTTTATTCCATTCAAACTTGTCATGATATTGTCAATTTTTATTGCAATACCATATTTGTTATATCATTTATGGATGTTTACTGCGCCTGGTTTATATGAGAAAGAGAAAAAATTAGTTTTACCAATACTTGTATCAAGCAGTATATTATTTTATGTTGGAGCTGCATTTGCATACTTTGTTGTTTTTCCTCTAATATTTGCATTTTTTATTAGTATTGCCCCAGAGGGTATTGCAGTAATGACAGATATCAGCAGATACCTTGATTTTGTCATTACTTTGTTCTTTGCTTTTGGTTTTGCTTTTGAGGTTCCAATTATTACTATTATTCTAGTTTTGACAAATGTCACGACAAAGTCAAATCTTATTAAAAACCGACCTTATGTAATTGTTGGGGCGTTTGTAGTAGGGATGCTACTAACGCCACCTGATATAATCTCACAAACTTTGCTTGCAATCCCTATTTGGATTTTGTATGAAATAGGAATATTTTTTGCTGGAATTATATCAAATAAGAAAAAAAGTAAAATTAAGGATACTATAATAGATGATGTTTCAAATAATCCCAAAGATAAATAATGACTAATAATAATAGAACAATTTGGTTTGTTAGGCATGCTCAATCTGAGTATAATAAAAAAAAATTATTTACAGGCTGGCATGATCCTGAGTTAACGGAGCATGGAAAATATAAGGCCCATGATCTAAAAGAAGAACTTTATGGTGTACAGTTTAATTTGGTGTATTCATCACCATTAAAAAGAGCCCATGAAACTGCAAAAATTTTGATAGACAACCAAAATATTATACTTGATGATAGGTTAAAAGAGAGATGCTATGGTGATTGGTCAGCTAAAAATAAAGAAGAAGTAAAGTTATCAGAAGGAGAAGATAGTTATTATGCTGCTAGGAGAGGATGGGTAACAAGTCCTCCAAATGGAGAAAGCCTTAAGGATGTAAGTCTTAGAGTTAAGTCATTCATTGATGAATTACCAGATAGTGGAAATATTTTAGTTGTTTCTCATGGAAATACAATTAGAGCCATATCAGTATTGTTTGGAATCAATACAGAGTCTAATGTTAACTCGTTCGAAATTAAGGTAGGCACTGTTCTAAAAGTATAAAGCAAGAAGTTTATGCTGGCTCCCTACGAAGGAGCTATATTTAAATAAGTATATAAGTAAACACTAATTATTAATCTCACTATATAGAACTTATCAATATTGTTAATTTTAATTTATGTATAGTATTTGGTTAATAATAAAGTTGTATTTAAAATACATCTAATATATATATGAGTTATATACTAAATATAACAATTAGGGGAATAAACATGACATCAATATACGAAAAAATAGGTGGCGAACCTGCAATGAATGCTGCTGTTGATTTATTTTATCGCAAAGTTCTATCAGATGATCGAGTAAATGGTTTTTTTGATGGGGTAGATATGGAAAATCAGGCCGCTAAACAAAAAGCTTTTTTAACTATGGCTACGGGTGGACCTAATAATTACACTGGGAAAGAACTACGCGAAGGACATAAAAACATAAAAGATAAAGAGGGTAATGGAATAAACGATGAACATGTAACTATAATTATTCAGCATGCTGGCGCAGCTTTACAAGAGTTAGGTGTGGGTGAAGGAGAAATAGGAGAAATTGCTGCATTATTAGAAACTACGCGAAGTGACATAACAAATAGTTAATACAGATAACCTAAAAAATAAAACATATTAGCCCCTGGATTACATGGGGCTAATATAACAGGGAGTGTTTTTATGAGTCAGTTATCATTCAGAGGCAACAAATATATTATTAAAAAGGGCGATACTGTGCTTGATACATTGCTTGGTCATGGACACAATATTCCCTGTAGTTGCAAAGCTGGCATATGTCATGCGTGCAAAATGAAAATAGTGGAAGGAAATGTGCCTCAAATTGCACAGGGCGGGCTGAAGGATACACAAAGAGAAGAAGGCTATTTTTTATCTTGTCAATGCAGGCCTCAAGAAGATTTATGTGTATGCTTACCTACTGAGGTAGATAAAAAATATTCAGCACAAGTAATTTCTTTAAACAAATTATCTGATGACATTATTCAGCTAATAGTAAAACTTAATCAGCCAATGTTTTTTCATGCTGGTCAATTTATAAATTTATGGAAAGACAAAGATTTGCATCGTAGCTATTCAATTGCTAATTTGCCAAGTAAGGAAAATCTAATAGAAATGCATATTCGCCATATGCCAAAAGGAAAATTGAGTGATTGGGTATTTTATAAATTAAAAGAAGGCGATGTTGTCGATATCCAAGGACCACTCGGGGACTGTTTTTATCATCTAAATAAGGAAAATAAAACAAAACCAATGCTACTTGCAGGTACTGGCACTGGATTAGCCCCACTTTACGGTATCTTAAGTGATGCTTTAAAACAAAAACATCAAGGGAAAATATATTTCTACCATGGTGCGCTTTCAGACAAACAGCTTTATTTTGTTAAAAAAATAAGACAGGTAATACAAAATTATGATAGCGTTTATTATATTCCAGTAGCATTAAAATCATCAGGTTTTGTGAAAGATGTTGTAGAAGGAGATTTTGATAAAGAGGTTTTAAAAACAACAGATAGTTTTGATGGTTGGAATGTATATTTGTGCGGTAATGCTGAGATGGTTAGAAAGATTCAAAAACAAATTTTTTTAAAAGGGGCATCATTGAAATCTATACATGCTGATGCGTTTATACCTCATGCGTAACTAAATAATTAATTTAAATTAAGAGAAGAAGTATATGAGATTAACAAAACAGACAGATTTCTCTTTGCGCGTATTAATATATTTAAGTTTGCAACCAACTGGGAAACTTGTAAATAATGCTGAAATTGCTAAACATTTTGAGATTCCAAAAAACCACTTAATTAAAGTGGTGCATAAATTAAGTAAGCTTAATTATATTCATACTAAAAGAGGCAGAAGGGGAGGAATAGTGCTCGCAAAATTACCAGAAAAAATTAAGATTTCTAAAGTAGTGATGGATATAGAGCCAACGCTCCAATTAGTAAGTTGTCATAAACCTAAATGCCCTCTTTTGCCAGGGTGTGGGTTAATTCCTATTCTTGAACAAGCCCGTTCCTCTTTTTTTGAAGTGTTGTCATCTCATACATTAGCGGATTTAATAAAAAATCCTAAAACATTAAAACAGTTAATAAAATTAGTGCCGACTGCTGTTAATGAATAAAATTCTTCTCATGGCATTAGCCGTCCTTTTAACCGGGTGTTCAAACCGATTTATATATTATAATCTCTCAGGCGGTAATTTGAATGATTTACTTAATACGAAAAATCAGTGTGTAAAAGAATTAATCAAACCTAAGCCAGGAATCGAAACTAAAGAAGTTGATTGCCGAGCTTTCGATATTTGTTTCCGTTCAAAAGGATGGATAAAAACCAATCAAGCATATAGAGGCATAGAAGTGCCTGAAAAACATAGATTTAAATGTACAGGATTTTAAATAAGTGTATGACTCTGCTGGTAATTTACGAGATATCTACAGCCGTATAAATATTGAGTTGTAAAATAAAATTTTTATCATTACCCAAAAACAAGTAGATTTTATAGTACAATAGTTTTTAGCAAAAACCTTTTATTATTTAAATGGAAAAATATTGACTAGTATAGTTGAAAAAAATCTAAAATTCTGGGGGCATAATTGTTTTAGTATTGCATCTAATACAACGCTTCTCTTGATAGATCCGTGGTTCTCTAAGTCAGGTGGATTCTTTGGCAGTTGGTTTCAGTATCCAAAAAACCATCATCTTCAAGATGAGGTTTTAGACATGTTAAATAAATATGAAAATTCTTTTATATTTATTACACATGAGCATCAAGATCATTATGATAAAGAATTTTTATCTAATGTTCAAAAAAATACTACAATTATTATACCTAACTATAAAGATAAAAGTTTTAAACAAGATTGTGAGGGTCTTGGTCTAAAAGTCATTGAAATTCAAAATACTGATAAATTTAATTTAAGTAGGGAATTTTGGATAAAACCCTACATTAGTCATATTGGCGTCAATCATGATTCAGCAATTCTTGTAGTCACAGAAAAATTTAAATTCTTTAACCAAAATGATTGCAAGATTTTTGATAGACTTGGTGATATTCATGACGATATTGACTATTATTCAGTTCAGTTTTCAGGTGCAACCTGGCATCCTTCAAATTTTATTTTCTCTGATAAAAGAAAAAAAGAAATATCATATCAAAAAGTTAAAAATAAATTAAAGAATGTTTTAAGAGGTATCAATAGTTTGAAGCCAAAATACTTTCTTCCAGCTGCTGGACCAGCAATATTTCCATATTTAGAGAGTAATTTATCGCATGGTATTGATAATATATTTATACATCAAGATCATCTCAATGAGTTTTTGAAAGATAATGCTATACATAATGTTCTTTATCTTAGACCGGGAGATTATTTAGATGATGATAAAAGGATACCAATACAACCTCTAAAAAACCAAGAAGAAATAGAAATTTATAAAAAAAATACCAATAATCATTGGGAAGAATTAGATATAAATTTCAACAGAGATTTATTAGAAAAATCAATTAGAGATAGATTAAATAAAATAAGTAATATTGATATTATTCAAACACCAATTTTAATATTTAATTTTATAAATAATTTTGATCATACAGACCATACAAATGAAAATAAAATATTTATAGACCTATCAAATAAGAAAATTCTCAATAGATTTGAATATAATGCGCCGTACGAAGAAATTATTTCTGATAAAAAATATTTTACATTAATGCACTCAAAAGAAAGATGGCAAAATATATATTTATCTTTAAGAGCAAAAGTATTAAGAAAACCTGATATCTTTAATAATGATTTAAATATTTTTCTATTTTCTGATGTAGAAAATATTAGAGAAAATTTTATTTCTACAAGAAATATATCTAATGAGAGAGTGAATATTAAAAATCAAAGTGGAGAAATATTTGAAATCAATAGATTCTGTCCTCATAATGGCTCAGATCTTTGTAATGCAGAGATAAATTCAGATAATTATTTAGTTTGTCCTGGACATGGCTGGAAATTTGATTTAAATAATAATGGAATTGACAAGACATCAAAAACTACAATTAATTCTAAAAAAATATCTTAAAAATAAACATAATTATATTGCTACCTTTATCTGTCTTAATGATGATAGGTGTGATGCTACAATCTACTTAAAATAACATAAAGAAATTGTTTTCTTACCGCCACTATTATCATCATTCGCATATCAAATTAAAATTAGGCCCGGGAGTATTTTATCAAGTGATTTTATTCATCACCTTCTTTTACAAAAATACCATCAACCATTTTACCCTTACGATTTTTAATATCATCATAAGCAACTGATAGACATTCTTTCATTGTTAAATTGTTCCTTACCATGATGTTAATTAAAACTACCATCATGTCTCCAATATCATCACGAATATCCTTGCCTTTACATAAGCTATCAGATAATTCTCCTGCCTCTTGAATTAGTTTCATGTATTGGTCTTTATCGGTACTGCCTTCAATAAGATTTCGGTCTCTGTGCCATTGACCAATTAATTCTTCATACTTTATTTCAGTCATCTTGTCTCTCCTATTTTGGGCCCGGGAGGACTCGAACCTCCGACCAATGGATTATGAGTCCACTGCTCTAACCAACTGAGCTACAGGCCCGAAAAATAAAACTATATAATATTCCTTTGAAGTTGTTTTTTTCTTATATATTTCTGATGATATTCTTCAGCTTTCCAAAAATTAGTTGCTTTTTCTATCGTTGTTACAACTTTATTGTTATACGCAGACTCATTTAATAATTTAATTTTTTTTACACTTAACTCTTGTTGAAAATCATTCAAATAAAATATAGCTGAACGATATTGTGTACCAAAATCAAAACCTTGTCTATTAAGAGTTTTGGGATTATGTATTTCAAAAAAAATATCCAGCAAAGATCCAAAAGTTATAGTGTTTGAGTTAAAGGTGATTTTTACAGCTTCAGCATGGTTTGTGTCACCCTGGCAGACATCTTCATAGGTGGGGTTTTCCTTCATTCCGCCAATATAACCAACTTCAGTTTCAACAACCCCGTCAGTCTTAATAAATTTTTCTTCTATTCCCCAAAAACATCCTGCTGCTAAAATTGCTATTTCAGTCATTGTCTAAAAAACTTTTTAGGTTGTGTGCTCTCGAAGGATGCCTAAGCTTTCTTAATGCTTTTGCTTCAATTTGTCTGATCCTTTCTCTCGTTACATCAAATTGCTTTCCAACTTCTTCAAGTGTATGGTCGGTATTCATATCAATACCAAACCTCATCCTTAAAACTTTTGCCTCTCTTGGAGTTAAGCTTGATAGTATTTCCCTAGTTGAATCTGATAACCCTGTATTAATGGTTTCATCTAAGGGTTGTTCAGCATTTTCATCTTCAATAAAATCTCCTAAATGTGAATCTTCATCATCTCCAACTGGAGATTCCATTGATATTGGTTCTTTAGCAATTTTTAATACCCTTCTCACTTTATCTTCTGGCATTTCCATATGTATGGCAAGTTCGTCTGGCGTTGCTTCTTTGCCATTCTCTTGAAGTAACTTCCGTTGTATACGATTTAGCTTATTTATTGTTTCAATCATATGAACTGGAATTCTAATCGTTCTTGCTTGATCAGCAATTGATCTTGTTATGGCTTGTCTAATCCACCACGTAGCATATGTAGAAAATTTATATCCTCTTCTGTATTCAAACTTATCTACAGCTTTCATTAGTCCGATATTTCCTTCTTGGATTAAGTCTAAGAATTGTAAACCCCTATTAGTATATTTTTTAGCTATTGAAATAACTAATCTTAAATTAGCCTCTACCATTTCTTTTTTAGCATTTCTTTCTTTTAGTTCGCCAGATCTTCTGTCTTTATTGATTTTTTTAATTTCACTAATTGAAATATCTTGATTATCTTCAATGGCTTTAAGTTTCTTTTGAAATTTTTTAAGTTGATTTTCTGCACCGTTTTTTTCAGTTTCTGTTAATTTGCTATTTTCAATATATGGTTTTGCAAATTCAAAATCCTCTTTGTTGTTTTTTAGTTCTTGCAAAAGAACTTTTTTAGGTATCTTCAATAAATTAATACAAATTTTTATAATTTCTCTTTCATACTTAGAGATCAGAACTGTTATTTTTTCTATTCTATTGATTAGCTTTGCTTTAAATAAAGTTGTAAACTTAAAATGAGACATCTTACTTATTATTTCATTGAAGACTTTTTTATATCTATCATCCTTACTTGTTTTGTACATAGTGTATTCAAGATATAATCCGGTTATATCATTTACAGCCTTTATAACTAATTCTTTATCTGGGGAATTATCAATTTCCTCCTCATCTGCATCATCATCTGCATCATCAGCAACCGTTTCTGGTTCTTCATTAATATTTTGGGTATTATCTATTTTTTCTTCTGCTTTTTTTTCTGCCATTTTTAATACATTAGGACTATTTTCAGGTATTTGATCAGTTTTAAATTCTTCAGAATCCTCGGATTTTATGTCTAATACGTAATCTGATATTAATGAATCTATTTCATTTTCATCTTCAATATTTTCAAATATTTGAGTAAAAAAAGCTGTTGATTCTGGGAATCTTTGTACTGCATGTAAAATTAATTTTTGCCCTTCTTCAATTTTTTTTGCAATAACTATCTCGCCAGCTCTATTTAGTAATTCAACTGTCCCCATTTCTCGCATGTACATTCTAACCGGATCTGAGGTACGCCCAAATTCTTCATCAAGACTAGATAATACTTCTACAGCTTCATCTTCTGTTATTTCGCTATCATCATCATCAGTGACCTCCTCATCATTCATTAAATTGCTGTCTTCAGCCTCCTTAGCTGATTCAAGAACTTTAATTTTTAGATCTGTTATAAGTTTTGTGATTTGTTCTATTTGATCTGAATCATATTGACTAGTTGGCAGTAAATCATTAATTGCAGAAACAGTTAAATAACCTTGTTTCCTTCCAGTCTCAATTAATACTTTAATCTCTTTTTGTTTGCTTTTAGATAAATTTGAATTCGCCATAGATATTAAGTTGCTTAAAAATGATGTATTATATCATCAATATTATTGTATTAAACATATAAATTGGTCTCACTGACTATATAATAAGGTAGCTTTAGAGGTTATTCAATTATTTAAAATGACAGAATTATTAACCCCAGTCTGCGATTTTGGTAAAAAAGCATATGATTTTGAGTTAAAAGGTACTGATAATAAGATCTGGACTTTAAGTGATTGCCGTGGAGAAAAAGGACTTTTAGTTATGTTTATATGCAACCATTGTCCTTATGTAAAAGCTATACTTGAAAAACTGGTTGTGGAAACAGATGTGCTTGCAATGAAAGGTATCGGCTGTGTTGCAATTAATCCAAACGATTATATTTCTTTTCCTGATGATTCTTTTGAAAACATGGCTAAAGTTTCAAAAAAACATGGATTTAGCTTCCCGTATTTAATTGATGAGAATCAGGAAATTGCCAAGAAATATGAATCTATATGTACACCAGATTTTTTTGGATATAACAAAGATCTCGAGCTTCAATACAGGGGAAGGTTTGACGATAGGGGTATAGATAGCGTCATTAACCCAAACCAGAGTGATTTATTCAAAGCTATGTTTGCTGTTTCTAGGACTGGCAAGGGACCAATTGAACAACAACCAAGCATAGGTTGTTCTATTAAATGGAGAAAATAAGTTTTATCTAAGTAAATTATGAAAAAAACGGATTTATCAAATGCTATTCGATTCTTAAGTTTGGATGCTGTCGAAAAAGCAAAGTCAGGCCATCCAGGAGCTCCAATGGGTATGGCAGATATAGCAAATGTTTTGTGGAATAAATTCCTTAATCACAACCCAAATAATCCATTATGGATAAATAGAGATCGTTTTGTTTTATCTAATGGACATGGGTCAATGCTTTTGTACTCATTATTACATTTAACTGGCTACAACCTTTCAATTAAAGATATAAAAGAATTTAGACAATTTAAATCAAGGACGCCTGGTCATCCAGAATGCGATATAACTCCTGGTGTTGAAACAACAACAGGGCCACTTGGACAAGGTATTGCAAATGGTGTGGGAATGGCAATAGCAGAAAAGTCATTAAGTAAAGAATTTAACAAGAAAAATATGAACATTTTTGACCATCATACATATGTTTTTGCTGGTGATGGGTGTCTGATGGAAGGAGTTTCTCATGAAGCATGTTCACTAGCCGGAACCCTTGGATTGAATAAATTAATAGTAATATATGATATGAATAAAATATCAATTGATGGTGATATTTCACTATCTTTTACTGAAAATATTAAGAAAAGGTTTGAATCATATAATTGGAATGTAATAAATGAGGTTGATGGTCACAATTTTAATTCTATCGAAAAATCTATTAAAACTGCAAAATCACAGACTAATAAACCTACAATAATTTGCATGAGAACAAAAATTGGCTATGGATCCCCAAATAAAGAAGGAACGGGCTCTGTGCATGGTGCTCCACTTGGATTAGAAGAAGTTGAGCTAACCCGTAAAAACCTTAAGTGGAAACATAAACCATTCCAAATCCCAAGAGATATATATAAAGAATGGGACTTTAAAAAGAAAGGGCAGAATCTTGAAAATAAATGGAATAATAAGTTTAAGAAATATCAAAAATTTTTTCCAGATGACGCCAAAGAAATTTTAAGAAGATTTAAACAAAAGTTAAATAAAAATATAGATAAAGCAATATCTGATTTATTGTCAAAAAAACATGATGCTATGGCAACGAGAAAATCATCACAAGTTGTTTTAGAGAATATAGCGCCACACATGCCTGAATTAATTGGAGGGTCAGCTGATCTTAAAGAATCTAACTTAGTATTTTGGTCTGGTTCCAAGCATTTATCTAATGGTGATTTTTCAGGCAAATATATCCATTATGGAGTTCGAGAATTTGCTATGGGAGCAATAAGTAATGGGATCTTTTTACATGGAGGGTTTCGTCCTTACGCTAGCACCTTCCTTATATTTTCTGAGTATGCAAAAAATGCAATCCGCATGTCTGCTTTAATGCATCTACCAATAATTTATATTTTTACACATGACTCGATTGGATTAGGAGAAGATGGGCCAACTCACCAGGCTGTGGAACAAATAACATCCTTGAGAATAATTCCTGGAATGAGCTTATGGAGACCAGCAGATTTAGATGAGACTGCAATAGCATGGCAAAACTCTTTAAAAAAAATGTCAGGACCATCCTCGATTGTATTATCTAGACAATCTTTGCCAGAAATTGCTAGAACTAAAAAACAAAAGAACCTTATAAACAATGGTGGATATATAGTCTTTGAACCAGATAAAAAATTAAATGCAATAATAATATCTTCTGGGTCAGAACTTCACATATCTGTTGATGCAGCAAAAAAACTAAAACTAAAAAATATAAATGTTCGGGTAGTTTCTATGGTTTGTATGGAGAAATTTTTACAACAGAATGCTTCATATCAAAACAAGGTGCTCCCATCCAATGTAGATAATATCTTAGCTGTAGAAGCAGGAATAGGAGATTGTTGGGATAAGTTTATTGGGAAAAGAGGAAAAACAATAGGTATGAAATCTTTTGGTTTGTCTGCACCCGCTAAAGATTTGTTTAATCATTTTGGATTTACCACTCAAAACATTGTTAGTGAAATTAATAAATTAATTAAAAAAAATAGGAAAGTAAAATGACTATAAATGTAGCTATTAATGGGTTTGGGCGTATAGGGAGAAATGTGTTTAGAGCAAATTATGAAAATGGATTTTCTAAAGATATTAATATTGTGGCTATTAATGATTTAGGTGATGCAAAAATAAATGCGCATTTACTCAAATTTGATACCGCCCATGGTCCTTTTTCGAAAAGTGTAGATATCCAGGATAATAAAATAATCATTGGAGGGAAGGATGAGGTAATGGTTTTATCTGAAAGGGACCCATCAAAATTGCCTTGGGGAGATCTCAATATAGATGTTGTTCTAGAGTGTACTGGTTTCTTTGCATCAAAATCTGGGTCCACACAACATCTAGATGCCGGTGCAAAAAAGGTTTTAATATCTGCCCCAGCAAAAGATGTTGATGCCACTATAGTATATGGTGTTAATGATCAAACTTTAGATAAATCACATAAAATTGTTTCTAACGCTTCTTGTACAACAAATTGCCTGGCAACATTAATTAAAAATGTGCATGAAGAACTAAATATTGAATATGGGATTATGACAACTATACACTCATACACCAATGATCAAGTTTTGACAGATGTTTATCATACTGACCTTCGTAGAGCTAGATCAGCAACACAATCAATGATACCAGCTAAAACAGGAGCAGCATCCGCAGTTGGCCTTGTTATGCCTGACTTAAATGGCAAACTTGATGGTTTTGCAATCCGTGTGCCAACAATAAATGTCTCACTTGTTGATTTATGCTTCAATGTTTCCAAGAGTTCTTCTATTGATGAAATTAATCAAATAATTAAAACTGCCTCAGAGACTAATTTATCTGGGATTCTTGGGTATAATTCTGAACCGCTTGTATCGATAGATTTTAACCACTCATCATATTCGTCTGTATATGATGAAAGCTTAACCCGCGTCATGAATGACAAGTTTTTTAAAATATGTGCTTGGTATGACAATGAATGGGGTTTTTCTAATAGAATGCTTGATGTTGTAAAGGTACTTGCAAACACTTAATGTTAAGAACACTAAGAAAATCAAATATTAAAAATAAAGTAGTTATATTAAGACTTGATTTAAATGTACCTGTGTTTAATAACAAGATACTGAGTGATTTTAGGATAATCAAATCTATACCTACTATTAAATATTTACTAAAAAATAATAATAAAATTATAATTATCTCTCACTTTGGTAGACCTAAAGAGGGAGAATATGTTAAGGAGCATAGTCTTGAAAAAGTATCAAGACGCCTTTCATCAAAAATTAATCTAGAAGTAAAATTTGTAAAAGATTGGTCTAATGGAATAAAATTTATAGATAGTAATGTTGTAATGTGCGAAAACATTAGGTTTCAAAAAGGAGAAAAATCTAATAGCACTACTTTATCTAAACTAATAGCAACCTTGGGAGATGTATATGTTTTTGATGCATTTGGGGTTGCGCATAGAAAAGAAGCTTCGACATTTGGCGTAACTAGTTTTATTGATAGTTACGCAGGTCTGCTTATAGAAGATGAGATTAAAAATATTAATAAATTAGTAACAAATACAAAATCACCATTAGTTACTATAATATCTGGCGCTAAAGTCTCAACAAAGCTAAATTTAATTAACAATTTAATAAATAAAACAGATTACATGATTATTGGAGGAGGCATTTTAAACACATTTCTTGCTGCATTAAATTATAATATTGGACTATCATTATATGAAAAAAGCTTTGTTAATAAAGCTAAGAAAATTATAAAAAGTACTAATTTCAAAAAAATTATTTTACCTATAGATGTGGTGTGTTCGGATGACAGACAATTGGATAACCCTCAAAATAAACTCATTTCTATGGTACAATCATCAGATAAGATACTTGATGTTGGCAAAAAAACATTGAGCAAATATAGTGATATTGTTAAAAATGCAAAAACAGTATTTTGGAATGGACCATTGGGATATATAGAAAAAAAACCCTATGATTTTGGAACAATACAATTATCAAAAGCTATAGCATCTGCAAATAACTTTTCTATAATTGGAGGTGGTGACACTATTCCGATAATAGAAAAATTAGGTATTGAGAGTGACATATCATGCTTATCTACTGGCGGAGGTTCTCTTCTAAAGTATATTGAAGGAGAAAAACTACCAATACTTGAAAAGCTTGGGAATTATGAATAATGAGAA
>Ga0209089_10001692_pt1 | contig 20062 bp, 18 predicted proteins | sample ArcticOcean_MG_C_FD_187431 | JGI IMG/M metagenome (GOLD analysis project Ga0209089, IMG submission 187431) | Marine microbial communities from western Arctic Ocean - ArcticOcean_MG_CB2_150 (SPAdes) (version 2) | ecosystem: Environmental > Aquatic > Marine > Oceanic | place: Arctic Ocean: Canada... | reverse complement strand
TGACAACATGAATTTCATGAAAAATTGGTTTGCAGAAAATACCAATCATAATAAGAAAAAAGGTTCAATTAGTGAAGTTATTGAAGGTGCAGACCTCTTTTTAGGTCTTTCAGGACCTGGAACACTAACTGTAAATGATATTAAGAAAATGAACAAAGACCCAATTGTTTTTGCTATGGCAAATCCAGATCCAGAAATCCTTCCTCATGAAGCAGGTCCCCATGTATCAATAATGGCCACAGGGCGATCTGATTTTGCAAATCAAATCAATAATGTTTCTGCCTTTCCGGGTATTTTCAGAGGGGCTTTAGATGTTCAGGCAAGTACAATAAATGATGAAATGAAAATGGCAGCTGCAGAAGCAATCGCTGCTACAATTAATCCGCGTCAATTACAAGCTGATTATATTATCCCTAGTGTATTTAATAGGAACGTATCTCCTGCAGTTGCGCGCGCTGTTTCTAGAGCAGCAAGATCTTCAGGCGTAGCAAGAAGATCCCGAAATCATTAATTTCTTATTAGGGTTATCGATATGACAACTGATTTCGAAGAATTTTGGAATAATACTTTAGCTGAATTTCATTCACTGCCAAACCCAGAACAAGTTACTGAAGATCCAGATTTGAGCGCTCGTGATTATTTTTCCTATAAAGTCGTTCTTAGTAGTTTTCAGGGGAAACGCATCAGAGGAATATATTCCGTACCTACCAATAGGTCATCTAAAGGTCTTTATCCAGCGGTTTTAAGAGTGCCAGGATATAGTGCAGGCACATTGACCCTTGAAAAACATTTCGCTTTAGTTATATCTGGTTTCGCTGTACTAAGTTTATGGCCACGTGGGCAAGGGGAAAGTGCAGAAGAATGGTCTTTAGAACACTCTACTAAATTAACTTACCATGTAGATGATAAAGAGAAATATTATTATCGTGGTGCCTATATGGATTGTGTTAGAGGTATAGATTTTCTTTTTTCTAGACCAGAAGTTAAATCTGATGCTATAGGAATGTGGGGTAGAAGCCAGGGCGGAGGGTATACTTTAGCAACTGCCTCTTTAGATTCTCGATTGGCCGCAGTAGTTGCAGAACAGCCATTTTTATCAAATTATCCTAAATCTTCTACGTTATCATCTACTCCATATGTGGAGATTAGAAATTATATTGAAAAACATACTGAGCAGACTAAAAAGGTTTTAGAAACATTATCATATTTCGACACTATGAATTTAGTTAAGAATATAACATGCCCTGTTTCAATGAATATAGGAATGGTAGACCTGATATGTCCACCTGATACAATTATGCCAGTATTTGAAAGAATTTCGTCGTTGAAGAATTTGACTGTATACCAAGACCTTGCCCATGAGAGTTGCACAGATTTTAACGTACACGCGATGGCTTGGCTGAAAAAATACTTAGTTTAATTACCGTGGCATTTTTTATATTTATTTCCACTTCCGCAAGGGCATTTTTCATTTCGACCAATTTTTTTATTTCCATGTGATAATTGAAAAGCTTTTTGTTCTTGGCAAGAAGAACAGGTGCATGCGTGTGGATGATCAGTATGCCAATTAGTTCGAGTCATCTTATCGTAAAGTATGTTGTTTTTGTCTCATTAAGCTAGAAAGTTCCTTTTTTCTAATTCGTATATTTATAGGAGTTACTTCGATTAATTCATCGTTAGTAATAAAGTCGATTGTTTCTTCTAGAGTCATTTGGATATAAGGGCTTAATTTTTTTGCGATATCTGATGTGGAAGATCTAACATTAGAGAGTTTCTTTTCTTTACATACATTAATTGATATATCTTTACCTCTTTGGTGCATACCAATAACCATTCCTTCATACACAGGAGTTCCAGCATCAATAAATGTGGAGCCTCGTCCTTGTGCATTTAAAAGTCCAAATGTTACTGATACTCCAGGTTCTGAAGTTACAAGTAAGCCGGTAGTTTCAGATTTAATTTGACCATTCATTGGAACATATTCTGAAAATTTACTTGTTTTACTACCGTCGCCTTTTGTTGTTTTCAAAAAGTAAGTATTAAATCCAATTAATCCACGAGTAGGTATCATATATTCTATTTTAACACGGTTGTTTTCGTCATATTCCATATTAGTTAAACTAGCTAGATGATTCACTAAATAATCATTTAGTGCCCCAAAATTACTTTCAGCAGTTTCTATCTCTAAATGCTCAATTGGTTCATAGGTGCTTTTATCTATAGACTTGGTAATTGGTTGTGGTTTTGAAACTTGAAATTCAAAATTTTCTCGTCGTAATGTTTCTATGAGTATTGAGAGATGAAGTTCTCCTCTACCAGAAACTAAAAATACATCTGCATTTTCAGTTCTTTCAACATTTAAGCTTATATTTGTTCGTAATTCTCTAATTAATCGATCATACAGTATCCTGGACGTAGAATATTTTCCATCCTGTCCTGAAAAAGGTGAAGTGTTTACTCCGAAAGTCATTTTAACTGTAGGTTCAGCTATATTAATTGATGGAAGTGGTCGAGGGCTATCAACGTCAGTAACAGTAAGTCCTATAGAAAGATTGTCTAATCCAGATAAAGCTACAATTTCTCCTGATTCTGCCATATCAACTGAGTATTTTTCTAATCCGTGAAATACAAAAACCTTTTCTATTTTACTAGTTGACAGGGTTTCTTTTTCATTAACAACCGAAACAGGGTCTCCCGGTTTAATTCTTCCATTAGTGATTCGTCCTATAGCAATTTGGCCTAAATAATTATCGTAATTTAGTGATGTGACAAGGAACTGTAATGGGGCATTTGCAGATCCTTCCGGTTCGGGTATGTGATTAATAATAGATTCAAATAGAGGAGACATATCTTTTGGAGTATCATTTACATTTAATATAGCATACCCTTCTTTAGCCGAGGATAAAATTATAGGAAAATCTAATTGTTCTGCTTTTGTAGCTAATTCTAGAAATAAATCTTGAACCATTTCAATTACATCAGGAATTCGAGCACCATCACGATCAATTTTATTTATGACTACTATTGGCACTACATCCTGTTCTAGAGCTTCTTTTAAAACATATCTTGTTTGTGGCATTGGTCCATCAATTGCATCAACAACTAATATGCAACCATCAGCCATATTCATAGTACGTTCAACTTCTCCTCCGAAATCTGCATGCCCTGGCGTATCGATTATATTAATTTTTATATCGTTATATAAAACAGCAGTATTTTTTGCAAGAATTGTTATACCACGTTCTTTTTCCAGAGGGTTATTATCCATAATAAGTGTGCCAGTTTCTTGGCCTTCTCTGAATACTTGACCTTGTTTAAGAAGAGCATCAACCAAAGTGGTTTTACCATGATCTACGTGGGCAATTATAGCTAAGTTGCGAATTTGGAGTTTTGAAGCTTGGTTCATTTATGATTTTCCTTTTGTAATATGACAAGTATCTTGAGGTTTCACAGTACCAGTTTGCAAAACGGTAGCAGTAACACCTCGTTTATTTACTAGAGATTTTAGTACAGAATCGTGATATACATTAAGTACGGCACATGGTTTATTTTGGCCGGTAACATGTAAGAGGACTTCTTTACCAATTTGTATAGTGTCCCCTTCTGCAAGATCGGATAAGTCACCTAATTCGTTAGTAGTAATATTTTCAGCTAAATCTCCTGGCTTTAAATTAATACCAAGTAAATCACTAACTTCACTTAAGATTTCTAAAGAAACTATAGATATTGGACGACTATTAATTTCAGTGGGGCCATTTTTTTTATGTTTATTTATTTCGCCACTATGATAATCTCCAAATATGCCATATTTACCTATAAAGACCTCTTTTTGAGGATATTTAGGGACACCTGTATTAGGATTTACATTTACAGATACAATTGTACCTGAATTTGTATTTATCAAAATATTTCCTTAGAGTATTTTTTTGTATTGTATGAGTATATCATGGAAACACCCTTAAATATTAAATAGTGGATTTGATTTGCCAAAAGCATCAACAATAGCACCTGTCACAGAAGATGAGTTTGGACCAACAAGGAATGTACATAAGTGAGCAATTTCTGAAGGCTCCATCATATGGTTATTTTCGATTGATTGCTGCCCAAAAGCCTCAACATACCCTTCTGTTATGACACTTCCCGGACAAATACAATTCACATCAATCCCATCTTTTTTAACTTCTGCAGCTAGTGACTCAGTAAAACTTATTAAACCAGCTTTCGTTATTCGGTAAGCAGTCCTTCCAGCAGCTCCCTTTCTTCCACCGATAGAAGAAATGTTGACAATTTTTCCGTATTTTTGCCGAATCATATGAGGTAATATTGATTTTGTTAACTTAACTGCATTAACAAGGTTTACATTAATCACATTGACCCATTCTTCCATATCAAAATCAATTAAATGTATTCTAGGATGAATAATACCTGCATTATTTATAAGAATATTAATTTCTAAATTTGATTTAGTAAGGAATTCAATAATATTATTAATTCCTGAATCATTTGAGATATCTGCCGGTATATAATAAGAATTAATATTATATGATTTAAGCTCATTATTAATATCAATCAGACGGCTTTCATTCCTGCCAGTTAAAACCACATTGATATTGTTTTGTGCAAAATCTATAGCGATAGCTTTTCCTATGCCTCGAGATGCACCAGTAATTAAAGCAATTTGTTGTTGTTGCATTTTTTCTCCTAAGATATTAATGGCCGAGAAGCAAGTATCAATCCAACACAAGAAAGTACAATGCCTAATATAAGTAAAAACGTATTTATTGATACTTTCTTGGTGAAATTAGCTCCAATATAGCTACCTATTGCAGCACCACTTCCCATAATAAGAACAAGGAAATAGTCTACATGCCCATGGAATGCATGACCAACTAAACCTGCTATTCCCATAAAAAATCCAATAAAAAGATTAGAGCCTGCAGCAATACGTGGGTCTATTTTTAAGATACGGATAATTGCAGGCAATCTAATGCTTCCCAAAATTAAGCCCACAGCCCCTCCAATCAAACCTATGGATAAACCCACACTTGATTCTGTAATTACTCGATTTCTTGAAAAGATGCCTGTGGAATTTTCAAGATCAATACCAAAAGCACTTTTCATTTGATTACTTTGGCTACGGGCTAAAATAATAAATTCCACACCCTGCCAAAATACAAGAAGACCCGCAGAGAATAACAGTAAATCAACTGGGATATGAGGTGCAAGATATCCTCCTAGTAATGCTCCTATTACAGCAGGTATTCCCATGAATAAAATAATTTGTTTGTTTACATTTTTTTCTTGAATGTGTCGGACAGTTCCAAAAAATGATGAAATTGTAGATGTTATAATATTGGTTCCAGCTGCAATTCTTGGATCAATACCGAGAAGTATAATAATTGGTAGACGAATAGTCCCTAAAGCGAGACCAACAAATCCTCCAAGAATACCAATAAAGAAAGATGATATACCTATAGTAATTATTATATATATCGATAAATCTGTAGAAAAAAAACCTTGCAAATCTTGTCACCTTATTATTATAAAGAAACATATTATCAGTATAGATATGATTAAAGCAATTCTAGTTTTATTATCAGGAAAGTTTATTTTTCACTGGTGGTTTTAACAATGCAAAAAATAAAGAACCTATTCCAGTAAGAGTGGCAAGTGAAACAAATGCTATAGTATAATCTCCATAATAATCTCCAAGCACTCCTGCTGATATTGGAGCTATAGCCATTGCTAAGGCATTAAGTATTGATGAAAAACCCATAATTGTTGCAAAAGATCTTCGTCCAAAATATTCAGCTCGAAGTGATTGCATTGAAGGTCCTCTTGCTCCCCAGGCCAGTCCATGAAATAAACAGAAAAGAACTACATGAAAATCATTTGTTGCAAAAGTTAAGATTAATAAGCCTAAGCTATGTCCAATCATAGTGAAAACAAGAAATAATCTCTTATTAATTTTATCTCCTAGGTATCCTCCAGCAGTTTGTCCTATAATCGTGAATATCATTAAAACACTAATCATAATTCCTGCTTTTTCTAAAGAGTAGTTAAGTTTTTGTGCAACATGTGGAGTGAAGTGAATTCCTACCGACCCAACAACTAATAATGCAAATGCATGTCCTAAACCAATAAGCCAAAAAGCAGAAGTTTTCATAGCATCGTTTGCTGAAACATCATTTTCGTCATTATAAGAAATCATTTCTTGATTAGTTATGTTAGGACTTTTTTCTCCATCAGGCATGTACCCAAATGGTTCAGGTTTATGTCTTAAAGTTAAAGCTGCTGGGAAATTAAAAATTATTATGATAATTCCAGAAGTAAATGCAACTCCTCTCCAACCGTAGGTTGTTATAGCAATCGCAAGAATGGGGACAAAAAGTCCACCAACACCCATACCAGTCATAAAAAGACCTTGGGCTAAAGACCTTTTTTTGTTAAACCAGTTAGTTATTGTCGCTGAAATTGATAAAAAACCACCGATACTAGATCCGAGAGAAATTAATGCAAAGGAGAGAAAATATGTAAGTATGGAATTTACAAAAGCAAAAGATATAAATCCTAATCCAAATAAAATTACTCCAATACATGTGATAACTCTTGGGCCATATTTATCAATAAGCCATCCTTGAATAGGTCCTAATATAGCACCTTCAGCTCTTGTTAGAGCTACAGCTGCAGCGACAGTTGTTCTATTCCATCCAAATTCAGATTGTAGTGGTAAAAAATATATAGTAAATCCGTGGAATAAGAGAAGTCCATTTAGGGATTGTATTACAAAACCAGATAAGACTATCCACCAACCGAAAAATATTTTATTACTGTTAGTATTTCTAGTAGACAACAACTTCAAACCTATAATAAATAGTGGTAGGTATCGAATTTGCCAGAGAAAAGATAGGTAAGTTATCTTAAGGCTTGCGGTAAACGATAAGGCTTAGAGCCTTAACGCAGTTTAGCAATATGTAAGTTTATAGTAAAGTGGAATTTATAATAGTATATATCAAATCTATGCAAGAATTCGATATATACTATCGTTGCTTCTATGATAATTTGGTGAACGTTGGTCAACGTGTTCTATTCTTCGCCATTCTCGTAATTCAGGATTTAGTATTTGATGAGATTTTGCAGATGATTCAAAAAGATTGTGTTTAACAAATGCGAGTATTTTATTCATAGCTTAAAAGTGCTTACCTCCATAATATGTATTTAAATAAAGCCATGCAATTGTGTAATTTCGAAAAAATTACAATAATTGTTAATAAGGGAAAAAAAATAACGATATAATTAAGTGTTATGGTTAAATAATCAATAAATTATTAATATTTCAACTATTTCTTATATTGTATTACGAAATACGTATATTGTAAATAAGGGAGATGTAACGATTATGTTAACTTATTATTCAGGGAGAGCGATTATGATTCTCTAAAGATATTTTCCCTGTACCATTGAAGTTCTTCGATACTTTCTCGTATATCATTTAAAGCTAAATGAGTTCGTTTTTTTGGTGGTGTTTGATCTGCTTTTTCAGGAAACCATCGAGTTGTTAGTTCTTTTAATGTACTAACATCGATAATTCGGTAGTGAAGGAATTTTTCGAGATCTTGCATTTCTTTCACCATGAATCTACGATCTTGATGAACTGAGTTTCCACATAATGGCGCTTCTCCAGGTTTAATCCATTTTTCTAAAAATTGTAAAGTTTTCTTCTCAGCTTCTTGGATACTTGTTAAAGAAGAATTACTTCGTCCTAATAAGCCTGATTGACTATGAGTTTTATAACTCCATTCTTGGATACGTTCCATTTCTGGTTCAGATCGTTTTATGGCTAAAACTGGACCTTCTTCAAGTATATTAAGGCTTTCGTCTGTTACTATAGTCGCTATTTCTAAAATTACATGTATTTCTGGATTCAATCCAGTCATTTCCAAATCTATCCATACCATACGTTTATTTTTACGCATTTTATTCTCCATAAATTTTTACCAAACTACAAATCCACAGTAAAAGATATCAATAATTGAACCTGAAGACAATACTAAAAATTAATAATTTCATTCATGATATAATTTGATTTATGTTTAAATTAAGGATAAGGAAAATATGGATCAGAAAAATGTGGCAGTTCTAATAGATTTTGAAAATGTGGGTGATTCTTCACTAGATGAGTTATTTGATACTATTTCCGATATTGGAAGAACTATAATAAAAAGAGCATATGCTGATTGGTCACAAGTAAAACAATCATCAGTTGCTCATTTACAAAAGCTTGGTATTGAGGCAATACAAAATTTTCACGCATCTAATTCAGCGAAGAACTCTAGTGATATAAGATTAGCGATTGATGCAATTGAATTGGTATACCGATCAGATGTAGACTCTTTTGTTATAGTTTCAGCAGATAGTGATTTTGTACCATTAGTTAATCAATTAAGAGCAAGTGGAAAAACTGTTGTAGGTGCTGGAAGACAGGATGTTGTTTCTCCAAGCTTAGTACGGTCTTGTGATAGATATATCTTTCTCAAAGATAAAAGTCGTGCTCGTATTAGTAAAGACTTACTTCAACTCAATCTAAAAACAGAAGAGCTTGCATTAAGGGCTCTGCGTGTGTCAGGTGATGAGGATGGAAGAGTAGTAGGTTCAAAACTTCATCAAAATATGCTTCAGATTGACCCAAGCTTTGATTTCCGTGCAATGGGTTTTCGTACTTTTACGAGTTTTTTAAATTCATTAAAGAATCTTAAAATTACTAAAAAATCTCGTGGCCCAGGCGATGTTTTAGTAGAAGAGATGCAATAATATTATATTGACTTATTGGTAGGAACTCTAAACCCTACATACCAGAAACCAATTATTCCTAATATTCCTACAAATACTTGGATTGGTGGGTTATTAATAAGAATTAATGAAGAAGATCCTGCAAATATTGTAATCATAGAAAGAGCAACAATTTTTGCCTTCATTGGCATTCCTTTACCTTCTCTATAATCTCGGATGTAGTGCCCTAAATATTTATTTTTAATAAGCCAGTTATATAATCTTTGTGAAGATCTTATATAACACGCTGCAGCAATTATTAGGAAAACAGTTGTAGGGAGTCCTGGAACAAAAGCTCCTATAGTTCCTAATGCTACGAAAAGACTGCCAAGGAAAATCCACATAATTCGAATTAAAACAAATTTACTAAGCCTTGCAGTATGTATATCATTATGATCTGTTTGATTTTTTTTGCTCATTTTAAAAGAAATTTATTTATTATTTTGTAATAAAGTGACATGTGAATAATATCACAATTTAAAGAACGAAACTAGTTAAATATAGTAATGAGTTGCACTATACCCCCGGTTGAAATGATAACTATAGATAAGCCGATAATTAAACTGAAACATCCATATCCGACACATCCAATTTTATTTGATCGATTCATTTAAAGCCTTAAAGTATATAATTAGAATAATTATATTTTTATAATTGTGTTTATATATAATAATATAAGAGATAAACTATTATCAAACTAAGGATTAGTGGATAGAGCTGATTGTAATTCTTCAATAGAAATTCCAAGGGCATTGGCTGCAGTTTGGAGGTTGCCTGGTGGAGGTCCTAATACTTCTCTGAGTTTATTTTCTGTAATTTTTAGTATTGATGAAGCATTTACAAAATCAGGTCCTTGACCTTGACCAGGTCCTTGACCTTGACCAGGTCCTTGACCTTGACCAGGTCCTTGACCTTGACCAGTTGAGAAGTTTATTTCATTCGGTATGCCATGATAGCAGTTTAGGAAATAAGGAAACCCTAAATCTCCGTTACCATTTGTCAGCGTTGTATGATAGTGGTATATACCTTCTGGTACATGTGGTGTTGGGCTGTATCTTCCATTACATTCGTCCAAATCACCTAAGCCATCAATGTATTCGTAATCATCTATTCCATTATATCCGTTTGTTCCTTCTTTGAGCCTGTAGCTACTTGCTATTTCCTTTACTGTTCCATTTTCATCCCAACCTAAACTGCCATAAATTGGGTACCCGTCAAAGGCAAATCCAATTATTGGAGAGTGGTATTTGTTGTCAGATGAAATTTCTTTTATATTCAACTTATTCAATATTGGGGCAGTTTGGCTATATCCATTCAACCAACCCTCAACACTAGTGCTTGAAACATCTGTATGCCAATGCATACAATTGCTATCAAAATGATAATGGTATTCACCACCAGGTCCAGAATGACCTCCACAGATTCCAAGATCTATTGGCTGTCTATCCTCGACAAAGTATTCATATTCTAGGGCAACAGCGTCTCCTCCCGGACCTTCTTCAGGTCCATAGATTGCTACACCAGTTACTGTAACTGCTACGGGGCCACGATCTGGAGCCATAGTTTTACTTATAGCTTCTTCTGGGAAAAGAGGAATGTACCAAGTTGAATTTTGATTTGAAGCACAACAACCGACGCCCGATTCAATAGAATGATTTGGAATACCATTAGTAGTAATAATTACTTCTTTTTCTGTGTATTCTATAGATACTTGGCATGTGAGATTGTCTTTAGAATCTGTGGAAAAGTCTTGAATATTAATTCCATTTTCTTGACATAACCAAACATCTTGAAGATATAAGGGCACTGAATTTGGGTATTTATTAGTTGCTAAAGTTTTTATTGCTTGAGAATTAGTATTACTTTGAAGCGATTCAGATGTATTCGAAAAGGATATATTTTCAGAATTATTATTTGAATTATCTATAGATGAAGGAATAGTAATTGTGGGAGAAAGTGTAAAGTTGTTTATAGAAGTTGATGTCTGGGTTTTGGATTCATTTTCTTTAATAATTTCTTCTGTGTTACTGCATGACACTATCATAGTTAAACTTGTAACTAATAATAGGCAATAAGATAATTTTATTTTCGCCATAATACCATCTTTTTTCTCTTTTTTATGACTAAACGTATGAGTATGAGATATGTCATGTCTCATACTGTTAAAGTCCTATAAATTTTATTGTTTTTTCATCATTGAGTTTAATAATATGCCAATAAGAGCAATAAATCCTGCCATTATAAATGCAGAGGAAAATCCATTAGTAAATGATAGAAAAACATTTAAATTTTCAGATGGATTTATTGAAGAGAGATCTGCATTAAATCCATCTGAACTCATAGTTAAAGTTATCAATAATGTAGATAAAGCAATAGAAATCAAATTTGCAGTAGTACGCGTGAGTTGTAAAAGTGCAGATATAACACTTCTATTTTCAATGGGTAATGAACCCATTATTGCACTAGTATTAGGTGCAGAAAAAACTGCCCATCCTGCTCCTGAAATTGATAGTCCTATTATTATTAGGATTGGGCTTGAATTTATTGTCAAATTAGAAAGTATGAATGCTGACAAACTTATAAAAGCTATGCCCAACATGGATATCCATTTTGTACCGAATTTATCAGATAATCTACCCGAAAAAGGGCTAATAATTGCCATAAAAAAAGCTGATGATATTAAGAGTAGTCCCGATAAGTTAGTTTTGTATTCTAAAACTTGAATTAAATAGAATGGCATTAAAAACATAGTTGATGAAAATGAAATAAAGGTTAGTAACCTGGTTACTATACCTAAACTAAATTGAGGGACTTTAAAAAAATCAACTCTCAACATAGGGTTGTTTACTTTAGTTTCCCAAAGAATAAATAAACTAATTAATAGTATTCCTAGTACTATCAATCCAGAGCTTTCTATACTAAAAAAATTATATCGGTGGACGTTGGTAATTCCCAATAATAGAACTATAAATGCTATAGAAGATATTAAGGCTCCAATCCAATCAAAGCTAAACTTCTCACTTAGAGTTTTACTATCAGATTTAAGAAGAAAAAATCCAGATAAAAATGCAATAATAGAGACAAATGAAGTCGAGAAAAATATAGATCGCCAACCAAATTGATCTATTAAAATACCAGCTATTACTGGGCCTAAAACTGCTCCCATTCCTATGATAGATACGTAAAGCCCAAGTGCTCTACCTCTTTCTTTTTCAGGAAAAATATTTGTTGCCATTACCATTGCATTTGCTTGTATACAGGCTGTTCCAAAACCTTGAAAAATCTTTGCAAACATTAACATATTAAATGAGGTAGATATTCCTGCTAGTAGAGCTCCTATACCAAAAATAATGAACCCAGATAGGTATATGTTTTTAATTCCTATAGTATCTGCAAGCCGACCCATGGGTAAAAACAATGCACTTGTTGTAAGAATATAAGCAAGAATTAACCATTGTACTGTTGGAATATCGAGAGAAAAGTCTTTTGAAATTACTGGTATAGCTATGTTTAATCCAGATTGATCGATTACTGATAACCCAATACCAATAGATATAGTAAAGTATGCATACCATTTATAATTTCTACTTTCAGTGATTTTTGAAATAGGTGATAATGGTATTTTCATTTATACTAGTTTGATCCTTTTGTTGAGCGAAGCGAAGTAATAATAAATCCGATACAAATTAATGAGAGACTTACTAGAAAAGCTCGTGAAAACCCTGAATTAAATGCTAGTAGTATTTCTGTATTTCCTAAAGTTGATACAGTCGATAAATCTGCAGGATAACCTTTTGAGCTCATAGTTAATGAAACAACAGTTGTGGCCAACGCTACACCAATCAAATTAGCGCTAGTACGAGTTAGTTGTAAAAATGCTGATGTAATACTTCTGTCTTCTAGTGGTATAGTACCCATAACAGCACTAGTATTTGGAGAAGAAAATATACCCATACCAGTTCCATTGAAACACATACCTGTAATGATAAATAAAGAGCTACTATTAAGGGTCAATTGTGAAAACAAAAGCATACTTAAACCCATCAAACATAAGCCTGCCATAGATATCCATTTCGTTCCTATTTTATCAGATAAACGGCCTGATAATGGGCTTGTGATAGCCATGCATAATGCTCCGGGTATCATTAAAAATCCTGCGATATTAGGTTCGTATCCTAAAACTTGGATAACATAAAATGGCATAAGAAAGAATACAGCAGAACCTGAAACAAATGCTAAAAATCTCGTCATAATCCCAATACTAAAATCTGGAATTTTGAAGAAGTCCATTTTTAACATAGGAGAAATTGATCGGTTTTCCCATTGTACAAAAGATAGGATTAATATAATCCCTAGTATAATTGTCCCACACACTTGTAAAGTAAAAAAATCAAAGCGATGAATATTTGTAATGCCTAATAATATAGCAATTAATGCGAGCGATGATAGTAAGGCACCGAGCCAATCAAAAGTAAACTTTTGTTTTAATGTGTTTGAATCATTTCTCAATATAAAAACACCTGTTAAGAAAGCAATTATAGCTACAGGAATGCATGCAAAAAAAATAGATCTCCATCCAAATTCAGTTATTAAAATTCCTCCGACAATTGGTCCACTTATTGCTCCAGTTCCTATAATTGTCATATAGAGACCAAGAGCTTTTCCACGTTGATTTTCAGGGAATATTGCCGTTACCATAGCCATTCCGTTTGCTTGAATACAAGCTGAACCTATACCTTGAATTATTTTTCCTAAAATTAAAATTACGTATGTAGGTGAAAATCCTCCTATTAGTGCACCGATAGAAAAAAATATAAAACCCGATATATATATATTTTTTCTTCCAAACGTATCTGCAAGCCGACCTATCGGTAAGAATAAAGCACTGGTAGTAAGTATGTATGCAAGTGAAACCCATTGGACTGTTGGAATATCTATTTTGAAATATTCAGCAATTTTAGGTATGGCTATATTTGTACCTGAAAGATCTAAAACTGCTAATCCAATACCTATAGCAATTGTAAAATATGCAAACCATGTGTAATTTGAGTCATTGATTAGTTTTTGTTTAGTAGTTATTGATTTCAAATTATTTATTTCGTCTCTTGTTGTTTTTCCAAAAATTATCATAACACAAAATTTTGGAATTAATTTTATATCAGATTCATATATAAAATGTACTTGAACTATTTATATATATGTAATAATGTAACCTTACATTTTTCTAGATAGCCAACCGATGTTTTATTTATGGGAGGATTGAATGCCTACAGAAGACTTAGCTTTGGTCTCACATTTATTACGCCGTGCAGGATTTGGGACTAGCCAAAAAGAAGTTGAGATTTATGCTAAAAAAGAATATGAAGAAATTGTGGATGATCTATTAACCCCTGAAAAATTCCCTGAGTATGATGCTGATTTTATTTCGCGATATTATATGGGAACTGTGACTTCTGATTCTTTTGGGCAAACTCAGGCTGCATGGATATATAGAATGATAAATACTCCCCGGCCACTTGAAGAAAGAATGACTCTTTTTTGGCATCATCTTTTTGCTACTGGATGGAATAAACATGAACATGCTATGACATGTGTGCAACAAATAGATATGTTTAGAACTATATGCCTAGTAGATATGAAAACAATATTGATTTCATTATCAAAAGACCCAAATATGATATGCTGGCTTGATAATTGTGAAAATCACAAAGATGCTCCCAATGAAAATTATGGAAGGGAAATCATGGAATTATTTTCATTGGGTGTAGGCAATTACACTGAAGAGGACATAAAAAATGCTGCTCGCGCATTCACTGGTTGGACCTTTACTCAATGTATACCTTTATATCCTTTTGGTACTTATCTTTCTGAATTTGAATTTCGACAAGATGATCATGATTTTGGGGAAAAAATCTTCTTAGGTGAAGTTGGTAATTTTGATGGGTATGATATTGTTGACATTATTGTAAAGCAACCTGCCACAGCTAAATTTATCTCCCGCCATTTGTACAATTTTTTTGTCGCGGATGAACCGCAAGTTCCTGCATGGAGTATCCGAGAACCACGCGATCCTGAAGCAATTGCAATGTTGTCAAATACATTTATTGAAACTGAAGGTAATATTCGTGAAGTATTAAAGGTATTATTTAATTCAGACTTTTTTAAAAAATCACGATTTATGAAAATAAAAAGCCCAGTTGATTTTGTTGTAGGTACAGTAAAAATTGCAGGCACCCATACTTTTCCACAACAGGATTTAATTAATCTCGCTGGCTCAACAGCACTTATGGGACAGACGTTAATGGATCCGCCAACAGTAGAAAGTTGGCATACTGGGCCTGAATGGATAGATAGTGGGACGTTAACTGATAGAGTGAATTTTGCTGTAGAACATATAGGTAACTTAAATAGTGATGGAATCCAAGATATTATTGAACGTATCAAGTCGAAAGGTCCTCAAATTAAACCTGAAGAATTAATAGATCTTTGTTTAGATTTACTCGGACATATGGAGATTGATTTAGTAACTAGAAAAAGTTTATTAGAATATGGTAATAGTCTTGGTAACTTATCATTCAACAACCAAGATTCTGAAGTAGAAAGTTTAGAAAAGATAAAACACATGTTGCAGCTAATTGTGTCTTGTCGAGAATATCAATTCGCATAAATCGATTATCAGGAGGGAAAAGATGACGACTGTAAGTGCTCCACCAGTATTAGTTGTAGTGCAGCTTAGTGGGGGTAATGATTTTATGAACACTGTTATTCCTATAACAGATGGTATCTATCATGATTCCCGACCATCTCTTGGTGTGAAAGAACAAGATGCATTACCATTAAATGATCAGTTGGCATGGAATCCTGTAGCAGCTCCACTGAAAGAGCTTTATGATCAAGGAAATGTAGCGATTATTCAAGGAATAGGTTATGAGAACCATAATAGGTCTCATTTTAGAGGTATGGATATTTGGCATACTTGTGAACCAGATAAAATAGTTACTGAAGGATGGCTTGGAAAAACTATAAGAGAATTAAATCCTAGCGGGGATAATGTAGTTACAGGTATTAGTTTTGGTAAAGGTCTCCCGCGAGCTATGGTTTCACCAGGTGTACCTGTTACTTCTGTAAGTGATCTAGATTCATTTGGTGTTATGTCAACAATTACTGCTGATCAACAAAGAGAGGAAGCATTGGGTGTATTTAAACGAATGTATACACCTGCAGTAGGTTCTGGAATTGTGGCTGATTATTTATCTCATACAGGTACTAATGCTTTAGCAAGTGCCCAAATATTAGGAAGTGTGCCAGGTAAATATCGTTCCACTGTTGAATATGCTAGTAATTCAATAGCGAAAAGTCTTCGTGATGTAGCTCGAGTTCATACTGCTGGTATTGGTACTCGTGTTTTTTATACCCAACATGGAGGGTATGATACCCATGCTACTCAATTAGCAGTGCACCCAAAATTGTTAAATGAATTAACAACTGCAATTATGGATTTTTTCCAAGATCTTAGAGATCACAATGCGTCTGAAGAGGTAGTTATGTTGGTGTTTAGTGAATTTGGTAGACGAATTAAAGATAATGGAAGTGGCACTGATCATGGCTCTGGTGGTGGAGCATTTTTAATTGGTGACCGTGTCCGTGGTGGGTTATATGGACAATATCCTTCTTTAGAGTATGCGCAACTAGCAAATGGAGAGGATCTTGGATATAACATTGATTTTCGAAGCGTTTATTCGACTTTATTGGATCAATGGCTAGGTGTAGATGCAAACCCAATTGTTAACGGATCTTATGAACAACTTAAACCTTTTATTGAATAGTTTTTGAGGTGGACATGGCAATTGCAGATGCTTTATTTAGATGTGGGTTTCCCTATATAAAAACCTTAGGAATGAGGAGAGTGACTTCTGGTGTTGTTGATGTTGCTACAGGCCTTGATAACTTAGTGTACGTTCTTCTTCGTGCTGATATTCCAATTGGTGGTTGTTGTGTACGGGTATTAAATTGGGATGATGAAGATTTAGGTTCAATAGGTTCAACTGGTACTGGAGACGGTAATTTCCAGTGGCCAACAAAATTACTAGTAGATAAAAATCAGAATTTGATTATTGCTGATGAAGGACTTAATCGTATAACTACGATGAGTAAAGAAGGTTCTTTTATTTCTAAATGGGGTGAGTATGGTTGTGAACCAGGGCAACTTAACCGACCTTCAGGTATGGCGTTTGATAAAGACGAAAACATTCTTGTTGTAGATAGTTTTAATCAAAGAATCCAAAAATTCAGTAAAAAAGGTGAATGCTTATCTGTATGGGGTGAATACGGAAGTGATGAGGGCTATTTCAATCATCCATGGGGTATAGCAGTTCGTGATGATGGGCATATATTTGTGTCTGATTGGGGTAATGACAGGATCCAGCATTTTACCGAGGATGGTATTTTTGTTAAGCAATTTGGGAATTCTGTAGATAGTGAATCTACTTTAAATAAACCTGCGGGTATAGCTGTTGATTCTGACGGAGATGTATATATTGCGGACAGAAAAAATAATCGTGTTGTTATATTTGATGCTCAAGGAAGATATGTGCAAAAACTCCTTGGAGATTCTCAACTCATGGGTATGGCAAGACAGTACGTTCGAACTAATCCAGTAGTATTACGCTTGCGTGAAATGACTAGATTAGATGATCAAAAACTCTTTCGTTTTCCTGTTTCTGTCACTTTCGACAGTGAAAATAAATTATGGGTTGGCGACTATGGCTCACATAGAGTTCAGGTTTATCAAAAAGATGCAGAAAGATTAGAATTAGAAGAATTAGAACCACCTCGTAATTCTCCCAAACTTGTCATTAATTAACACAGTGAGGTGTATATGCCGGTTAGGATAGGATTTGCTGAATATCGGTCGCAACTTTTACGGCAGGAGCTTGAGCGTGTAATAGAAGAACTTCCTGGATTGGGAGCTTTAAAAGTAATATTAATTGGTGACCTTTTGACAGGTAACGTGCATCCATCAAGTATTTTGGAGATGTTTATCGTTCAAGAAACAGAAGACGCTTATCTTGATAGAATAGATTTTTTTCTATCACATCTTCGTCCAACAGTAGGGATAGATATATCAGTTTATACTCCAGAGGAAGTTGTAGAATTGGAAACTAGAAATATATTTGTTCGAAAAGTATTGAAAAGCGGTGGTGTTTTATATGAAATATGAACAAGATCGTTGGATAAGACAAGCTCAAAATGATTTAATATCAGCAAAATCAAATCATAAATTAGGAGCGTATAATTGGGTATGTTTTATGTGCCAACAATCTGGCGAAAAAATTTTAACAGCTTTTTTATATGGGAAAGGAGCTGAAGATGTTTGGGGGCATTCGTTAGCAGATCTTTGTGAGGACGCGATAAATTTTGATCCTACATTTGAGATGATAAAATCTGTTGCTGTTTTATTAGACAAGTATTATTATCTTACGAGATACCCATCCCAGATACCCAGTGGTATTTCATCAGATATATTTGCAGCACATGAATCAGAAAAAGCAATTGAAATAGCAGAGGAAGTTATAAAATTTGTTATAGATAGAATAGATAATATTTAGGAGGTACTTAAATGTCAGATGAAGTATTATATGAGGTTGAAGGACATGTTGGAATTATAACCTTAAATAGGCCTGAAAAACATAATGCTATGAACCCAGACTTGATTAAATTACTAAGAGAAACGTTTAATAAAGCTAATCGAGATCGCAATATTCGGGCTGTGGTTTTAACTGGTGCTGGAGATAGGGCATTTTCTGCAGGTGCTGACTTGATACACATGGCAACTCGAGAATCTTCAGACTTTGGAGAATCTTTTTGGTGGCCAGATCAACCAAGGGGTTGGGCTCAAGATTTTTACAAACCAGTAGTGGCCGCGATCAATGGGTATTGCTATGCTGCAGCAATGAATTTGATGTGTGAAGCAACTGACATACGTATATGTGCGGATTCAGCCTCATTTTGCTATGCTGAAGTTTTAAGAGGTTTTAGTGGTGCAGGACCTGCTCTCGGTTTACTCCCAAGACAAGTTCCATATGCTAAGGCAATGGAATGGTTAATGATGGGAAAAGTATTTGGTTCTGAGGAAGCTCATTTAGCTGGTTTAGTGAATGAAATAGTACCTCTAGATCAAGTCAAAACAAGGGCATTAGAAGTTGCCAAGGAACTTTCAAAATTAGCTCCTATTGCAGTACGTGCAATTAAAGAATCAGTTGTTAATGGGATCTCTATGGATACTCCAAATGCTATAAAATATGCAAGTACAGTTGGCGTATTAACTCGATATACTAAAGATGCTTTAGAAGGGCCAAGGGCATTTGCTGAAAAAAGAGAACCAAAATATGAAGGACGATAAAATATAATAACCAAGGCTGGTCGATATGAATACAGGGAAAATTTTATTATTTACTATGATAAGCATGTTTTTAACATCATGTGGGCTAAATGTTGGAGGAAGTTCTGAATCAAATAATTCTGCTCCAAATACTCAAAACAATGTAAGAAATATCAATTCAGATAATAATCGTGATGCTGAACTTAGGAGAGAAAATGATTATGAAAGAGCTTTTGATGAAATACGAGGTGATATTCATCATCTCTTTGAAAGAATGGATGATTTAAATCGACGTTTGAATGAAATAGACCATGGAATGTTTACCATGGTGCCAGATATGGGAAATATGATGGGTGGTATGGGCGGAATGATGGGTGGAGATATGTCTATGCCTTATAATATGCCACCTATGGGTAATATAGGTGGCCCTCAAATGAATCGACCCAATAATATGGATAGAGGGTTTAGAGATAACCCCAACAGTAAAGAAATAACCATGGAACAAAGGTATGATCGAGGGGTTAGGGCATATAAGGGGAAAAATTATCAAGAAGTTATTAGCTTGTTTTCAGGTATAATTAATGGTACTAATTTCGACACTTCTGTATTTGGATCTACGAGCAAAAAGGCTTATCTATATCGTGGTCTTGCCTATTATGAGCAACAATTATTTACAGAAGCATTAGAAGACTTAACCACATATATAGATTCTAATTCAACTGAGGATATCTGTTTATCTGAAGCTCATAAAGGACGATCACTAATTTATTTAAGTACAGGAGAAGAAACTAAGGCAACTGAAGAATTTAGTAAGGCTACAGTTCTTTCTAGTGGAATAACAAAAAATCCCTG
>Ga0209089_10001685_pt1 | contig 20136 bp, 17 predicted proteins | sample ArcticOcean_MG_C_FD_187431 | JGI IMG/M metagenome (GOLD analysis project Ga0209089, IMG submission 187431) | Marine microbial communities from western Arctic Ocean - ArcticOcean_MG_CB2_150 (SPAdes) (version 2) | ecosystem: Environmental > Aquatic > Marine > Oceanic | place: Arctic Ocean: Canada... | reverse complement strand
TGAATAGCCTTGCCTACCTGATTCAGGTACGGCAGATGGCAAGGGTATTTTATAATAATCATTCTTGCAGGTTATTTGCTATGAATATAAAATCAGGTGCACATAAAAGAGAGTTACCTCTCGTCGCCGAGAAGCGGGCAACGAAAAGATTTGAAGGAGCAGAAAGATGACTGATTCCCTAAACGAAACATCGGCAGCTATTTCTGAGCGCGAAGATGGGATTGAAAAGTTCGATGCTATTGTCATCGGCTCTGGTGTTACGGGGTTATATTCTTTGTATCGTATGCGCCAACTAGGGTTCTCGGTCCGTGCATTCGACGACGCTAGTGGGGTGGGTGGAACTTGGTACTGGAACCGCTATCCAGGTTGCCGTTTTGACTCTGAGAGCTACTCTTACGGATATTCATTCTCCGAAGAACTTTTGCAGGAATGGGACTGGAAAGAACATTACTCCAGCCAGCCAGAGACCGAACGCTATCTTAACTATGTGGCTGATAAGTTCGACCTGCGGCGTGATATACAGTTTAATTCACGAGTTATGTCGGCGACGTTTATCGAGGCAGAAAGCTGCTGGGAAATAGTCTTACAGGACGGGAGCAAAGCCCGTGGCCAGTACCTGATCACGTCGGTCGGAAGTTTTTCTGCCGGTTACGTTCCGGACTTTGAGGGAATCGACAGCTTCAAAGGAATTACATCTCACACTAGAGGATGGCCCGCAGAAGGAATTGATCTGGCCGGAAAACGAGTTGGAGTCATTGGGACTGGCGCCAGCGGCGTGCAACTTATCACGGAGATTGCCAAGGATGTTGCCAACCTGACAGTATTCCAGCGGACAGCGAACTACTGCGCTCCCCTCCGCAACGGTTTGATCGACGATGAGACCCAGAAACAGATTAAAGCCAGTTATCCGGAGATTTTCAGGATTTGTAAGGAAACCCCTGGCTCGTTCATGCATGAATTCGACAAACGGTCGGCCATGGATGTTTCTCCAGAGGAACGTCTTGAACAGTATGAACGGCTATGGGCCGAGCCGGGATTCAAAAAGTGGCTTTCCAATTTTCATGACGTGATGGTCCCGGGAGAGGCCAATGAAGACTACGCCGAGTTTGTTCGCAACAAGATTCGCGAGCGCGTCCATGATCCGGTCATAGCGGAGATGTTGGTTCCAAAGGACCACATGTTTGGCTCTAAACGACTGCCTTGCGAGAGTGGTTATTACGAGGTCTATAACCAAGACAATGTTTTGCTTGTTGACGTCCGCGAAGCCCCCATTGAGCGAATCACACCCAAGGGCGTTAAGACCAGAGATGCGGAGTACGAATTAGACGTCATCGTCTATGCCACTGGGTTCGATGCCATCACTGGCGGGTTGATTAATCTGAATATCACTGGGCAAAACGGTCAGACGCTGAAGGATAAATTTGCCGCAGGGCCGCGGACCTACATGGGCATCACCTCAGCAGGATTCCCGAACCTGTTTACAGTAAACGCAGCGTCAGTGGGGAACTTTGTCAGGGCTTCTGAACCGCTGATAGATTGGGTTGGCGAAACGATGGGTTATCTTCGGGATAACGATTTCAAACGCATCGCGCCTACCATTGGAGCTGAAGACGCCTGGGTTAAACACGTCAATGAGGATGGCGCAAATATCTTGCGGACACAGGCAAATTCCTGGTTTGTGGGAGCAAATATTCCTGGGAAGGCACGGGCATTGCTTACCGCTCCGGATACAGCGCCAGCCATGCGGGCCAAGCGTGCAGAGGTCACAGCCAATGGGTATGAGGGATTCATCGTTGAGTAAAATCCGCAGCTTCCCACTAGAATAGCCAAAGGATGACTCGTCCTTTTTGATTGATTGAGCGGGTTTACGGTATGGGTTCCAGTAAGCGCGCTTGCGAATAATATGTTTAGATTAAATCGCTTGTTCTTCATTCGGCTGAGATGCTGAAAGGTAGATCGGCAAGATTGAACAACTAAAACCACCAACCAGTTGTTTCAGGTCGTAGTTCTCCCGCTTGAGGTGTCGATTTCCTGGCGGGTGGCATATCGGACCGTATCCCGGGTGAGACTCTCTTTACGCGCTTCCATGAACTATTTGGTCCAGGCATAGAAGACGCCTGGTTTGAACCCCTCCCGCCGACAGAGGTCACTAACCGTGACCTCCCTTCGGAAACTCTCCAGAACGATGCGGATATCGTCTTCCGGGGAGTACTTCCGGCGGGTCCTAGTCCGGACCTGCCGATTAAAAGTCTCGGTCTTTTGGGTCGAGATCTCTGCTACTTGGGCTTGACCGGTGTTGTCTTGGGACACTTTCGGCTCCCTTCTAGGTGGGGTAGATTTATACCCTGCACCGGGAGTCCAAACACACCACCATTTTCATGGTTTTCTCCCGATAAAAGTGTCCCATTATCGCTGAACGCCTACAGAATTAGCCGGTTCTTCGTTTTAGACCGGTCTTAACCATTATTAGCATTTTGATTCGGCCAAACACAGTTGACTTAATTTCCCGCGTCGTTTACTCTCCCTCGGGACTCGGGATGCTAGCGACATCCATGGTCTAAATTGGTAACAATTTGGATGCCCGTTAGAGGGGTAATCAACCAAACATAGGTAACGAGGGGGAGTTAATGTCCAGGCATAGATTTTTTGGCATTCCGTTTCTCATCGCTGCGCTCACTTCTTTGATGTTGGTCGTGGCAGTCGCCTGTGGGTCTTCTTCAGAGTCACAAACCACTCAGGATTCTAGCGGCGAGGCATCGGCCACAAGTGTGCCGGTAGCCACTTCCGCTCCTGCAGCATCAGTACCAGCATCCGCCAAATCTGAAGGCAAGTTGACCATCGCTTTGACCGACCTCGGTAACGAGACCCCAAGCGTGTGGCAGGAATACGCTTTTGGAAAGGCCTATATGCGTTTCCTATTTGATTCATTGACTGGCACTAATGACGAAGGCGAAGTGGACAAGACCACTGGTGCCGCCAAAGATTGGTCCATGAGTGCGGATGCCATCAACTGGACATTCACACTGCGTGACGATATCAAGTTCCATAACGGCGATACGCTTACTGCGGAAGACGTTAAGTTTTCCATCGCGTTGATGACCAGCGAAGACTCAGTAGCCTCGTACAAGACTAAGGTTACTGCTTCGATACCCTCGCCAGATGCCATCACAGTGGTGTCTCCAACCGAGTTGGCCATTACAGCCGTCAAGCCCTCCGGGTTCCTAAATTGGGATCTATCTGACATACAGGGCGTTGAGGGTTTGATCCAACCCAAGAATTACACAGAATCCGTTGGCAATGATGCATTCGCCAAGAGCCCGGTTGGCAGCGGCCCCTACAAATGGGTCGACCAGCGCAAGGGCGACTTCATGGAACTGGAAGCCGTGGAGAACCACTGGAGAGACGGGGCACCGGTCTATGAGACTGTCATCTTCCGTATCATTCCGGAAGAAAGCACCAGAATCGCCGCCCTCAAGGCTGGCGAAGTTGACGTCATATCCGTTTCCCGTGAACGAGCTCCCCAGTTGAAGTCCGACGGCCTGAACATCTTCAGCAAGAACGAAGCCAGTGTTCTGGGTCTATATTTCCACGAACAATGGAGAGATGATTCGGTCTGGAAGGACATTAACGTCCGGAAGGCCTTCAACCTTGCCATCAACCGAGCGGAAATCTGCGAATTTATCTTTGCCGGAGAATGCTCACCGGCCGCCGTCTACCCTTGGCCGGACATAGCACCTGGAGTTGATACGACCCTAGAACCCTATTCGTATGATCCTGAAGAAGCGAAGCGCCTTCTGGATGCTTCCAACTATAACGGCGAAGAGGTGGCTATCCGGTCGTATCCCAGGGCTGATGTACCTGAGGGACCTCGATTCATTGAGGCTGTCAGTGCCTATTTGACAGAGATCGGTGTCAACGTAAAAATCATTCCGACCGAGTACGCCTCATACCGGCAAGAGCGGTTGGCGCATACGCTGGACAATGGTAGCGGTTACCTGGCAGCCCCGAACCGGCCTCTGGCTGGATTCCAAGGGGTAATGAGGGTGCTAAACCACACAGACGGGGCTTTCACATCGACCCATGACCCGGCAATCGACAAACTTATCGAAGACTGGGAGGCAAGCATACTGCCGGACGATGTCATTGACGGGAGTATCGCGTTATACAGGTACCTGTATGAAAACTACAACTCTCTCACCTGCTGCAACATGAACATTTCCTACGCGACTAATGACCGGGTCTCCTCATGGAATCTGGGCAAGCGAGTGTGGGATGATGGTTTCACTAATCTAGCCCAACGGTAAATCTTAATAACCTCCCTGGGGTATATCTCCAGGGAGGTTATTTCATCGGGGCAGGGGAGAGATTCCCGATGCCCCTTTACGTATCTAATTTCCCTAACGGTCGGATCATATGCAAAGGTACATAATTAGACGCGCTTGCGAGGCGGTACTTGCGCTCTTTGTGCTCTCCATCATTATTTTCTTAATGGTGCGCCTCACCGGGGATCCCGCGCTTTTGATGCTGCCGCCCGATGCCGGAATAGAAGCCCTTGAGGATCTACGAGCCTCCATGGGGGTTGATAAACCCCTGATGGTCCAATACGGACTCTTCATCAACGACTACGCCCATGGATCCTTCGGAGACTCCCTCCGGAGCAAGACTCCTGTTTCAGAACTGGTTTCAGACCGACTCCCCAACTCTATCAAGTTGATTGGAGCTGCGTTTGTAATAGTAATTCTTATATCATTGCCCTTAGGCGTATTCTCTGCCGTATATAAGGGAACCTGGATAGATACCCTGTGTACCGGCATTGCCGTGTTAGGCCAAGCAATCCCCGTGTTCTGGTTAGGAATGCTCCTGATTCAGTTATTTACTGTCCAATTGGGCTGGCTCCCCAGTTCTGGAATGGGTGGATTAACCCACTACATCATGCCCGCGTTCAGTCTGGGTTTCTTCACTGTAGCTGCCATAACCCGGTTGTTACGGTCCAGCCTGTTGGAATCTTTGGACAGTGAGTATATAAAGTTGGCCCGTATAAAGGGTCTGTCCGAGTTCAATGTTATTTGGAAACACGCCTTAAGGAACTCGTTGATCAGCGTTGTAACGCTGGGTGGTATCTATATCGCCATTTTGATTACTCTGGGTATCTTGGTTGAGGTAGTATTTGCCTGGCCGGGCATGGGCCGTTTATTATTCCAGGGAATCGTATTTAGAGATTTCCCAGTGGTCCAAGCAGTGGTAATGATATCGGCTGCGATAGTCATCACCACCAGTTTGATGGTTGACATTGCATACGCATACCTAGACCCCAGAATCAGGCTTCAATAAGGTTCATATGGCCGTAACGATAGACAACGCAGCAATACAGCCGGTTAAGGTAAGCATTTGGAAAAATGTGTTCGCCGGCCTGAAGGGCGCGCCTGTAATACCACTGTTCATTATTGTTGTATTCGCCCTTTCTGCGATTTTGGCAGACGTTATAACGTTCCATGACGCCTATAAAGTTAGCCTTCCAGACCGCCTGATTCCACCTTTCTGGCAAGATGGAGGCACTATCTCCCACCCTTTGGGTACTGATCCACTGGGCCGTGATGTTCTGACAAGGATAATTTATGGCACCAGGGTCTCAATCATAATTGCCGGTGCAGCATTAACGATTGGCGGGGGGGTTGGGACCCTTATTGGTCTAACCGCTGGATATTACGGGGGAAAGATAGACACTCTATTGATGAGATTGGCAGACATAACACTGGCCTTTCCTCTCATTTTGTTCGCCATACTGATGGTGATGGTGATTGGCCCCAGTATGATGAATGTTATCGTCGCCATATCGTTGGTCCTGTGGGCCCGCTACGCTCGTGTCATTCGCGGCGAAGTCCTGGGGTTGATGCAGCGTGACTTCATCGCCAGAGCGAGGGTTTCCGGTGCTTCCGATTGGCGAATCATGATACGACACCTCCTACCCAACGTGATGCCAACCTTAATAGTTCTGCTCACCCTGCAAGTCGGTTGGGTAATCATTGTAGAGGCCTCATTGAGCTTCCTCGGAGCCGGAATTCCACCTCCCACACCTGCTTGGGGTTCCATGTTGGCAGATGGACGGGAATACGTATCCACCGCTTGGTGGGTAACAACTTCCCCTGGTATCGCGATTATGTTGGTAGTTTTGGCGTTCAATCTCTCCGGAGACTGGTTGAGAGAACGTCTTGACCCCAAACAACGTAGCGTCTAACCGTGCTCCTACTATTGCCAGGTCGCCAAATACTTCACGTTGAACGGTATTGGCTGCCTGGCCCCTTCCACATCTAAGGAACCCGAAGCTCTTGGATTCCTTTATCTACGAAGACGTAATTCTATGCAAATTTTTTCTGGGATTTAGACTGAAAGGTGATTCTAGAGAATGGCGAACAAACGCCGCTGGAAGAGTCATTAGGCAGTCACTGAGTTCTAGAGGTTCAATGCTCAGCACCGATTCACCTATTCGTTCCCAGCCTACTCGTATAAGTGGCAGGCCAGCAGGTGGTTGCTCCCCATGTCTTTCATGACAGGCTCTTCAACTGAGCAGCGATCCATGGCGAACGGACACCGTGGGTGGAAATTACAGCCTGACGGAGGATTAATCGGTGAAGGAACTTCTCCAACGAGCACTATCTCTTCACCCAAATCATCCGGGTGGGCCGGAAGAGCAGCTGAAAATAAGGCTTTGGTGTAGGGATGCAGCGGGTTGTCGTACAGATCTTCGGTAGGACTATGCTCCACAATTTTACCAAGGTACATCACAGCGGTCTGCTGTGCCATGTAACGCACCGTGGCCAGGTTATGCGCCACCAGTAAAAATGCCACTCCGGTCTCGGCTTGTAGATCAACCAGCAGGTTCATAACCTGCGCTCGTATCGAAACATCCAATGCCGATACGGGCTCATCAAGGATTATGAGTTTGGGGGATGACGCCAATGCGCTGGCCACCGCTATCCGCTGTCTCTGCCCGCCGCTGAACTCATGTGGATACAGTTCGGCCTGCTCCGGAGCCAACCCCACTTGCTCCATAACTTCTTGGACCCGGTCATAAGCATCTTTCTGGGAGACATCCCGGTTGACCACAAGGGCTTCGGAAACAATGTCTTTGATCTTCATTCTGGGGCTCAATGACGACCACGGATCCTGGAACACGGCTTGGACCTGCGTACGGTATTCTTTTAATTTCGATCCTGAAAATGTTTGGATGTCTTCGCCATCGAGGAAAACCTGGCCCCCAGTTGGCTCTTCCAGGCGCAACAGCAACCTGGAAGTGGTGGTTTTTCCGCATCCGGATTCGCCAACCAGACCCATGGTTTCCCCTGCGGAGATGCTGAAATCAACTCCATCAACCGCGCGGACATGGCCCACCGTCTTCATCAAGACCAGCCCCTTGGTTACGGGGAAGTGTTTCTCAAGGTTTTGCGCCCGTAGCAGCTCTTCAGCCAAGGAGATCCTCCCTGCAACTAATTATTCCATTCCGGTTGGGTCATCCAACACGAAACTGAATGGTTGTTTTCATGCATGGTCGTACCGGGGTATCCGTTTAGACACACGTCCTTTGCGTTCTCACACCGAGAGGCGAACCGGCACCCTTCCGGCAAGTCCCAAAGGGGAGGTGGTTGTCCATCGATCGCACGGAGCCGCTCAGTACGGTCCATCTTTGGCACGGAATCCATCAGCGCCTGTGTGTAAGGATGGTGAGGTTTGTTGAACAGGTCCCTTACGTCGGCCTGTTCAACGATCCTGCCCGCGTACATTACCGCTACTCGGTCGCACATCCGGGCCACAATCCCAAAATCATGGGTGATGAATATTATAGCCAGCCCAGTCTCCGCTTGAATATCCTTCAGAAGCCTCAAGTACTGCAGTTGGATGGTTACATCCAAGGCTGTGGTGGGCTCATCGGCGATGATAATCTTGGGTGATGCTGAAACGGCTATTGCTCCGATGACCCGTTGCTTCATGCCTCCACTCATCTGGTGGGGATAGTCATCAAGACGGCGTTCAGGTGCAGCCACCCTCACGTTTCTGAGGGCTTCCATAGCCTTGGTTAACATCTCTTTCCGGCCATTTTTGCCATGGGCTCCAAGAGCCTCAATCAATTGGTTGCCAATGGTGAACACCGGGTTCAGGGAGGTCTGTGGGTCCTGAAGAATCATCGATATCTTGCGCCCGCGGACCTGTCTCATATCTTTGTCAGAGAGTGAAACCAAGTCTTCCCCGTCTAGAAGAATCTCTCCGGATACGATTCGCGCGGCGGGCTTTGGAATTAACCTAAGAAGTGAAAGGGCAGTCATCGTCTTGCCGCAGCCGGATTCCCCTACGATGCCAAGGGTTTCACCTTCACGAACCGAAAAACTTACTCCATCCACCGCTTTGGTGACCCCTCGGCGGTTGAAGAAGTAGGTATGGAGATCCTTTACCTCTAGAACAATGTCTTTTTCAGTCATCTAAATCGCCCATGAATCGTATTTGAATCAGGCTCACAGTGTGTTGGCCGACGCCACGTTACCATATTAACGGCTATTGGGCAAAATGCTCATATTCTTACTAGAATTAGCAATATGCGCGAGTTCGGGATTTATGGAAATACCATCGGATGGCGCATGTCATCGCCAACCCGGCAAATGGGGATACATGGGTTGATTCATTACCGAAACCCGGCCGGTTGGCTCAGTGGTTTCCGCTAAACGCTTGCCGCCTGCATCTCTGCTCGCAGTTTCTCGGTGGCTGGTATGTCTAGAGCGGAGTTTTTAAGGTTGATCACCACGCCATACTCCCGGCGCACGTAGTCGACCGACAGCTTCTCCTGTTCAACGTCATCTGCTACCGCGAACATGTCCCGTTCTAAGGGATTGCCAAAGCCTCCGGCCCCTGCTTGCACTACCCGGTAAAGGTCTCCCTTCTTCAATTGCCGAAGGGTTTTGCCAGGAAGCTTTTCCTCTTGGCTGGTGCCGGGGTTTAGATAGTTCTCGGTGGGCGTGCCCGGTTTGCCTCCCTGCACTCCCCAAGGTGTGAAGTCAGAGCGGTCAGAACGCAGCTGGAATGTTGCGTCCTCCGCAAGAAGACGGAACTCGCGCTCGATTCCCAGTCCGCCCCGGAACTTGCCAGCCCCGCCGGTATTGGGCACGAACCCGTAGCGTTCCACCATCAACGGCTGCTCCGACTCAATGCTCTCGATGGGTGTATTAGCCATGTTCAGTATGGGAGCAGCCAGTCCATCGGCGCCGTCCAGATTGGGTCCGCCGCCGCGAGGTCCGTCGTTCGCAAACTCCAGGTAGACCCAGGCCTTGCGGTTGGAGTCGTAACCACCCCAGCTAACGCCAATCTCGCCTCCGCCCCAGGCTGCTGGGACCTTGCCCGGCATCGCTTGTGCCATTGCGCCGAAGATAGTCTGGCAGATTCTGAACCCGGCCAGGCCACGCGCCGCCACTGGTGCCGGGTGTTGCGGGTGGACGAAGCAGCCCTCCGGCGCGGTGATGTTGAAGGGCCGGAAGAAGCCGCTGTTGGACTGGATAGCCGGGTCTATCAGGCACTTCAGCACGGCATATACGTTGGATTTGGTGTAGGCAAAGTTAGGATTGATGGAGCCCTTGGCCTGAGGCGAGGTGCCTTCAAAGTCAACGAAAATCTCGGCGCCCTGAATCTTGACCTTGGCATGGATCGCAATGGGGTGAAGGTCAATGCCGTCATTGTCGATGTAATCAGTGAATTCCCACTCCCCTTGGGGCAGAAGTTCAATCTCGGCCCTGGTGAGGCGCTCTGTGGTATCCAAAATGTCGGTCATGTAGCTTTTGAGTTCTTCCAGGCCGTAGTCGTCCACCAAACGGAGCATGTCCTTCTCGCCAAACCGCACTGCGGCTAGGAGGGCCTGCACATCGCCCAATACTTTGTCGGGCACACGTACGTTCTTCTCCAGGATGCGCCAGACCGCTTTGTTCAGTACCCCTTGGTCGTAGAGTTTGATGGGAGGGATGATTAGTCCCTCTTGGTAAATCTCAGTGTTGTCACAGGCGTTGCCGCCGGCCACACGCCCTCCAATGTCTGTTTGGTGACCGATGCAGCAGCTCCAGCCGACCAACACGTCATTCTTGAAGATGGGCTTGAACAGGAAGATGTCCGGCAAATGGCTGGCGCCCTCGTAAGGGTCGTTGTTGGCAAAGATGTCCCCCGGTAGCACGTCGTCGCCAAAGGCGTTCATCACCCCTTCCAGAGCGGGAGCCATAGAACCCAGATGGGGCGGCAGAGTCAGCCCTTGAGCCACCTGCAGGCCCTCTGCGTTGAACAGCGAGGTGGAGAAGTCCATGCCGTGTTTTATCACTGCAGAACGGGCCGTTCTGACCACGGTCAACGCCATGGTATCGGCTGCGCTCATAAGCGCATTCTTTATGACTTCTCTTGTGATTGGGTCGGTGGTCTGTTGCATGGGAGACTCCTTTGGTTGCTGCGGGCAGTACGATGTGATTCAGGGTAGCAGGACTGGTTGGAAACCAATTCCTATGTTAGTTAGTCGACTTTTTCGAGAATTATGTTGCTCCATTGGTCAACGGTGGCGTTCCAATTTGGAGGCACCACCGTGGTGGAGTCGTATTCTTCTGCGATTAATGGCCCGTGGGTCGTTGCTCCGATTAAGGCTTGGCGGTTCACGATTGGGACGCTGGCCCAGCCCATTGTGGCGCCAAAGTACACGTCCCTATTTGGCTCGCTGGCGCCGGTAACCATTACAGGAAGCTCAAGCTTTTCGGGCATTCGCGGCACTTCCGGCAGCCCCCGCGCGATAACTCGGACGTTGACCAACTGGTACCCAGTACCGGGAGAGTTATAGCCAAAGCTGCGCTCGTGTTCTTCGTCGAATGACTTGATAACGGCGTTGATTGTCTGTCGGTTGACTTCATTGCTCGGGTAGGGGACGGTCAAGTCAGACACCTGGCCATCATACTTCATGTCCATCTGGGTCAAAATCTCATGACGGCTGTCATCGAACCCCTCTGCCCGGAGTTGGTTGCGTCCCTGGTTCCAGAGTCCGTTCAGTAGTTCGGACAATGCTGTTAAATCTAGTTGTTCAAAGGTCTTGAAATAAGTCTGAACGAAATGATGCTCAACGTCGGCGACCAACAGTCCGAAGGAACTGAAAACGCCGGGGAACGGTGGCACCACCACACGGGTTATATCCAGCATTGCGGCCAGGCCGACCGCGTGGACGGGGCCGCTGCCACCAAAGGTCATGAGATCGAACCGCCTTGGGTCTCGGCCTCGTTCACTGGAGACGGCACGCAAGGCCCGCCCCATGTTGGAATTGACCAGCGTGTGGATACCGAAGGCTGCTTCCACATCCGTCATTTCTAAGGGTTTGGCCACGTTGTCGGAGATTGCTTTGCGGGCCAACTCTGCGTCTATCTCAAATGTTCCCGCCAGCAGATGCTTTTGGTGTAGGAATCCCAGCAAAACGTTGGCGTCGGTCACCGTGGCGTCCTGTCCACCCAGCCGATAGCATGCTGGGCCGGGGAACGCTCCGGAACTCTGAGGGCCAACGCGTAGAGAGCCGCTGCGGTCCACGGCGGCAATACTACCGCCGCCAGCACCAACTTCCGCTAAGTCTATGGCCGGCACTCGCAAAATGTGGCCGGAACCGCGCAGTAGCCGGTGACCCACACTAATCTCGCCACCAACTTCGTACTCGGGGGCTTGCAGCATTTCTCCGTCTTCGATGATCGATGCCTTGGCGGTAGTGCCGCCCATGTCCAGGGTCATCAAATTGGGTATTCCCAACCGTTTGCCCAGGTGATAGGCACCTACAACTCCGGCTGCTGGGCCGGATTCGATGCAGTAAACCGGGCGTTCTTTGGCGATGTCAGAGGTGGCCAAACCGCCGTTGGACTGCATCACGGTCAACGGCACTGTAACGCCCATATCCGTTAGACCGTCGGTGAGCCGGATTAAGTAGCTTTCCACCACCGGGCGCACGTAGCAGTTGATCACGGTGGTGCTGGTGCGCTCGTATTCCTTCATCTCCGGCAGAAGTTCTGAGGAGATTGTCAGGTTCACGCCGGGCGCTTTTTCGGCCAAAGTTTGGGCAATAATTTGCTCGTGTTCTGGGTTAGCGTAGGAATGCAGCAGGCAAACCGCCACAGACTCAACGCCGTTGTCCAGAACATACTGGACGGCGCGATCAACATCGTCCATGTTCAGGGGCTTTAGCACTTCGCCCTGAAAGTTAAGGCGCTCACTTACTTCCAACCGAAACTGACGTTTGACTAGAGGCGGGGGCTTCTCATAGTCAAGGTCGTAGAGTCTCGGTATCCGGTTGCGCCGAAACTCCAAGATGTCCCTGAACCCCTCAGTGGTGATCAGGGCAGTCTTGGCACCCTTCTGCTCAATGATGGCATTGGTGGCCACGGTGAAGCCGTGGCTCACTTCAGAGATCAAATCAGAGGTAATACCGAGCTCCACCACGCCGTTCTTGATGCCGTTCAGCACTGCCTCGCTGTAATCGTTGGGGGTGCTCGCTATCTTGCGGGCCAGTACCTGACCATCGTCCCCGAGAAATACTATGTCGGTAAATGTGCCGCCAATGTCTACGCCAACGCGAAAATTCTGCACGCAATTACTCACAATCTGTTACTTACTAGGCATGATACTGGCGACGGAATTCAGAGGCAAGAGTCTATCCGGCCTGGCAAATCCAAATTAGACGTGGGGTGGAAGGGTCGACTAGCTTAGGATTGGGTCTTGAATTGGTCGACGAGGGAATTTTATAGCCGCAATCACCAAGGAGCCCAACAGAAGTAGGACGCCGGCGTAAATGAAAGCGGCATCGATTCCTTTCCAGGTGACCAACACACCCGCGATAATTGGCGACGGCAAGGTGAATATGTGCCTGAATACGCTCTGGACGCTCATAGTGCTGCCTTGTATCGCAGACGATGAAAGGTCCATTACGGCGGCAGTGGCGATGTTGCTGGTCCCATAGAAGAACATGCCCATGGCTCCTACTACTAAGCCAAGTTCGAAAGCGTTGCCGGTGACCGGCACCAAGAAATACAGCAGCCCCAGAGTGGCATAAGCAGGAAGCAACACGACCTTTCTGCCAAATTTGTCTGACACGACTCCCATAATCGGCTGAGAGGCCATCCCCATCAAATAGAGAAGCATCAGGTAGAACCCGAGCCCCAACGTGGAATAGTTCAAATCTTCGGCTAGGTAGATAGGCAAGAATGTCAGGATACTCAGCCGCCCCATGCTCATGAAAATACCGGCAAACATAATCGCCAACACACTGCGCTGGCTAAGCATGTCCTTGATACCGCTCAGGTAGTTCTTGACGGTAGGTCGGGGGCCTGCGTCTTTGTAGTGGGATCCCAGACTGCGCCAGAGGATGAACGCTAGGATCAGCGCGGGCAACAGGTGATATTGCATCAATGTCTGCCAACTGACGACCAACAACAACGCGCCAATAATCAATGGCGATATTGTGTCGCCAATACTGGCACCGACTCCGTGTAAGGCCAGTGCGGTACCGCGGCGGTCCGGGAAGCGAGCCGACAAAGAACCAACTGATGCGGGATGCCAGGCCGCTGATGCCACACCAATCATGGCGATGCCAGGCAGTATCCAGAAGTAGCTGAAAGCTAGTCCCACCATGAAATAGGCCAATCCACTACTGCCAATGGCAAAGGCCAGTAGCAGGGGGCGGTACTGGTAGAAAGAGTCCGCCAGGAACCCCGAAGGCATAATCAGGAGCCCGCTGGATCCCTCTCTTATAGTGGACAAGGTCCCTAGTTCGACGTCATTGAGGTCCAGCGTGTCCTTGATACCCGGCAAAATGACCGGGAAAAGTTGCTGATACCAGTGGATGATGGTGTGCCCGAAGACGAGAGAGCCAAGCAAATTCTGGCGGTTACTCTCGGTTTCCGGACTGGTTGATGATTCGGTTTTAGAAGTGTCAGCCATGTATCAGCGGAGCCAACCTCAAATGGAGAGGGTGGCCGGACGCATTCCGTGTTGGTCGGGGAAACTTATCATCGGCCGTTTCTGCAAACGGCCGATGAGATGCTAAACCCGGAACCTTTATTTTGTGAATATAACCAGGCCCTGTATATTCTAGGGTCTAAGGGGAAGGGAATAATACTCGCGACGTATACGCCTGGTAAGGGCCAAATGGCCCCATGGGTTAGTCCTCGCCTGGCGTCGGCATTATGCCGTGGGTGGCTTGCTGAAGTTGCACCGCGGTGTTGATCAATGCCAGGTGGGAGAAAGCTTGGGGGAAGTTACCCAGCATGTTCCCGGTGGCTGAGTCGTACTCTTCGCTGAGCAGACCAAGGTCATTTGCACAAGCCAGCAGTGAATTGAGTAACACGCGCGCTTCATCAATCTGGCCCAGATGGATTAGGTTATCCACCAACCAAAAAGTGCAGATTATGAAAGAGCCTTCGCTGCCGTTTAGACCATCATCGAATTTGGTGTAGCGATAAACAAACCCCTGTTTGTTAGTCAGTTCTTTCTGGGTGGCTTTGATGGTGGAGCGCATCATCGGGTCCGTGGCTGGTATGAAGCCCACCAATGGCAGCATCAGATTAGCGGCGTCCAGGTTGTCGCTACCATAGGACTGTACAAACGCCTGACGCTCCTGGGAATACCCTTTGGACATGACATCGTTGCAGATCTCATCGCGGACTTTTCCCCAGGCTTCAACGTCGCCCGGCAGTTTCAAGTCGGTTGCCGCTTTGATGGCGCGATCCATCGCCACCCAGCACATCACCTTGGAAAACACAAAATGCTGCCTGCCGCCCCGGGTCTCCCAGATGCCCTCGTCGGGTTCGCGCCAATGGTCGATGACAAAGTTCACCACCCGGCGCAGGTACTCCCAGTAGTCGGCGTCGACCGCGCCGCCAAACTTACGGAAGATATGCGCCGAGTCCATGATCTCGCCGTAGATGTCCAACTGAAATTGGTCGTACGCCCCATTGCCAATTCGCACTGGCTTGGAGTTCATGTAGCCTTCTAGTTCTGGTATTTCAGTCTCGGTAAGCCGGCGTTCTCCGCCCAGACCGTACATCACCTGCAGGTCTCTGGCGCGGCCAGATGTGCTCCACTCTAGCCAGTCTTTGAAGGCCCTGGCCTCTCCCGTATAGCCAATGATCGATAGCGCGTAGAGGGCGAAGGTGGCGTCCCTGATCCAGGTGTATCGGTAGTCCCAGTTCCGTTCGCCGCCAATTACCTCAGGGAGTGATGTGGTCGGCGCGGCCACCAGTGCGCCGGAAGGAGAATACGTGAGCGCTTTCAGAGTAAGGGCGCTGCGCAGCACGGCCTCCCGGTGTTCGCCCTGAAAGGTGCATTGAGCTGCCCAATCCTCCCAGAAAGCGGTGGAATCAGCCAGTTCTTTTTCCAGTTCATTTGGGGTGTGTGGCTCGCTCCGGTGGGAAAAAGACACCTGATTGGAAACTGTGGAATACAATTTCTCTCCCTCGAATATTACGCCCCGAGAACGAAAACCGTCATTCACCACAGTCAGTTGGGATGAGCAGTAGACCGACACTGCTTCTGATCCGCCGTGAGCCATTCCGGTGGTGGGACTGCTGAGCGAAGCGTGCGGCACAATGGTGCCGTAATCAAACTTGGGGTAGCAGTCCATCTCAAAGTCCAGGCGACCTTTGGTGCAGTGGAGAATACGCACCACCCGTTGGGAGTCTGTTATCTCCAGTGGCTCTCTTGGCATGACCACGTGTCGATGGACCGGCATGAAGTCGATGAGAACACCGGTGCCAGTGCTGGTGGTGAAGCTGGTCTCCAAAACGTTCGTGTTGGGGAGGTAACGGCGGGTTGAAGAACTGATCTTGGCTGGCACCAATTTATAGAAGCCGCCCTTATTGGAGTCCAATATTCGGCTAAATAAAGCTGGCGAATCGAATCTGGGCATGCAGCACCAATCGATGGAACCGTCAGAACTGACCAGGGCTGATCCATGCATGTCTCCGATCAGCCCGTAGTCGTCTATTCGTTTATAGGTCAAGGAAAATTATCCGTAATGCCCTAGTTATGCTTTGATAGTAATTTGTTTACCGTGATTTGTATTAAACGCCTAGTGCTGCCAACCACGGTGTTGCCAGTGGCTCTCTAATTTCGCCAAAATATGTCAACTGCTTCTGGTTCGCGCCTGCCGATGGGATATGACGATGGCTGAGGAGCGTCCGGCAGGGCCAATCCCTGAATAGCCCGATCTATAATTCCCCAAACTTCTTCAATCTCGTCTCTGCGGGTGAAAAGAGAAGCATCGCCGTTCAGGGGATCAAGCAGAAGTCGCTTGTAGGCGTCCGGGATGGCTTGTCCGCCAAATGAGTCATCGTAATGGAATTCTAAGTCCACCGGGCTAAGCTTCATCTTCTCATCCGGCGATTTAACCTGAAATTCCAGGTGCAGACCCCATCAACCTGTACCTGAATCGCCAAAATGTTTGGGCTGATGTCTCGGCCAAACATCCGATGCGCCGACGATTACAATTGTGGTGCTTTGAGTCACGGTACTAGTCGTCACCGGACTTGCGCACCGCATGTCCGCCAAATTGGTTTCGCAGCGCCGCTAGCAGTCTTCCGCCAAACGGTTGTTTTTGCCTAGAACGGAACCGGGCCTGCAACGATAGGGTAATCACCGGAATCGGCACGGCAAGTTCCACGGACTCTTCGACAGTCCACCGGCCTTCACCAGAATCATCCACATAAGAGTCTAGAGATTCCAATCTAGGGTCTTCCTTGAGTGCGTCGGCAGCCAAGTCCAACAGCCAGGAACGGACGACACTGCCGTAGCGCCACGTCTCGGCAATGGCTGGAAGGTCTAGGCCGAACTCTTCTTTGGCGGCCAGCAGTTCAAAACCCTCGGCGTATGCCTGCATCAGACCGTATTCCACTCCATTATGCACCATCTTGGTGAAGTGACCTGCTCCGCTGGGGCCGACGCGGCTGTATCCCTTGTCAGGGGCCGGGGCTAGGGTATGGAATATGGGTTCGACTCTCTTAACAGCCGCCTCATCACCGCCGACCATTAGGGAGTAGCCTTCGGTCAGCCCCCAGATGCCGCCACTGGTTCCAACATCAATGAAGTCTATCCCGTGGGCGGACATCTTCTCGGCTCGACGCATGCTGTCTTTGTAGTTAGCGTTGCCGCCGTCAAGGATGGCATCACCAGGGCTGAGCAACTCAGACAGAGCATCTATCGTATCTTCCGTGGGTTGGCCCGCTGGAACCATGATCCAGAGCGCTCTTGGAGCCGATAGACTAGATACAACATCCTCTAGAGATGATGCGCCTTCACCGCCATAACCGTGGCTCGACGTGACTGCCTCTGAGTCCCGGTCGTAGGTCACGACCCTATGACCGCCGGCGACCAATCGCTGGGCCATGTTGCCACCCATGCGCCCCAGGCCGATCATTCCTAATTCCAAAGGTGGTACTCCTCAATTTGACAGAATGACGTGATAACTACCTGCTCAGAAAGCCAGTGCGCCGAAGGAGTGGGCCAACTCAGCGGCAATGCATCCGCCGATTACGGTGAGTCTGCGGGGTTGTTCAGGAAGGCGCAGAGCTTCATCGGAGGTAATATACGGTTTTCGGCCAGACCGGGAGTATCGGGCACCCAGGGTCTGGTTCCAGCGGCAATCAGGATTGTTTCTGCCATTAATTCTTCATCCAGATCGGGGCCGAAATCGGCAAGCGTTTTTGATCCTGTGAACCGTCCAGTGCCTTTGAAGACTTCAACATTGTCAGCCTGACGGTTGCCACGTTCGTTCATGGCAGCATCGGCGTCCACTTCTTCAAAAGCCCGGTTCACGATAAACGGCCAATCGATGCCCTCAACTTTGGCGTGGATACCGAAGGCAGCGGTGTTTTTGACTGTCAACATCACGTCGGCGCAGTGAATCAGTATCTTGGAAGATATACAGTCTCGGTTAAGGCAGGTGCCATGAGGCCCTCTTCGACGATTGCCACCGACCAGCCGGCGTGAGATAGACCCGGCGACACTTCCAGTCCAGAGCCGGAGCCAATCACTATAAAGTCGCATTTACGCATCAAACGCTCCTGCTAAATTACCGTTAGCAGGTTGCCAAGTTGGTCTGCGGTAACTGATTAGCCGACTAATTTTCGGGCTTCGTCGGCGACCCGTTCAGCGGTGATACCAAATTTCTCGTAGAGCGTACCGGCGGGGGCAGATGCTCCGTAGCCAGTCATGCCGATGGACGCACCGTCTAGGCCAACGTACCGCTCCCATCCCTTGGTGCTGCCAGCCTCGACAGAGACCCTGGCCCGTACTGATGGCGGCAAGACCTGGTCCCGGTATTCCTTGGGTTGATCGTCGAATACATCACAGGACGGCATGGAAACGACTCTGACCGCGGTTCCTTCATCGCCCAGTGTCTTCCCAGCCTCCAGAGCAATGTGTACCTCTGAGCCAGTGGCGATAATTATGATCCGCGGGCTATCGCTGTTCTCCCAGAGGGTGTAACCACCCTTTAGTACGCCGGAAGCGGAGGCCAGTTCGGACCGATCTAGCACCGGCAGATTTTGGCGAGTGAACGCCATGACTGTGGGGCCGTTGCGGCGGGCGATGGCCGCGCGCCAGACTTCCACTGTCTCGGTGGCGTCGGCGGGCCGGCTGACGACCAGGCCGGGTATCTCACGCAATGACATCAGGTGTTCAATGGGTTGGTGGGTGGGGCCATCTTCGCCTACTCCAATGGAGTCGTGGGTGAAAACGTAAATCACTTGCTGACCCATGAGCGCACCCAACCGAATGGATGGCCGCATGTAGTCAGAGAAGACCAAGAACGTGGCCGTGTAAGGAATCGCGCCGCCGTGCAGGGCGATGCCGTTGGCCACGGCGCCCATAGCGTGCTCACGTACGCCAAAGTGCAGGTTATGACCTGCGAACTCACCGGGGCCAATGTCGCCACGGTCATCCAACGCAGTTCGGGTAGAAGGTGCCAGGTCGGCAGACCCACCGATCAACGCCGGGAGGCCTTTTGAGATAGCATTCATCACTACGCCAGAAGCAGACCTGGTGGCAATGGGGTCTGCTTTTTCAAATAGACCGTTCAATCCGTCTTCCCAGTTGGCGGGCAGGTGGCCGCGAAGGGCGTCTTCCAATTGCTGTGCTTCGTCTGGGAATGCTTTGCGGTATTCGCCAAACGCTGTGTTCCATTGCTCCTGGCTGGCTTTGCCCCGTTCAGTGGCCAACGCTAGGTGCTCGCCCGCTTCGGCAGGGACCGTGAACGACTCGGTGGGTTCCCACTTCAGATTCTCGCGGGTCAGGGTAACCTCATCGTCGCCCAAGGGGTCGCCGTGAACGGACGCCTTGCCAGCCTTGTTGGGGCTACCGTAGCCGATTACTGTGCGGCAGACGATGATGCTGGGTTTTTCGGTCGCTGCTTTTGCAGTGGTGATAGCTGATGCAATAGCGTCGGTATCGGTGCCTTCGATGGTGCCAATAACATGCCAGCCGTAGGACTCGAATCGCTTGGCCACGTTCTCGAGGAACGTGATGTCGGTACCGCCCTCGATGGAAATATCGTTGTCATCGTAGAGCATAATGAGCTTGCCAAGACCCATGGTACCGGCCATGGATGCAGCCTCAGATGTGATGCCCTCTTGGAGGTCTCCGTCTGAGACTATGGCGTAGGTGTAGTGGTCAATAATCTCGTGGCCGGGTTGGTTGTACCGGCTGGCCAGCCAGCGCTCGGCTAGGGCCATGCCCACAGCGTTGCCAAAGCCTTGACCCAGCGGGCCGGTTGTGGCTTCAACGCCGGGTGTGACACCGTACTCCGGGTGGCCAGGGGTTTTGCTTTCCCACTGGCGGAATTGTTTCAATTCTTCCATTGGAAGGTCGTAGCCTGTCAGATGAAGCAGGGAATACAACAACGCAGAAGCGTGCCCCGGAGAGAGAATGAACCGGTCTCTGTTGGGCCAGGCCGGGTCGGCTGGGTTGTGTGAAAGGAACCGATCCCAGAGGGTGTAAGCCATGTCCGCTTGCCCCATGGGAGCTCCTGGATGGCCTGATTTTGCCTTCTGGACAGTGTCGATGGCCAGAAATCTAATGGTGTTGATACAAAGTTGGTCTAGGGACTGGTCG
>Ga0209089_10001683_pt1 | contig 20146 bp, 21 predicted proteins | sample ArcticOcean_MG_C_FD_187431 | JGI IMG/M metagenome (GOLD analysis project Ga0209089, IMG submission 187431) | Marine microbial communities from western Arctic Ocean - ArcticOcean_MG_CB2_150 (SPAdes) (version 2) | ecosystem: Environmental > Aquatic > Marine > Oceanic | place: Arctic Ocean: Canada... | reverse complement strand
AGGTTTGGCTGCCGGCTTCGGCAAGGATGCCTGGCGTTGGGGCTTCGGTGGGGCGCTCGGCGCGGCGGCCGGTTTCGGGCGGACCGGCGGCGGCGGCGGCGCGATATCGGGTTTTTTCGGCGGCGCCGCCTTGGCCACTTTTTTTAAGGCCGGCGCTGCCTTGACCGGCGCCGGGGTCAGCGCGCGCGCCGGTTTGGCTGGCGTGCCTGCCGGTGGTTCCGCTTTGCGGGCGATGACCTTGGGCCGCGCCGGCGGTTTCCGGATCGGCTGGGTGGCGGCGCGGCGCCGCGCCCGCCGGGTTTTTTTGGCGGCGCTTCCAGGCCGGCGCAATTTGACCGCCGGCAATAACGGCGCGGCCGAGCGCGCCGATCCGCCTGGCGCGCGGCGCACCAAAAGGCGCGAGCGTGGTTGTCTGGACGGCGGCTCGATAAGTCCCAGCGGATTGGGGCGGTCGAAATTGGCGGTCCCGCTCGGGCCGGCGTAGGGCGCTGCCCGGCGCCGGTGCGCGGCGCCGCCATCCAGGACGGTCAGATCGACGAAGACTTCATTGCCGGTGTTCCAGGGCTGCAATTGCGCGTCCGCGGGCCCGGCGGCGAATGCCGATGCCAATACAACAGCCATTGCGCCAGCCCAACGGGTGAGCGAAAAGCGCCTGGGATTGATGATTGGCGGCAGGTTCATCGTCATTTTGCGTTCCTCTCGCAAATGCCCCGGTCATAGCTGCAAAAGTCCAGGGGCAGGTCCCGGCATTAGCTTTTTACAACTATAGCCAAGGGTTGCTCAGCGCACAACCGGTTAGCCAACCCCAAGCGCATGGAATTTCCACATCTGGAGCGCATCGCAGCGCACCGATTAACGCTCAATTGTGTCTATTTTTGGCCGCTCCATGGTATTAGTTACCAATTGACGCCGCCCGCCTAAATTCATCACACTGCCGCCAGGAGGCTTCCTTGATGCAAAAATTACTCTTAAGCGCCTTGGCGCTGGCCGCCCTTGCCGCCGCCTATCCCGCATCCGCCGACGCCATCGACGGCCACTGGTGCCATGCCGCCAGCGGCAAGCGTCTCAGTATCGATGGGCCGGCAATCACAACGCCGGGCGGCAATCATATTTCCGGCGATTATGACCGGCACGGGTTTCGCTACATCATCCCGGCGCCCGAGCAGCCCGCCGGCAAGGCGGTGACCATGAACGTCCTCGACGACGAGAACATGCAATTGACCGGTGGTTTCGCCGGCGCGTCGGTCCAGGATTGGCGGCGCTGCCCGCCGGCAACCAGCTAAACAGGGGGAAAACCATGAAAGATTTGGCGGGCAAATGCGCCTTCGTGACCGGCGGCGCCAGCGGCATCGGGCTGGGCATGGCCGAGGCCTTCGTGGGCGCCGGCATGGCCGTGGTGATCGCCGATATCGAAGCCGCAGCCCTGGCCGAAGCGGCGGCCAAGTTGACGGCCAAGTTGACCGCCAAGGGCGGCGGCGTGCACGCCATCCAGCTTGACGTATCCGACCGCGCCGCCATGCAAAGGGCCGCCGATGAAGCCGAAGACCAATTCGGCGCGGTAAATGTGATCTGCAACAATGCCGGTGTGTCCTGGCGCGGCTTCATGGCCGATGCCAGCTATGACGATTGGGATTGGGTGCTGGGCGTCAATCTCGGCGGCGTCGTCAACGGCATCGCGACGTTTGTGCCGCGCCTGATCGAACGGGGCGAGGGCGGTCACGTGGTCAACACCGCCTCCATGGCCGGGCTGATGGCGAGCGCCGGCAACAGCATCTATTGCACATCGAAGTTTGCGGTGGTCGGGTTGTCCGAGGGCCTCCGCAAAGAACTGGCGCCGAAGGGGATCGGCGTCACCGTCTTATGCCCGGCGGCCATAAAAACCAATATCAACCGCGCCCAGCGCAACCGCCCCGATGCGCTTGCCGACACCTCCGAGGCGTTGGACGCGGACGCCATGGCGCTCCTCGATAAGTCCTTCGACGGCGGCACCGATCCCGCGGCGTTCGGCGCCATGGTTTTGGACGCGGTTGTGGCCGATGCGCCCTACGTTATCCCGCACCAGGAATTCGCCGCCGCTTACCGGGACAAGGTGGAGGGCATCATGGATATCTGGAGCGGTGAGGCGCCGCCGGCGGAGCGCATCGCCGGCAACGAACTTCGCAAACAGGCCTTTCAGCGCATGTGGGAGCGGTAAATCGGCGCGCCCCGGCATTGGCCGGCAATGGGGCGGCTGGCGGCCCTGATGGCGGCGCTGGCCTTGAGCGGCTGCCTCGCCGCCGGCGCCCTGGAGAATGTGACCCAGCCGCCGAAAGACAAGCCCCTGGTTACCGGCTCGGTGCGGGTGATCGAAAACGAAACGGAAATGAAATGGCCGGCGGGCTATCTGGCCGGCTCCCAGTTTTGGCTGTTGATTTTGGCCAAGGGCGCATCCACCGCGGTCAGTTACCGGCTTGGGCCCGAGGCGGCGTTCTATTGGGCGCTGGCGCCGGGTGACTATCATGTGCTGGGTTTCGTGAAGCGCGAGCTGGCCAAGGAAACCAGCGGCCGCTTGTGGGCGGCATTCACGGTGCCCGCCGATGCCGCAGGCGGCGCCGTCTATATCGGCGATCTGAGCATCCGCCTGAACCGCGGCACCGTCGATGCCGAGGTGGGCGATGATCTGGATTCCAACTTCCAGGCCCTGGCCAAAAAATATCCCGGCATGGGGACGCCGAAATGGTCGCTGATGAAGATGATCGCCGACCAGGGCAGCTTTGCCGATATTGTCGCCGGTTGCGGCGGCTGGGGCATCGATTGCAACCAAAACTTCCAGGGTGTAACACCGCTCGCCCCCATGGATGACGGCGCGCCGTCGGCGGCTGTGGCCAGCCTCAGCCCGACATTGGAATGGGTGCCGTCCAAGGGCGACGGATCGATCCGCTACGACGTGGTGGTGTTCGAAGAAATCGCGTTCAGCTACGGGCTCGGTGCGTTTTCCTCCAAATTGCCGGGCCCGGCGGTGGCCTATCTGCAGAATTTATGGGCGGCGCAATTTACCGTGGCCGGGCCGCTCAAACCCGGTTCCCGCTATAATTGGGGGGTGCGTCTGCGCCGGGGCGATATCGTGACCGCCTGGTCGCGCTACCGGAAAACCGGTTTCCTGTTCGCCGGGCCTTCCGGCCCCTGGTTCCAGTTTCAGGCCCCGGGCGCGGCCAAATAGGGCCGCCGCCTATAGGCCCGCCAAATCGGGCATGATATCGGCGGCGAAGGTCTGCATCGAATGCATCGCCTGGCTATGGCCGATATCGCCGAAATAAAAGGCCGTTACCATATAGTTCAGCCCCAGCGCTTCGATATCGGCGGCCAATTTGTCGCGCACCGTGGAGGCCGCCCCGACCACCACCGAGCCGCGCTCCATGGCTTCGCCCAAGGTGGGCGGAACGAACTCGGCGATATTCGGGCCGGGCACTTTGTTGACGCGCCAAAGTTTGGTGAGGCTGGCCTCCCAGGCCTGATAGGCCGGATCCGCCAGCTGCATGGCTTCGGCGTCGGTATCGGCGATGACCAGATGGCGCATGATGCCGATTGCGGCGCCGCCATCGAAATCCTTGGTTGCGCCGTCGCCGGGCCGGCCGCGCTTGGCGAAGGCCTCTTTGAAGGCATCGACCACCGGCTTGATGAAATCGACGCCGCCCAAGGTGACGAAGTGATAGCCGTTGTCGCCGCCGAACGTGGCGCCGTCGGTGCTCATGGTCGGATACCAGATCGGCGGATGCGGGTCCTGCAGCGGGCGCAGCTCCATGGGCACGTCGTGGTAGGTGTAATTCTCGCCCTTATGCTCAAGCACTTCGTGATCAAGGCCATAGAGAACCGTTTCCAGGGCTTCGCGAAAAATGCCGTGGCTGGTGCTCGGATCGACGTCGTGATATTTCAGCTCGAACGGTGAGATGCCGCGCCCGACGCCAACATCCAGGCGGCCATGGCTCAAATGATCGAGGATGCAGATTTCCTCGATCAGGCGCAGCGGCGAATAGAGCGGCAGCAAATAACCGAGCGGTCCTAGCCGGATGGTTGAAGTGGCGCGCGCAACGGCGCCGAGATAGACGCCCGGCACCGGCACCAGATTGAGCGGCGTGGCGTGATGTTCGGCGACATGATAGCTGTAAAATCCAGCCGCTTCGGCCGCCGCTACAAACGCGATACGCTCATCCAATTGCTGCGCCAGCGCGCGGCCGTTGGCATCCACATGATCGAACAGTCCAAATTTCATGATGCTCTTGCCTCCCCAGCAATTATGTTATCTTTTGGCAGACTATAGGGGCCTCGTAAGTGTGGCAATGAGCGCAAACAGGGCGCGCCGGAGTGGATTGGAAAATTTTAACCTGTCCGCAGCCAATCGGGGTTAAGCCGCGATCAGTTAGGTTGGGAGAATTTCATGCGCGGAACATTCGCACGTCAGTTACTGTTCGTCATTTCCGGCGCCGTGATTTGGGCGCTGGTGTTTGCCGGTTCCGCCCAGGCGGCGACGGCGAACGCGGCGGACTTCACCAAACACTGGGCCGGGTTCGCCGCGCTGGCGGTATTTTTCATCGCCTACCTGCTGGTTATCGGCGAGGAGACCCTGCACCTTCGGAAATCGAAGCCGGTAATGCTGGCCGCCGGCATCATCTGGGCGCTGGTGGCCATTGCTTATGCCGGTGCCGGCGATACCGAAACTGCCGAAGCGGCAGTGCGCCACAATCTTCTGGAATTCGCCGAGTTGTTTTTGTTCCTGCTGGCGGCCATGACCTACATCAACACCATGGACGAGCGCGGCGTGTTCGATACCTTGCGCTCCTGGCTGGTGTCGCGGGGATTTTCGTTCCGCGCCATATTCTGGCTGACCGGTCTTCTGTCTTTTGTCATTTCGCCCATTGCCGACAATCTGACCACGGCCTTGCTGATGGCCACGGTGATCCTGGCGGTCGGCGGCACCAATAAAAACTTCGTCGCTGTCGCCTGTATCAACGTGGTCGTCGCCGCCAATGCCGGCGGTGCCTTCTCGCCGTTCGGCGATATCACCACGCTGATGGTCTGGCAAAAGGGGCTGGTCAGTTTCACCGAATTTTTTGCGCTTGTGGTTCCGTCGGTGGTCAATTGGCTGGTGCCGGCGATCATCATGAATTTCGTGCTGCCGTCGGGAAAGCCGGATGCCATTCAATCGGAACCCATGCTGCAGCACGGCGCCTGGGTGGTGGTCGGGTTGTTTATCGTAACCGTCGCCATGGCCGTCCTGGCGCATGGCTTTTTGCACTTGCCGCCGGTGATGGGGATGATGACCGGGCTCGCATTGCTAAAGCTGTACGGATATTATTTAAAGCGCCGCAACAATTTCTTCCCCTCGCCGGCCGATGATGATTTCGGCGAAATGGCGCTGGAGCTGGAAACCAGCTCCGAGCCGGAGCCGGACGCGGCAAGCAGTACCGAGCCGTTCAATATCTTCAAGGCGCTGGAGCGGGCCGAGTGGGATACCCTGATGTTTTTCTACGGCGTCATTCTGGCCATCGGCGGGCTCGGCACCTTCGGGTACCTCACCCTCGGCTCGAACTTCCTTTACGGTGATCTCGGACCGACCACGGCCAACATTCTGGTCGGATTTTTGTCGGCGATTGTCGATAATATCCCGGTGATGTTCGCGGTATTGTCGGTCCTGCCGGAGATGGATCACGGGCAATGGTTGCTGGTGACACTGACCGCCGGCGTTGGCGGTTCGATGCTGTCCATCGGCTCGGCGGCCGGCGTCGCGGTCATGGGCCAGGCGCGCGGCACCTACACATTCCTTGCCCACCTCAAATGGTCGTGGGCGATCGCACTCGGCTACGCCGCCAGCATCTGGGTGCATTTGCTGATCAACGCCGACAAGTTCCAGTAGCCTTAGCCATCATGGACGCCGCGACTTCGGATCCCGCCGGACTGCTGGAGAGCGCCCGAGCCCTTTACCCGGCCTTGCGGACGCGCGCCAAGTCGGTGGAGGCGGCACGCAAGATATCGTTCGACAGCTTTAACGAAATGAAAGAAGCCGGGTTGTTTCGTATGACCCAGCCGAAAGCCTATGGCGGCACCCAATTGCCCTATCATGTCTTTTGCGAGGCGGTCATGGAGATTGCCCAGGGCTGTCCGTCGACGGGATGGATCTACGCGGTCATTGGCGAGCACAATGTCACCCTCGGCGCTTATTATCCGAAACAGGCCCAGGACGATGTCTGGGCGGAAGCCCCGGACACCTATATCGGTTCGGGCAATTCGCCGGAGCTGGTCTATACGCAACAAGACAATGGCTGGCTGGTCAACGGCCAGTTACGCTTTTCGTCGGGCTGCGAGTTTGTCACCTGGCACATGACCGGCGGGCGCATCAATGGCCGCCCGGGCCGCATCTTGTTTCCTCAGGCCGGCAACGAGATTATCGATAGCTGGAATTCCATGGGCCTGGCCGGCACCGGCAGCCATGACGTCAAGCTCAACAATGTGCTGCTGCCCGATCATCGCATCCGCTTCGATACCGATCCGGGCCCCTGGTTCGACGACACACCGCTCTATCGCCAGCCGCAATGGTCCACCGGCCCGTTCTGCCTGGCCGCCGCCGTGGTCGGCGCCGGCGAGGGCGCGCTGCGCCTGTTCATCGACATGGTGTCCGGGCGCGAGGCCAAGTTTGGCGCGCATGTTGCCGAGTTCCAGTCCATCCAGCTGCGCATTGCCGAGGCGGCGGCGGAGCTGGATGCGGCGCGGCGTATGATCCTCGGCGATCTTCGCGATACCCACCAGGTGTTGGAGAGCGCCGGCGAAGTGCCGGTTCAAATGCGCGCCCGCAACCTCCGCGACATGGCCTTTGCGCCGCTGCTGGCGAAGCGCGCCGTGGACCGATTGTTCTACGCCTCGGGCGCCGAGAGCCTGGATTTGGACGATGATCTGCAGCGCTATTACCGGGACGTGAACGCCGGCGCCCAGCAGATATGCCTCAACTGGGACGCCAACGGAACGGTCTATGGCCGCATCGCCCTCGGGTTGGAGCCGGGCCCGGTCAGATGGTGACCGGACCCGAAATATCCATTTAGATTTAGTAGCTTAGTTCCAAAGGCCGAAGCACATGGCGTTGCCGGTGCCGGCTTCGGAGCGGTAGCACGGAATGTAATCCACGCGCTGGAATTCGAGCCCGGTGCCGTCCAGCGCACCCATCGCCGCCACCCAGTTCTTGATCTCCGAGGTGCCCGATTGCATATGCGCTTCGGGCTCGGCTCTGAGCGTGTCTTCGTCGCGCCGGCCAGGACCATGTCTTGGTCCGGCACCCGCGCCCAGTTGGCGACCGCGACGCCGGGCGAACCTTGAGGCCGGTCAGGACCAGTTGATGGCGCCGCCGTGTAGCCAGGTCTCGCCGGCGGCATACAATTCCTCGACGCGGGCACCCAACAGGCCGGGCATGTCGCGCTTCACCTCGAAGCCGAGCCCCGATTGCAGATAGGCGAGATGCCGGTAGCCGATCGGATAGCGGTCCAGGATTTCAGGATCAAGGGCAAGCTCGGCGCCATGGTCGATGGGGTCCATACGGTCTTTTTCGTAAATCGGCTGGCGCAGGAGCACGCGCCAGACGCCATCGCGCTTCTCGATGAAATCGAAGAACCGGCCAGTGCAGACCACATCGACCCAGACATCATGCACCGGCGCCCGTTGCGATATGGTCATTTTGGTCTGCACAATGGCGCGCCTTGCATCGCCTTCGTCTTTGGCTAGCTCGATGGTCGTGCCGCCGAGGAAATGCAAAATGCTGCTATCGCCGTAAAAACCTTTTTTGGTGATCTCGATGAATTCGGCGCCGGTGCCTTGCGTCCAGGTGGCCATCATGACGCCGTCATCGTGCCAGCAAGTGCGGAACTTTTCCCAAAAGCCGGCATCCCGCCAGAGCGCCCAATTTTCCACCAGATCGCGGATCGCCAAGCGGTCAAGAAGGTCCTGGTCCATGCTGTCCTCCCAAAAACTCAAAAACGCTTATTTGCGCGCCTCGCGCAAGGTGTCGCCTAGGGGTTGATGCAGGTTGCGGTTGGCGGTCAGGATGGAGCCCGCTTCCAGGCGCAAATCGCGGCCTTGCATGTCGGTAACCAGCCCGCCGGCTTCGCGCACCAAGATAACGCCGGCGGCGATGTCCCAGGGCTGCAGCCCGTTTTCCCAAAATCCGTCATAACGTCCGGCGGCGACAAAGGCGAGATCAAGGGCCGCCGAGCCGAAGCGCCTGATGCCCGACGAGACTGCCATGACGGCGCCCATTTCCTTTAAGAAAGTCTGGTGATCGCCTTCGGTGCCACGGCCCAAAAATGGAATGCCGGTGGCGAAGACGGCGTTGTCCATGGCGCCCCGGGACGAGACCCGGATGCGGCGGTCGTTCAAATAGGCGCCCTGACCCAACTCGGCGCAAAACAATTCTTCCGAGATCGGATTGAACACGACGCCGGCGGTGATGCGGCCGTGCTCTTGCAAGGCGATGGACATGGCGAAGTGGGCGATGCCGTGGACGAAGTTGGTGGTGCCGTCGATGGGATCGATAATCCAGCGCCGGTCGGGATCGGCGCCCTCGACGGTGCCGGCTTCCTCCATCAGAAACCCATAGCCGGGCCGGGCTTTTGAAAGCTCGCCACGCAGAATTTTTTCGGTGCGGATATCGGCGGCGGTGACGTAATCGGCCGGGCCTTTCTTGGAGACCTGGAGCTGGTCCACCTCGCCATAGTCGCGCTTGAGCTTGATCGACGCTTCGCGCGCCGCCCGGATCATGACGTTGAGGTTGGGAGAACGGAGAGCCATCGCTTTAAAATTCAGATCGGTTCATTTTCACGCTGGACCGCTCTAATCCTTGGCCCGTTCCACGTAGGAACAGTCTTCGGTGGCGATCACCACCCGCGTGCCGATCTCGATATGCGGCGGCACCAGGGTGCGCATGCCGTTTTCCAATACCGCCGGCTTATAGCTGGACGCCGCCGTCTGGCCTTTGACAACCGCATCGGCCTCGACCACTTCCAAGGAGACGTGGTCGGGCAGTTGCATGCCGAGGGGTTCTTCTTCGAAGCTTTCGATCATGACATTCATGCCGTCCTGCAGATAGGCGGCCTGCTCTTCGCCGATGGCCTCGGTGGACAGTGATATCTGGTCGTAGGTTACGTTGTGCATGAAGGTGTGCATGCCGTCATCGGAAAACAGATATTGATGCTGGTGCTGCTCCAGGCGCGCCCGCTCCACGGTTTCAGAGGAGCGGAAGCGTTCGTTCAGCTTGCTGCCGGAGCGGATATCTTTCAGCTCCACCTGCAAATAGGCGCCGCCCTTGCCGGGCTGGGTGTGCTGGATCTTCACGGCCCGCCACAGGTTTCCCTGGTGTTCGATCACCATGCCCGGGCGGATCGCATTGCCGTTGATTTTCATGGCCTCACGTCTCTTCGGTTTGTCAAATTTATGAATGGCCACCCAGCCCTTAAGGGCAGCCGTTGGCCGCCGGTTACCTATCAGGTTGCGGGGCTGGGAGCAAGAAATGCCGGTATTCTGGGCTCGGCGCCGGCGTTTACTCTTGATTGTTTTCCGGGCCGGCCATCGGGGCCGCGCCGCCGGGACCAATTTCCGGGCCGTCCGTGGCTTCGCCCGTGGTTTCGCCGTTGGCGTCTTCAGCGGGATACGGCAGGCCGGCGGCTTCCGCCTTTCTTTTTTCCGAGCGTTCCCGCTTGGCCTCAAGCCGGGCGGTCTTTTTGGCGGCCTTCACGCGTTCGCGTTCGCGGCGTTCGAAATTGTAATTGGGCTTGCGAGCCATATCCAATCAATCCTTAAACCGGCCGCGCTGAAATCCAGCGGCCGGGAGCGGTGCAGTTTTATTAGCTGGCGGCAGCGGCTTTGCGGTCGGCGGCTTCTTTCGCCAGGCGAAGCGCTTTCAGGCGCCGAATTTTATTGTCTCGTTCATCTTGCGCCGTTTCCTTGTCCAACAGCGCCTGCTTGTCCTTTTTTTGGATGGCGGCGAATTGTTCTTCGGCCTTCGATTTCACGCGCTTTAGCATTCGTTACATTCCTTAAGTTGCCTTTGTTGCCGCCGATGGGAAATTCGCGCCTCGGGCCACCTGGTGGGGCAAGGGCGGAACCGTCCCCGTTTAGGGAAGGGTCAAGTTCGGCGATTGTACGGCGCACCGCAACGTCGGACCCATCGCAAGATCGACCGTTCGTCGTTTCAACCTATTAGACAAGAACGTCAGAGACCTGGGTGCGACCGGTCAAAATCGTTCGTCGCGTCACGCCAATTATTCATGCCGCGCCGCCCAAGGGCACGCGGCGCCCGCCCCGGCAGATGCCGGGAGCGGTGACCAGCGTGATTACTCGATAACAGACAGGTTTTCGGCGGAGGATTTGCCGTTCTGTCCCGGTTGCAGCTCGAAGGAGACCTTTTGACCTTCGCTGAGCGAGCTAAGTCCGGCGCGCTCGACGGCGGAGATGTGCACGAACGCATCTTTCGATCCGTCTTCGGGCTCGATGAAACCATAACCCTTGGCGGGGTTGAACCATTTAACAGTACCAGTAGCCATAACTATTACCTCTAACAAGAAACGTAATTCCGCGCCTCACACCATGTGATAGCGCGCATCTTTAAACGAGCACATTGTCAAGGTATAGCAAAGCTAAACGGGTTACCGTAATTCTGGTAACGCTAAACAAATGCAACACGTTGCCGCGATAATTAGCCTATCGGTCCCAGATGTCAATGGGGCAGACGGCTCCGGCCATAATCGGCAAAGCTCGCTTGCGCCTCCGGGCTGGCGCCGGCGCCGGCGGCGCCAAAGCACCCGGACCGGACCTAAGCCGAAACTATTTATTGGCCGCGATCTGCTCCTTGATTGCGGCTTCCCAGGCGTCCGGATCGAGACCCCTCGGCCCCTGGGCGCCGTTAAATTGAAGCGTGCCATCGCCGCCGATGACGTAATAGCGGGTCGGCTCGGCGATGTATTTTTCGTCCATGTCGTTATCGATACTGTCGATCAGCATGGGCATTTTGACCTCCATGCCAAGCTGGCAGGCGTGCGCCACCTCGGCCCGCTGGTCTTCGTCGGCGGGCTGATCGAAATCGATCTCGTCATAGAGATTTTGCGGCGTCACCCAGCCGTCGGTGGGATGGGCTTCGGAGATATAGACCATGAAAAATTGCACGTCGGTCTTGTAGGCTTCGAAGATTTCGTTCTGGCGCACGGCCTGAGCACGAAACGGGGGTCACGTATAGGAGCCGAAAACCAGCGCCACCGGCTTGCCGCGCAAATCCGATAATTTGACCGTCTCGCCGGAGCGGGCGCGGTCGGCGTGCAAAAGCTCGGCCTCGAAATCCGGGGCTGGCTGGCCAATCTCGGGAACCCGTTGCTGGCGCACTTTTTGGTCGGCGAACATCTTGTCGAAATCGCCTTTGGTCATGTTGGAAAGTTCCATCCAGATTTTGCGCCGCTCATCCATGGGCACATTGCTGGCGGAAAAATCCTTGAAATGTTCGTATTCTTTAGACGGCATTCCGCGTCTCCTTACTGTCCAGATCGCGTTGTTTAAATTTCGTCAATTGCGGCGGATATTATGGGGCTCCCGCCGCCCCGGCAACTATTCCGGCGCCTCGCTGCGGCGGCCCTTGCAGCGCTCATTCGCCGTCCTCTTCGCTGCGCCTGAGCGCCCTTATCTCGGTGTTCATTGCAATATCGCCGCGCCGCCGCTGGGCATAGGCGCGCCCGGTTTCCCAATAATCGCCTTCGGTGGCGCGCACCGCCATGGCCTCCATCTCGTCGGTCCACTCGCCGAGATCGTAGCCGTGCCAGGGCGCTTCGGGTTTCAATTCCGGCAATCCAAGCTCGGCCCAAATCTCTGCCGCGCGCTCCATGAATTGCTTCTTAGGCAGCGAGATCGGCGGAAAGGTTTCCTTCAAGGTGGCGTCGATCAGAAGCGCAGAATCTTCGGAATCCGCCTGGCTGCGGGGGCCATGGCCCTCGTCCTTGTGGCGCAGAATTTCAATGTCCCTGTGCGGTTTGGCCCGGTACGACATGGCCCAGAACACGGCGTCCGCATTGTCGGGATCGATGTCGCCGTTGACCGCGATAACATACTTGCCGGACGCCGCCTGTAAGCTGGCGGTGCCATAAAGCGCCCGCCAAACTTCGGTGCGCGGCACATCGTCGGCCATCTTCAAAACAATGACTTTGCGGATATTGGTGAGCGGCTCGTGCATGGAGACGCCGAGCACGCCGCGAATGCCGAGCGCGCTTTGCAGGTGGTTGAGGAACAACGGCTCATAGGCGACGCGCTTGATGACCGAGGATTCCGACGGCGTCACCTGGGAGATGATTGACGTGAATACCGGCGCCGTTTTGCGGGTAATCGCGGTCACATTCATGAAGCCGTTATACTCCATCAAATTTACGTGACCGTGGGATTCGCCGAACGGTCCTTCCGGCTCCAGGTATTCGGTGTCCACAAAGCCTTCGATGATAATCTCGCTTTCCGCCGGAACCATCAAATCGACGGTGATGGCGCGCACCACATTGACCGGCGCACCGATAAGCCCGCCGACCACGGCGATCTCGTCCAGATCCAGCGGCACTTTCTGCACCGCGCCATAAGTCACCGCCGGCGGACAGCCAATAGCGATGGCGCAGGGCATGGGCTCGCCCCTTTCTTTGCAGGCCTGCCAATGGCGAAAGCCGCCGGGGCGCAGCTCCACGGACGTGTTCATGCCGAGCCGGTTGGGCGCCTTCAGTTGCGACCGATATATGCCGACGTTCTGGATGCCCGTTGCCGGGTCCTTGGTGATGAAGTGCCCGGACGACAAATAGGGCCCGTTGTCCCAGCCCGGCGTCGAGATCGGCACCGGCAGGGCGTCGAGCCCCTGACCGCTCAGAAGATCCTCGCCCTGGATAACAATCTCCTGGCAGGGCGCATCGGCGCCATCGACCACCACCGGCTGGATCGGATTGGCGATGGCATTGATCCAGGTCTCATTGATAGTGGCCAGATCGTGGCCGAAGCCCAGCTGATAGATGGCCCGGTTGCCCGCCAGCCCGCCGACCAGCACCGGCATGTCATAATGTTTGCCCTTGGCGTCGGTGACGTTGGTGAACAGCCAGGCTTTGCGGTCGCTTTCGGGAACCCCGCCCCGATACTGCCAGCGCACCAGCGGGTGCATCTCGGTATCCTTGTTGATCGGGCGGTCCACTTCGAACAACAGACCGGCGTCGCGCAAGGCGTCGATATGTTCGGGCAGGTCGCGGTATTGGCGGGCGGTCAGGGTTTTATCCATGGGGTGCGGTCCTGGGTTGGTTGGCTTCGTAAGCTAGCGCCTTGGGGGCGCTTTAAAAAGGTTTTCATCACAGTCGCTCTGTGGTGAAAATTCTTCTTCTTTGTGCGACATGCGACACACGGAATCACATAGACATTATTATCATTTATTAGCATTTGTTATCATTTTCGGACATTTACTGGGGCTCCCAAGGAGGGTGAAGCACGGAGACGGTGAGGCGGTGAGGCGGAAGATTTTGTTTCCGCGCGTAGCACATTTCCTCCTCCTCTGTGTTCCCTGTGTTGATTCATCTTTTTCCTCTTCTTCGTGCGACATATTTTCGCGAAATCGACCATACCGTTTCACGAGCTTTCCTAACGGTTCCTACCGGATTGTACCGGTTTTCAATGCCAAAGGCGCAGCCCACATGGGGACCTGCCGGGCCCGGCCATGTGGGCGCCGAGGCAAGCTCGGACGGAAATACGATTGCTAGGAAAGCAAATATATTGGTAGCACATAATGGGAACAAAATCAAGGGATTTGCCGGGAAGTGGGCCGTCGGGTATTGGACGGACTCGGCCCTGAATGCGGGCGGCGGGGCGGTGGTGGTGCCCGTTAATCGGCCTCCTCTGCATTCGGCTCCATAATTTTGAGATCGGGCCGTGCGGTGCGGAGGGCATCCATTTGCTCCCGCGGGAACTGACCCGCGCCCACCATTAGGAATGTTAAATTTGCTAATATTTCGAGGGGAGCGATGTCGGCGACTTGGGTACCGTTGAGATCAAGGACTTCCAGACTAGTGAGCCCGGCGATGGGGGCGATGTCGGCGACTTGGGTGCCGTTGAGATCAAGGATTTCCAGACTAGTGAGCCCGGCGATGGGGGCGATGTCGGCGACTTCGGTGCGGTTGAGATTGAGGTGTTCCAGACTGGTGAGCCCGTCGATGGGGGCGATGTCGGCGACTTGGGTGCCGTTGAGATCAAGGATTTCCAGACTAGTGAGCCCGGCGATGGGGGCGATATCGGCGACTTCGGTGCCGTTGAGATTGAGATCGGTTAATTCGGTGAGTCCAGTGAGTGGCGCAATATCGGCGACTTGGGTACTGCTAAAATTGAGGCTGGTCAGATTAATGAGTCGAGCGAGTGGCGCGATGTCGGCGACTTGGGTGTCGTTGAGATTGAGATCGGTTAATTCGGTGAGTCCAGCGAGTGGCGCAATATCAGCGACTTGGGTACTGCTAAAATTGAGGCTGGTCAGATTAAAGAGTCGAGCAAGTGGCGCGATGTCCGATAATTCTTCGCCCTCCAAATCCAATGTTTGGACTTTCGTCCAATCCTCAGCCGTCAGTTCTCCTTCGTCCTTATCCAATGAACGCCGGACGGCAGCCTCGATAATGGAGACGGAATCGCCACTAGCGCCTGATGATGCCAGCGCTATGGCCTCCTCTGGATACTCGATGTCCATGAGAGCTGCGAGTTCGACATCGGCCAGCAAAAACAGATAGCGATTAATTAAGGGATCGCTCGTCAGCGGTTTGAAATGATCCGGAATCTCGATAGTCGATAATTGGCGCCGAGCCAGTGCGGCGTCTCCTCCGGTTTCCAATTCCAATTCCGACGCACTGGTTTTGGATTGACCAAAATATCCAGCATTGTCTCTCAGTGCCTTAATTTGGTCCGCCGTCAGGTTCAGTACTCTGTTATCACCGGGATTTTTCTGAATTATTATTCGCCATGCCCTGAAAAATCTTATGGCATCCTCGCGCCCGGCCCAGTGGCCTCTTTGCCCGTGATTGCGGTCCAATATCCAGTGGACCAGGAAGACTTGAATACCTTGTTCTCGGGTCGGCGGCACCTTGCCTGGCGTGTGGGCAAGGGATGACACCCGCGCCCCTTCACCAGCCATCAGGGATGAATTAACGAGGCGTTTTATTTCCCGTGGAGAGCGTTCGCCCAGATTGAATATGACATCGCGGAAGATGTCTTTGGGATTGCGTTCGTCCGGCGTCGTGTCGGAGCCAATTTTCTGCCAGGTTTCGTTATCTTCGAGAATAGCGTCCAGATAATCGGTGATCTGCCTGTCGGACGGGCTGATGGGGACTTCCACCTGGAACATTTTGGACAAATACTGCTTGGCTTTGTCCTCATTCAGATTGAGTTTTTCATAGTGGCCGATGACCAGGCTGCGGACCACCTTGTCGTCGACGCCGACGACGAAGATCAGATCGCCGATGTTGAGATAGAGTTTAAGGGCTTCCAGAACCTGCAGCGCCACCTCCGGCATGCAGCGGTCAAGATCGTCGATGAACACCACCAGTCGCTGGTTCTCACCCAAGGATTGATTGACCCAATATTTGAACGCCTCTTCGATTTCGTTCAGATAGGCGGCTTCGGGGGTAAAATATTTTTTTGCGTGGTCTTTTAATGTAGGGGGTAGAGAAAATGTGACCTTGGTTCCTCCTATCCCGGGCGCCAATTTGACCGATTCAAGCAGGCTGTAAAATCCTTTTCCTATAAATTGGGCAAACCTCAATGCCTCCTTTCGGCGTTTTTCAAAATCATGTTCTGTTTGGCTGAGGCAGGCGAGAATTACTTCGGCGACGAGACCGCGCCAAACGTCCTCCTTGGTCTGGTATTTCCAGGGATAGAACCAAGCCGTGTGGAGTTTGATCTTGTCCTTGGTTCTTTCTTCCTCGGGAATTTCGTGCGCGTTCCAAGCTTGCAGCCGGGATTCCAGCCATTCCATGGCCGAGGTTTTGCCCGCGCCCCAGTCGCCATAAAAGGCGACCGATAGAGGTGTGACCGTGTTGGGATGGCGGATGATGTCGTAGACCGGGCCGATTTTTAAGGGCAGATCGAACGCGTCGGCTTCCACGTCGCTTAAGGGGTCTTTGGCGTCCTTGTCGTTCTTTCTGGCCGAAACGATGGCGGCGTCGGTTATCAGAACCAGTTCCGGTTCCTGCAACAGGCGCTTACGGGTTGCCTCGGCGCGCGCCCGGCGTTCCTCGCGGGTTGTCTTGGTGGTTGGTTCGTCGGTTTCATCCGCCATCCCGCCATCTTAGCGCGCGGCGAGAGGGAGTTCCATCATAAGGAGAATTTGTGCTGCACCCCCCCATCCCGGCCTTCCCCCTCGCTGGGGGGAAGGGGAAGAATGGGCGCCGTGGCCGGTTATTTGGCCGTTGCGGGTACTTATTCTGCCGCTGCCGTCCGCTCCATATCCCCCGCCGCCCAGGGCGGGCGCGGCAGTTCCAGGTTTTCGCGTAACGTGGCGCCTTCATATTGGGTCCGGAACAACCCCCGGCGCTGCAATTCCGGGATCACCAGATCGACGAAGTCTTCGAGACCCGCCGGGAACAAGGGCGGCATGATGTTGAAGCCGTCGCAGCCTTTTTCCGCGACCCAATGTTCCATGAAATCGGCAACCTCGGTTACCGACCCGGTGATGTGCTTGTGGCCCCGTGTGCCGCCGAAATGGCGGTAGAGATCGCGGATGGTCATGTTTTCCCGCGCCGCCATCTCGTAAATCAGCAGCACCCGGCTGTCGTCGCCACGCTCGGGTGGCATGTCCGGCAGACTGCCGTCCACGTCGCAATGGGAAATATCGAAATGCAGACGCTCCTGTAACAGCTCGATGCCGGTCTTGGGATCGATCAGGTCCTGCAATTCGTTCCACTTGGCTTCCGCTTCGCCCGTGGTCTCGGCGACGCTGACCGACAGGCCGGGCATGATCTTGAGGCTGTCCGGCGCGCGCCCGAAGGCGGCCATGCGGTGCTTCACGTCGGCATAAAACTCCTGCGCCCGCTCCAATGTTTGGCTGGCGCCGAACACCACTTCGGCGCTCTCGGCGGCCATGGCGCGGCCGGCTTCGGAGGCGCCGGCCTGGATCAGCACCGGCTCGCCCTGCGGTGAGGCCGGCACATGCAAGGGGCCGCGCACCCGAAAGAATTCGCCCTCATGCTCCAACACCTGGAGCTTGTCGGGATCGAAAAATTTGCCTTCTTTTTGGTCGAACACAAAGGCGCCGTCGTCCCAGCTGTTCCAAAGGCCGCGCACCACATGCGCAAACTCGCGGGCGCTGCGGTAGCGGATCGATTTTTCGATATGCTTGTCGAAGCCGAAGCTTTGGCCGGCGTTTTCGCTGCCGGTGGTCACCAGGTTCCAGGCGGCGCGCCCGCCACTTATGAGATCCAGCGACGCAAACCGGCGCGCCAGGAAAAACGGCTGGTCGTAGGTCGAGGTGGCGGTGCAGGCGAGGCCGAGCTTTTCCGTATGCTGGGCCAGCGCCCCCATGAGGGTAAAGGGCTCGATCCAGGCGACGTGGGAATCCCGGCTCATGGCTTCCAGGGAGCCGCGCCAGAAGGAGATCGAATCGGCCATGAAGAACATGTCGAACAGGCCGCGCTCGGCGATTTGCGCCAGTTCGATCAGGTGCGCCAGGTTCTCGCCCGAATTGGGCACCGCGTCCGGGTGCCGCCAGGCGGCGATGTGATGGCCGCAGTTCCAATAGAACATGCCCAATTTCATGTGACCGTCTCCTCCGCAAGCAAAGTGTATTTACCTTGAGGTCTATAAAACCACATATTTGATGGCGGTTTCCAACGAATTCCGCGTCCCGTCAGGGCGCCCGATTACGCCGCGCCCGGCGATAGAGGGCGGCGCCGAATTTCAAGACCGTGATCGCCACGAAATAGCTGGCCCCGGCGGTGACCATCCAGATGGTCACAATGCGTCCCGCCGATGCGCCACCGGCGATATCGGGCCAGGCCACTGCCAGCCCGGCGGCGAAGGAGAGCCCGGTGGTCACCAGCCAGGTGCGCCGCCCGCCGATGGTCTTATTCGGGGCCAGCCCGCCATGCACATGCAAGGCGTTGATCTGGCCCTTGCGGCGCAGCACCTCGTCGACGAAGCCGTCGTCTTTGTCGCCGCGGTCTTTGACGCGGTCTTTGTCCATTGCGCTCAAACCTGTTTTTCGGCTTCCGTTGCGGCGATGATTTGCGCGAATTTGCGCACCGCCGCCGCCGGGCCGCCGGCCTCAATGGGGTGCGCCCAGACCGCCGAGACAACTGCCAGAAAATCGGTGCCGGCGCTCACCAGGGGCGCGCAGTTCTCCGGCGTGATGCCGCCGATGGCGACCGATGGCACGATGGTGGCGGTGTTCCAAAACTCCAATATGTCCGGATCGGCGCCGCCCTTGGCGTCTTTGGTGACGCTCGGAAAGAAGGCGCCGAAGGCCACATAATCGGCACCGGAATCGGCGGCGGTGATCGCCAGATCGACGGAGCCGTGGCATGTGACGCCGACGGTGGCCTGGTCGCCGAGGATGGCGCGCGCATCTTGCAGTGACGCATCCTCCTGGCCCACATGGACGCCGTCGCAGCCCGCTTCCAGGGCGAGCGCCGGATCGTCATTTATGATAAAAGCCACATCGTGGGCATGGGCGATGGGCAGCAATATCTCTGCGGCGCGCAAAATTTCGTCGGCTGCGCAATCTTTCAGGCGCAGCTGCAAGGCCGCCACATCGCCGCCATCCAGCGCCGCCGCCAAAGTCTCGGCGAAGGACGCGGGCGCGATCTTGGGCGGCGTAATCAGATACAGGCGGCAGGGATCATCTTGCATAAGACAAAATGCAATATCAGTATGCATATATTCGGTAAACAGCTTTTCATCAAGGAACCAACCCATGATCGAAATTGACCAGATGGATCACGCCGGTATCCGCATTAAAGATGAGGATGCGGCGTTGAAATTTTACGGGGCGCTGGGCTTCGAGGTGATCACCCGGGTCGAGTTTGATGCGGTCATCGTGATCAAGAACAAAAATCAGGTGGAATTAAACTTGATCTGCAACGGCGCCGACCTGACGGACGGCAAAAACATTCTGATGGACGTGCCCGAAAAACACACCGGCATCACGCACTTGGCTTTGCGGGTCACCGACATCAAGGCGACAATCGACGGCTTGGCAGCCAACGATATCACCATCACCCAGGGTCCGGTGACCTTCGGCAAGGACGGCCATGTGTCGGTGTTCGTGCGCGACCCCGACCGCAACGTGATCGAGTTGCGCGGCCGCATGCAGGACGAAGGAACGATTGAGGGGCTGGAATTTTACGATCCCGAAGGGTGACGGGCCGAGCCTGCAAAGGCGCGGCATGGTGTCGATAGGCGTGGTGTCGATAGGCATGGGTGACAAATACTCTGCGCGACTGTACACTTCGAAATAAGAGGCTTGATGACAAGCCCTGCGCGTTACTTCGACCTTTTTATTATCAGTAACTACAATCGGCAGACGGTTAAAATTTAATCTGCGCCGTTTCGTTGGTTGTGGTTGTGCGTCTCCTGCCCGGTGTACGATGGCCGGTTTGGGCCCCATCATGCGCGCATAGGGGATGCAAATCTGTGGCGAATGCTGGAAGCGGTAGTCCTCAATTTTATTATTGCGGGGATGGAATGACCTATGGAAAAGAATTGTGAAATTTATCGATGACGGTTTCTGATCGCCCAACCACGGCGCTCCTGCTTGGCGCGGGTATCGGCAGCCGTTTGCGTTCATTGACCAAAGACGCGCCCAAGTGTCTGCGAATATTTTGGCGATATGAAATGCAATATGGAGGGCGATACCATCCTCAGCCCGAAAGCCTCGTTGCCAACGAACTTCGCAAATGACTGAGATCGACTACGCGACGGTCAATCGGTATTGGGAAGCGGCGAGCCCTTCGATCCTCGGGCCGTACATGATGGACGGCTTTGGATTTCCCGCGATCGCCGGAGATTTCCGCTTTCAAGCAGAAGCCAGGATTGTTCGGCGGCTGACCGGTGCGCTGACGCGCCACGGAGCGGCGCTCGATCTTGGCAGCGGTATTGGATTTTGGTC
>Ga0209089_10001680_pt1 | contig 20245 bp, 20 predicted proteins | sample ArcticOcean_MG_C_FD_187431 | JGI IMG/M metagenome (GOLD analysis project Ga0209089, IMG submission 187431) | Marine microbial communities from western Arctic Ocean - ArcticOcean_MG_CB2_150 (SPAdes) (version 2) | ecosystem: Environmental > Aquatic > Marine > Oceanic | place: Arctic Ocean: Canada... | reverse complement strand
GCAGCCCTTAAGTACAGAAGCATCGACCAAAAAGTAAGGACTGCAGCACAGTAAAGAAGAAACACACCTAACGAGGTGCTTAAAGAAGGAGCCGTTGGCATACTCCCAACGATTAACAAGGTTATGGAGCACATTTGCATACCAGTTTTCCATTTTCCAATGGTCGAAACCGCAACAGCTCTTCGGGCCCCTAGCTCCGCCATCCACTCTCTCAATGCAGACACTGTTATCTCTCTACCTATAATGACCGCGACGGGAATGGCAAGCAGAACCCGAGGGTCGTCCTGCAGCAACACAACCAAAACTATCGCAACCATTAATTTGTCTGCAACTGGATCGAGAAATGCTCCAAAGGCCGAAGTTTGGTTCAGCTTTCTCGCAAAATACCCGTCCAACCAGTCAGTAAGAGCTGCTAAAACGAAAAGGCATGCTGCCCAAGCTTTCGCGTCGGGATAAGGTGCGTAGTAACAAATAGCAAAGCAAGGGATTAAGCCAATGCGCATCATTGTTAAACAGTTGGGTAAATTAAATATATTATGCATTCATATTCTCAAAAATTTTACGGGCTAGATCTTTGCTTATACCTGGCACGCGGATTAAGTCACTAATACCTGCTTTTTTAATGCCTTGGCTGCCTCCAAAATATTGAATCAGAAGATGTCGGCGCTTACTGCCGATCCCAGGAATAGTCTCCAAAGGAGATTTACGCCTTACTTTAGATCGCGCCAACCTATGGGCTTCAATCGCAAATCGGTGAGCCTCATCTCTTACATGTTGCAGAAGGTGCAGGGCCGGCGAGTCTGACTCGAGGACCCGAGTGCTTTTAGTATCATGCATTACTATAGTCTCCAGCCCTGGCTTTCGTGAAGGCCCTTTGGCTATTCCGATTACAGTAATACCCTGAACTTCTAACTCTCTCAGCACTTTGTTTGCCTGAGTCACTTGTCCCTTTCCTCCATCAATCACTAGCAAATCTGGTAGCATACTCCCTTCTTTTTTTAAACGCCCATACCGTCTGCTGAGCGCTTCATACATGGCAGCGTAGTCGTCTCCGGGTGCTGCGTCGCGAATATTAAACTTCCGATATTGATCTTTAATGGGGCCTTGAAGGCCGAAACATATACAAGAAGCTACTGTAGATTCACCTCCTAAATGACTGATATCAAAACATTCTATTCTTTTTATTTCCCCCAAGAAATTGATGGTCTCCGTCAATGACTTCATCCTCTTGCTCTGATCGGTGGTTTTAGCAATACGCAAATCGAGTGAGAGTGTTGCATTTTCCTGAGCGACTTTTATCCAATTAGCCCGATCCCCTCTGACCCGATACCGAACCTTTACTGATTTATCAAAGCGGCTACTCATTGCTTTACCAATAACTAACCCATCTTCTAATCTTTCGCTCACAATAATATCTTTCGGAATGTCTCTATCGATCCCATCAACCAAATAAAACTGCGTAATAAATGCGTTAATAATTTCCGGTAATGACGCGCCAGATGTGTTTTTGGGGAAAACCGCCTTATTGCCCATCACTCTACCATGGCGTATAAAAAATATTTGGACACATCCAATCCCTCTCTTTATAGCAGCTGCGATAACGTCGCAATCGCCACCACCACCTTCCATGCTTTGATCCAATTGAAGACTTCTAAGCGACTCTATCTGATCTCGAAATTGAGCAGCACGCTCAAAATTCAAATCGCGAGACGCTCTTTTCATACCATCAAGCAACAGCTCTATAACCACTTCGCTTTTTCCCTCAAGAAAAAGACTAGCATGCTGCACATCCACCTTATATTCATCGCGAGCTATAAGTCCTACACACGGAGCCGAGCACCGCTTGATCTGATGTTGCAAACAAGGCCGGCTCCTGTTCCTGAAAACCGAGTCATCACACTGTCGGATCAGAAACAGCTTTTCAAGCAGTGCTAAAGTATCTCGCACTGATCCAGAATTCGGAAAGGGACCGAAGTATTTTTTTCCCAACTTCTTGGCTCCTCGGTGAAACTCCAAACGAGGAAAATCCTCTTCAAGATCCACGCATATATACGGGTAGCTCTTGTCATCACGCAGCAACACGTTATATCTGGGTCGAAGTTGTTTGATTTGCTGGCTTTCCAAAATGAGCGCTTCTGTCTCGTTTAGGGTGGCAATAACGGTGAAGTCTTTAACTACAGAAACCATTGCTTTAACTTTCGCCACATGGCCCGTAGTATTCACAAAGTAGCTCCGGACGCGCTTCCTAAGATTCTTAGCTTTGCCTACATAAATAACCCTCTCATTCGCGTCGAGCATATGGTAGATTCCTGGCAAATTAGGGAGGTCTTTCGCACTTGCTAATAGCTTAGCTATTGCCTTTTTGTTATTACCCATCAGATGTTCGCTCGTTCAAGACGGTCAATACAGATCTGAATATATTACTAAACATGGCGATTGTTAAACGCTTTGTCTGCGTGTTATAGCGGCTACAATGATAAGAGTCGACTAAGGTAACCCCCTGCACTTCCAAAAAGTGAATACTTCCATGTACAAATTTGAAATCAGCTAGGCGAAGCCCAAGTGCTCGTATCACGGCATCGTGAGCAATTTTTCCAAGGGCTAGAATCACTCCTCCTATCGGGACTTTACTAAGGTCATCTAGGAGGTAACTACTGCAGTTATGTACCTCTTCCCCTACAGGCTTGTTAGCTGGGGGCAGACATTTTACTGCATTGGTAATCCTACAATTGTTCAACTCGAGGTTGTCCGCAGAATGCTCTGAAAGAGGTTGGTTAGAGAAACCATGTTCAAACAACATAGAATATAGGAGTAAACCGGCATGGTCTCCAGTGAACGGTCGGCCCGTGGCATTAGCTCCGTGCATGCCTGGAGCTAGGCCAACAACCAATAATTGAGCATCATCAGGGCCAAAGGGTGCAACAGGAGCACAGTGATAGTGGGGGTACTCAAGTTTGATACTCTTAAGGAATCTCGAAATTCTTTCACATCGTTTGCAACCAATGTTGAACTTTTGCCCATGAAGTTGTCTATTACTTTTCACTGATTTTTATTGCAATATTGTTGGAATATATGTTTAAAAACGCTGGTGAACCCATTGGGGTCCGCCGCCATCCATCCGTTGATTTCAACTAAGCTAAACCAGCCGAAATCATCAATTTCAACTTGATCAGGGGTAATTGGATTAGCAGTCTCGCAAATAAAAATCTCCACAAACTCATTTCCTGTTTCCCTACTTGGTGAAAACTTTCCAAACTCCTCCAAAGAGGATCCTTTTAATCCAAGCTCTTCCCAAAGTTCTCGCTTTGCTGCATCCAAATTTTGTTCGCCAACATCGACATGGCCAGCAGCTGAAGTATCCCACATGCCCGGCTCGCAATCTTTATGCATCGCTCGCTTTTGCAAAAATATTTTTTCAACACTGTTTGTTACTAAAACATGAACCGACCGATGCATTAGCTGCCGTTCGTGAACCACGCCTCTCTCTTCTAGGTAAATAACCTGATTTTTAGAGTCTACAACCTCCAGAAGCTCCTTAGATTGATCAGTATTAGGTGGTTTCTTATCCATAGCTTTTTTTAATACTGTCTAGGGGACTTTTTTGTATCCCGTGATTCGGTATAGGATACCTAAGTCCATTTCTGTCCAATGCGGCTAAACCGTCGATCAACTTAGGCAGGAAACTTGGCGGCATTGCGATTAAAAGCTCATCATCCAAAACACCACCAAACTTTCTTTCAGCATAACAAGGGATTGAAATGGATGGCTCTCCAGTTGCCAATGCACGCCCCCAAGAATCAGCGCAGGCACTTTCGCCCACCATAGAGAAGGTATACTTACGATAGTCATTATGTTGGAGTCCATTGACCAAGGTCACCATTTGCCCGGGTGTCGCATAAATTAGGCAAATATCAGGATTGCCAAGTCGTCCAGAAACTAGAGGAGAAACAGCCAGCGCCTCATAATCACCATAAGATGCACAATGCATCGCTTCTTGGTGTGCAGCACTATCTTCTAATGTCGCAAACCAAACACCATGCATTTTATCACCCTTCAACCATTCTTTGCTTCTTGGAGATAATCCCACTACAGCGCTGCATTGTTCAGCCATCAGATTGTCTTGGTTGATACCGATGGTCCAACCTAGCCATCTTGCTTGTGCCACAACCTGATCAGTTGCTAATTTCTCTTTTGGATCAGGTCTGCGAATTTTCTCCACTGCCTCCATCTCCTCGTTAGTCCGGTAGCGTTTCATTCCGATAGGCGTAGCTTTCAATTTCAAATATTTGAACAAGCCATCACATATGGCACGATAGTCATAATCAGACTCATCTCCAAAGCAATTCATTTTCACGGTCGACTCCCTTATCATTTACTTTAAAGAACTGTCTTTAGATAGTACTACTTTGTTCCCACCGTAAAAAACTGTATCTTGATAGAAGGATTTAAAAAAAAGGGCTTAAGAAATGGGAACTGTTCATTGCGACATTACAAATCATATAGCTACAGTAACTTTTACAAACCCACCAAAAGGATTTCTGACAAGTGATATGGTGGAACAAACCAACACAATTATTGATGCCTTAGCGGATGATGAAAATGTTCGCGTTTTAGTCTTTACCGGAGGCTTAGAAGACGTTTTTATCAGGCATTTTTCCGTAGAGGAAATCGTCAGCTGGATCCCCGATATGCAAAAACGTCGGGCCAAAGGTCAAGCAGATCCACGTTTTGCAAGAACTCCTCTGCGTATGATGTGGGAAAAAATTGATAACTATAGGAAGCCAACAATTGCTGCAATCAATGGTTTCTGCGGAGGCGGAGGCTGTGAGCTCGCCCTGGCATGTGATATTCGGCTTGCAGGCCCAGGGGACTACACTATCGGTCAAATGGAAATATTAGTAGGGATTTTGCCGGGTGCGGGAGGGACGACAAGATTAGCGCGATTAGTAGGTACAGGGAAAGCTCTCGAATGGGTGTTACGAGGAAGGACTTTTTATCCAGAGGAGGCTGTGAAAGAGGGTTTAGTACACCATTACATAGAAGGCGATGTACTAGCCGCCGCCCACCAGATGGCCGAAGAATTCCTCGACAAACCCGCTGCTAGCCTTTCGGCGATAAAACAAGTATTACGTTCCAGCTGGGGGAAAACAACTGCAGATGGTGTGGATGAAGAAGGAGACCTTTTTGGCAACATTATAGTCGGCGACCCTAGGGCGCTTGAAATGATGCAGGACTATATTGCTAATGGACACCAACTAAAGAAGCTTTAATAAGTAGCAGGACTAGGTAGGTTGGCCATGCCGTAAAATCGTACATGTGTTTTGATAGCAGAGCTGCCCCTCCATTTCAGGATCGATGGTTGGTTGGAAAGCCAGCTTAGAAATTGATGCCCAACAGATGCCCATTACATTTGCACTTATCTCAGAGTCAGATAGCTCTGACGTGATTAAGCCCTGCTTTCTAGCCTTGGCAATTGTTGCGTCTAGAGCCTTTCGAATTGGGGCCTCAGTCTCATCGCATACGGCTCTAACCTCTGAATCTCTACAAGCCTCAGCATATATTTCTACCCACATTCTCGCGTCAGTACTGTAACAGTACAAGAGTATATTCTGTTGTAGCCTTCCAATTGCTTCTATAGGGTTCTCGGAATTACCCATTTTCTCAAGTTGAGAAACAAGAGCCTGCTGGTCTTGCGAACAGACCTCTCTGACGACTTCTGTCTTACTTGCAAAATAATTATAAAAACTTCCGGAACTGAGATTCGCCTCTTCAAAAATAGAACGCATGCTAGTCCCGTGAAATCCTTTTTCAGAAAAGCGTTTTCTTGCGGCGGCTATGATTTGCGCTCGCCTTTCTTCTTCAAGCAGGTCTCGCCGTTTACTCATATAAAAATTTCGTCCAACCACCTAGGCTCATACATTGTCATTGTCGCCACTTCCCGATTCTAATTAAAGAAAAGTCAAACCAAGTCCGCGGCACATGCTGAAGAGTCTTTGTCATAGCTAAAAATGCCATCTTGAGGGTTCCAGGACAAGCGCTTACCTATTGGCGACCATCATCTTGACTCAGCCAAGTGATAAATTGTCGGCTGCTTCTTTCCCGTTCTGCCCCTCAACAACATCAAACGTAACCCGTTGTCCTTCCTTCAAAGACGATATGCCCGCTTTATCTAAGGCGGTCATATGAACAAATACGTCACCCCCACCTTCCTCTGGCTGAATAAAGCCGTAACCTTTACTAGTGTTGAAAAATTTTACTGTCCCCGTTGCCATACCATTCCCCTGAAAAAATTTAATCTACCCATCAGCATGGGCTCGTTATGCATCAATTGTTGCCTAATATAACAATGTTAACAACTAATTAGCCAATCCTAGTGCAAAGCCGAGAAACTCGTCCCACACACTAACTCGATATTTTTTCAAAGTGCTTGGAAGGGAGGGGACTTGTGGCCACTCACATGGAAACTACTAAAACATAGAAGTTCAGTACGCTAGAATTCACAAATGGATTGGATAACCTCGCCAATTTGAACTATTACGTAATGAGTTGGCTGGTATGCCCTACTTCCTACTTCCACTGTTTGCGGCCTTTAATTGTGTAAACGTATTCCTGTGGCTCACCTTATTGGGGAACTGGCTCACTATCATTGTCTTCACACCTATACTCCTAAAGACAGGTGGTAAGGCCAGAAAATGAAAGCTCGCTCCTAAAACAGGGGCTGTGTAATGGCAAAACAGATTGGGCGTTATCAACTAATAAGCATTCTAACTTCGATAGATGTAGTGTGAAGTATATTGAGGAACACTACGGGCACCCTGATGTTGAGAAACGTATGGCAAGACCAGTCATTCATTCTCTGTGGCCATTGTAACAACACGTCTTTGAGCCAGCACAATAGGAGCTGTCCTTGAGGAGGACGGCACGGCGAGAATATGAGCTTGAGCTCTAACATTATTTTTTATTACACTGGATGAAGTCCGGGGACTATAGGAAACTTGAACGATCTTTCTCCCTTCTGTTTTTAGGTAAGACTCCACCTCGATATTGTGGGGATTGCCCCAATCTTCTCCAACTACGAATATATCAATATTCAACCTTGCCGAACGAAGATGACTCGCCCTTGTCCATTAGATTTGTAAACTTCTTCAAAGTGTCGAGGACCAGGACACTAAACTCTCCGATGAGTCGCCGAAAGATAGAACAAACATTCTGGTTTATGTTGAATAAGCTACGTACTATATTGTCTGTTCTACGTCTGATAATAAATCGGTCTAGCTGGAGCTTAATCAGTGCTTGATTATGGCAGTTGAGGCTAGTGCCTCACCAATCTTGTGAGACGAGAAGCCTCAACAATTAAAGTAATGAATTCTATCTAAGGAGTGTTTAATGAAGCTAATTGTATGGTGTTTCCTTATCGGCTTGTCTTCTGCAAGCTCATCGTCTGAGACGGTCAGCGTCGATGATGTCATGAAGTGGATTAAAACAGAACCGATGTTGGATCCACCAGTCAAAGGGACTGTAGTGAATTTCGGGCAAATGAGTACATTGTGGCCCTGGATGGTGCCTGGCTTATTTGAAGAGATGCTTTTTCCTGGTACTGAAATAAAGATTCAGGAAACGACTGAGTATCAATTCCATAAAAGTTTTGTAGACGCCACCAAGCGTCATGCGGGAGAGTCGACGATCGCCGCCGACGGCGCATTGGAGAACTATTCAGCTGGCCAGCCATTTAGTCATGAACAAATTATGGCGGCTAATTCTAATAAGGCCGGTTATATGGTCGCTTGGAATAGGGTAAATAGATGGCGCCACTACGGCTATAAGATGTCCGGTGGAGAAATACTTTATTTGGGCGCCAAATCGGGAGATGCCCCTCTTGACAAGGACCGCGGGTTAAATGGGGGAGGCTCATTAGATCGAGCGCTGACAGGAGAGCTGCAAACTGCGATTTTAAGTCACTTGCCGATGCTAAAAAATCAAAATTATCGTATGAAAGGAAGCGATTCTAAAACGACACATTACAAAGAGTATTTCGGTTTTCTGGCGCCGCACAATGTTGCGGGAACTAAATTTGTTGTTGAGCGGATGTTGGATCCACATGCTGATGATCAGGTGAATATCTACTCTCCAACAGAGAGGAGAGTTAGGCGTTTTTCGGCAAAAGAGCGAGCAGATAGCTTTATGGGAACGAATTTCACACTAGATGACATAGAAGGGTTCTCTGGTCGGGTGCTTGATTATGAATGGAAATTCTTGGGTACGAAAAAAGTACTGGCAGTAAGCGACAGCGCGCACAAAGAGCCTCAATTCTTTGGTCCTTATAGCCGTGTGCCTCACGACCGTTGGCAACTGCGAGACTGTTACGTAGTTGAAGCTACCTCGGTATGGGAAGGTCATCCGTACCAAAAGCGGATTATGTTCATTGATGCGCAAACATTTAATATCGCAACCCAGCTCGTCGTCAACAGAGACGATCAGCTCTGGAAGGTTTTCCTTGTGACTTATAAATGGCGCGGATCAAAAAATGGTACGGCAAGAAACATTGCCGAATCGATGCCTCATATTGTCATGGATGTTGCTATTGACCTTATCAGTAACACTGCCACGCTAGCCCATATGGGACTAGATCTAGAATTTCCAGTGATGAACGCCCGTAAGGTAAGAAGGGTGTTCAGTGTATCGTCCTTAGGCGAGGGAAAATAACATGAACAGATGCCAGTTGTAGTCGGAGTGCCATGTTTATTCCAAGGACTTTGGTATTGTGTGCTCTTTTTGCTTTCATGCCCTCATGTTTTGCAAATACTAGTGCACAACAGATTCTAGAATGGATTGAGTTGAATCCCAATGAACTGAGTATAGCAGAAAATGCTTTATATTATAAGGGTTTATGGGCTTTATTGGACTGTAACGGAGGGGTGATTGGAGGAAGCGGAGGGATTCGAACCCTCGAGCCCCGCGAAGGGCTGTCAGTTTTCAAGACTGGTGCATTCAACCGCTCTGCCACGCTTCCACTGCTCGCTATTGTATCGAATATCGGCATTAATGCATTAGAAAACCCTAATCAGATTAAAATAAATGAATTGACGTAAGTAATTAGTTAAGGCGGATTATTATCAAAGGTTTAGAGCAATCGCCTATCCACCACCAACAATTTAAGCGAAGACAGCGTCAAAGCTTAACCGCTCAACAAAAAACCGAAAACTGGCTTATAATCAGCATTAACACTAGCAATAGACTGCCAAAGACCTATACTTAAGAAAATCAAAACGTAAGGATCTTGTTATGCTTAACAATGTGATCACTGGACGCAATACCCAAAGTATTTTGTCCACCAACAAATTGATACGGAACACATATATCTTGCTGTCAATGACGTTGCTGTTTAGCGCCTTTACCGCGGCGATCTCCGTCCTGATGCGCATGCCGCCCAGTACTTACTTGTTTTCCATAGGCGGAGCTTTGGTCTTAATGTGGTTTGTCCTTCCTAAAACAGCCAACTCCTCTTCTGGTATTGGAGTTGTATTCCTGATTACAGGCCTCCTCGGATTTTCTCTTGGCCCCATACTGAATATGTACTTATCACTACCTAATGGGCCACAAATAGTCGCTACGGCTCTTGGGGGGACCGGCGTCATATTCTTAGGCTTGTCGGGCTATGCCTTGACAACTAAAAAAGACTTCAGCTTCTTAGGCGGGTTCTTGTTTGTGGGTTTACTAGTTGTGCTTGGCGCCGCCATACTGAATATCTTCATGGCCATTCCCGCACTTTCTTTAGCTTTGTCCGCCACTATCGTAATGCTAATGAGCGGATTTATATTATTTGATACAAGTCGAATGGTAAATGGAGGAATAGATAATTATGTCCTAGCTACAATACAGCTTTACATGAACATCTTTAACTTGTTTATTAGTCTTCTTCACCTCCTAGGCTTTGCCAACCGCGAGTAACACTTGATAAAACTAAATTTTGCGAAACTGGGAGCGCCAATGTGTGGCTTAAAATAGGTTCGGCATTACTTCTCGGAATGATGCTTCTTCTAATGCTCCCGCAGGCGAGAACATGGCTCAAAAACAGCCCTAAGGCTCAACCAGGTGACTGGTTGAGCTTTCTACTGCCCTTAGCTTGCGTAGCTGGACTCATAATACTGTTGATGCTGGCCGTTTGAGTCAATAAAAATAGGACAACTGTTATTATAAATGCGTGTCTTCGCCCATATAGGGCCGCAAAGAACCCGGAATTGCTACGCTCCCTTCCACATCCTGGTAATTTTCCAAAATAGCGACAAGAGTCCTACCAATTGCCAAGCCTGATCCGTTGATTGTATGAATTAGCTCTGTTTTATTAGTTTCAGGATTTCTCCACCGAGCGCCAATTCTACGAGCTTGGAAATCCCTAAAGTTACTACATGAAGAAATCTCACGATAACATTTCTGCCCAGGGAGCCACACCTCCAAATCAAAAGTTTGGGAAGCAGAAAACCCTAAATCCCCCGCGCACAAAGTTACTACCCTATATGGCAACTCTAGTTCTCGAAGAATCGATTCAGCATGCGCCATCAATTCCTCGAGCTGAAAAAAAGACGATTCGGGCTTTGTAAATTGCACAAGCTCTACTTTCTCGAACTGATGCTGACGTATAAGCCCCTTAGTATCTTTACCATACGATCCAGCCTCACTCCGAAAGCAAGAACTCAGGCAGGCTAATCGTATGGGCAGTTGGTCTGCGTTGAAAATAGTATCTCTTGCCAAATTGGTCACAGGTACTTCCGCAGTGGGAATCAAAAAATAGTCTCCATTTGAAATGGCAAATAAGTCTTCCTTGAATTTGGGTAATTGCCCAGTTCCAGTCATGGTTTCTTCGTTGACTAAAAACGGAACATGCACTTCTGTGTACCCATTTCGCCTAGTATGCCTATCCAACATGAATTGGCCTAGTGCGCGATACATTCTTGCAGTATTACCACGAAGCACTGAAAATCGACTCCCAGAAAGCATTGCTCCAGCTTCAAAATCTATACCCTTAGTAGAACCGCCTAGATCCACGTGGTCACGCGGCTCAAAAGAAAAGTTGGGGGTCTCCCCCCATTTTCTCACTTCAACATTATCAGACTCATCCGCCCCATCGGGCACTTTATCCTCAGGGACATTAGGCAACCCCAAAAAGAACTGATCAAGTTCTCCTTGAATCGACTTTAAAGATTCCTCATTAGCATCCAAACTGTCTCCTATCTGTCCAACCTTTCCAAGAAGTGAGCTTGTATCCCCCCCCTTTGATTTTGCTATGCCTATGCTTTTGCTGATTTTATTACGTTCGCTCCTTAGTAACTCAGTGGCCACTTGAAGCTCTTTTCTTTTGCTTTCCAAAGCCTCGAATTGCGGAACATCTAACACAAAACCTCTTCGCTTTAACAGGCTGGCTACATGAATAGGATTTTTTCGTAATATTTGGAGGTCTAACATAGATGTATTATCTTACTAGTTGGATGGGATTAACAATTTTTTTTTAACAAGAACTGTATTTAACTGAAGAATAGTATACCTAACTTGGCAGTATGCCTTTTGCCGTAACGCAACCAATCCAACAGCCTCCGATACACAACACAACATTGAGCAAAACACTATAACCCGCTTTAAAAACCATGCCATCTTCCAAAAGCTGCAACGTCTCAAGAGAGAATGTTGAAAAAGTAGTAAAACCACCTAATGCTCCAACAAACAACAATGGCCGCCAAAACGAGTCGTATGTGCCTCTTTCGGAGCAGGTAATAAAAAAGAAACCAATTAACACTGAACCTAAAACGTTCACTAAGAGAGTAGCCAATGGGAACCCAGTGCCAAAAATGTCAGTAACAGCCCGAGTAGTGAGATCCCGCAAAACAACTCCCATGCTGGCTCCAAAACAAAGCAGAAAAATATGATATATCATTTGCCTTTAGCCTTTTCGTCATATCTATCGGCCCGCAACCCTAATAACTTTGATCTAATTTGGCCTTCTAGTCCTCTTTCTGTAGGAGTATAAAAACATCTGTTCCCAAAATCTTCTGGAAAGTATGTCTGCCCGACAGCGAACCCTTGTTCATCATGGTCGTAACGATAAGCTGGCTTTGTGTTGCTCCCTAAATGGACGGGATTTTGTTGTAGGTGAGTGGGTACTGGCATCGATCCATTAATCCCAACCTCTTTTCGAGCCATCGTAAAACCAATCAAAACGGCATTGCTTTTAGCTGCACAGGCGCAGTACACGATGGCTTGAGCAATAGCTAATTCACCTTCAGGAGAGCCCAGTCGTTTCCAAGCCTCCCAACAGTCTATCGACAAACCTAACGCACGCGGGTCTGCATTTCCTATATCCTCAGAGGCCATTCGGCATACTCTTCTTGCTATGAAGTTTGGATCACAACCCCCATCCAAAAGGCGGGCAAACCAATAAAGTGCCGCATCTGGATCGGACCCTCGCACAGCTTTGTGGAGAGCAGAGATCTGATCATAGAATATTGTTCCATTTTTATCGAAGTTTCTGACAGTTTTTTCAGCTAGAGATTGCTTTACAAATTCACAATCAATCTGCCCACTCGTACAATTATTTAAAACCAGATCAAAACTTTGAAGCAACCTTCTAGCGTCGCCATCAGCGTGATTTATCAAATATTCACGTGCGTCACTCGATATACGGAGGTCACTGGACTCGTTTTTCAAATCAAGAGCCTTTTGAAATATCCCTGTTAAGGCTTGCGAACTAAGTGGCTTCAACAGATATACATGCACTCGAGAGAGTAATGCGTTATTGACTTCAAAAGCCGGATTCTCTGTTGTCGCTCCGATAAAATATATCAGCCCGCTTTCAATATAGGGAAGGAAAGCATCTTGCTGTGATTTGTTAAACCTGTGCACTTCATCAACGAAGACAACTGTTTGAAGATTTTGAAGCTTTGCAGCCTCAGCAGACTCAATCGCTGACCGAATATCTTTTACACCACTCATCACCGCGGAGATGGAAATAAAATTAGCGCTGTGACAACCCGCTATCATTCGAGCTAGTGACGTTTTACCCGTGCCCGGTGGCCCCCAAAAAATCATCGAATGCAAATGTCCTCCCTCCATCGTTCTTCGAAGAGCACTATCTTTAGCAAGTATGTGTTCCTGACCATAAAAATCATTTAAAGATGCCGGCCTTAACTTCTCGGCGAGAGGCTTCAATCCGCAGACCCCCTATTTCTATTAAACGCGGCACCAACTACATCTACATTCTTCGGAGGAACAAAGTGAAAAATATCAGACTCAAAAGCTTTGTGGTCGACTTTACTAAAAATGACTCTAGTCACAAAACCTAACCCATCCAAAAGCCTGATTTCATCTATCTGTCCATCCATAAACTTGATATCTGCTTTAACTGTATCACTAAGTTGTGCTCCAGAAACAGGGCGCAACTGAAACCAATTTGCATTACTCATAGCTTTAAAGGTATACAATTTATCTAGGCTTTCACTAGTCCCTAACAATGGGCCCAGCGCAGTCGAGGTCATAGTCGATATGGAACTAATGATTACTTGTTCAAGCTCTGGCTCATAGATCCAAAGCGTATCTCCGTCACTGACAATAAGTTGTTCAGCGGGGACAGAGTATTCCCAATGCAATTTTCTAGGCTTGTGAATCCTGCACTTCCCCTGCGACGAGCTCACTAGATCCCCTTGTGGGGAAAACCGTTGCTCTTCAAATTCCGCAGAAAAAAACTCGAGGGCTCTAAAGTAAGTAACAATCGGCAACTCATCACCAGAAACTCTGCTCACGAATAGAAGAGCCAAGACCACAGCTCCAAACAGAAACCGACAAGAACAATTTCCAGCCATTTTTAATCTTTAGGCGGCGGAGGAGCTAAAACTTCTCGGCTGCCGTTAGATTGCAACTCCCCCACGACGCCAGCTCTCTCCATTTCTTCAACCATTCTAGCCGCTCTGTTGTAACCTATTTTCAGTCTTCTTTGCACCCCAGAAACAGAAGCTCTGCGACTTTCTGTCACTACCGCAACCGCCTGATCATAAAGCTCATCCTGTTCGTCACCATCACCGTCTTTAGAACCACCAAAACTACCAGAGCCACTATCGTATCCATCACGCGGGCCTGAAAGTATCTCCTCAACGTAGCGAGGAGCACCGCTTTTCCTAAGACGACTAACAACTTTATGTACCTCATCATCCGAAACAAAAGCCCCGTGCACCCTAGTAGGTAAGATTGTTCCGGGAGGCAGGTACAACATATCCCCATGGCCTAGTAACGCCTCTGCCCCCATCTGATCAAGAATCGTACGCGAATCAATTCGAGATGACACCTGAAAAGCAATTCGTGTAGGAACATTGGCCTTTATTAAACCAGTAATTACATCTACAGAGGGACGCTGAGTGGCTAGGATCAAATGAATTCCAGCGGCACGTGCTTTCTGCGCAAGACGGGCAATCAGCTCTTCTACCTTTTTTCCAGTAACCATCATCATGTCCGCCAACTCATCTATAATTACAACAATATGTGGGATTTTTTCTAAGTTGAGAGCTATATCGCCATTTAGCTCAACATTAAAGAGAGGGTCGGGAATAGGAGCCCCCGCAGCTATGGCACCTTCGACTTTCTTGTTATAGCCACCGAGGTTTCTCACCCCCAGCGAAGCCATCAGCTTGTAGCGTCTATCCATCTCGACTACGCACCATCTCAGCGCATTTGCAGCTTCTTTCATATCCGTGACCACTGGGGCTAATAAGGCTGGAATACCTTCGTATACGGAAAGCTCTAACATTTTAGGGTCGATCATTATCAAACGGACATCATCCGGCGTAGATTTATAGAGTAAGCTTAATATCATTGCATTTAGCGCGACAGACTTTCCAGATCCAGTGGTTCCTGCAACTAACAAATGTGGCATCTTGGCAAGATCCGCTACAGTGGGCTTACCTGAAATATCCTTTCCTAACGCCATAGTTAATTTAGAGCTACTGCGCTCATAAACTTCAGACTTCAATATATCTCCAAGAGATACGATCTCTTTATGTTCGTTAGGTATCTCAAGACCAATGCAGGTTTTACCTGGAATGACTTCTACAACCCGCACGCTAACTGTAGAAAGAGACCTCGCTAGATCTTTCGACAGATTCGTAATACGACTCGCTTTGATTCCTGGAGCTGGCTCTAGCTCAAACCGAGTAATCACAGGTCCAGGCTCTACTGCCACAACTTCGACCTCTATTCCAAAGTCTTTTAATTTCAGCTCTACCTGTCGGGACATTGCTTCGAGCGAAGCCGCAGAAAAGCCATTACCTGTGGGACCGGCAACATCAAGCAAGCTGAGCTCAGGCAAATCAGTCTGTAAAGGCTCATCAAACAAGACGGCCTGTTTCTCTTTTTCCGCTCGCACACTTGGTTGTGGTGTCGCAATTCTCTGTCCTATCCGCGGCGGCAATCTTTTGCTTTTAGTCACGGCTTCCTTCTGGATTACCGCAAGACGCTTGCGCCTTGCTCTAAGACCTTTGATATGATCAGTCAGCGCTATGCACGACTCTAAAACATGATCTTTTAACAACAGGCTTCCAATGCCCACCTTCTCAATTACCATGATCCAAGACAAGCCGGTCATCAGCGTTATCCCAGCTAGTAGTAATGTGACCATTATCATGGGTCCGCCGGTACCGCCGAACAAAGAAACCAAAAACGTGCCAAACAGGTCCCCTGTAATTCCTCCTGCCTTTTGGGGAATAGACGGCGATAGTGATTGTCCACGAAACCAAAATAGCCCGCAGGCCGAAGATATAGTGAACAATCCACCAATAGCACGAGCCATTATTTGTGTTGGGTTATCAAATAACCCAACCTTGCCTTGCCGGTAAATAGTCAGCCCAAATGCGAAAAAAAAGATCGGTAGACAATAAGCGCATTGCCCGAACAAACTCAGTGAAATATCGGCAATCCAGGCTCCAACAACACCGCCTTTGTTTTGAACGGTTTCTCTTACTCCAGCGCTTGACCATGCTGTGTCGTGAGGATGGTATGTCCATAGCGACAGTAGAAAAAATAATCCGGCTGCTCCAAAACCGATCAAAATAGCTTCCTTCAATCTTAGCACTAGCTTGATCGTGGATGAGTTATTCTGCTGTGATTTGATCTTTGCCTGCGCCATAACTTGAACTAATTTGTATAATTTAAGCACTAACTATATAAAAATAATGGAAAATTGCAACATAATAAAAATTATTTCGTACTCACCTAGTGTAGGTTGAATTCTAAAATTGTACTTTACAACGTCACACACAGCTCGATTCCTAATGTAGCGATTTATGCCAAAGATAGAGTGTTAAAACGGGACAAATCTTAGTTGATAAAATCACCGCAGGTAGCGAGCGAATGTGCTACGATAAGTTGCAACTTCCTCAACTTTATTTGCGAAACCATAATGACAACGAAAAGCACCCAATATCTAATTAAATTCCACAATCAAGGTAAAATATACGAAATTTACGCGAAACAGATTATCCAAAGCGATCTGTTCGGCTTCATACAGATTGAAGACATTGTGTTTGATGCAAAATCATCGTTGGTGGTCGATCCCTCCGAAGAACACCTTAAATCTGAGTTTAATGGAGTGAAGCGTACCCACATACCAATGCAGGCGATTATTCGCATTGACGAAGTAGAAGAAACTGGCCAAAGCAAAATTACAGCTCCAGACGATAAAACGACAAACGTTACAAATTTTCCGATTTTTTCTCCGAGTAACGGTAACCCAAATAAATGAGTACTTGAAAAACTTAAGAAATATTATTGGAAATGGGATATCGGAGTCAGGTTAAGCCAATGGTAACTGGACTCAATTCAAATTTTATGGGATTCCCTAAAACGAAACTTAATTTAATGGGTTCCTGATGAGACTGAGCACACACTCTAAACTCGCCGAGATCGACAAAGATGAGTGGAACGCCCTTGCAGGAGACAATCCATTTTTAAGCCATGGTTTTCTCAATGCACTAGAATCCACTAACTGCTTAGAGCCGCAAGGATGGTATCCACACCATCTAGCTTTGTGGGAGGGGAATGTCTTACGGGCAGCTCTACCGCTATATTTGCGTGACAACTCATATGGCGAATTTGTGTTTGACTGGGCTTGGGCAGAAGCTTACGAGAAAGCTGGAGGAAAGTACTATCCAAAATTAGTGACTGCAATCCCTTTTAGCCCAGTTGGAGGCAGCCGATTCCTGATCAGCTCTCACGACAATGAAGCTCAAGAAATGGTTTCTTTGTTGTTAACCGCTGTTAAAAGCATATGCCGCGACAATAATTTTTCGTCGTGGCACTGCCTATTTCTCGATGCGGCCCAGAAAGATTTTTTTGCAGATAATGAGACCCTGATTCGGCTTGGCTGCCAGTACCACTGGTTTAATGACAACTATCTTACTTTCGACGAGTTTTTAGCAGCGTTAAGCTCGAAAAAAAGGAAAAACATTAAACGAGAAAGACGCAAAGTATCAGAATCGGACTTAGAGATAGAGTGCCTGACCGGCAAGGAAATCACTGGAGAACACTGGAAAGTGTTCTACGCTTTTTACTGTTCAACTTTTTATCAAAAATGGGGAGAGCCAAGGCTTACTCTAGATTTTTTCTTAAGTCTCAATGCCCATATACCAAACTGTGCAGTATTAATACTAGCTAAAAACGATGCAAAGTACGTTGCAGGAGCATTCGGACTATCCAGTAAAGATACTTTCTATGGCAGACATTGGGGCTGCATTGAGAATTACGATAGCTTACATTTCGAACTATGCTACTACCAAACGATTGAATACTGTATCCGATATAAGCTGAAGAAGCTTGACGCTGGGGCACAGGGAGAACACAAAATTAGTAGAGGTTTTCTCCCCGTTAAAACCTGGTCACTCCACTGGCTCCGTGAGCTATCATTTAGAAAGCCTGTGGAAAATTTTCTCAATCATGAAACACGAGCTATTAATGAGTACATCGCCAACCTCGATGGCCACACTGCTTTTAAGAAGGAAGTGACTCCCTAAGGAGTCATACCGCGTTACCTTGAGTCGTGACATTGCCAACCTATACTCGTTCGGTCTCGAGAAATACACAGATAAATTCCCACCCATAACTACTGCCCTATCTTCGCCTGATGGCCTTTTAGCGGCGGGTGGCGATTTAGAATTAGAAACTATTTTAACAGCATATGCTCGAGGAATATTCCCCTGGTTTGAGGAAGGTCAACCAATTCTTTGGTGGTCCCCCGACCCGCGATTGGTGCTCTATCTTGATAAATTTAAACTATCTCGTAGTTTAAATAAAACTTTGCGGAAAGGTATTTTCAACATTAGTTTTGACACTGCTTTTTCGGAAGTGGTACGCTCTTGTTCTATGCCAAGATCGGGAAAGTCGCAATCATCTTGGATAACTCCGAGAATGCAAGATGCTTACGAAAATCTTTACCGTCATGGGCATGCTCATTCCATCGAATGCTGGCGTGAGGATAAGTTATGTGGCGGTTTATACGGAGTATCTATAGGTAAAATATTCTATGGGGAATCGATGTTCTCCCTCGACACAGATGCGTCAAAAGTAGCCTTAGCCACGTTGTGTTCAGTCGGAAAGTCATGGGGGTATCTTTTTATAGATTGTCAGGTGGAAAGTGCTCATATGCTAAGCTTAGGCGCAGAAAGAATGGAGCGAACGGTTTTCTCAGACAGCCTAAAATTCGCTACAAAACAGCACATTTCGAGCGTAGCATGGCGATAAAGTTAAATAGCAGAAAAAACCTAGTCTTCAGAGAGTCTGAAGGATTCTCACGCGGTACTTCCCTCAGGAAGCAGCACGCATACGATTCGTGAATCCAAATGAGAAGTTCGCCAGTCGGGTATATTCAAAATTATCCGAACAGCCCCGCCCCCGCCGCAGCGAAAATTACTTTTATACGTGTCTGCTGAAGTTGCACCGCTTGTGTTCCCGTGCATCTTCCGATTAGAGCATTTAATAGGGGAAAGCGTCATCGGGAAGCACTCAAACGCAACCCAGATATAACATATATCCCAAGTAGAACCGCATTTCGACGCTAAGTGTTTTGATCTTTACAAGGAACATCAAATGAAAAGACATGGTTCTGAGCGGGCAAGCATACCACCCAGCGAGTATATGAGTTTCTTGGTCAACAAATGGTGTCAAACAATATTTGTCGAATTTAGGTTAAAAAAACTAGTCGCTCTGTCAATTGTGGACTAACTACCTAGTAGCCTTCTAGGCCGTCAATACTTTCTACAAAACCAACGTCCCCCAAAGAAACTTAGGCCAACTGGCAATTCTAACGCAGATAGAAATAGCCATGAAAAATGATCTATCTTATTTATATCTAGGCTATTGGATAAAAAAACTCTGCTAAGATGAGTTGCGAAAATGGCTACTTTCCGATTGAATACTTTCTTAATAGGGCTTAGGCCGACAAGCTATTACGATAGTTTATCGCAAATGTTTTGCCGCAGGCCCATGTTCAAGGCATAATCATATTGTCAGAGAATTAAAACGAGCTGCTAAATTACGTAAAGCAAGGATCAACAAAAATTTATGCCAAAAGAAGAACACATTGAAATGCAGGGGAAAGTGGTAGACACCCTGCCAAATACAGTATTCCGAGTTGAACTAGAAAATGGACATGTCGTAACAGCACATATATCTGGAAAAATGCGCAAAAACTACATAAGAATACTCACTGGTGATGCGGTAACAGTGGAGTTGACCCCCTACGATCTCTCAAAAGGCAGAATCACCTACAGGGCAAGGTAACTCCTAAATTCCGGTAATTACTCAGCCCCTAGCTTCGTCCGCAGAGCATTAAGCTGTTCAGCAGTGTCAATCCCATTACCACAAGGTAGCATCGCATCAGGAACCAAAATACTGTCGCCCTGATATAATGCTCGAAGCTGCTCCAGACTTTCGGACTTCTCATAATCTGCGAGAGGAAAGGACACGAAGCGACTTAAGTAGCTCATCCGATAAGCATAAATACCTATGTGTCTTCGATATAATTTGCCGCTCGACGTCAAAGATTCGTTCTCAGCGAGTGACTTATTACAGTAAGGAATCACGGACCGACTAAAAAAAAGAGCATTGTGATTCTTATCTCTTGTTACTTTTACTATGTTCGGGTTGCATAAATCTTCTATCACAATGGGCTCACAAACAGTGGCGATGTTGCAGCTTTCATTCTCAACACATGCAGCGA